>PDWJ01001991.1_pt1 | contig 23001 bp, 17 predicted proteins | sample 1430881 | NCBI WGS metagenome assembly PDWJ01 (sample SAMN01162460, study PRJNA174530) | Oral metagenome, whole genome shotgun sequencing project. | biome: Marine environment; feature: Marine mammal; material: Swab sample of the gingival sulcus; isolation source: swab sample of gingival sulcus... | reverse complement strand
AAGGGTCGGAATTGATATCAATTCCTCTCAGCAACTGCGCCCCTGGCGTTATCTCTGTTTATAGAGCAGTGGGAAATAATTGTCAAGTAAGAAGTGGTGAAGAACTGAGAACGCCCTGATATACAGAAAAAACGGAGCTACGACAGGAGCAGGACCTTCTTCTGCAGGCCAACCAGCATGACTGCCATTCCTTTCTTTTAAGTTTTGCATTTTCCTGCACAATTTCTGTGGATTTCGCAAAAATAAACCACCAGAGATACTCATTTCTCAATTACATCCAGCGATCCTTTTTTCTTCCCAGGAGTTGAAATATATTGTTATACTTCGTGCACTCTGTGTTTATAAGACTATTTCCATGGCGCCTTATCGTCTTGTAATCACTTTAATTTTACAACATTTTCAGCTTTTCGGTCTTAATCAGAAATTCGAACTGAAGTCTGTAACAGGTGTGGCTCATAGATGTTACACTGGTGCCCTCTGAGTTACACTTTTAAGTTAAAAAAGGTGTTATATTGCCGCTGACAAAGGAATGAATCATGTCTCTGAATGAAAGCAAGAAACCGCAGGGAACCAAAAAAAATACAAGGTTCGCAATCGCAGGCATACTTTCCATGGTGATTCTTTTATCCATGCTTGGTACTTCGCAGGGGAAGCAAGTCACGGTCATGGATCATGGTCTGAATATGCCCATATCCACCTATACACTGCCTGAAGGTTGGCAAATAGTACAGGATATAGCAACAGACCTCTATTCGGGGCAATACAGCCGATACAAACTGGAAAAATATGGTCCGAACGGTGAGATGCTCCTGCATTGCGGGTCAGCAGTCTACGGGACTATCGCAGGAACATCTTTTCATCAAGTCTGGAGACAGCTCCTCTTCCAGGGATTGCAGCAAAAGCTCGTAAATATTAATTTTGGAGAGCCTTCACCGCAGGGAATCCTTCTCTCAAAAATGAAAAGCAGTACTATAATAATGCAAAAACTCCAGGGACTGCCTGCAGAGATACAACTACAACTGCTCGAAACTGACGTTTGGGGACAGCGCAATGGTATTAATTATGAAGGCAAGGCGATTATCTGGAAAACGCCGATGAATTTTCCATTTATGCAACAACAGGAGAGTGGTTCCGTATCAGTATCTGTCAACATAGCCCCTGTCGGAAGCCTCTCCGAATCCATCGAAGCTGATCTCTGGATAACCGAACGAGTGCAAGAGAATCCTCATTATCAAATCAAAAAATCGCAGCTGAGGATGGCTGCCCAAAAACGGGATTTCGACGCACACCAGGACAGGATGAGACGGGAATCTGCAATACGCGATGCGAACAATGAGCGATGGCTGAACGATTTCATAAATAATTGAAACAGCAATCCCTATTCTAGCGACGATACGACCAAATAGTATTTGATAGACAGCATTCACAAATGAAGCAGAGTCTTTGCCAAATGACAACGTCGATTGTTATTGCCTGGAAAGCCCCTCAAAAACATTTTTGAGGGGCTCTTTCTAAGTATGATCATAACTCATGAAGAAATATCCTGTTCGTTTTCTTCAGGGTCTTCTTTCCTGACAGCAGCAATCTCATCTACTGAAATTTCCAGGGTCTCAATGACAATACCAGTATATTTCTGGATCATATCCGAAATATAAACCCGTAACTTTTCAAGCCCGCTGTTAAGCGTCTTTCCGTAAGTGACAACAATATCCAGAGCAACGGTATAACCGGATGGATGAACTGTTATTTTCAGCTTCTTTACCTGCACCTCATCATCATATTCATCAATACAATGAAGAATCATCTGGGAAAGCGCGGCTTCGGTAATTGTCACCTTGCCAGCTGTTTCTGTATCATCGTGAAAACCGGGCTGCACAATGGATTTTTCAAAAAAACGGGATCTCTTTACCCCGTCCTTTCTTTTTTCCCAGCTAAAAAAAATCTTGATGGTTTCAGACAGAATCTGCGCATAATCCCGCTTAACCTCAATTGCAGGAACCGGAATAACATGCTTGCCCTCTTCAAAACGGGACTTGATTGCAGCTTCAATATCTGTCTCGCTGGCGATCTCCTCAATTTTTATAATCTGGCTGATGGCAGGAAGATCAAGCCTTTTGGCAACCCGTTCCACCATTTTTCTTGAGGTGCCCAGAAGCAGGATTTTTTTTATTTTCTCCTCTTTAATAGCCTGAACCACACTGTCACGATGATGATCCTCCGAAAACAAGGCTGTTTTTATCGCACTCAGGTAGAGCTGCTCCTGTTTTGCAGACCTCCCTGCCACAATGGTATCCCCATGGATGAGAAGCCCGTCATCAATGATATAGCTGATGCCCATATTCTCTGCCAGCAGCCTTGCCCGAAAGCTTTTTCCTGTCCCACTTTTCCCGACAAGTGCGTATACGGTCAATCCCTGTAAACGCCCCTTTACCCGGCTGAAAAACTGGTATATTTCCTTTCCGGTCAGATAGGCCAACTGACTCTCGCTATTATTCTTTTCTTCGCCCATTTCGGTCTGTTACGGATTTTAAACAATACAGGAAATCGGAAAACCTAAATATAATCAAGCCGACTTCCCTTTTCTATAATAAGCTCCACGTTCTCACAACATTTATCAACAGAACGCACCATCTGGTACAACTCCATAAACACAGGATCTTCCTGCCCCAGCTCCTGCTCGACCTTTTCAACCAGCTCAATACCGTCAGTTAAAATTTTTTGCAATACACCTAAATACTCCTTCCTCCGCTGATGCTTCTTTTTCTCCTGATCAAGCAGCGGCATAATCCGCTTTATGGAATACTCCACCAAAACATCCCGGGGAGTATTAAATTTTGTTGAGACATACTCCAGGGCATCCAGGGTTCGTCTTGAAATCACATAGGTCTTTGCAACGCGCGGCGAATCATTTGCTACAGAATCATACTCACCGGCGATAATCTCTAAAGCCCTGCTGTCTTCTATTAGATGATCAAAAAGGGATTTCTGCTTTATTCCGAGCTGCCCTGCAAGCATAGCAAGGGCATTAATGGATTCCTCTGTCAGTTTAAAAGTTGTCCTTACCGACTGATGGCCTCGAAGCTCTGCGGCTGACTTGCTGGAAAATTCCAGGTGAATCAAGGTTTGAGTTCTCTTCATCATACATCCCCAGAAAGTGATATTACTTTTAGTTTAAAAATAAAATTAGTAATATTTTTTTTATTGACATGTTTTTTTCTGTTATTACCTTTTACTTCAACGAAGTAATAGATAGCGAAAAAAAACAAAGAACACAACAACAATAAAAAGGAGAACATCATGAATCTGGTACATTACAACCCCAATAATCAGGTAGGCCGCAGCGTAAACAGAGGGTATGATTTTTTCGACTCTGTCTTTGACGATTTCCTTGCACCCTTGATGATGGCCAGACCAGCCAGCAGTCTTGGCAGGAATTTACAGGTAAAAGTCGATATTTACGAAAAGGAAAATATCGTCTGTCTTGATGCGGAGCTTCCCGGCGTTGAAAAAGAAGACATCTCTGTAGATATAAAAGGCAGACTACTCACTCTTAAAGCTGAGGCGAAAAGCGACGATGAGATTAAGGAAGACAATCTCTATCGGAGAGAACGCCGCTACGGTATATTTGAAAGAAGCTTCAATCTGCCATTTGAAGTCACCAGCGACAACATAAAGGCACACTTTAAAAATGGCGTTCTTAAACTTGAAATTGCCAAACCGGAAGAACAGGCGGCAAAGCAAATTCTCATTAATTAAACAACAAAACACAACGCAGGGCATAAGCCCTGCAACAAAGGCTGTATCCGCATTCCTCAAATGCTCAAGGGTGACGAAACAGGGTCGTCACCCTTTTTTTATTTGTAAAGCTTCGAAACCAGAGAAAAGTTCATTGCCGAGCAGAATCAAGTAGTGTATGCATTGAGGAATTGGGCTTGTAAATTCATCTATCCGAAACACGGTTAAACAAACAGACGTTAATATCCTGGAGTTCCGTGTTTCATTTCTTGTACGACTGGAGGTTATTTCGTCCAGCCATACTGGTTAGCCATTACCACCATGTTTCAACGCTTAAAAGAATTACATAAATTCACGGATGATACAGTTGCCCGGATCTGTGAGCAATATCCCGAAGAGGTTCAATGCAGACCCGGTTGTGCCGATTGCTGCCATGCCGTTTTTGATATATCCTTTATTGAGGCTGCATACATTGCAGATTTTTTACAAAAAAACGTAAAGATACGTCAACAGCAACAAGCTCAGGCCCAAAGGGCTGCCGAAGAATTTGAAGCATTACTCAGAAAAAATGGAGATCTATCCAGGGCCCGCATACGCTGTCCATTTCTCGCTGACAACAATCTCTGTCTTGGACACCAGGTTCGCCCAATTAACTGCCGAACCTATGGGACACCAACCGTAATTGACGGCAAGGGCCATGTTTGCGGCCTCTCAAATTTCAGCAATAACGGGAAATACCCCACTATCGCCCTCAAACCTCTGCAAGAATCCCTTCAAGATTTTTCCGCACAACTTGCGGGCGAAGATTTTGGCAACAGGCGTTTTCCCATAGCCTGGGTTTTCCTGAAAACAGAATTTTTCCTGCCACGGTAAACGGAACAAAACATGAACAATGCAACCTACTTCCTCCATGGACTTGATTCATCAGGCCAGGGCACAAAGGGACGTTATTTCGGCACACATTTCCCATGGATAGAACGACCGGATTTTTCAGGAAGTCTGGAGGAAAGACTGGAAACATTTTCCAGACTTGCAAACGGCAAAGATAGACTCACGCTGATCGGCTCCAGCTACGGCGGATTGATGGCTGCCGTTTTTGCAATCCGGCAAACAAGGAGGGTCACCAGGCTGATCCTGTTCGCCCCCGCGCTCAACTACGAAAAATTTACCCCACCAGCAAAGAAAATACCGACACCAACCCTGCTCTACATTGGAAAACAAGACAACGTGACCCCTGTAGATCAGGTTGTCCCTCTGGCAAAAAAAACCTTTGCCAATATGGAGCTGCACATTACCAACGATGACCACATGCTGCACAGCACCTTTCACCAGCTCAACTGGCAAAAAATCCTGGAATCTACATAGCGTTCTCCAGCGACATGCACATTTTTCAGGCAAATCGTTTCAAGGCTTTCAAGATGAAATGCCTGCAGGTTCATCACCCCAGCAACATGGAGTCCATGGCTAACTCTTCACCCTGTGCCTTATAAAACTGCTCAAGCAGATCATTCACAGTAAGACTCTTTTTCTCCGCCCCCTGTAGATCCAGCAAAACCCGTCCCTGATGCAGCATAAGCAGACGATTACCAAAACCAATTGCATGGTTCATATTATGAGTAATCATCAAGGTTGTTAGTTGCTGACTCTCAACAATTTCCTGAGTTAAATTAAGTATCTGGCTTGCAGTTTTAGGGTCAAGTGCGGCTATATGCTCATCAAGCAGCAACACCTCCGGCTTGATCATTGTCGCCATGAGCATTGTCAGGGCCTGACGCTGACCGCCGGAGAGCAGTCCAACCTGGTCGAGTAACCTCGATTCAAGCCCTAAACCAAGGCGGCTCAAATATTCCTTAAACAGCTGCCGATCCGCCATTTTTACCCCTTTCGCCAGACCACGTTTTTTCCCACGCAGCCTTGCAAGAGCCATATTTTGCTCAATGGTTGCCGAAGGACAGGTGCCAAGGAGCGGGTCCTGAAAAACCCGCGAAACAAGAGAAGCCCGCCTGAATTCCGGCCAGGCAGTTACATCCCTGCCTGCGATAGTTATTTTTCCTGAATCAGGAAGAAAAACCCCTGCGATACAATTCAGTAACGTGGATTTTCCGGCACCATTGGAACCGATAACGGTAACAAAATCCCCCTTGCGGATGTTGAGACTTATGGAGTCAAGAGCAAAAACCTCATTCACACTCCCTTTATGGAAGTACTTTATAATATTTTCTAAAGTAATCACCGCTGGAATACCCTTCTCTTAAGACTGGGAGTAATCAATGCTGTAATAACGAGTACAGCCGTGATCAGATTCAAATCGCTGGGATTAAAACGAAAATTACCAAACTCAAGTCCCAGGGCCAGGGCTATTGCCAGGCGATAGACCACAGAACCAAGCAACGCTGCGATAAAGGCGCGAATCATGGTTGTGCAGCCAAAAACAGTTTCGCCAATAATGACAGATGCAAGACCAGCCACAATTGTGCCAATCCCCATACCAACATCCGCCGCCCCCTGATTTTGGGCCACCAGTGCGCCGCTGACAGCGACCAAGCCATTGGACAGTCCAACTCCGAGAATAATGATAGTATCAGTATTTACTCCAAGACTACGAATCATTTGCGGGTTATCTCCGGTCGCAAGTATTGCCTGGCCAAGCTCAGTAGAAAGAAACCAGACCATAAATACCAAAACCAGCGATGCCAAGGCACCAAAAACCACAACTCCTGCATAGTGCGCAGGAACCCCGAGCGCTATAACCGAATCAAAGACCGTGTCCGTCCCCAGCAAGGCGACATTAGGGCCGCCCATTATCCTGATATTTATTGAATAAAGGGCAATCATCGTCAGAATTGAAGCCAGCAGATGGAGAATTTTAAATCTGGTATTTAAAAACGCCGTCACCATTCCAGCAACAAAGCCGCTCCCCAGAGCAAGCAGCAAAGAAAAATACGGATTCACCCCGTTTGTAATTGCCACAGCAGAAACGGCAGCCCCCAAGGGCAGGCTGCCATCCACAGTAAGATCGGGAAAATCAAGAATCCTGAAAGTGAGATACACCCCGATAACCATTATGCCGTAGACAAACCCTTGCTCCACGGCACCTATAGCTGCATACATCGTCATATTTTTCTACCTTCTTCCCTACTCGTAAATCCTGGCGGCTTTTTTCAGCAGGGCATCGGGAGGAGTAAGTCCCATCCTTTTGGAAGACCCTGCGTTGATATGGAGTTGGAGCTCTTTTTGAAACTGAACAGGAATCGATTCCGGCTTCTCACCCGCCAGAATCCTTTCGGCAACGGCACCGGTCTGGTAACCGTGCTGGTAATAATCAAAGCCCATTGCTGCAACGGCACCTCTTTTTACCGAATCAACATCTGCGGCAAAGACTGGCAGCTGGTTCTGGATTCCCACCTTCAATACCGATTCCAGTGCAGAAATAATGGTGTTGTCGGTTGGAATAAAAATCACATCCGCCCTGCCAACCAGACTCTTGGCAGCCTGATAGACATCTGCGGTTTTGGAGGCAGTAGCTTCTACAGTTTTAAAACCTAAAGAATCTCTCAGAGCCTTGATTCCGGCAATGGTCGCCCTGGAATTTGCCTCTCCGGCATTATAAAGAATGCCAATGGTTTCAATATCCTTTTTATAATCCAGAACCATTTTTATATGTTCCCTGATGGGAAGCAGATCCGAGACTCCAGTCATTCCCGGGGCCGGTTTTTCCAGGTCCTTGACAAGCCCGGCAGCAACAGGATCTGTTACCGCAGTAAAAAGAAACGGCCGCCGCAAATCTTTTGGAGCCTTGGCCAGAGCCTGGGCACAGGTCTGAGCACACGGAGTTGCAATTGCCACAAGGAGATCCGCCTTTTCGCCAATCATCTGCTGGGCAATCTGCGTCGCGGTACCCATATTTGCCTGGGCATTATGCACGTTATAAACAGCATCTATTCCCTTTTCCTGTAAATAATCCTGAAAGCCCTTAAGAACAGCATCAAGGGCTGGATGCTCCACAAACTGGCTTACCGAAATGGTTGCTGCCTGCAAGACCACACAATGTAAACACAGATAAAACGTTGCAATAACTGCAATAGCACCTTTCTTCACAATCTCCCTCCGTTATTTTTTTGTTTCTACATAGCAGAACATTATCTGCAAAATTTTTTATGACATCTATCGTATTATTTCGCCAAGGTCAAGAACACCCAACGTCTCCAGCACCCGGCATCTTTACCTGTTTTATCGCATATCGCGATGGATGAATACTCTGCCCAATGGAATCCCGGCAGCCCGGTGTAGTAATTCCCGCATGGCGCCCTTTATTTTTGCTTGTCTTTTGTAATATCGCGGTGAAAAAGAGTACAATCAACTCCATGTTCTCCCAGCAGGCAACCTAATTTTTCAATAACAGCTACAGACCGATGCCGCCCCCCCGTACAGCCAACCGCAATCCTGCAAACATCCTTTCCACTCCGCTCACTATTGTTAATCAAAGACTGAACCAGCCCGGAAAGATACGGCAGCATCTCTTTTGCCTCTTCACTTTCAAGGACATAGGCCGCAACATCCTGATGCAGCCCGCTTTTAGCACAAAGCTCATCCACCCAGTATGGATTGGGAAGAGAACGGACATCAATTAAAAAATTCACATCAATCGGACATCCATATTTATAGCCGAAAGAAAAGAGAACAATTTTCATCTTGTTTTCCTTTTCCATATTTCATGGAACATGACCATTTTGGCATTTTCAGGAACAAAGCAACATTCTACACAACATTGTGTACGATCCGCAACCAGAGCAATTATTTTCGCCGATATCAACTACCATCTGCTATTTGCCTACCTTTTACAGGATAATTGATGTATGAATGGGCATTTTAAAACCATACAATAGCACCCTGTACTCCAAAAATATGGTTATGAGAAGACATAAATTCCTCGCTCCTCCCCAAATATATAATACCGTCCTGCAGGTATGCCTGCCGCTGGTTCTGAGTCTCTCCGCAACAACCGTCATGGAGTTCACTGACCGGATTTTCCTTGCCAACTATTCTATAAACGCAATATCGGCGGCTCTTCCTGCCGGAGTAACTTCCTACATCTTTCTCGCCTTCTTTGGTGGAATCGGCGGATACGTTGGAGTTTTTATTGCTCAGTATACTGGACGAAAAGACAAGAACAACATCGGCAGGATTCTATGGCAAGGAATATATTTCTGTATACTCTCAGGCGTTATAACCCTTCTTATCGGCCTCCTCTTTTCAAAGCAGATATTTGTTCTGGCGGGACATCCAGAAGAAGTACAAAAAATGGAGAGACTCTACTTTTCCATCCTCTGTTACGGGTCTATTTTTCACATAGCCATGTCTACCCTTTCCACCTTTTTCACAGGGCGTGGAATAACCAGACCGGTAATGATAATCACTCTTGTGGGGGTTGTTATTAATATCCCGCTGGATTTTGTCCTGATTTTTGGCAAATGCGGTTTTCCAGAGCTGGGGATAGCCGGTGCAGCCCTGGCGACGGTTACAGCCTGGGTAATTAACACAGTATTATTGGCTATTCTCGTCTTTACCAGAAAAAACAACCAGGAATTTCAGCTTCTGACCAACTATAAATTTGACAAGGATCTTTTTTCCCGCCTGATGCGCTACGGTGTTCCGGGAGCCATGCAGTTTACCATAGACATCCTCGCCTTTACGTTCTTTATCCTGATGGTTGGCAGAATAGGCAAAGCAGAACTCGCTGCGACCAATATTGCTCTCTCCATAAATTCCCTGGCCTTCATGCCGTCCATGGGAGCATCTCAGGGGATAAGCGTTCTGGTAGGTCAGGCTCTTGGCAAAAGAAAGCCAAAACATGCTTCTCTTTACATAAGGAGCTGTACACACCTCCTTCTTGGTTATATTTTTGTGGTGGATTGTCTCTTTATACTTTTCCCGGACGTTATTCTCGGGTTGTTTCTACACAGTAATTCTACCGACTCTGCTTCGATAACAGTGTTTTACTACAGTAAAACACTGCTGAATATCGTATGTGCCTATCTCTTTTTCGACAGTTTGTATATGATTTACAGTGGTGCCTTACGGGGAGCTGGAGACACAAAATTCATGATGCTTGCCATGGGCTCGGCGGGAATTTGCTGCCTGATCATTCCAACCTACCTGAGTATCGAATATTTCAAGATGGGAGTCACCAGTGCCTGGCTCTGGATTGTCTTCTTTATCTTTATTCTCTTCCTGCTTTCCGGTTTGCGTCTGAGGGGTGGTAAATGGAAAAAAATGCTGGTTATCGAAGATAACTAACAGGCGGGAAAAATGGAGCATACAACTACAAGCCACGTATCAATCCCTGAATTACAGTCATATCAAATGGTTTCTCAATAGCTCCGGTAAAACCGTGCTCCTTAAAATGTACCATTACCGGATCTGCTGAATAACCGCTGGAGACAAAAACCTTGGCTTCACTATCTATTGCCAGAATACCAGAGACAGCTTCCTTGCCGCCCATGCCGCCGGGGACGGTAAGATCCATAACAACGAGGCTATAGGGCGTTCCATTTTCTTTCTGCCTGGAGTATTCCTTCACAGCCTCGGCCCCATCAAAAACATGTGTTCCCTTAAAACCAAGAAATTCAAATATTTGACAGGCGATTTCACCGACCATCTGCTCATCATCCATAATAAGCACTGTATTTGCCATTTTATCTCTTATCCTTTTAATTTCGGATAGTTATCAATCTAAATAACTGTAACAAAACACCCCCGCCTGCAAATCGAAACCAACTGCAATATTATCAGCTCTGATCAGAGACATCACCTTCAAGAGTATGCCAAAAAGAAACTCTATCGGTCAAGGGAATCTCATCTTTTCTTTTGTGTATACAGAATAACCGTGTAATCAATCGATTAACGGAATTACCGGTTCCCAGTGAAGAAGAAAGGATTATCACTTTCCATAATCCTTTTTCGCTGGTCATCAAGATCAGCTATCTCCTGCTGCCAATATTCCCTGGTTCCGAAGCCGTCCAGTGCCCTGGTATTACCATCCTCTTCCACCTGACAGGCGCACCAGGCCATATAATGAATAAAACGCAGAGCCCTGAGGGGTTCCACCAGCTGGAAAGAACGTCTGTCAAATGGCAGAAAGGTCTCATAGCCTTCAAGAAAAAGATCCACCTCAACCAAAGCCTCGTCAAGAGCTCCGGGAAGCAGCATCCAGATATCCTGAACCGGCGGCCCCATAACCATATCGTCAAAATCGATCAGGAACAGGGACTCTCCAGGACGATCAATAATGTTGGCAAAATGACAATCCCCATGAATCCGGCTGGGCTGAAAATCAGTAAAAAAAGGACGAATATCATCGAGAATGGCCAGGATGGATTTTTCAAGGGAATCCTTTATATCCTCAGGCACACAGCGGCTCTGCAGCAGATAGGCGAGTTGGAGTCTGGCAGAATGGTCTGGACCCAGGATCACCCGATGGTTCGCATCTTTCATCTTGCCAACTAAATGCATTCGGCCAATCAACCGTCCAAGCTGCAGCCATTGATCGTCGGAAAATTCGTCAACACTGCGTCCGCCACATTTGGGAAAAAGAGAAAAGAACATCCCATCTGCATTCGTAAGGCTGCTGCCATCCTGCAGGCGACCGGGAGCAATAACGGCCACGTCCCGCTCAGCCAGATCAAACAGGAATTCATGTTCTTCAAGAATAGCCTCTTCAGACCAGCGTCCGGGACGATAAAACTTGACGATAAGCCCCTCCCCGCTCACAGTTTGCAGTTCAAAGACACGATTAATATAACTATTCAGTGGGCGAAAAAGATTGTTACACCGCTGTCCTGCCGCATTTTCAACCAGTTGCAGGACTTTATCCGGGTTTAATTGTTGAAAAATTTTTCTATTCTCGTTCTGATTTTTTTCTTGTTCCATGATAATGATAGAGCTTGCGCTATCCACAAATTGAATATACAAAGGGGCATTATAAGAATAATTTATAGTTACAGTATCAATCCCTTTGCGCAATCTCCAGTAAGACTACACCCTCCCGGCAATTTTTACAAGACAATGCCCAGTAAAAAGCACACAACAACAGGAGCTTCCGGTTTTTGCAAAAAATGCGGCAAGCAACACACCCTGGGCCCCGGCAATACCCACAGAGAAGCACAGTGCATTATGGAAGCCATCGAAAAGAATAACAGCATCGATATCTTTTCCAGACATAACTGCCGGGACCCACGACTGACAGCAGACATCCTCTGGACGAAACACAGGGGGAAGATGTTTGGTATCCTTGAGTATATTGACTCTGCAGGAAACAATTCCTTCCTCTATGCCTTTTCTGGACAGTACAACAGTGTCTGGCAGGTAGAAGGCTGGGTGCCGCCAATCTTTGCAGAAGCCGACTTTCTTGAGCTGACATGTAATGGAGAACGGAGAATAAAGGCCCTCAGTGCTGTAATTGAAAAAGGCTTAAACACGCAAATACCGAAAACAGAAATTGCCGCCTTAAAAAGAGAACGAAGGCACTGCTCAAAAATGCTGACCACAGAAATACATAAACTGTACACGCTGCATAATTTCTGCGGCCAAACCAGCAGTCTGCAGGAAGCATTTCTTGGCCTCAAGGAAAACCAGACAGGGGGGATCCCCACAGGAACCGGAGAATGCTGTGCCCCAAAACTGCTTAACCATGCGGCCCGAAACGGTTTGCAACCTGTTGGAATATGCGAATTTTTTATTGGCAAAAAGACAAGATCGGGCAGTTTTTACCACGGGGATTTCTCGACCCCGTGTGAAGAAAAATGCCAGCAAATTTTAGGGTTTATACTATGCGGCCTTGCCTCATGAAATAGTTGATTATGCTGAAAAAAACAGTACCGGTTTTATACCATGATGGTGAAATAGTCGTTGTAAACAAGCCCGGAGGCCTACTGTCTGTCCCTGGTCGTGGCCCGGAAAAGCAGGATTGCGTCTCCACAAGATTACAGGCACAGTTTTCAGAAATGATCCGGCAGCCTTCCGTACATCGGCTGGACATGTCTACCTCTGGACTGATGGTCTATGCGATAACCGCCTCAGCCCATAAAAATCTTTGCCGACAATTTGCAAACAGGATAACAAAAAAAACCTATGAAGCTGTGGTTGAAGGAAATATTGAGGGAGAAGGTGGTGTTATAAAACTTTCCTTCAGGCTGGACCCGGATAACAGACCATACCAGATTTATGACCCGCTCCGGGGAAAGCCGGGGATAACGCACTGGCATAATCTTGGCCCCTGTGTCCTGAAAAACAACGAGACTGGAACCCGTATACGCTTCTATCCGAAAACAGGACGAACCCACCAATTGCGACTACACTCAGCCCATCCTCAGGGCCTGGGAAGCCCAATCGTCGGGGACAGCCTCTATGGAAACGGGGCAGAAGGGGATAAAATGTTTCTTCACGCCACCGAGCTTGTTTTTCTCCACCCCGCAACAGAGAAGGAAATGCATTTTTACAGTGAACCGCCTTTTTAAGAAGTCGTCACCGGATATCGAAATTAACGCACGTTACACCTAAAGCCCCAGATACATCCCCTGACCCAGGCATCCCTGTCTTTTCTCAGATTGGCACCTTCACAAAACAACTGAAGGAATCCATGTTCTTCTGCCAGTTTGTTGACGTAATTCACACTATGGGCAAAACGCCCGCTGGGGCGCAGCCTGTACAACCCTTCGTCAAGATGTTCCGTTGAAAAACAGAACATAGCGTTTGGGGCAGCATTCTTTTTTACCTGCCGAAAAAGTGTTCCCAAATCTCCAATATAACCAAGGACATCCGCAGCCAGAAAAAAATCATATTTTGTATCTGCAGTGTCAAAAAAATCATCAATTGTACCGACAAGAAGCCTGTTATAAATATCCTTTTCCCGAGCTAACGCGACCATTTTTGCTGAGAGATCAACCCCATCAAGGGTTTCGACACACCCAGCAAAAGGAAGACCGGATAATCCCGTCCCACAGCCAAGGTCAACACCGTTTCTCCATTTTGGGACATCATTACCCACAAGATTTTCCAGCTCAAGAAGAATGCGCATCCTCTGAGGGACATCATATTCCAGTTCTTCAACCAGAGAGTGTTCGTAACGCTTTGAATAATTATCAAAAACTTCCCTGACATAGGTTTCGGGGGATGAAGTAACCTCTTTACCTGTCAAGGCCGCCAGCATATGGGCGGCAGAATTATGATCCGGCCGCAGTTCCAGCACCTTTTTAAAATGCCCTACAGCATGTTCCATCTCTCCCTGGAGATGATACAGATACGCTATATTGCTATGACTGGAAATGTGGTCGCTATCAAGCTCCAGAACCCGGGCATAAAGTTCCACAGCAACAGAAAAGTCGCCGGCTTCCCTGTAGCAGCCGGCGAGATTGTAAAGGGCGTCCACACTCGCTGCATCCTGCTGTATAATGTACTGATATTCTTCAATTGCCTGTTCAAGTTTTCCCAGTTTTTTTCTGGTAAGAGCCAGGTTAAAGCGTACATCAAGATCATCAGGGGCAAGCATTTTTCCCTTCTCAAAGCAGGTCTCTGCCTTCTCCATCTCCCCCATTTCAAAGTAGACAAGGCCAAGATTATAGTGCAAAATCAAGGCCTCTGAAAAATGAGAAAGCAATTGCTCATACCCGCTTTTTGCCTCATCCAGCAGCCCCTGCTCGTGCATGGCACAGGCTGTGGCAAAGATATTATTGAAATCGTCTATGGAGAGTTCTTTTTTGTTGTTCATGTTTTTATCTTATTCGACTATTCGCCCCTTACGCAAACGTCTCACTTACGATATTTCACCGCAGAAGACTACAGGAAACAACACCGACACCTCACATTCCTGCCAAAAACAAAATGCCCCTGTATTTTCCCCAATCAGGAAAATTCTTCGCAAACCAAGACACAGACGTACGCCTAAAACAAACCAAAATTAACTCCCCTCTTTCAATCAGTACTCTCTTGTTACCACGACCTCATGACCTTTTGTAGACCAATCAAACCTCAGAACTCAACAATATCACAGTATACCATACGCGGTGTCTTATTGGCGATTCCTAATATTTCCATGGAAGGGGCCTCATTATCAGCTAGAAATCGTTCATATTCACTGACCACAAGGCGGCATCGCTGCCCTCTCACCTCTAGCGGTACTTTTATCTCTCCCTCCCATTTCCACAGACAGGCTGCTGTATCCACAGAAACCATATCCAAAACGACGGGGTTTGGAGGCCGTCTGGTTATGAGAGGCTCCCAGCCAAAATCTTTGTTTTCCTCATCAATCAGGGCTTCCAACCGCACTTCTACCCGGTTAGCCTCAGGGCCTCCGAACGCCACCCCTTCAAGGCGCACAAATAACTTATCTCCAGACTGCGATTTCTCTACGTTGAGCGTCCTGTCGTTAGCCACCTGGATGAAATCAGTCAGCACGACAGGTGACAAATGGGCATTTTCAATGGAATTGGGTTGATATCTTGCCAGGGCAAAACGAATGAACGGGAAGTACGAGACCATAATAGCTGGTTCCAACTGAATATCACAGAACCACAGTTGCCGTTCATTGTTATATTCCACCTTAAATCCTGCAACATTGAATTTGGTGTCATCGCGTTCACCAATGCTCAGGTTTCTCTGACCTTGGACGACATTATCAAAATCGGTTATATCCAAGCCTCCCTTCGGAACTTTTGTATTCCTGGCAGGATCCATTCCCCATTGGGTGACGTATGATTTCAAACTATCAGGTACCAGTTGAGGCAAGAGCATGACACCCAGCAACTCACCATCTCCAGATGAATACCACGGTCTATCAAGATAGACCCGGACACTTCCACCTCTACGAACCCGTCTAATTTTTTGCCACTCTGCACCTTCTTCGATGATAGTAAATGGTGGCCGTCTTTCCACTCCATGGTGAATGAGATGTTGCGCCCCCTCTTCTCCTCCTGTCCAGATATCCTGTTCCCAGCCAAAAGTAGGTACTATATATTTAATCACAGGGGCAAGAGGCCGCGCCGAATTCAGAATTTCTGTTTCTACAAACGGCCCTTGCCTGGTCAAACCATCTACAGCTACGCAAGTATTTCCACTCTCATCGAAACTTGCTTCAAAAATATAACGCTCACCACCAGAAGTCTCCAGACAGATGCCATTGCGATCGGTATTCTGCCTTAGTATTATAGACGTATCCTGTTCACGAACTATTATTGTCATTTCTGCCGGCTCTCTCTCTAACTGCACCTGGGAAGGCTCAGATATTTGACGAATTTGCTTGAGGAAATTCAAAAGATTACCAGTATCCTCGCCGGGAATAGCAGACCAATTAAAACTGAATTTTACAGAGCTGGTCTTTTCTCGGGTACCTGCAATAGTCGGATGAAAATACTCCCTGAACTTGCTGGAACCCCTCATGTAATACCAAACCTTTCTATATTTGGTATCACCAAACTCATGATTATGGGTGATACATGATGTTACTGGCAGGGACACCTTGTCATCAAAATTGTCTGTAACCGTCAATTCAAAGGCTTTTGCGTGTACATCTTTTGTGTGCGGTGCAAGTTCATTGACATCGTCAACAGGCTCTGTCCAGTATGCAAGCAAACTGACCTTGTCGGTACTTTTTGCGCTCAAATACAGTTCTCCCATCACTTCTGCCATTGTATCTCCCATTCGATGTTTACTAGTAGAGATTTCTAAAACACGAGGCTCACACAAAGGCTGCTGTACAGCGTGAACCAGAGTAATTTCCCTGAAAGGAGTCATCATCCAGTGGCAACCGGCAAGACCGTATTTCCTTAAGTTGTCACGATATCGGCCACCTCGAATCCACTTCCATATCCCCATCAACGCCAAATCATCTTCATCAATGAAACAACTATATCTGATCGTTTTTACTTCAGCTTTTCCAAGAAAAACGGTCAGTACCCGTTCTTCAGGGTTCCAGACTGGAGGGGCCTTACCGGTGAATGTCTCATCGCATTGCCCTCCCAGCATATCCCCTGGGCGTTCCTCAATCCGAATCCTGAATGGCAAAGAATCCGGCCACTGCGTATTAAAAGGAACCTTGAGAAGGTCGAGATCCAGAGAGGGGTCAATAATTTTTTCAAGATCCAGGGTATCTCCAGATATATTACCGGGAAGGTTGCTAAACGTAACACCCCGAGCGATGGGATCAGGCAAGTACGGTAAAAGTAGTTGCTCCTCTCTATGCACTATATACTGCCCAGGGGCATCAGCACCCAGACCTGAAAAAACTTTGACAGCATCTGGATCGGGCAGCGATTCTTTCTTTCCGGTCTGAATATTTACAATGCTCTTATCAGTAAGAGTCCCTTCCTCCTTAATGGCAATTCTGTAACCCTCAACATAATTCTGGCCTTCACCAAAAAACGCATCAAACTCGCCATGTCTTTCTGCCATTGTTTGTGAGGTTTTAGGCGGGACTATATGCCGTTCACAACCCGTTTCATAACTATAGATTTCGTTATTAAGAGCGGATTGAACATATTTATTTTGCGCATATTGCGATGCACTCTGGTCAAAGTTACTACGAATAACCAAGCGCTCCAGAGCCTCCCCTTCAGTAAATGGCGCTCTGGGAACAAGCGTGGGCGGAGCAACCGGCTCATACCGAGTGAAATAGATCCAGTCTGTTGCGTGTTGATCAGGTGCATCATTCACAGGGATACTGTTTCCTGCAAGATCAACCATCCTGGCCCTGAGTTTATATGCGTGCCCAAAGCGTAAACGAGGTAAACTGCCAGGCTTTGCTGTAAAAACGCTGGCCATTTTAAAATCAGTTTCCGTCCTTGCAGTTAAAGGTTCAACCCTTTCACTCTGGGTTGGTATGGTGGTGTAAACAATAGATTTTCCATTTTCCTGCCTGACACCATACTCATAATTTCGCTCGTTATGTGCGGTTACAACAACTTTTGTACTATCCAATCTAAATACATATTCTCTCCTGCCATCACTTACTGTAATTATACTACCGTTTGCTGTTATATGTTCTTTTCCTACCCAGCGGGCATGAAATGTCTTGTGCAAAAAGGCTATGATTTTTTCTGCGTTTGATCCCACATCATCCCAGATGAAAAGATCTCGTCTCTCTTCCCCAGGCACCGGCTTAATGGTCTTGCCTGGCCGTTGAGCAACTAAACTCCAGCCATCCCATCGGAACATGGTCTCATTGAGATAGAGATCACTTTTTCCTGCATCACTTGAAGTCGTGGAACTACTTTTCACGTAGCCTTCATCTTCCACAGGGATCCAATGAGATTGAGGTGATGGATTTTTTGCGTCCTCACCAACATAATATTTCCCTACCCTCTGACAGAGGGAACGCCAAACGGGCTGGTACTTGTCCAGCACGTCAACCCTGTATCCTCGAAGCAGATCATCAGCGTAAAACTTGATGGCAGAGGATGAATTAAGTTGCGCATTTTTTTTCTTATTCTCCCTTAAACGGTGATAAAGTTCATACGCTCTCCCACTCTTGAACACTCCAATCCCTGCGGTTTGCAGTGCAGGCAGACCGGCATCATCTGGAGTGTCGAACGCTGCCGTTTGCTTACGATACACATGAATGGTTCGACTTGTTGTCATTTCAAGTTCGAACTGTTGGTCTTGATCGTTTACCAACCATTGAGTTGCATTTATTGTTGTTATTTTAGCAACATCGGATAAGTAATGCGGTGGGTTCAATATTTTGTAGAACAACTCCTTCAACAGCCCCAGCTCAGGATGACATCGATCACGTAAGAGCCGGTTTGTCTCCTTACGGGAAAAGGTCCCCAGATACCGGCGTTTGATCTGCCCCACCATACTGGCACCAGCACGTAACGCCTTGAGAGCACTTCCCTCGGGATCTATCTGGAGGAGGTGATATGGAAGGTCTTCAGATTTCAGATTGTCATTCACGCCTTCCAGATTCAACATACCATCAACAAGGTTTTTTGAAGATCCAGGTGCAGCAATGAACATTTGTTCCGTCACCAGACAACTAGTTACAGGCGAATGATCAACGTTATAATCAACCGGTTTGTTTTCCGACCTCCAAACAGGAACAACCTGAATAGAACTGATGGTAAAATCTGGTACAGGAAAAACGAGATCAAGAACTATTCCAAGCTTTCTCATCAGGAAAGGATGATCACCAAGCAGGGCCAACATCTGGTGAAAATCAATTTTATCATCCTCGGGAGCGGGCCTGACGTGCCTGGCGTTTGGTTGGAGGAAAAATTCTTCCTTATCTTCTTTTCGATCAAAAAAACGATTGACCTGGAGAAAAGAAAGATGTTCCTGACTTATACCATAGTTTTTTAGCGGATCAAGAACTTTTTCTATGGCAAGGGTATCCTCAAGGTCCTGATATATATCAAAGTAACGACAGACAACAATTGCACTGCCTGTATCTTCAACAAAGTACTCATTGTTTTCATCCCGAACTATCCATAGCAGGTCATTTTGCATGTAGATTCGAGGTCGCCCCAAAAGAGATATCCCTTTTCGGTCCAAACACTGCACAACATAGTTAAGCAAGATCTTCTCTTTATTTGGTTCACTCAAAATATTCTTTAAATGGTCGTAGTCTTTTCCACCATATGTACAAAGTATCTCCTTTTCAGGAGTAAGCATTTGACCAATCTCATCGATAAATTGCTGTAGTGTAGCCTCAGTCTTTCCCTTGGGGTTACCATCATCATCTCTGTTCACTTCCAGAGGGGGTAATGACGCGGGACTCTTCTCGCCCAGTTGAGTGTATATCTTTTGCAGATATGCCATAACCTCCTTGATTGGATATGTTCGTATGGCCCGGTCACTCATATCACGAAAAGCAAAGGGACGCACGAAGGTCTCCTTGGGGAAGAGTTGTTCCCACAACTCAGGGTCGAGCTGTGATCTATTTGTTCGCGCGTTAATGCTATCCCCATTTTGAAAGACAATCTCAAAAGAAAGGGAAGCCATCTTTTGAGACCAGTTTTCTGCAAAATCTGCGAAATGCGACAACATTGGCTGTGGAACTTCATCGGTTTGCAATCTCGGACTGACAAAAACTGAAAGCTTAAGCTGCCTGCGACTCTCATCACTTGTATCAAAACCATTAGGTAACGCCGTCCATACTATTTCTTGCTTTTTCATAGTAATACGCTCCTTATAGATATCTCCATCCACTGGTTTCTATCTCAGACATTTTATGAGATGGCATACCAGATTATTCTGTTTTGAGTTCCCAGATCGTTGATGAACGCCGGGCTAAGCATATGCACGACAATACGTTTCCCATGGATTTATATCTTCACCTGAAACAGGATCAATATATGGCTCCATCAAATCCTTAAAAGTTGGATCTCCGTTTGATCCGGCAAATTTCCGTTCACAACTGATTTCAACGCTGGTGCTGAAAAACAGTATCTCTACTTCAATGGTCAGGGTCGCTCTCCCGACACATTTACCTGAACTAAATTCGTACGTCAGGGAAAGATAGAGTTCTATTGAAGCGCTGATGAGTCCCAGAACATCAACCTTTCCTCCCATTCGCAGGTAACCGGTCAGTTCAGCTTTTTCCGGATTTTTTTGCATCATAATGTAAATACCCGCCATTACTGTCAGGCTACCACTTGCCACCCCAAAATTTACGGCAACCGAGGCTCCAAACTCAAATGATGCCTCAAGCTGCTGCACTCCCGCAGGGTTAATGGTGATGGCAAAAAAACCTCCTCCACCAAGCATGGACACGGTTAACAGGAAAGGACTCTGCCGTTCACAAAAATTGAACCGAACACTCAAAGGATCCACTAAAAATGGTAAAGAAAGTGAGGCTCCCAGACTCATATTCTGGAGGGTAAACACTCCCACAGCGATTGTAGGCAAGTTCAACGAAAAAGACGCTGTAATCCCCTTTTCAGTGACATCCAGAGAAGGAGGGTCGCTGAAACCATCAAGAGGTATAAAGTCTTTAAGGACTTCAACAAAAGACAGGACACCGACAAATTCGATCTCTCCCATCTCTACATCGACCTCAGCTTTTTTACCTCCTTCGCTGATAAAAGCCAGTCGGTCAAAATGGATTAACAGAAAGCTCTCTATCGGTCCGATCAGATCGATGGAAAAGTTTTGCAGGATACACTTAATACTGATGTCAGCTCCACCAGAATTATACGCAATGAATTTGGCAGAGAGTTCAAACGTTGCTTGTTTCCCTTTGCTGCTCGCTATAAAAAGATTATTCCAGTCTTTAAGCTTGGGGCTATAGTTATAATTGACCTCAATACCATCTTTTGTAATATCAGGAAGCAGCTTCGGCAGCAGCTCAGCTCCATTTTGGAGAAAACCAGATGGGCTTACTGCTTCAATGATGTCCCAAAGATTTATAACCCCAAATATTTTGGCACCAAGACTGCCAAAGAAGGCTTCAGGATTAAAATTCCCCAGCTGTAGATTGGCGAGATCACTTAGCTGACCAGCAACGGGCCCCATCAACCTGGAAAGTCCACTGATTGCAATATTTGGCTTTGCTACTCCTCCAGACCGATCACCCTGGGAGCTGAAATCAAGATCAACTCTATTTACAAGATTAACAAATACCTCTCCTTTATTAGCGGCAGCATTAAATCCATGTTGTAAAAAGGTCTGATCATACCGGATAGTTGTTTTAGAACTATTACCTACCATATGTTTCAGGGCAGGAATTCTTATATCAGCTTCTTCGACCTTTGGATAAAACTGTGGAAAATCATCATCTCCGAGGCTTTCCCGTAATTCCTTATGTTTTGTATAACTATCAGGGACATGGAAACTAAAAACCATTTTTTCGGTTTCGAAAGTTGTTTTTCCCGGTTTCTCAACGCTTTCAGCAAACATTATTGATTTGCCAGACAATGCAGGACGCACTACGTAAGAGCATTTCCCCTGGGTCTGACGCAACAAATCTGCAACCATAGCGTATTTGATATTATCCAGGCTTCCGTCAGGATTGCTGTAGTTTAACAAGCTTGATTCTACAAAAATAAGGGGGGTGGTATACTCCACGTCATTGCCTGCGAGATCATGACCTGTCATGTGAAACTGGAAGCGTTTCCCTCCCACCTGCGGCCAGAAAAAGCTCTGCCCCTTGCCTGAGACGACCTCAGTAAGAGAAGGCTCATCAAGATCGGGCGTAACTGAGGTTGTTATCTCCATACGAAGAAAGGGGAACTGGTTATTATATGCCAGCGTTCCACTGTCTACATAAAACTGCTCCCGTTGACGAACGACAACGTACATACGCTGCCGCAACCACGCAATATTACCCGGGACGTAAACTTCTGGCCGAGCTTCAAGCGCGCCAACAATTGCGCTGATATTACCTTTAAACATTTCACGGGTCTTATCGGCGAGAGATACAACCTTGTTTTGTGTACTTTTCCTTGATTTTTCGAGTAAATGCTGAGCGTCGTTTTGAAATTTCGTGCAAGAATTTTCAATTAATGCATTAACATTTTCTATGCCTTGCTCAGAAATATCCTGTACTAACTGTCCCACCTGACGTTGATAACTTTCAGCGATACCCTGAAGCACCTTTTTGGTACCCGGATCTGCCAGAGAATCACCAAAATAGGAAGATAAAGTATTGACTTGTTGTTGAAATAATTGTCCAGCAATATTAAGGGTATGAAGGATCTGCGGATGAAATTTACGTTCTGTCACTTTGACAAGCGATGCCTTGAACCCAAACGGCATAAGATATCCCTTGTACACAACCCGCACATAATGATCCCGTCCCATTGTTGCTATGTGCCGCCACTCTTCCACCGACAATTGAGCTGGCGGCTTCCACGCACCCCGTACATTCATCCACGCCCCCATTGAGGAGAGCATAAGCTGATTTACGTTAACTGGCGAGGGTACGTATGGACTATCATCATCTTGAATGTGAAAGTTAGAGGTCAGATGAACAATGTTTTCTCTGTCATAGGCATCAAGTGACATCCGAAAAGGATTACGCAGGTAGTCTGGCTGTTGCGGATTATAGTGATGAGTGTTAGCAGGAAATATCCCCTTATCCAAATCCTCTTTAAAAAAAGGATCCCGTGTCCATATAGCCCTGATAGTCTTGAGCCTGTTATCTTCTTCATAAATTTTTTTGCCAATACGAATGCCATACCTGGTATGCCACAACTCCGTTCGCTTGCTCTCATCTGAAATAACCGGGCTATTGGCATGTGCCCAGGCGGCCAAACCACTTGGTGAAATAAGTAACCG
>PDWJ01003185.1_pt1 | contig 23004 bp, 21 predicted proteins | sample 1430881 | NCBI WGS metagenome assembly PDWJ01 (sample SAMN01162460, study PRJNA174530) | Oral metagenome, whole genome shotgun sequencing project. | biome: Marine environment; feature: Marine mammal; material: Swab sample of the gingival sulcus; isolation source: swab sample of gingival sulcus... | reverse complement strand
TGCCCAGCACCTGCTGATGGGTCTGCATTCCGGCCTTGCTGCCGATCTCGTCGCAGTTGATCTCCAGGGCTGTCTGGATCAGCTCGATGATATTGTCGGCAAAACAACTACTGAAGATGTGCTCGATATTATCTTCGAACAGTTCTGTCTGGGGAAATAAGGTCTTGAATGACATCCCTGGCAGACTGCACCTTTCCCTGTTCAATTTGATTTGTGCCCAGCGCAAGGATTTGTAACAGAGCCAGAGTCTCTTGCGTTTTTTCACAACTTTCTAAACCCTGCATAATAGCCTCTCCATTTTGCGTTATGATGAGAGGATCTTCCTGTTTCTCCGAACCGCGTATTATTTCAGCGGCATGGGCTTTTAGGTAACTGATCGTTTTGATTTGAGTCGATAATTTCATATCTCTTCTCTATTTATGACTAAATATAGTCCGTAAACAGGTCATATGTCATGCTGAAATGATGAAAAGGCAATGAATAAAATAGAGTAACAACAAACGAATCACTAAAAAAACTGACATGAATTAAATCTTTTCATTTCAGGTGTAATCATGTAACTTACGGGAACTTTGAATATATTACTGTATACTATCCTGAAAAAAAGACAAATCATTTCCTTGTTACAGATGAGGGGAAGAGAGGAGAAATCATGGTATTCTGGAGACAGTGTTTTCTGGTGTGTCTGCTGCTCGCTGTGCATGTGAGTACAGCCTTTTGTACGACGGATCGGGCTATACGTCAGGTGAAAAAAGAAAAAGCCGCCGCTGTCGGGATGGAAAGGTTTTATGATACATCGGCAGCACTGGTAATCGGCAATGGCAATTATGCAGGCGGCTGGAATCAGCTGCCCGGTGCCTTACGCGATGTTGATGAGGTGGCCGCTGCCTTGAAAAAACATGGCTTTGTCGTCACCCTGAAAAAGGATCTGACCCGGCGCGGTTTTGACGAGGAGTTATTACGTTTTATCGAAAAATATGGCCAGAACCCTGATAACCGTCTGCTCTTTTACTACTCCGGCCACGGGCATACCGAGAAGCGGGGCATTACACAGGATCAGGTGGGGTATCTGGTCATGGTGGATGCCGGGCATCCCGCAAGGGACAAGGTACGTTTTCGTATGGGCAGTGTGCCGATGGCAAACCTACTGATACAGGCCAAGGAGATTAGCTCCCGCCACGTACTGTTTTTATTTGACAGCTGTTTTTCCGGCAATATCCTTAACGCCAGAGGAACCCCTGCACCTGACTATATTACCAAGGTCGTTAAGGAACCTGTCCGCCAGTTTATCACCTCTGGTTCGGCTGAAGAGCCGGTGCCGGACGTCAGTGCCTTCAAGACCCTGTTTCTCGATATGCTCGACGGAAAGCGGCCGGAGCCCTTTCCCGACGGCTATCTTACCGGAGAGGAGCTGGGACTGTATCTGAAACAAAATCTTCCTATATACAATCACAACCAGCATCCTCAGTATGGCAAGATCAACGATGCCCGTCTGGACAAGGGGGATTTTGTCTTTTTTATAAATCGGGCTGATATTTCTGAAGATTCTGCCCCTATTCCCACTCCAGTGGTAGTGAATAATCAGTCCGAGCAGCAGGCGGGGAGCCTGAACGTGCGTGTTACCCCGAAAAACGCGGTGGTAAAAATATTGAATATCCGTCCGAAATACAGCCCGGGTATGGCGTTGGCCGCAGGAAAATATCATATTGAGGCGGCAGCGGAAGGGTATCAGACAAGGCGCCGCTGGGTGGAGCTGGCAGCAGGAGCGGATCTGGTGGTGGATATCCGTCTGCTGCCAGAGGTAATCTCATCTCCAGCTCCGGTGGCAAAAAAACTATCTGTATCTCCCTATAACAATTCTCTACCGGCGACCCATACAGACTCTGAAACAGGCATGGAATTTGTGTTTGTTCGAGGAGGCTGTTGTCAGATGGGTGATACCTTTGGCGAGGGGGCTGGTGATGAAAAGCCGGTTCACGAGGTCTGTGTGGATGATTTTTATATGGGGAAGTATGAGGTAACGCAGGGGGCGTGGCGAAAGGTGATGGGGAATAACCCCAGTTATTTTAAAAAGGGCGACCGCTACCCGGTGGAACGGGTAAGCTGGAATGATGTCCAGGACTATATAAGAAAGCTGAACAAACGAAGCGGACGTAATTACCGCCTGCCAACCGAGGCGGAGTGGGAGTATGCGGCAAAAAGCGGCGGCAAACGGGAGAAATATGCTGGTTCCAATTCGGTGGATGATGTCGCCTGGTACAATGGTAACAGTGGTGGTACCACCCACCGAGTAGGAACCAAACAGCCCAATGGTCTTGGCCTCTACGATATGAGTGGCAATGTCTGGGAGTGGTGTCAGGACTGGTACGATGAAGATTATTACAGCTCCAGTCCCCGCCAGAATCCCACAGGACCCGTATCGGGAGAGGAGCGCTTGTATCGCGGCGGTGGTTGGTACGACTTCCCGTGGCTCGTGCGTGCAGCGTATCGTTTCAGGTACTCGCCAGGCAACGCGGGCAACAATGTGGGCTTCCGCCTCTCTCTCAGTTCAGCAGCAGGCCAGTAGGTAAGGCGGTGTAAGAAAAACCCGCTGGCTATTCTGGAGCCTGCGCAGCGGTACGAAGGTGCCATGCGGGTTTTCGCACCGTCTGCGGCATAAAATTGACGACACGATAAGAAGTATTTCTATACGGAAGGCAATCATACGAAGAAAAAACATATTTCTCACAGCTCGCGGACTGATTGGGATTGTGTTGATAAACCAGGTGATGAGGATATAGATCTTTCTGATATCCCTGAAGTTACACCTGAGATGTTTGCAAAGGCTGTTTTACACAAAGGACTTACACCTGTATCAAGGATATGTCAAGTTATAACAAAGGGAGGAAGCTAAGGTATTTTTACTCATCCCAGCAGTTTTGGGGTGGATATTCCGGGAATAAATTGTGTATTCGTTGCAAAAAAACTGGAAACTTTTGAGACGAACGGCTGGGACTGAAAAAGCCTGGTGAAAAGAAAAAAGAAAACGGTTCTCCTTGAATTTCTGATGAAAAATGTGAAACTTGAGAGTGAAATTGGAAGCTTCAACAATTCTATTATAGAACTTGAAAGGCAGTCCAAAGTCTTGGCTGATTTTAACCAAGAGATCAGATGGTAATGGATTTTGTTTTATTGCCATTTCCAAAAAGTTGAACAGGTTATCGATAATATATCCTTGGGAGGAATTAACATGAATAAAAACACTTTTTTTATTGGCGGATTCATCACGTTTCTTTTACTGATTTTCCCAGATGTGTATGCTGATAATTCAGATAAAGCGCTGGATATGAAGAATTGCCTGTGCCATTGTTTAGAACCCAGGGGAGGGCTGCTTACCTGTCGTTATGATACTACAACGAAGGGTGACTCTCCGTCTTGTCGTAATCTGAGTAATGGACCTTGTATGTGCAGTAATTACGGATGTTTCAGGAAACCGTTGCCAACAGCAGGTGCATGCTATAGTAAATGTGTAACAAATACGGGTGTAACTCCTTCACCTCCAACATCCCCACCATCACATCCTCCAAAAAAATTAGAAGATATTCAAGAATTTCGTGATTTCAGGGGGCTGGATGATAGGCGTTGTTCTCGCGAGCATTGGAAGGAATGGGTGAAGAAAATTGTCGCCAGGATGATTCTCACAGTTAAAATGTATCCAGGTATCCATAATCGTATTAATGTACCACCAGAAAAAACCCTTCCAGATGGGATACATCAATTTTTAAGAGGCTATTTTGGATATTTGGGTAAAGGTGATTTAGCCCAACTGCTTGCCATGGATAAATTACCCTCAGAAAATAGGAATACAAATGTATATGCTGCGTTGACCCAAGCTACGGAGAACAAATTACGAAAAAAAATATTGGACTCAGAGGATGACAGTATTTTCCCGGAAGATCTCATGAAAATGGCTCTTGACGCATGTGACGGGAGTTACCCTATGGCGGTCCTGACAGCTCATGCCATTTTAAAAGAGGCGGCAAAGAAGGGGCGTAGTGAAGGTCTGCAGAAAATGTTTATGTGTAGAAGAACAGAAAAAGAGCAAGGTGCCCATCATTTTAGTCAGATTTTGCGTCCTCACGCCAATATTGCAAAAAAACTTCGGAATCTCCGTCCAGCGGGTGATAAAACAGGAGATAAACTGGGGCCATGGTATCATGGTTTTGGAATTTTATCTGTTGGTGCATTTTCCTCAAAAAGGGACGCGTATTATGGAGCATATGGTGAACACCTCCATAAATGGATAAATTCGTATAAAGATGCCGAAGGGGCGTACAATGAGGAGAAAGAATATATCGATCTTACTTTTGCTGATGCTGGTTATGGATTGGAGGAATTTAACCGTTTTAATAAATCCGCAGAAGCGAGCACAATTGAAGAATCCCCAAATAATGAGTACTCCAATCAATTCCAGACAGTGGTTCCATTGGATCCTGAACCATCTTCCACTGATTTTGTAGAGCAAAATTAAAGTGTAGCTGGCGGAGCAAGGAGGAAGGTATGCAGTAACTTCTTTTTATAAAACATCTGGAGAGTCTTTGAGACGGACGGCTGGGACTGAAAAAACTGGTCAAAAGAAAAAAGAATACGGTCTCACCAGATGATTCTGGTTTACCATCTTGTGAGACCCTTACACCTTACGCCTGCCAGCCGGAAGATCTATGCAGACGATTGTTCTCGTCGACAAGCAGAAACTGGGCGCCTGGGTGGGCGGCGAGCATCTGTTGACCTTTCCTTGCGCCCATTACAAAGATTGTGGTCGACAGTGCATCCGCATCCATTACCGTGGCAGCAGTTACTGTGACACTGCGGGCGTGGCGTGGTGAGCAGCCTGTTCTGGAATCTATAATATGATGGAAGATTTTTTCCTGATCGTAGTATATTTCATACCCGCCCGATGTGGCGACTGCCCCGTCATGTAATGAGATGATCTCAGGATAGTGTTTTTCTTTTTTGGGATCCTGGACGGCGATGGTCCACGGTTTGTTTTTGGCAGCATGGCCGCTGCAGCGAATATCACCGCCGCCATTGATCAGAAAATTCTCGATACCATTGCGTTTCAGTACAGCGGCGGCACGGTCGATAATGTATCCCTTGCCGATACCGTCGAGGGTTATGGCCACTCCGTCTCGTTTTGCCCGTAAGGTTTTGCCTTGAACGAGAATATGTTCAGTGCCGACAGCGGCAAGGGTCTTTTCAATATCTTGCCTGGATGGTGTCTCGTTGTTGTTGAATTTTTCTCTATACAGATCGATTACAGGTTTGATCGTTATATCAAAGGCACCATTTGAGATCTGGTTATAGTAGGCTGCCCGGGCAAGTAACCCCTGGATTTCAAGCGGCGCATGCTCCAGGACACCCGTTTTGTTGAAAATACCAAGGGGTGCGTTTGCCTTATGATGGGTGAGGATATTCTCAAGCTGGGTAATTTCGTCAAAGGCGAGATGAATGGCCTGCTGTGCCTGATCTTTGGATGGGTGCAGTATGGTAATGGCCACGAAGGTTCCCATTGCTGTGCGCGTTGCGGTTACCAGATGGTCTTTTTTTGTAAAGAGGAAACCATCGGCGGTGGTCGGGATGGCTGTCAGCCCCGCGCTCATAACGCTTACTCCCAGCAGACCGGAAAGTTTGAGAAAGGTTCTGCGATGGACGTCTATGCCAGGTATTTGCTTTTCCATAATATCAATCTATTCTGTAAAATTTATCCAGATGTCCTGTTGCCATCTGCCTGTTTTACTGTTTTAGCTTACGACAGCCGCATTTTTTGGATGATACTGTCTGAAAATATCACGCGGGCATTTTGTAACACACGCCTCTTCACAGGACGGGCCATAGGCAATGCAGGCCTGATGGTCAATGACGATCTTGTTGTTCTCATAGGTGACAGCATTGGCAGGACACGCCTTAACACACATCTTGCAGCTGATACAGCCGACCTTGCAGACCCCGCGTACCTCTTTGCCCGCTGCGGTGGTCGAGCAGGGGACAAAAACCCGTGCCTTGAGAGATTGAATTTCAATGATCGATTTGGGGCAGGTTCTGACGCATACCCCGCAACTGACACATTTTTCCTCGCTGATTATCGGAAAGTTATCAACCATCTCGATGGCGTCAAAGGGGCAGGCCTCGGCACATTCGCCAAGTCCGATACAGGCATGCTGGCAGGTATAGGGTCCGCCGAATGCAAGATTCGCCGCTGAACAGGATGAAAAGCCGAAGTAATCGTGGCTGAAATCAACCTTTCCTTCCTGTCTGGAACACTGTACCACAGCGACCTGATCCTCAATCGCTGCAATCTTTTTACCCGTTAATTCGGCCACCCGTTTTGCAACCGCCTCCTTTCCCGGGAAACAGAGGTTGGGCGGTACGTCCGGGTCGTTTACAACCGCGATGGCATATCCTTCACAGCCTGGATAGCCGCAGCCGCCGCATTGGGCAAGCGGTAATGATTCTACCACCTCTTCAATAAGAGGGTTTACCTCTACTGCGAACTTATGTGCCGCGAGCGCAAGACCTATGCCGAAAAAGAGACCAATACAGCCAAGCAGTACAAGACCACCAAGTGCGAGTTTAATTAATGCCGGATCCATAATATTTTACTCTCATCACGTATGGTATTAACTTAAAATAATTGCAGTCCTGAAAAACCCAAGAACGCCATGGCAAACTGTCCTGCGACGATAAAGGCTATCGGTAACCCTTTAAAACATCCGGGAATGTTTGCAAGCTGCATCCTCTCACTTACTGAACTCATCAGGTACAGCGCCAGCAGAAAGCCGCCTCCAGCACCTAAGGCAAGCATCAAGGTCTCAAAGAGATTGTAATGATTGTTTGCGAGAATAAGCGGTACTGCGATGATGACACAGTTGGCAATGACAAGTACCAGATAAACACCGAACGAATTGAAAAGCACCGGGTTTACCTTACGTAATATGGTATCAACTGCCTGTACCGTCAGCGATACGAGCCCGCACCACACCCATCCCCTTGGCGGTGGATTTCTTCTTGGATGTACCAAAGAAAACACAGAGTCCAAGATACTTGGTAAAGACAAAGTTGTTGATAAGAAGCGCTGATAGCAAAATACCAAAGAGATATCCCAGATAGGATTTACTGACGGTAAAAACGGTCTTGCCGTCAAGTCCTTTGATAGAGACAACATGGGCGATAGCCTGGTTGAGAGGCTGTTCAAAGGCGAGCAGTGCTGATTTACCATCATCGCTTAGGGTGATTGTGCTCAGCTTCAGTCGGATATCGGGGTCTGGCTCCTCGAAAACCGTGTAGTTTTCCATCTTCTTGACAACAGCTGCGTCCACTTTCGAAGAGAAGGTGATGAGAATTTCATTTTCACCTTTGAAACGCTGAGACTCTATAATACCCTCAGCCAATACCAGGCTGGGCAGCAGCAGGCCGGTGCAGAGCAATAACAGGAGTATTTTCCATTTTGCAGGTATCATTTTCGTACCTCCTTTCTCTTCTTATAGACAAGCTCTATCCAGTTGAAAAAAGCCATCATCAATCCGACAACAAAAAAACCGGCGCTGGGCAGGATGAAGAATAACAGCGGTTTGAAGCCAAGAACGTCATAGCCGAGGATGGCGCCTGAACCGAGCAGCTCTCTGAAAAGGCCTATGACCACCATACCGACCATAAAGCCTATGCCCATGCCAAGACCATCCCAGAATGAGTCGTTTACCGACTCTTTACAGGCGAACATCTCAAGACGCATGGTGATAATGGCGAAGGCGACAATGAGCTTGACAAAAATTCCCATCTTGGCATATGCCTCAGGCAGATATGCCGCGAGCACCAGATCAATTACCGTAACCCAGGTGGCGATAGTCAGGGTGTAGGTGGGGATACGGATCCTTGGGTGAATGTAATTTTTAAAAACGGATATGGTCACAGAGGAGAACACCTGCACGAAGAGTACAGCGATCCCTAGCATGATCCCGTTCATAACGGTGGTGGAAATTCCCACAGCGGGACACATGGAGAGCGCAAGACGAAAAATGGGGTTTTCGCTGAGAATACCTCGTGCGATCAACTGCATGCTTGATTTGTCATTAGCCATGTTCTGATCCTTTTCTTTAAAACGAAACAGCGATCTGCTGTGAACTGAGTATGGTATCGAGTACATTCACCCTGTAGGCAAATTTTGTTACCATATTTTTCACGCCATTGCTGACAGCTTTCGATGAAATTGTAGCACCTGTGAGGGCATAGATATCATTGTTCTTATACTGCTCTCTGAATTTGCTGATATCACTCTCCTCAAGCTCTCCGTTGAGCGCCTGGAGATAGTCAGCAGGGATTGGTTCTTTAACAACATCAATGGTTTTTAGAAAGTCAAAGGGCTTGCCTTGAAACTGGTTTTTAAAATAATTCTGTTCAATTTCAGCACCAAGTCCCGGGTCCTCTTCATGTTCGAGGATTTCAAGGCCGAGCATGGCGAAGGCTGGATCAACGGCGAGCATAACCTTGATAAAGGTCTTGAATCCCTGAAATTTGCCGTCAAGCAGATAGGCGATTCTCTTTCCATTGTCAGTGACCACCACGATCTGATCGGCAAATACGGCGCTGGATGATTCATCAAGCAGCGCTTGCAAGGCTGCAAGCCGCGGCTCCGGCTCCAATGCTTCAGTTTCTGTGAGTTCAAGAGGTTTCGACTCGATGAGCTTGCCGTCCAGGCTAATATTGATAAACAAAAACGGCTGCTCACTGTCATGTTTTGCCGGGACGATGTAGCCAATTGACTGGGAGTTCGCCCCGGTAATGACATAGCGATACATTTCGTGCATGGCCATACTTTCAGGCGGCGGATTTGTTTTGGAATATCCCAGCAGCTGATAGCGTACCTCCTGTTCTTTGACATGCTCATTGTGTTTTTTGGCGTTGTTCGTAAAGACGAAACAGATCCCCATTATAGAGGCTGCAAGCACACAGGAAAGGGTGAGACGGAAAATAATTGTCAATATATCTTTCATTTCGCACCTCCTGCAGGCGGTGCAAACCGCTTGGGCTTAAACCAGCTGTCAAGTACCGTGGACAGCGGGTTCATAAGAAGAATTGCATAGCAGATCCCTTCAGGATATCCGCCTTTCAGCCTGATGAGAACGGTAAGAGCCCCGATACAGATACCAAAAACAAGCTGTGCATTTTTGGTGGTGGGGCTTGTTACGTAATCGGTGGCCATATAGATTGAACCCAGGATGGCACCGCCTGAGAGAACAGCCAGCAGCGGATCGCCGGCAAAGTAGCCTTCTCCGCCGAACAGCCAGGTGAGAAGGGCGATGGTAGCAAGAATCGAGACGGGTATATGCCAGGTAATGTAGCCGCGATAGAGCAGATAACAGCCGCCAATCAGCAGCAGAAAACCTGAGGTTTCACCAATACAGCCAGGGCGCCAGCCTAAAAAGAAGCTGCCGTAGAGCGCTGAGCCGCTGCCGAAGGCCTGGGTGAAGGCCTCCATGCCCTGCTCTTTCATCACTGCCAGCGGAGTGGCGGTTGAAACGGCATCGATTGAGGCGCCGAGATAAGAAAAAATACCAAAGCCCTCAACAGGCGGCAGCCAGGCTGATGTCATGGCCACAGGAAAGGATGCCAGCAGAAAGGCGCGTCCCAATAGGGCGGGATTGAAAAAGTTATAGCCAATACCGCCAAGGATATGTTTGCCGATATAGATGGCAAAAACTGCTGCCAGTATCGGCAGCAGCGGCGATACTCCCGGAGGAATAACGAATGCCATGAGTAATCCGGTGAGCACCGCGCTGCCATCACGTATGGTGACAGGTCTCTTCAGTGTTTTTTGCGATATCCATTCGACAGCAACACAGCTGATTACAGATACGGCTGTAATAAACAGGATCTGAATGCCAAAGACAAAAACGGAGAGAATCAATGATGGCAGTAAACATGCCGCCACCGTCCACATAATCTTTTCCACCGATTCATTGCTCTTCAGGTGGGGGGAGATGGAGACCTTCCATCTGCTTACCTCAGCCATTGCGGCCTGGTCTTCTGGTACTTTCTGATCGGTCACAACAATCCTCAAAACATCTGTTGGTTGTAGTTTCCCTGTTGCAGCCTACCTGCTGCCTGCTAACAGAGCCATAGTTGTTACACCTGTGTGGCTTCCTTTCATTGCAGAATGTGTACCATGGTCATTTTGCCTTCATTTTAGCAAGACGGATGAACTGAACCAGCGGTCTTTTCGCCGGACACACAAATGCGCATGAGCCACATTCGAAACAATCAAACACACCAAACTGCTTGGTATCCTCACCCTTGCCGGCTTCCACGTACACACCAATCTCTTTTGGCTCCAGCCCCATCGGACATGCATCAAGGCACCAGCCGCAGCGGATACATTGCGAGTGGGGCCTGGTATCAATTTCATCCTCTGTTAAAAAGAGGATTGCCGATGTTGTCTTGGTTACCGGTATATCAAGATTTGATACGGCAAAGCCCATCATGGGGCCGCCCATAATGATCTTTGATAAACCTGGCTGGAGTCCGCATGCATAATTAACGATATCGCGTACGCGAGTTCCCACTTTCACCTGCAGGTTACCGGGTTTACCAATACCTTTTCCTGCAACTGTAACAATCTTGTCATAGAGTGGTTTGCCATAGACCACTGCGTCATATATGGCTCTGGCGGTACCCACATTTTGGACGACAACGCCCACTGAGGCGGGTAATGCGCCGGCAGGAACCTTTCGTGAGGTGACAGCTTGAATAAGCTGTTTTTCAGAACCCTGGGGATATTTTACCTTGAGCGGTTGAACTATGAATTTGGCAGTTTCTGTACTTTTTTGGGCGGCAATTTCCTGCATTTTGGCAATGGCTTCAGGTTTATTGTTTTCAATGCCGATATAACAGGATGTGATACCCAAAATTTTCAGTAGAATACCTGCCCCTTCAATAATACCCTCAGGGTATTCGAGCATCTGCCTGTGATCTGAGGTGATATAGGGCTCACACTCGGCGCCGTTGAGGACGAGGGTGTCAACGGGTGAATCAGCGGGTGGTCTGAGCTTGACATGGGTGGGAAAGCCCGCGCCGCCAACGCCAATGATTCCCGCCTGGTGTACCATATCGCGCAGCTCCCTGGCGCTGAGATTCTGCCAGTCTGAAGGCGCGTATTCAGGGGCAGTTGCCTCTTTATCCACCTTGATGATAACAGCAGGTACCGCACCTCGAACCGGATGGGGGACAGCGCTGATATCTTTTATCTTGCCGCTGACCGGTGCATGGATAGGTACACCCAGACCCCTTCTGACCTCTCCTATAACCGCACCTTCTGTGACGATATCTCTTTTGGCCACGGTGGGTGTGCAGGGGGCTCCGATGTGCTGGCCAAGGATGACAGCAATTTCATCGGGGACGGGCATGACTTCAATAGCACTCTTTTCAGTCTGGGCTTTGCATTCAGGCGGATGTACACCACCTTTGGGGAACGTGAGCAAGGGTTTCATAGATAGCCTGGAAAATGATGGTTTTATAAGTTCGACCAATGGTATCAGGATATGCCACTGAAAAATTTCATAAACTGTGTCCTTTCATAAATCGCCGGGTTCTCGATATTTTGATAGTTGAGTTTCCCGCGAAAATCTGAAACAGCGTTGAAATTCTTTTCACTCATCCAGTTTTCCAATCCGGTAATGATGTCCTGGAGCACCTTCGGGCCGTTTTTATAGACGGTTGAGACAACCTGAACGACAGTGGCACCTGCGAGGAGCTGCTTGATGAGGGCTTTGCTGTCATGAATACCTGTGGAGGCTGCCAGATCTTTCTCGATCATGCCGGATAACAGCGCCATCCAGCGCAGTGATGTGGTATGTTCTGCAGGTGTGGAAAAGACACTTGCAGATGTGACAGTCATGGTATTAATGTTAATATCCGGGGTGTAATACCGATTAAATAACACAAAACCGGAAATACTGTCCTTCCAGCTGAGTTTCTGGACGAGGCCTGTAAGTGAGGCGGAGTAAGGGCTCATCTTCAGGGCAAGAGGCAGGGAGGTGTTTTCCGCTACAGCCGAGAGAATGTCCGTGTAGATAGCCTCGTTTTCATTGCTGGTGATACGAGGATCACTGGGCAGCAGGGAAACATTGATTTCAATGGCATCAGCTCCTGAGTTCTCCATGCTTTTCGCAAATGAAACCCAATCGCTTGCTTCCACGCAGTTAATCGATGCAATTACCGGGATATCCACCTCTCGCTTGGTCTGCTCAATCAGGTCCAGGTAGTCATCCACCTCTGTTCCCCGTGTATACTCTCTGATATAGTCATCAGCTCCTGGGTAATCACTGGTGTAATCATTAAGGTTCTCAGACTGCTGTGCTGCGATCTGCTCTTCAAACAGTGATTTCAATACCACTGCACCAGCGCCATACTGTTCAAACTCCTTGATTTTTTTTATTTCATGAGTTAATCCGCAGCTTCCCACAATAAGCGGGTTTTTCAGTTGTAATCCGAGGTAGCTTGTCGATAGATCTTTCATAATTCAGGGTGTTTAGTTAAAAAATATCTGAGAGTGTTGGTACCGTGGAATAGCTGTTGCCATGTACACAAAATACCTTCACGACAGACTAAAAAAATTCAATCCTGGATCTGAGAGAGATACCAGAAATGAATAGAACTTCAATAAAAACGTATATGCGACCACCTTTATAAACATAATTTTACTTTTATTTCAACTGAAATTATCTTGGCTGTAAATTGATAAACTGTTCATGAGATATTGGGGCTGGTACACCAGCGGATATTTCCCCATATCTTACCGTTTTAACGATCCTGTCAGCACATTGCTGCCCAGTTTATAGCTGGGATTACTTACAGCTGCAGGTCTGGCAGCCATGCTGGTGTTGTATGTAGTCTTTGAGAGCAGCTTGCAGGGTAGTTTCGGCAAGCTGGGCACAGTGCAGGTGGGTGTCGGGCAGTTGACCGACAATATCCATAATGTCCATCATATTGATCTTTTGAACTTCTGCTGGTGTTTTTCCTGCTGCCAGCATAACCGCGGCTTCAACACATTGTTTACTTACAGCACAACCGTTTGTCCAGCTGCGGGTTTGATTCACTGTCCCTTCAGTAAAAGAGAGGGCAATTCCCATGGTATCACCACAGTTACCGGTGATTTTTGCCGTACCGTCGGGATTTGCAAGGGGCGGGTTGGCAAGGTAATGGAGGCCAAACCAGCATAATCCCACAATAAAAAGAACACCAAAAGCTGCCACTATCCCTGTTACTGTCATATTGAATCCTCTTCTCTCCCACACTGCTGGAGACATATTTTTATCAACTGTTTATATTGCATATAAAGACATATATAACAGATTAGAACTCGTTGGCAAGCCGCTTTACCAAAGAGAAAAGAGGTGATCTTAAAAAAAGTGTTGATGGATGTCGAAAACGAGCCGTTTTCTCTGGCCTTATGTTTGCCAGAGCGAGCCAGAAAAATGTAATGCAATTACTCACATTAATTTTTCCCAGGTTATTATGATAATTCTGTCTGGTCAATTACTGCCGGAGATTGTATACTCTTGCATTTACTTAGTATAGTAGCAGAAATAGGATTTTCTGATAAACTGAAAGATTTTTGTAAGGCGTATTATTTGAGGAACATGCATGCATCATAATGATTATTCCGAGAGCCTCATAGTTCATTTTCGCAGGGTGGAAACATTGCGCAGGGAGGCTCTTGAACTGAAAGAGATCGGTCTGAACGGCAGACAGCAGGCGGATATTGAACTGCTTTTAAATAGAGGGATGTATCCATTGACGGGGTATATGGATAGAGAGGAGTATATGCACGTACTGGACACGATGCGTCTTCCTGACGGTACGGTCTTTCCGATACCCATTTGCCTTGATATACCTGCTGAGATGGCACAGCGGCTGGAAGTTGGTGAAAAGGTGGCGTTAAATGATCGCGAGGGCGTGCTGCTCGCGATTTTGACCATAAAAGATCTCTGGCAAGTGGATAGCAGGCTGGAGGCAGAGCGGGTGTATGGTACCAGTGATGAGGCGAAACATCCGGGTGTTGCTCTATTATATGATACAATCAGCGACTGGTATGTAGCCGGAGCTCTTGAAGGGGTATGCCTGCCCGTTCATTATGATTTCCAAGCACTTCGGCTCACCCCATCTGAAACAGTCCGCCGTTTTTCCATGAACGGTTGGAGAAAGGTGCTTGGCTTTCATACAGACGAATATCTGCACTGTGCCCATCGTGAGATGGTGCTTGGCGCTGCAAGAGAAGAGGGGGCTGCCATCTTTCTCCATCCTGTGGCCGATATGCTGCATCCTGGCGACATTGATTATTATACACAGGTGCGATGTTATCAGCATTTTGTTGAAAAATTCCCTGCCAATATGATTATGCTTGGTCTTACCCCCTTTGCCAGCAGAAAGGCGGGGCCCAGGGCTGCATTATGGCAGGCAATTATCAGAAAGAATTTTGGCTGTAGCCATTTTATGGTGGCCGAGGATCATGCTGATCCCTTTAAAAATGGAAATGACCGTTTCTATGAACAGGGCGCTGCCCAACAACTTGTTGCAGAGTTTGAAGATGAGACGGGTATTGCCATGGTTCCAGAAAAGAAAATGGGATACCAGCCGGAGAAGAAGATGTACGTTGTTCTGGATGAGGCCGACGGTGATCTGCTGGAAAATATCTCTTCAGCAGAGCTGCAGCGTAAACTGGATACAGATGAGCATATTCCCGAGTGGTTTTCCTATCCTGAAATTGTTGATGAGTTGAAAAAAACCTTTCCGCCCAGGTCAAAACAGGGCTTTACCATTTTCCTCACCGGTCTTTCAGGGTCTGGTAAATCAACCATTGCCAGGGTCTTGTTGACAAAGTTTCTTGAGACAAGAGATCGGCCGGTTACCCTGCTTGATGGCGATATTGTTCGAAAAAATCTGTCTTCAGAGCTTAGTTTTTCCAAAGAGCATCGAAATCTCAATATTACCCGAATCGGTTTTGTGGCAAGTGAGATAACAAAAAACGGCGGGATCGCTATCTGTGCACCCATTGCGCCCTATGAGGCCTCCCGACAGGCAAACAGAGAGCTGATCTCCAGATGTGGGGGATATATCGAGATTTATGTTGCCACACCCCTTGAGGTGTGTGAAGCACGGGACAGAAAGGGGCTTTATGCCAAGGCCAGGGCCGGTATCGTAAAAGGTGTTACCGGTATCTCTGATCCTTATATTGAACCCAAAAATCCTGAGATTGTGATTGATACCACGGATATAACCCCCATGGAGGCGGTTCAGGAAATACTGCTGTATCTCCAGCAGCAAGGGTATCTTGTCTGATGAAAAAGATTATTTTTTCACTGCAAGAGGCTCAGACCGCCATTGCTGAGGACCTTACTCTCAACGGCATTGAACTGGTCGAGCTGCATGATGCCCTTGGCCGGGTTGCGGCAGCGCCGCAGTATGCCCTGCAGCCCCTTCCCTCCTATTCCCAGGCACTTTATGATGGTGTGATAATCGCCAGGGTACCGGAGAAACGGGAGGGAAAAAGGTATATCTATATTCTCAAGGGTGAGATAGCAGCTGGTGATGTCCACAGCAGAAAATGTCTGTCCGGTCAGGCCTATCGGATAATGACCGGCGCGCCCATTCCACCGGGGGGATATTCTCTGGTACCTCAAGAGAAAATAACGGTTCGTGAAAACAGGGTTTTTGTCGGTGAAGAAGATGCAAAGATATCTGGAGCCTATATAAAAAAGAAGGGCGGCGATTGCCGTATCGGAACACGACTGGTGAAAAAGGGGGATTGCCTGACACCAGCCGATATTGGAATGCTTGCTGACACCGGTCATGATGATATCCAGGTGCGGAAAAAACCGGTGATAGCCTATTGCTGTACAGGAAGCGAACTGGTTGGACACTCTGCTGATAGTGGCGATGGCCTGAAGGTCTCATCGAATAGATACAGGCTTGGCGGGATGATTCGCACCTGTGGTGCTGATGCTCAGGACTGGGGCAGTGTTGATGATAACAGACGTTCTTTTGCCGGCCGACTGACTCGTATGCAAAAACAAAAACCGGAATGTATTATTACCACTGGCGGCATGGGGCCTGGGAAATATGATCTTGTTCTGGAGGTATTTTCATCGATGGGTGGCAGGGTTGTGTTTACCGGAGTTGAGCTCAGGCCGGGTAAATCAGTTCTTTTTGGTGCGCTGGGGAGTAGCCTCTTTTTTGGTCTGCCGGGACCGCCTTCTGCGGTGAAAGCGGTATTTCAGGTACTGGTGCGGCCAGTACTCCTCCATATGCTGGGAATACAAACGCCAGCCCGGATGCGTGCTGTTCTCGCCCATGATTTCAGTTCAAGAAAGAGCGCCATGCCCCGGGTGCTCGAAGGGGTTTTATCCCGCAGGGCGAAGGGGGCTGTGGTGCGTCTTGCCAGAAAAAATGAGAGAACGAACTGCTATATTTTGTGCCCTCCGGGAAAATGGCAGGTGCGCAAGGGAACATCCGTGATCATCTACCCGGAAGAGCCCCCGTACTGGCTTGCCCCGGGTGAGTATCAGCTTTTTTGACAACTGGGACAGAAATATGAGGCCCTGCCAGCGATCTTTCTTTTTTCAATGAGAGTCGAGCACACTGTGCAGGGGGTACCCTCTTTGCCGTAGATTTTAAAATTTGCCTGAAAATATCCCTGCTTGCCGCTGGCGTTGATATAGTCATTGATGGTTGAGCCGCCACAGCCTATTGCCCATTTGAGAATGGCTTGTATCTTCTCCATGAGCTTCTCCCATTGAGTAAGACGTAAACTTGAAACCGGGGTTGCAGGGTGTATCCCTGCTGCAAAGAGACTTTCATTGGCGTAGATATTTCCTATTCCCGCAATAATATGCGCGTTCATCAGAAAGGTTTTCACAGGCTGGCTGCTCGACCTTGCTCTGTGATGCAGGTATTCCCCGTTACAGGCGGCGCTAAAAGGTTCTGGGCCTGTGTTTTTAAAGACTGTTTTTTCAAGATCTCTGCTCTTTTCTCTGTCAAGAAACAGCACCTGGCCAAACCGTCTGGTATCGTTCATACGTAACTGCAGATGCGAATCAAGGGTGAATAGCAGATGATCATGTTTGGCCGGAGGGTGCTCTGGAGGACAGATGGTCAGCCTGCCGGACATGCCCAGATGGAAAATGAGGGTCATATTGTTGGCAAAGGAAAAGACGATATATTTTGCCCGTCTCCATATTTTTACAACAGGTATGTTGAGCAGGTTGCCGCGCATTTCCTGAATGGGAACGGTCGTGCGCAGAGGTTTGTCACTGTAGTGGATTGCAGTGATCCGTGCCTGTTGCACATGCGGGATAATCCCTTTGCAGATGACTTCAACTTCTGGTAATTCAGGCATGAATGTCTCCTTGGTCAACGCAGATTGCCAGGCCGTAGCCGTTGTAGGTAGTACACAGTACCTTTCTCGTGCCGGTATCTTTTGAGTGGATAAAAGAGAAGAGGAATACCTCTGCGAGACGTTCAATATGGCAGAGCTGTAGTTCCAGAAAACCGGGAGTAAAGCTATGACTGCATGTCTTGCGGATGGCCTCTTTCGAGCACCAGAGCAGATTAAGTGCTCTGTGTGAGTCGTTTACAAGATGTTTTTCCAGAAGAGTCTTTTCCTGCCGGAGGCAGTATTTGTCCTCAACTTTTACAAGGGTGTCTGTCGTTGCCTGGATATCTATACCGCAAAAGGAATCTGCCGCCATGGCGCATGCCATCGTTTTACTGTGAGATATGGATATGTCCAGCCGGGTTGACTGTCCGCAGGAGAATCCTCCTGCCAGATGGACGTAAGGTCTTCCTGTGTCATTGTTTATTATGGTAATATCCTGTGGTGCAAGAGCGTCAAAATGGAGAAACTCTTTGACCGCGAGTTTTGCACACACTCTTCCTGCAAGCCATTCCTCGGCTCGTTTTACAAAGGTATAGCCGTTATATCGCTCTTGTTCTTCTTCGTTGAGAAATGCGATTATATCGCTGTTAGTTCTTTGAAACCATAATTTACTTTGTAAATCCAGTATCTTGATAGATATCCTGTTTTCAGGATATACTGCGGAGATTGCTGGTATGGAAAAAGAGGTAATGTATGGAAAGGAGGTTTCGCTGTTAGAATGTGACATGTTTCTTAAAAACCATTGCAATTATGAAGGTTTCTGTTACTCTTTGAGTAATCACCTTTAAAGAGGAGAATCCATGGAAAATGCGGCTAATTTGACAGGGTATGATTTTGTAGTTTTAGGCATTTTTGTGTTATTTCTGGTGCGTGGTCTCTGGTTTGGCTTTCTAAGGCAGATCTGTGGTTTTGTCGCCCTTGTTGTGGCCTATGCCGTTGCCAGCTCATATCATGATAAAATCTTCCCTTTTCTTCGCAGTGTTTCTGACAATCCAAAGGTAATATTTATTACCAGCTGTGTCATTCTTTTTATTATCACCTATGTCCTGGTCATGCTTTTTGGCAAGGTACTCGCTAAGGTTGTGGAGATGAGTTTTGTGAAATGGTTTGATAAATTGCTTGGCGCTCTCCTTGGTGTGGTGCTGGCATCAGTGGTGGTCATCTTTATGCATATGATCATTGGCTCTTTATTGCCCTCAGACAGTAAAATGGTGAAAGAATGTGAAACCTGCAGCGTGTTGAATCCTGCCACAGATTATGTCAGGGCACTCATCAAGGACAAAGAGGTGAGAGATGCTTTGATGCAGCAGACCCAGGCCATTACCGTTGATGATGTTACTGAATTTCTTGAAAAAAATGGTGAGACTGTAAAGAAAACTGTTGATAGTCTTATGAATACTATTGATCAGGAATCAACATCTGGGGAATAATGACTCAACAACAGAGATGCTACGGAAGATGGCCGGGAGCGGGATAATTTTCAAGCGTATGATACGAGGATGTCTCTTTTCGTTTATCATCGTTTCTGGTCAGGCGTTCGATTGTCGTCAATCATAATCCGGGCTATGCAATTCTGCCAGCAGCGCCTTACCATACTCTCTTACAAAAAGATCGACATCCTCTCTCCAGTCGACAAAGCAGGATATATTATGATCCTTTAATACACTGTTTTCCAGAATGGAGTTTGCCGGTCTGTGTGCAGGCGTGGGGTATTCGGCGGTGGTGCATGGGGTGAAATTGTAAGGAATTTCCATCTTTTCAAGAAAGTAGCAGGCGGCTTCATACCAGGTTGAATGGCCTTCCGACGTGGTGTGGGCAACGCCTTGTATCTCGGATGTCAGTAACTTTTCGATTTGTCTTGCAAGCGTATAGGACCAGGTCAGTGATCCATACTGATCATCTACAATCTTTCTTGTGGCCTTTGGGTCCTTAACAGCCAGGCTGAGCATGGTTCTTAGGAAATTTGGGCCATTGGCCGAATAGAGCCAGGCGGTTCTCAGGATCACACGATCATCGCATCCTGATAGAACATTTTTCTCTCCGGCAAGTTTTGTTCGTCCATATTGGGAGAGCGGATTGACACTATCTGTTTCAATGTAGTGATCAGGCACTTGTTTCATACCATCAAATACATAGTCGGTTGAGATATGGATCAGACGTGTACCATTATTTTTGCAGCTCTGTGCCAGATATTCGGGGCCTTTGGCGTTGATGGTGTGGGCAAGTTCAACTTCCGACTCGCATCTATCGACCGCTGTATATGCCGCGCAGTTGATGATAACATCAGCATGCTCCCTGTTCAGGTATGACAGGGTGAGATCTTTATCAAGAAAGTTCAGCTCTTGCAGTGTGGGAGTTTTTATGGTGTGCTTATCTTTGAGTATACGAATACAGTCTGTACCCAGTTGGCCGTCAAAGCCTATGATAATGATTTTCATAATTGCATATCCTCTCCGCCGGAGCCAAATTCATCTTTTTCTCGAACACGATCAATAATATAGCGACCATATTGATTTTTTAACATATCAGAAGCCAGCTCGAAAAACTGTTCTTTGCTGATGTATCCAAGCTGATGGGCAATTTCTTCAATACAGGCAATTTTCAAACCCTGCCTTTCCTGTACTGCCTGCACGTAGTTAGATGCCTGTTGAAGAGATTCATGTGTGCCGGTGTCAAGCCAGCAGAAGCCGCGTCCCAAAGGCTCTACCTTGAGGTTGCCACGGCGTAAATATTCAAGATTGATATCAGTTATTTCCAGCTCGCCTCGTGCAGATGGCTTGACCTTTTTGGCAATTTCTATGACCTTGTTATCGTAGAAGTAGAGGCCTGGTACAGCATATTTCGATTTGGGAGCAGCGGGCTTTTCTTCGATGGCTATCGCCTTATTATCTGCATCAAACTCCACGACACCATACCGTTCCGGGTCCTTGACCAGATATCCGAATATTATGCCACCTGATTTCAGGGTGACACATCTGCGTATAATTGCGGAAAAACCGGGGCCAAAAAAGATGTTGTCTCCAAGAATGAGGGCTACAGGGTCTTTGCCGATAAAATCTTCGCCAATGAGAAAGGCCTGAGCAAGCCCTCTTGGCTCCGGTTGTACCGCATATGAAATGCGGAGACCGAGCCTTGATCCGTCGCCAAAGAGATCTGCAAAAAGATGTAAGTGCTCGGGAGTGGAGATAATAAGAATATCCCTGATCCCTGCGAGCATTAACACGGAAAGCGGGTAATAGATCATCGGTTTGTCGTATACCGGGATGAGCTGCTTCGAAATAACCTTTGTGATGGGATACAGTCTGGTACCGGAACCACCTGCCAGTATAATTCCTTTCATAAAAATGACCTTTGCGATTATGACGGGTTACGGGTACATTATAAAATTGAGCTGAGAATATAGCACTGTTACTTTAGAAAGGAAAATAAAAAATGGCAGCAACGCTACCTGCCTGTTTTAAGGCATATGATATACGAGGAAAGGTGCCGGATGAACTCGATGAGGCTATGGCCAGGCGTATTGGTTACGGGCTCGCCAGCCTATTGAAGATGAAAAAGGTTGTGGTCGGCCATGATATTCGTCTTTCAGGGCCGTCTCTTACCGAGGCCTTGATCGCTGGCCTGCTGCAAGGTGGTGCACAGGTGCTTGAAAAAGGACTCTGCGGCACCGAAGAGATTTATCACGCTGTTTTCAGTATGGAAGAAAGCGGTGTGGATGGCGGCGTCATTGTTACGGCCAGTCATAACCCTGCCGATTATAATGGTATGAAAATTGTGATGCAGGGTGCGCGTCCGCTCTCAGGTGACAGCGGCTTACATGAGCTTGGTGTATTTGTTGGTGCTCGCAGTGAACTTATTACCTCTCCAGCGGCTAAAAGTAGAAAAAAGATATTAGACAAGACAGCATATATCGATCATCTGCTGAGTTATGTTGATGTGGATAGTCTTGCACCTCTTACCGTAGTTGCCAACTGCGGTAACGGATGTGCCGGTGTGATCCTCGAAGAGTTGGCTGCAAGATTGCCCTTTACCTTTCACATTCTTCATGAGAGGCCAGATGGTTCGTTTCCCAACGGGGTACCAAATCCGTTATTACCGGATAACAGAGAAGAAACTGCCCAGGCAGTTATTGCCCACCATGCTGATTTGGGGATTGCCTGGGATGGAGATTTTGACAGGTGCTTTTTCTGGGATGAAACGGGCCGGTTTATTGAGGGCTATTATCTGGTGGCATTACTTGCTAAGGAGCTGCTGAAAACATCACCTGGTGAAAAAATTCTTCATGATCCGCGGCTAATCTGGAATACGGTTGAGCAGGTGGAACGTGCTGCCGGTATTGCCATCATGACCAAGACCGGACATGCATTTATTAAGGAGAGAATGCGGGGAGAAGGCGCCATTTATGGCGGAGAGATGTCTGCACACCATTATTTCAGAGATTTTGGCTATTGTGATTCAGGAATGATTCCATGGCTGTTGATTACCTCTCTTCTCAGCAGGGAGAACGCACCTCTCTCAGCATTTGTTGCCGATATGATAACGGCGTACCCTGTCTCAGGTGAAATAAATTCTGCAGTGGCAGATGCAGATGCTGCAATCAAACGGGTAAAAGAGAGATACAGTGATGGTGAGATGGATTTCACTGACGGGATCAGTATCTCCTATCCCTCGTTTCGCTGTAACATTAGAAAATCAAACACCGAATCTCTGCTGCGACTTAATGTTGAAAGTCGTGGCGATACAACACTTTTACAAAAGAAAACAGCAGAACTTCTTGGACTAATCAGGGAAGAGTAATTATTTTTTAAGTATTATCAGTCTTTGGCAGGTAGTTTGCAGTTGGGACCGGTTGTTGATAATCGCGAAACGTGTTACGAGGGGTGAGACCAGGTGAATATTTTGCCAATCATACTCGCAGGTGGCAGCGGTTCCCGTTTATGGCCGCTTTCCAGGACTGCATTGCCCAAACAGCTTCTTGGTTTGCTTGGCGAGAAAACCTTGCTCCAGACCACCATGGAACGGGTAATGCAGCTGCATCCAGCGGAAAAACCCATCGTTGTGGTGGGTGAGGAGCACCGCTTTCTGGCCGAGTATCAGCTTGATAGAGTAAACCGGCTTAATGATGTGGATATTCTCCTCGAACCTCTGGGGAAAAGTACCGGACCCGCCATCTGTGGAGCTGTCAATTATGCGATAAAATACAGAGGGGAGGAAACACTTGTGCTGGTGCTGCCCTCAGATCATTCTATTGACCAAAATGATGTCTTTGTCCAGGCTGTACAAAATGGAATACCTTACGCACAGCAGGGTGATATTGTCACCTTCGGTATCCAGCCAACGCGCGCTGAAACAGGATTTGGTTATATTGAACAAGGAGATGACCACAAAATAGTCAGCTTTAAGGAAAAGCCTGACAGCAAACTTGCTGAACAGTATTTTGCTGACGGAAAACATCTGTGGAACAGCGGTATATTTCTTTTTCATGCAGGTGCCTTTTTACAGGAACTTGCCTGCTTCTCACCTGATATGGTGTCTATAAT
>PDWJ01004100.1_pt1 | contig 23009 bp, 20 predicted proteins | sample 1430881 | NCBI WGS metagenome assembly PDWJ01 (sample SAMN01162460, study PRJNA174530) | Oral metagenome, whole genome shotgun sequencing project. | biome: Marine environment; feature: Marine mammal; material: Swab sample of the gingival sulcus; isolation source: swab sample of gingival sulcus... | reverse complement strand
ACCGATACCCCAATTGTTATCCGAACGCAGACTATACAATTGTAGATTCAGTCCCCGTAATTGCCGTTTTTTATTTGTATCGGGTTGGTAGCAGGTTGCCGGAGCGGCAATTAAACGATAATGCCGGCTATTGCCTATCATTAAAGCATAATACCCCGGAGGCATGGCAGGCAAATCAATTACCGACTGTGTGGTGGTTAATCGGCCCTTGGCAAGTAATTGTGAGTGCTCATCAACTATTTGATAGTTTTCATCTTTTGTTATTTCCAAGGATAAATCGTTTAACAAAAGCCGGGTTTTGTTGTTACTATCAATAACTTTTACCGCATCAAAAATAGTTTCGTGCGGCCGGGGTGGTTCGCTTTGCGATAATAAATAATGAAAATGGCATAGAACATCATCCGCTATATGGTGGTAACCACCATCAATATCATAATAACCGGTTGCAATACCGATTTCTACTGCAGATTGCCGTATAGATGGCTCTACCATTATAGGATTCCCTAACTAAAATAATACCTTGCAAAACGCATAACATAACCGCTACCATTTATTGGTTTTTTGGGTTGGTGACGGTGCAGTTATTAACATCCAACTTCATCGCATAGCTAATCAACCAGGCAATAAAATTCAGGTGCATAGCGTCAATATAACGCACTTTATTATACAAAGCGACTTTTTATTGCAAGAAAACATGAAGACAGCGTGGGCTTTACTAACGCAATGCAGAGGTTTTCAGTTTGAGAACATAGACACAGTGCGCGCGATTTGTGAACTTGGCAGACCCTAGGTGGGGAAGTTCTCTCGCTGCTGGACGGGTCCAAGAACGAGCCGCACTCCCCCAAACATAATGGTGTGATATTTATTTTAAAATGTCTCGTAGAGACAGTTTTGTGTATCTGCTTATTGCCTATCCCGCAACCAGGCATCGTGCAACCACTTTTCCGTTTGCCGTTTTCCGGGAAAGCTAATCCATACGATATCGCGCTCAAAAATGATAGGTTGTCGATGCTTACCGACAATAACCCAAAACCAGCGACCGTCTTTGGGGTTGCGCATTTTGACTTTCATACCGGTAATGGTGATGTCTTTACCGTTAACGGTAAGCGTTTCATCGTGAGGTTTTATCCAATGGATTTCCTTGTCTTTGTTCAGGTCGGGTGCATATGTTTTCAGAAATGCCGTGGCAATATTTTCTGCCTCCTCCTTGCCGGGTAATTGACCATCTGCCAACTCCGGTGCTAACCAATAAAAACCCTTTAACCGTCCGTCTTCTGCCACAATGGTACTCAAATGGGTGCTGCCCGGTTGTACGGTTTTTGCTGTATCTGGCTGGTAGCGGATTAATTTGTGGTAAATAATCCTGAATAAATGTTTGCATAGTGGTTTCCCCCTTGGTTGATAAGTCGTTTGATAAATCCGCCGAAAATAAATAAGAACTGCAAAAACCCAATAGCAAAGCTAATATTAACTTTCTCATTGTTTGATGCCCTCACTCTTTAATACCAAATACTTTCCGGCTAAATGCCATAACCGGCTGTGCCAAAATTAACACGCAGACAAAGGCAGCAGGAAACGCCAGCAGCCATGCTTTCATCCAACGCATAAAAAAGTCATCGACAAAGCCGAGATTAATCCACGTGACCCACAGCGTCATCATTAATGATAACAATAGAGACATCACCGCCGTATTAAACAAACGAAATGTAAGACTCATAATTTGCTCCTTTTTGATTAGTTTAAGTCTATTGTATAGAATTCCAATAATGATAGAATAGGCAAAATTAAAATACTAAATTGCATAAATGAAATGCTTGATAATTTGACACTGTTTATTACTATTGTCCGGGCAGGCAGTTTACATAAAGCGGCGGCACAAGCCAATATCCCGGCGGCAACGCTGACACGCCGGTTACAGAAACTGGAAAACCGCTTGGGTTGCCGCCTGCTCCACCGCAGCCCGCGCGGCATCAGACTGACACAGGAGGGCGAAACTTATTTTGCCCGTTGTCAACCGATGCTGACCACGCTACAACAAACGTTGCAGGATATTCATAGCGATATGACCGAACCGTCGGGCTTGGTTCGTGTACTGGCACCCTCAAATTTGGCGATAACGGTACTAGGTGATTTTTGGGCGGATTTTTTGCGACGTTATCCGTTGATTCAACTGGATTTGCGCTTGGATAACCGCAATGATGACTTACTGCAACAGGGGGCGGACTTAGCACTACGCGTCGGTGAGCAACATCAATCAAGCTACATTCAACGTCGTTTGGCAGACGTATCAATGGGTATTTTCGCCGCACCTGACTACCTCGCTAAACAGCCGACCATCACCACTCCTGATGATTTATATCGACAAACGTGGTTAGTTGCCGTGCCGCTATGGCATTTTGTCTTGACAAAAGGCGACGAGCAAGTTGATATTCGCTTACAAAACGCCAGCATGCAGGTCAATGAAATCGGCCTGTGTATTAAACTTGCCAGCCAAGGTTTGGGGCTGTGCTACGTGCCGTCAAATTTATGTGCAGTGGAAGTTGCCGACAAAAAACTGCAGCCCGTACTCCCCGATTGGCAGCCGCCTACCCGTACTATTTATGCCGTTTGGCAGGGACAAAAACAGCTACCCGCCCGCGTACGAGTAATAGTTGATACTTTAATGGTATTTATGGCGACAATATAGTAACCTATCATTATCAATATTATATGCCTTAAATGAGGGTGGGTTAATCATTTACTTTGCATGGGAGAAAGATAATGAAAAATGTTGATACAATAATTATCGGCGGTGGCCTTGGCGGTTTAACCGCCGGTGCCAGACTGGCCAAAGCCGGACAAAAGGTCTGTCTTATTGAGCAGCACTTTATTCCCGGCGGTTGTGCAACGGTTTTTCAGCGCGGTGATTTTAACATGGAAGTCGGACTGCACGAACTGGACGGCCTGGATAAAGACGACCCCAAAATGGACATTTTTCGTGAACTGGAGGTTTTTGACCACGTCGAATTTATTAAAGTACCTGAGTTTTATCGCTTTAAGCACGGGGAAACGGATATTGTCATTCCCGGCAACCGCAAGGAAGCAACGCGTATATTGACCGAGCACTTTCCCCACGAACGGCAGGGCATCGATAAATTTTTCAAAAAACTTTTCGCCATACGCAGGGAAATTAACAAACTGCCCAGTAAAAAATGGCAGTTATTGCTGCTGTTGCCGGTTTTCCCTCTACTGTTTCCCAATTTGGCATTTGGCGGCCGTAAAAATCTGGGCGATTTTTTGGATAGTATTATTGCCGACGATGAACTTAAACTGGTGTTACAGGCTAATTTATCCTATTATCACGACGACCCCTATTCCATGTCGCTGAATTATTTTGGCGTCGCGCAGGCAGGTCTTTTTGCCGGCGGCGGCCATTTTATCAAGGGCGGTTCACAGCAGCTTTCCAATTACTTGGCCAAGGTCATCACCGATAATGGCGGTGAAGTCTTACTGGCTACCAAAGTCACAGAAATTATCGTGGAAAACGATTGTGCAGTGGGCATCACCATTGAAAAAACAGTCGCCAGCGAAGGTGATAAACAACGAAGGATTAACGGCAGAACCATTATTGCCAATACGGCGGTTCCCAATGTCATCGATTTATTGCCTGAAAAGCAGCGCCAACTGCTTGCTAGTAAAGTTGAAAAACTGCAGATAGCGGCCTCAATCCTGTCAGTTTATATCGGTTTTAAACAAGAGGTCAAAGCGCTAGGCAACCGGCATTATTCGACCCTGGTGTTTGCCGATAAGACAAAGCAACTGCAAGACGTTCTTCCGCGAAATCGCAGCGATGACTTTAGTGAAAAAACCTTTATTTTTTTGGATTATTCGCAAATTGATGCTGGCCTGGCACCCGAGGGCAAAAGCGTCGGCGTTATCACCACCACCGATTATATAACGCACTGGCAAGACCTTAACGAAGCTGACTATCAGGCCAAAAAAGCAGCGGTGGCAAAGATACTGCTGCACAGTCTGGAACAATTGCTACCGGGAATCAGTGAAGCGGTTGAGCAAATTGAGATTGCCACCCCGAAAACCATCCGGCGTTATACGCTAAACCCCGAAGGCACGCCTTACGGTTATGCCCAAATTCCTCCTCTGCCTGGGTAAATCCGGGCGGTGGTTTTACCGGCGCGATTTTAAGCGGTTGGTTTTGTGCCGGTGAAATACAGTCGCGCCAATAATTTTCTGGTATAAGGCGCGTCAGCGCAGACAGTAAAACGAGTACGTCGAGCTGACACGACCCTGACCACTGATCAATGGTCAGGTGAATACCGTACCGGAGAATTAGTGGCATAACTGTAGTAAGCAACAAACATTAGGCTACAGTCATATCTTATCATTCATTATTTTGCCAGCTAAACGAAAGGCAATGATTCACCGCCGACAGGTATATTATATACAGTTTGATAACCAACTTCGACTAAATATAAACCTTTCGCTATAGCAGTTGCTGGTGCTTTGTTACGATTTTTTTCTGCTAGTAATGCAGCAAGCCATTCAGGAGGATATTTTCCGCGCCCAACAGTAATTAGTGCACCAACAATATTGCGTACCATATGATACAAAAAGGCATTAGCACGAATATCCACTATGATAAGCCCTTTATTACGGTAGACTCGGATAAAGTCTATATGCCGAAAGGCTGTTTTGGATTGGCACTGAGCGGCACGAAAGGAAGAAAAATCTTGTTCACCCACTAGGTATTGAGCGGCATGATGCATTTTTTCGGCATCCAATAAATAACGGCAGGGAGTTATCAGCTCATTAAAAATAGCATTTCCGCTACAGTTATCAGCAATAATATATTGATAACGCCGATAGTCAGCTGAAAATCTGGCATGAAAATCTAAGGCGACTTCAAGGACCCAGCAAATGCGAATATCATAGGGTAAATTGGTATTTGTACCTTTTTTCCAGCTAAGTAAATCGCGTATCGCATGTGTGTCAAAATGAATGACTTGCCCGGTACTATGAACACCTGTGTCTGTTCGCCCTGCACAAACCGTGTCTATCGGATGATTAGCCAGTTGACTTAGTGATTTTTCTACGTGGTATTGAATGGTATTATTGCTATGCTGTTGTTTTTGCCAGCCGTAATAATGTGTGCCGCGGTAGGCTACTCCCATTGCCAATCGCATTAATTTCTCCTAAAACAAAAAAGACCATACCGAAGTATAGCCTTTTTTGCTAATAATAACATTGTAGTAATAAAATATTATATTTTATTAACTTAATTTATTTAATAAAGCTTTTGCCTGCTTAACTTGATTCTCTGTTCCGTCATTGATAATTTCGTTCAGCAGTTCCTTAGCTCGTCGATTCTCATCAATCGAAGCAAATGAATTGGCTAAATCCAGCTTCATTTGTAAACGAGAGATAGTTTCTTCGGATAACACTTTACCTGTTCTGGCTGAGATATTGTCTCCTAACTGATCATCCAGGTTAAGCGATTTATCATCCATATCAACAATATTGTCGGATTGTTGTGAAGCCGACCCGGATAACGAAGTTGTTAAATCAACTGCTTGAGTCTGCTTGCTAACTTTACTATCCATATCAAATTCAGATAAATCAAAGTCAAAGGTTGTATCATCAGTAGTATCATCAGCTAAACTTTCACTATCCATAATAGCCAATTCTTTTTCAAAGTCTAAGTCATAACTTTCTACATCAAAATCAGCATCTAAATCTAAATCTTTTGATTTATCTTCTGCTACTTTATCAATTTGTGTTGATAAAGATTCTGTGTTGACATCTGCGAAATCCAACGCTTTATCATCAATATCAAAATCCAAATCTGAAACTTCTGATTTATCTTCTGCTACTTTATCAATTTGTGTTGATAAGGATTCTGTATTGACATCTGCGAAATCCAACGCTTTATCATCAATATCAGTATCTTCTAACTCATTTAATTGTGCTAATTCTTCATCTAGCTTAGCTAATTCTCCATCAAAATCAAAATTTTCATCAAGTTCGGGAAGTTCATCCGAATCAGCAAGCTTATTCTCAACAACCTGTGAGTCAGCGGTTTCATTAATTTCATCTAACTCAATGCTATGATCATCTGGCACTTCATCCGTAACAACTGCTAAATCATCATCAATACTTTGCAATTCTTCTGCAGAAGAGTCATCTAATAAAACCACTGGAGTTTTTATGTCTGATTGACGTTTTTTGCGTGCATAAAGTAAACCGCCTAAGCCTAACACCACAACAATACCTCCACCAATCAAAGGCAGATTATCCATTAACAGATTACTTTGCTCTGAAGCAACAGGTGGCTTGGGAGTAACTTTAGGTTTTGCAACCTTGGGTGCTTCAACCTTGGGTGTTTCAACCTTAGGTGTTTCAACCTTTGGCGTTTCAACCTTGGGCGTTTCAACCTTTGGCGTTTCAACCTTGGGCGTTTCAACCTTGGGCGTTTCAACCTTGGGCGTTTCAACCTTGGGCGTTTCAACCTTGGGTGTTTCAACCTTGGGCGTTTCAACCTTGGGCGTTTCAACCTTAGGCATTTCAACCTTAGGCATTTCAACCTTAGGCATTTCAACCTTAGGCATTTCAACCTTAGGCATTTCAACCTTAGGCGTTTCAACCTTAGGTGTTTCAACCTTAGGTGGTTTAACCTTAGGCCGTTTAGGGGTAGCAATTACTGCTTTACTGCTTTTTTGTGCTCCAGCTGAGCTACCTTTTTTAGTTTTAGTTATTTGCTGTCTTGCTGGCATAACGGTTTTTACTGTACCGGGCATAGGCGCATAGCCACCGGGAAAGGCCTTATATCCTTCAATCGTTGGTACATAAATAGTAACACCTGCCGGCAATGTACGAGATAATGTGCCCCGATTGACACTTTTTAATGCCGAAATCATGTCGTTAACATTAACAGCCGTTGATGGACGCACATAAGAAGCAATCGACCACATCGTTTCACCGCGACGAACCGGACCATATTTAGCACCGCGCGGGTTGCTTATTTTTAAGCGGCTCTTAACGACACGAGGGGATTTTGCTTTTGTCTTTCGTTCGCTTGCAACACGAGCAACTGAACTTTTTTTTCGGTTGCTCGTGTGTTTTGGTTTAGCTGCTACGTGCTTCGCTGAAGATTTTTTTTTTATAGATGCAGCTGTTGTCGGATCTAAGAAAATAGCATATTCCCGAGACACTACACCTTCAGGTGAGCTTAACTGCAAAATAAAATTTAAATAAGGAACAGCTATTTGTTTAGTCGAACTGACACGGACATAAGTACGTCCGTTTTTTTGAATTAAAGAAAAGCGTAAATTATTCAATATATCACTGCGCTGAACACCACGTTTGGCAAATTCAGCATTAGATGCCAATGATACATTCATTTTTCCTTTCTGCTTGACTGACAAAACAGGAATTTCTGCTTTTAACCTTTCATTTAGGTGTGAATAAGTTCTTACAGAACCCAAACCAACCGCCATGCTAATCGACGGTACTATGACGGCGACACCCGCCACTAACGATAACAATTTTTTCTTCACGTGAGCCTCGTTTTTATATAATATTCCCTTAGTTAAGGTCCCAAATCCTTTTTAATTATAGCACTAACTACAGTTTTTTGAAGTTTTTTCATTAAAGTATTGTCATTTTATTGATTATCCCCATATTTTGCAACCACTATGTTTACTGAAATTTCATAGAATATATTTAATTAATCACTATTAATCAAGAGGTTACTTAATTAAGCTAATCATAAAAAATTACCCACTTGAAAATTAACTACTGTCTTATTAATTATTTTTTATAGGCAATGCTCGTGATATACTGAATAAAAATTTACCTGCAGTTACTAACTATATCATTTTACCTAAAATACCATTAATGTTATGACTACAAAAGCCAACACTGAAATATAACCTTATCCCTTTGCGTGATATTGTCATCTATCCCGGTGTTGTATCGCCGTTATTTGTTGGGCGCGCTGCTTCTATTGAGGCAATTGAAAATGCCATGAAAGAAAAAATGCAGATTGTTTTAGTCAGCCAAAAACAATCGGCGGTTGACTTGCCCAAAGTTGATGATGTCTATCATGTGGCGACTTTAGCAGATATTGTGCAAGTATTACGATTACCGGACGGTACGTTAAAATTATTGGTAGAAGGTTTGCGTCGTGTGCAAATAAATGAATTTTTAGATGATAAATTAACAACTTGTGATATTACACTTATCCGGGATCAGATTGATTACTCACCCACGGAGGTTGAATCGGTACGCCTGATGTTATTAAAGGCATTTCAACGCTACCTCAAACTGCTGAGAAAACAGCCTCAGGAAATACTGCAAAGTTTAGCGGATATTAAAGATTTATCGATGCTCAGTGATGTAATTGCTTCGCACGTGCAAGTCAATGTTGATAAAAAAATGCGCCTGCTGCTGGAAAGTAACGTTAAGGAAAGGGTGACTCAGCTATTAATTTTGCTGGAAGGCGAGCAGGAAATTATTCATCTGGAAAAAGCCATCCGCACTCGTGTTAAGTCACAAATGGACCAAAATCAACGTGAATATTATCTTAATGAACAAGCTAAAGCCATCCAAAAAGAACTGGAAAATTTAGATGAGACTAAAACCGAACATGGCAAGTTGCAAGCTGCCATTCAGGCAGCGAAAATGCCAGCAGCTGCGGAAGAAAAGTGTTTATCGGAACTGGAAAAAATCAAAAAAATGCCGCCGCTGTCATCGGAGGCAACCGTCTTGCGTAATTATTTGGAATATATGATTGACTATCCGTGGGCAAAAGGTGCAGATGCACCGCTGCCATTGACTGAGGCACGTGATATGCTTGCGGATTCACATTATGGTTTAGAGGATGTTAAAACACGCATTGTTGAGTATTTAGCCGTGCAACAACGCGCCGAAAAACCCGTCGGCAGTATTTTATGTTTAGTGGGTCCGCCCGGGGTGGGTAAAACTTCCATTGGCAAAAGTATTGCCGAGGCCGTTAATCGTCAGTATGTACGCATGTCGTTAGGTGGTGTCAGGGATGAGGCGGAAATCCGCGGGCATCGACGGACTTATATAGGTGCGATGCCCGGAAAAATTATTCAGAATATCATCAAGGCAAAAAGTCATGCGCCGCTATTCTTACTGGATGAAATCGATAAAATGGGCAGTGACCACCGCGGTGATCCGGCGGCGGCAATGCTGGAAGTACTGGATCCGGAGCAGAATCATGCGTTTAATGACCACTATATGGAAGTAGATATCGACTTATCTAATGTTATGTTTGTGGCAACGGCAAATAGTCTGGATATTCCTGAGCCTTTACGTGACCGTATGGAAATTGTCCGCATTCCGGGTTATACCGAGGGTGAGAAAATCACCATTGCCAAAAAATATTTATTACCCCGTAATATTGAACGCAATACGTTAACTTCAAGCGATATTAAAATAACTGACAAAGCGTTGAAGTTAATCGTTGAAAACTACACACGTGAAGCCGGTGTACGGCAGCTGGACAGGGAACTGGGACGTTTATGCCGTAAGGTGGTGACCCAAATTGCTTTAGGTGAGTGTGAGAAAGCTTCTATCAGTCAAAATAATTTAGTTGATTATTTGGGGGTGGCAAAATTCCAGCGTCAGGCACATACCGAAAGTGAGAGTGTGGGCCGTATCAACGGCTTGGCATGGACATCTGTTGGTGGTGAGTTGCTGAATATAGAAGTATCGGTATTACCCGGAAAAGGTAAAGTATCACTGACCGGAAAATTGGGAGATGTTATGCAGGAATCCGTACAAGCCGCCATGACGGTTGTTAAAGCGCATGTAGTGGATTTAGGGGTTTCGCATACTTTCTTTCAGGAACATGACTTCCATTTACATTTGCCCGAAGCTGCCACACCCAAAGATGGCCCCAGTGCAGGTACGGCGATTGCAACAGCATTACTGTCATCAGTGATGGGGGAGCCGATAAGTCATAAAGTGGCTATGACCGGCGAGATTACCTTACAAGGCCGTGTACTACCGATTGGCGGGTTAAAAGAAAAACTGTTTGCTGCAGCCCGTGAAGGTATTGAAACAGTACTAATTCCCAAAGCCAATGAGAAAGATTTAGCAGATATCCCGACAGAAATAATTGAACAGTTACAAATTGTTCCGGTGGCAAAAATTTCTCAGGTTTTTGCACAAATATTCTCTAACAAGCTGAATAAAATAAAAAAAATAGAAAACAGAAAATTGCCTTTCGAAAGTTACTTACTAACTAACCATTCATCTGAACAGAAACACTAGTAATAAGCTATTGACAGCAGATAGGCTTTTGGGTAAATTTAACTGGACTTCTGTTAAAGCAGAAATTCAACTTTTATAAACAATAAAATAGGTAATAATAATGAATAAAACTGAACTAGTAGATGCTGTTGCTGCATCGGCGAATATTTCAAAAGCGGCAGCAAATAAGGCGGTTGATGCAGTTGTTGATTCAGTCACCGCAACCCTGAAAAAAGGTGATAAAGTTACATTAATTGGCTTTGGTACATTTGAGGTGCGTAAACGTTCAGCACGTACCGGCCGTAATCCTCGTACCGGTGATGAAATTAAAATCGCAGCGACTAAAGTTCCAGCATTCAAAGCCGGTAAAAAATTAAAAGATGCTGTAAAATAATACTGTTGGCAGAAATAATATTATAGTAAAGCAAGCGCATATAGTACACTAGCTACAGTTTATCCGACCACTCAAGAGTAGTCAGGCAGACGCGTTTGATGACAGTAGGTTATTTTGCAGATTATAAGCACTGATATAACATACAAAAAGCCCCGATAGTTTATCGGGGCTTTTTTGCATTAATCGCCTTATGTTGATTGCCCCTACACTTGTGTTTTGGCACTGGAAGCCGGCCATAACGGCGGGCGGGAAAATCCTCTGCGTTTACTTTTGCCTGCCGGGTCGTCGCCGCGACTGACGCGCTCAATCACTTTTTTACACATAATGACGGCGATAATAGTTACCAGCACAGGCCCGACGGCTTGTCCGATAATCACGCCTTTGGCCTGATAAAAATAAGACAGGCTATAAACGGCCGGAATCACTCCTAAAAAGAATTTGGCGTAATTGAACATCGTCGAATACAGCGGAAAACCCAAACTGTTAAATACCGAATTAGTGGAAAATAATATGCCGTCGGCAATAAAGAAAAAAGTCAGTCCTGAGCAGAATAAAGTCAGTAATTGTGCAGCTTCGCCCGACAGATTAAACAAAGCAATAATATGCTGTTGTCCTAGCATAATACATAAGGTCACCAGTATAACCACGACAACGGCAAAAATAATGGCATTACGATAGACTTCGCGTACCCGGCCAAAGGCTTTTGCCCCGAAGTTTTGCCCGATAATCGGACTGATAGCACCTGATAAAGCAAATAAGATACTAAATGCCACAGGAATTAAGCGGCCAATGGTTGCATAGGCCGCTACCGCCGCATCACCATAACGTGCAATTGCCGTCATCACAAAGGTTGAGCCCACAGGTGTGGCAAGATTGGTCAGCATTGCCGGCCCTGCTAATTTTGTAATCGAAGAAAGGTCGGCAAGGATACCTTTAATCGTTGGTTTGGCAAGCATATTATGGATAGCAATGACACAATATAATCCGTAAACCATCATTGCACTGCGTGATAATACCGATGCCCAGGCCGCTCCGGAAATACCCATAGCAAAATAAAAAATAAGCAGCGGGTCAAATGCCAGATTGACGGCGGCACCGATTAAAGTGGCATGCATTGAGCGTCTCGCATCACCGACAGCCCGCAAAACTGCACTACACACCATGCCAATGACCAGAATCACACTGGATGGCAGCAAAATACCGGCGTAAGTCACCGCTAATTCATGTGTTCGTCCCGTTGCTCCCAGTAAGGTTAAGATATCGCTTAAGAAATACAGTAAAAAACCACTGATGATAACCACTAAGGTAATGGCAATCACGATGGCACTGGCAGCAATACGCCTGGCGGCAGCGATATTTTGCGCCCCGATACGTTGTGATACCAATATACCCACGGCAATTAATAAACCGATGGCAATAGCAGTAACATAAAATAACAGCTGGGCAGAAAAGCCGACGGATGCCGCCATTTCCTGCTCACCCAGCAGATTTAAAAAATACAGGTCAATGAAATCAACCAAAAAAAGCGCCATTAAACCAACCGAGTTGGTTAATGTCATCACAATGACATGCCGCCATGTGGAGCCGCTGATAAAGCGTGCCTTGTTAGTTGTCATAGCTTATAGCAAACCTGCAGAATAACCTGTCTCCGGTAAACACGCAGTAAATGAACCTGCCCAGTTTTTAGCGAAGCCACTGACTGGGGGATTTCGAGCACCGCGCAGCGAAGCTTGTCCAGCGAATACACTGTATTGCAGGGAAATTGTCAGGTGCAGGCCTTTGTGCAAAGGTTTCATTGAACAGTTTCATTAAATAATAACGCTTTGCCAGCGACGGTTTAAATAGGCAAAATAACGCAGCCAATCGTCTTTGGACAAAATCAGTACAGCATCGTTACGATTGGGATGGGCATCCCAATGGCTTGCCGCCAATAAATCCTTATCCAATAGTAATTGCACCCGCTGTTCAGGGTCATTAAGCAAAGCAAATAAAGAGACGCTGCCCCGTTCAACGCCTAATAAATCGAGTAATTTTTCGGCACTGGCCATGCTTAATCGTGATGATTGCAGCTGCTGCGCCAATTGTTTTAAATCAATGGTTTTATGCTCTTCGGCAACCAATAAAAAGTAATTTTTACCTTTTCTATCCCGTAACAGCAAGTTTTTAGTCCCCATACCGGGACGGTCGTCCGGTAATAATACGGCGGATTCCTCACAGGTTTCACAAGGCTCAATATCATACCACCGGTAATCAATCGTTAATTCTGCCAATAATGTTTTGATATCCATTTTAGTCCCTGTTTTATTATTCGGTACTCTATTGTTCGGTACTTCATTTTTCGGTACTCTATTGTTCGGTAAATAATTCACTATCCGGCAGGCGTGATTTTGGTAGTTTAGCATTAAAATCAGCTTCGCTATGATAGCCGAATGCCGCAAGTACCGTGACGTGATAACCTTTGTTAATTAAATCAAAATTTTTATTAACCACATCGGCATCAAAACCTTCAATAGGGACGCTGTCAATGCCCATATCTGCAGCTGCCAGTAACACATTTCCCAAAGCAATATAGGTTTGTTTATCAATCCAGACACGCGCCTGACGGCTGTCTTTATTACGTCGATTAATATAGTGAGTTAGCAGCTCGGCGCGTTCGTTTTTGGCGGATTCATCTGGAAAACGTCCATCCTGAAATTCCTGTTCAATAATGCCCTTGACACTAGCCTGATTAACACTGTTTTTAGCACAGAGGGCAATGACCAACGGTGCCGCTTTGATTTTTTCCGCATTGTAAGCCAGCGGCCCGGGACAGGCGGCAGCCAGTTTGGCTTTGGCATCGTCACCGGTTGCAAGAATAAAGTGCCATGCCTGAATATTAATTGCCGAAGGACTTAATTTAAGCACCTGTTTTAAAGTGTTAATTTGACCATCAGTTAATTTTTTATCAGCATCAAAAGCTTTGCATGCATAGCGGCGTTTAGCACTGTCTAAAATGCTCATCGTTATCCTCCGATTATCTTGATATTGGTAAAAAGAAATAACACAGATTGAAATAGGATTTTACCATAGAATAAACAGTAATGGACAACGCAGTCAGTGCGGGTTATCACGGTCTTCATTCTTAGATTCAGCATTTAACTACATGCCTTTATCTTACATTAGGATAGTGGCGGCTAGACCGGCGTTGGTTCATGCCTTCTTGTAAGCTGACATAATCGGGGTGTTCCGGTGTAATGACACCGTGGCGTATGGCAAAATCAATAATAACCGCCGCCGAATTAAATTTAAAATCACGTGTGTGCGCCAGTTGCTCCAGCACCTCATCTATGCGATAGCAAGCAAAAGAATCGACTTCGTCATCGTTGATTTGCGGAACAAAATCAGGCGGTAACTGTAAATCATAATTAAACATGATGTCCGGGCGAACACCCACCGACAAATCATACCAATAAGAAATCGCTGAGACGGGTTTGGCTTGTTCAGCTAACTGCCGCGGAATACTGGCTTCTTCCTGACATTCTTTGATAACGTTTTCCATTAAACCGATACCCGTAGGCTGACCGCCGGCGGCAATCTGATCAAGTTTTCCGGCAAAGGTTTGTTTGGTTAAAGCACGTTTGGCAATCCACATTGACAGGCTGCCGTCGGCGTTTTCAACATAGCCGTTAATATGCACACCATAGCCCGTTAAACCCAGATAAGATACTGCTGCTCGTTCAATCAGAAAATAGGTTTCACCGGCAAAATATTCACTGATGGCATAGCGCTCATCACGCCAACCGCCGAGTTGATATTTGGCAAAATAAGCTTTGAAAAAAGTTTCCAGCTCAGCTTCAAAAACTGCTCGATTATCAAAATTCAGCATAACACGCTGCCGAGCTTTATCGACGCTAAACAGCGGTGAGTCGGCTAAGTCGCCAAGCAGCTGGGTATCAACAAACCCCAATGCCCGCTGATTGACGAATAAACGGTAGTATGCTCGCCCCGGCAGGTGACGATTTAAATCATGGAGACGGTCAATTAATGCCATTAGCTGCTCGCAATTTTAGATTGTTCATATAAATCAGCGGCACGTTGGGTTGCCACTGCCAGTAAACTGTTATCGGCATAACATTGGCCGGATAACAGCGGCTGTTTACAGGAGTCGGTATCGGTCAAAATGGCCAGTGCATCCAGCATGTGCGCAACCGCATAAATATGAAACGATTTGGCCTGACAGGCACTGACCACATCATCACGCAGCATCAGCTCATCAACATTTGCCAGTGGGATGATGACCCCTTGCTCTCCCGTTAAGCCGTTAAAGTTACAGGTATCAAAAAAGCCTTCAATTTTTTCATTAACACCGCCGATGGCTTGAAGATGGCCGAACTGGTCAATTGCACCGGTCATTGCCAGGCTTTGTCTGATAGGCGTATCGGTTAAGGCGGACAGTAAACAGCATGCTTCGGCGCCGGATGCCGAATCACCGTCTATACCGCCATAACTTTGCTCAAAAGCAATAGAAGCCGAAAAGGATAAAGGGTGTTTGGGTTTTAATAAATACCGTAAAACCCCGCCTAAAATCTGAAAGCCTTTGGTATGAATTTGCCCTGATAAATCCGCCTGACCCTCAATATTAATCAATCCTGCCCGTCCCGGAGCAACCGTCGCGGTAATACGGGCGGGAAAACCATAGCTGATGGTACCGGCATAGGTTACGGCAAGGCCATTGATTTGCCCGATAACTGCGCTACTGGTATCGATAATGATGGTACCGCTTTCCAGTAGTTTATAAAAACGCTTTGCCGGAGCAAAACTACGTTGTCTATTGGCGCGAATGGCAGCGCTGATATGTTCGGCATCGACAAGTTCAGCACGCGCTTTAGCCGCTAAATAGGATGCCTCACGAGCGGTATCCATCAACCGACCGAATCGAGCTGATAATTTATCCCGTCCACCCGCTTCGCGGGCACCGTGTTCAATTAATCGTGCAATGGCAGCACGGTTAAAATGCAGTAAATGTTCTTCATCAATAACTTTACGGATAATATGGGCATATTGCAGATAACTTTCCGGCTGGTGGCTTAATTCCGTATCCAAATCGACTAGTACTTTAAATTGATCGGAAAAATCGGCATCATAGGCTCTAAGCTCATAAAACCGCTGATGCGAACCAATCAAAATAATCTTCACATCCAAAGGAATAGCATCCGGTTTAATGACTGCAGGACGGTCATTGATTTTATCTTCAAAGGCAATACTCAGCTTACCGGAGCGCAAGGTGCGAATCAGGGTTGACCAGATGCCGCTTTCCGCCAGGGCATCATCGACTTCGATAATTAAAAAACCGCCGTCTGCCTTAATCAGGGAACCGGCATTAATGCTTTGGTAGGGAGGAAGTTTTCCTTCACTTTCTACGGCACCTAACAGCGTGGACAAGGTAGTTGCCTGCTCAAAAATCACCGGCGCATTATCATTTTGCCGTATCGGACTGAGAATGTTCACCCCATACAACAAACCGGGATCAAACGATTCATTTTGGCTGTAGAGATTATTATTGATAAAATCATCTACAATTTCAACCAAATAAGCATCTAGATGGGTGTTGGCAAATTTTTTTGAAATGGGATCTAAATGACCGTTAAGCTGCTTACGAACAAAAGCCATATCAATCTGACGAATTTGGGCATAACTTTTCTCAATAAGTTCACTGGCTTTTTCTGCCACCGATTGAAGTTCTTCTTGTAAAGCCGGCATCAGCGTTTCAATTTGGGCAAGGCGTTCGGGCGTGATCTCCTGCTTTTCTACCAAGGCATTAAAGGCTTCCGGTGATAATGCCTGCCCGTTATGCAGAGGAGTAATAAGCATGTGGGTTTTTTCGCCCTCTTTGATATGGGCGATAGCCATTTCATGCTTTTTTAGTTTAGCTTCAAAGGGTTGATAACATTTGGCTACAGCACGGTTGGTATGCTGTTCAACGGTTTTGCGTTCGTTGCGAATTGCTTCGCTGTTAAAGGTTTTGGGCAAGTCATTGACAACAAAATCACTAAAGGTCATCATCATCTGCCGCAGCAGTCTAGCATAACCGCGTTGCAAAATAAGTAAACGCGGCTCGTTGGGATGGGTAAAATTATGCACAAAACAAAAATCACGCTGTTGGCGTGTTTGCGGTTTGGTATCGGCAAGCACCTGTCTGACAAGCGTTTTACGTCCGGATCCCGATAAGCCGCGAACATAAGCATTTAAGCCCGGGGAGTGGCATTCAATAGCAAAAGTCAGGGCATCTTTGGCAATCTCGTTGGCAAAAAGACAATCACAGGGTTTGACATCTTTACTGGTATTAAACGGTAAATCGGCACTATTAACATGCCGGTAGAGTTGCTTGTCAGATAAGCGAAACGTATTGTTATTCATAGGTAAAATCCTCAATAATAGCGGATTTATAATAAAGCAATGGCGACAAATGCGCATCACCCAGGACAATATGGCGTACTTCGCCGATAATAATATCGTGGTCGCCTTCTTTATATTGCTTGCCTTTGTTGCAAACTACCGTTGCCAGGGTATTTTTAATAGCAGGCAAACCGTCAATCCAGGTGAATTTATCATGCAAATCTTCGCGTGATTGACCGGCAAATTGATAAGCAATCCGGCTTTGTTTATTGTTAAGAATATTGACGGTAAATTCATTCAGCTGCAGAAAATTATCGCTATTTTTCCCCCAATCACCCAGGCAAAATAAAATTTTAGTCGGAGTCAGTGATAAAGACGAGAAGGCATTAATCGTTACACCGTCTGCCTCGCCTGTTTGCGGGTTTTGATAAGTCATCACACAAACACCGCTGGCAAATCGCGACATTGCCTGTTTAAATAAATCGTGCATATATTATCTCAAGTGCGTGAAAGACTGATAGTTTACCTTAATCAGGCAAAAAATGCTTGTTCTGAATCGGTTGTTTAGTGCTTAATGATTGATGATAATAAAAATTTACTGCTAAAATATTTAACCCGTCACTAATCAAAAAAATTGCAATTACCCAAGCCACCATCGCAAGCCATAAAATACCACCATACTGAGTGCAATAACAGCCAATGTATTCCGGATTAGCAAACTTGCTCCTATTGTGAATAATCCCGCCAATAAATACGGATTCGGTAAGTTGAAATGCGTAATTGCCTCGGAAAAAACAATTGGCGTCCACATCGCCGTTAAAATACACGGTGCGGTAAAAATCAGAAACTGTCGGGCATGGCGGTTCAGTTTTATTGGCATGGAACGCATAAAAAAGGCATAGCGCACAGCAAAAGTAATGCATGCCATTAGGATAATCCACAGCGTTACTTTTTCCACGTTAGCCCTTTTTCAGTTAAAAAGTAACCGACTGCCATGCCAATAAGCCCTGCCGCCATTAAACCATGCTTAAACTGCGTTAATTCAAACCACACTGCCAATATTCCGCTAATACCTGCCGCCATAAGGAGAGGGAGACCCTTAATTCTCGGTACAGTCATAGCAATAAAAATTGCGGCAATGGCAAAATCCAGGCCTAATTCATCGATATGACTAATTGATTTGGCGGAAATAATCCCGATCAGTGTTGCTACATTCCATACTGCATAAAATGTTGCTCCGCTGATAATGGCATAGCGATAAATAAATTGACCGTATTTTTCCTGATAAGCCGTTACCACGGCAAACATTTCATCAGTGAGTAAAAAAGCGAATAACACGCGTTTGGGCAGCGATAAATGCCGAATATTTTTTTCAAATGCCGCTGAATATAATAAATGGCGGGAGCTAATCATCACCGTACTATTCAATAATCCTGACAAGGTCGTTCCCGTCCCAATCAGGTTCACCCCTGATAATTGAGCCGCTCCTGCAAATATCAATAGCGACATTAACTGAGCCTGCCACGCCGACAAACCCGCCTCAATCGCCAGCGACCCACACAAAACACCCCACGGAATCACCGCCAGCGATAATGGCATTACGTCAACAATAGCCTGCAGGGTAATCTTTTTAGTTGTCATGCGGATGTTTATTACTGATTAAAGCGGACAGTTTACAGATAAATTAAATAAAGTAAAACTTGTTGTACCTCTGCGCTGAATCCGGGAAATTAAAAAATTAAAGCGTTGGGTTATTCACATCTAATGATAATAAAATGCAAAACCAAGCCCTGATTTTGGTTGGTTTGCGACACAAAACCCCACTGTTTTGGTTATAAAATTCATACAATAAATACTCAGCGGGGGTATTTAAATTATTTAGAATAATACTATTCCATAAAAATATAATGCGTTAAACACAATGTATTTGCATAAACTAATAAATAAAGATAAACTATTCAAAAATAGGTATTATATGCTATATTGGCCGGTATCAATATATGCCAAGGCAAAGGCATCGGTAAACAAGCAATGGCTTTGGTTGCAAATTTTTTACGGGAATATTTGCCGGATAGTAATGAGATTATTTTATCGGTTAATTGCAAAAACACCGCCGCCTATCATGTTTATCAGCAGGTAGGCTATACTGATACGGGAAAAATAGTTGACGGTCCAATCGGACAGCAATATGTCTTAAATCAAAAACTATGACACAAACAATCAAACCGTTTCCCTGGCAAATAATTCCAATTATTTTGGTATTTATCGTCGTTACCTTTATGCCGTTTTCCCCTGCTATTCAGGCGGCTTGGATAGTTGGACTGACGATTGCCTTATGGGCGACAGCGGCCTTGCCACAATGGTTTACGGCTTTGCTGTTTTTTGTGCTGTGTGCTATCGCTAACATTGCCGCGCCACAAGTATTTTTATCGGGAATGTTTTCACCGGCGATGTGGTTATTGATTGCCGGCTCAATTATCGGCCTATCTATACAGCACACGGGTTTAGGCAATCGTTTGGCAAACTTTATTGTGCCGTTGATGACCACCTACAAACGAGCCGTGCTCGGCAGTGCTTTGATTGGTTTTATTTTTTTATTTTTAATGCCGTCGGCAATAGGCAGGATAATGCTGTTATTGCCGATAATGCTACCTTTAACCGAGCAGTTAGGCTATAAAGATAACACTCATGCCAGAAATGGTATTTTACTATCGGCTGTATTAGTCACATTTTTGCCTGCCTTTGCCGTATTGCCTGCTAACGTACCAAACAATGTACTTCTGGGGCTGGTTAAAACCTTATTTTCCGATACATTCACTTACGGTAGTTACTTGTTGCTGCATTTTCCTATTTTAGGCATTGTAAAAATTGCATTTTTATTAGCTTTACTGCTGCGATTTTACCGAGCCCCGGACCCCACACCGATCAAACAAGATTTACCCAAACTCACTCGGCGAGAAAAACACTTGCTGGTTATCTTATTCATGACATTATTATTATGGCTTAGTGAATCTTTACACAGCATCAGTACCGCGTGGGTAGCAATGATAGGGGCGATTTTATGCCTGTATCCTACCTGGCAGCTCACGCCGAAAAAGCCCCTGCAAACACTCAGTAGCGAAACCATTTTTTACATTGCCGCCATTGTTAGCTTGGGAACGGTCATTTATCACAGCGGTTTAGCCAAACTGATTGCCGATACAGTGTTAGCTTCCCTACCCTTGACACCGACACATAATAGCATTAATTTTAGTGTATTATCACTATTATCAACGGGACTTTCTATGCTGGTGACACTGCCGGGAACACCCGCCATTTTGACGCCGATGACACAGGATTTCGCCAATTTGAGCGGTTGGTCATTACAAGCTGTTTATATGACACAAGTTATCGGTTTCTCAACCGTTATCTTTCCCTATCAAGCTCCGCCACTGGTGCTGGCAATGCAGTTGGGGAAAATTCCGCTACGAGACTTTTTGCGCATACTGTTACCGATGGCCTTATTGACCCTTATTATTTTGCTGCCGTTAGATTATCTGTGGTGGTCATTATTGGGAATGTTTTAACGATGATATTCCAAAACGGCAGACCAATACGACAAACCCGTGTGCAGCAGATGTTTTTTTATCTATGGGGCGGCTTTGCCGCCTCCGGTGGGATTTTTATGCTCTGTGCCGTCTGGCATTATGCCGCCTTATCGTTGGGGGATTTGGTGTTGCCGCAACCTTTGACGGTTTTTCGGCGGGTATATGCCATTTTACAGCATTTACAGGAAAGTCAGGTGCTGATTACCCTTTATCGTTCGGCAATTGCCCTGTTTATTGCCATTGTCTTTGGCATGGGGGCAGGCATTTTAGCGGGCACCTCGAAAACACTAAATTTATTGCTGCGCCCTTTAATTACCGTGTTACTCGGTATGCCGCCGATTGTTTGGGTGGTGTTGGCAGGGATTATTTTCACTATTATTATCAGCGTAATGCCGCTGACTTTTGCCTCGGCTGTGCGCGGTATGATGACAGTGGAGGAAGATTTAAGCGAAATGCTGATTGCTTACCGGTTGTCGTGGTTTGAGCAAATTAAACACCTCTATTTACCGCATCTACTTAATTACTTATTACCCGCCGCCATTGTTGCCGTGGGTACCGGGGTAAAAATTACCATTATGGCGGAACTGCTGGGGGCAAGTAACGGTATCGGCTCGAAAATTGCCGATGCCCGCACCATGTTGGATACTCAGGAAGTTTTAGCTTATGTGGTGTTGGTACTGGCGATTATCATGGTTATCGAATACCTGATTCTGGAGCCGATACGGATTTTACTGACGCCTTGGGAATATTAGATGCTAACCCTACATAAACTCACTGCCGACCTGATGGGCGAAACCATTATCGAAAACTTTGATTTTTCCTTGCATAGCGGCGAAGTGGCTTGTTTATACGGCCCCTCGGGGTGCGGCAAAACCACAATTTTGCGCCTGATTGCCGGGATTATCGATAAAGAATCGGGGACGATTGACAACCAATTTGCCCGCACCACCTATTTATTCCAAGAACACCGCTTATTACCGTGGCGCACGGCGTGGGAGAATATTGCCCTGGTATGCAAAGAGGCAGGTAATACCGATATACAACAAAAAATTAGCACCCTACTCTGGCAATTGGAACTGGATAAAGACGATTGGCACAAATACCCGCACGAACTGTCGGGCGGTATGCGGCAACGGGTAGCTTTGGGGCGGGCCTTAATCACCGAACCGCAATTATTGTTGATGGACGAGCCGTTTTCCGCCCTGGATTTTGAACTCAAACACAACTTGCAAGACTTAATTTTAAAACGGGTTGACGACCGACACAGTGCCAACGTATTATCGAACTGGACACCCCGCATCAACAGCGCAGTGCCCGGTTTATTGAAAGCCACTTAAACCCTGAATTCTGGCAGGTACAGCAATGACATCAAATAAACGCTTAGCCAATTTTTCGGCGGTTATTGATGACTTCTCGTCTGCCCCTTTTCGTTTGTTTTTTCTCACCGGCTGTGTGGCAGCAACGATTGCGGCTTTATGCTGGCCTTTGGCCATGTGGCTGTCGGCATCGCTTGCAGCCGTTTGGTCATTGCAGTGGGGACTAACGCTGATGGTTGTTTACTGGTTCTGCGTATTACTGCTGGCAGTGTGGTTAGTATGGCGAAACCGTGACGACCGCCATATCAGCATCTTATTTTTTGTCGCCGCTACCGGGGCAATAACCGTATGGTTAATGCTCAAAGCCTGGGGCGGCGCCCCTTCGCCCTTTGACTGGCAGCAGTTATTGCATATTGAAGTCATGGGCGTTGCCTTGATTACTTTTCGTATTAGCCGCGCCCTGGGCACCCAAGCGCTGGAAGATAACGGACAGCCGGACAGTCGTTTTATCCCCAATCCGTTTTATAAAAACCTCGCGGTGTGGTTATTTTACACCCTTGTTATCAGTAATTTGCTGGTACACAACACGGTGGTTGAAGGCTGGATAAATCTCGCCATCAGCGGCGTGATGATTGGACGGCTCAGAGAGTGGCATTTTATTGTGCTGTTAAAACGCCATTATGTGCGCTGGTTGTACCTAACGCTGTTACTGATTGGACTTGGCTATGGCTGGCGGGGTATGGCACTGATTGGGTTAAACTCGTCACTGTTATTTAATCCGGTGTTGCCGTTTCATTTGATTGCCATTGGCGGATTACTATTGATGATTTACCAGGTTTTTAATATCGCCGGGCTGCGCCACAGTAACCGTGCTTTGCGTTATCCGGCCATCAGCCGCTTGGGATTATTATGTTTGTTATCGGCCGCTCTCAGTCGTTCGTTGGGTGTCGGTTTAAATGGCAGCTATAGTAATGCTAATAATTAATCGCCACACTCATTGCTCCCATTCACGATCCAACAGAAATAAAACAATAAGTCTTCTATGACATCCATTTTCCACCG
>PDWJ01002454.1_pt1 | contig 23009 bp, 21 predicted proteins | sample 1430881 | NCBI WGS metagenome assembly PDWJ01 (sample SAMN01162460, study PRJNA174530) | Oral metagenome, whole genome shotgun sequencing project. | biome: Marine environment; feature: Marine mammal; material: Swab sample of the gingival sulcus; isolation source: swab sample of gingival sulcus... | reverse complement strand
GGGGGATTGGCTCCCGTCTTCGATTTTGCGTTCATCTTTTAGTTTTAATACCCTTCCCTCTCATTAACACATTGTCACATTACCGCATTTTCACATTAATTTCATTCACAATTCCCCTATCTTTTACTAAAAACCCATAACCCTACAAAGGTAATCAACCCATTAATAACCAATAATTCAAAGCCAAAACGGTATCCCCAAAACCATTCTTGAGAATAGATGCTAAGCAGATAACACACCGCAGGTGAAACCAATGATATAATTGGTACGGCTTTGTCCTTGGCTTTGCGTTGGGTAAAGATGCCAAAAGTAAATAGTCCTAATAGTGGTCCATAGGTATATCCTGCAATGGTAAACAATTGATTAATCACAGATTCATTATTCAAAATTTTGAATAAGATAATCAGAAAAAATACGGCAATGCCCATACCGATATGGACAATATGTCGCGTTTTCTGCTTAGCTTTTTCAGATAACTGCTCCTTTTTATTGATTTGTAGAAAATCAATGCTAAAAGAGGTGGTAAGTGCTGTTAAAGCACTGTCGGCACTGGAATAAGCCGCAGAAATCAGTCCAATCATAAAAATAACACCGGCAAAAGGAGTTAGGTGTTTTAAAGCAATCAATGGAAATAAATTATCCGTACGTGCCGGCACTTCAATGCCCATGGTTTGAGCAAAAATAAACAAGGTTGCCCCTAATATTAAAATCAAAAAATTAACCGGAACTAAAGACAAACTCATAAAAAACATGTTCTTTTGAGATTCCTTTAGCGTTTTACAACTCAAATTCTTCTGCATCATATCCTGGTCTAAACCTGTCATGACAATGGCAATAAAAGCACCACTAACAAATTGTTTAAGAAAATGACGGCGAGAAGTTATATCTGTATCCAACCAACGGGAAAAATCACTTTCAGAAATTACCTGTGCAAATTCGCCAAACGAAAGTTGCAACGCATCTTTAATCAAAAAAATGGAAATCCCTATGGATAGCAACATAAAAGTTGTTTGTAAAGTATCTGTCCACACAATGGTTTTTATACCGCCTTTGAACGTATATAAAATCATTAAAACCATAAAAAACAACAAACTTGCCCAAAAAGGAATGCCCCAAAGGCTAAACACAAAAACATGCAACACGTTCACTACCAAGAACATCCTAAAAGACGCACCAATTAATCTGGAAATCAGAAAGTATGCTGCCCCGGTCTTATAACTCCAAAATCCAAATCGTTGTTCCAGATAGGTGTAAATGGAGATAAGATTAAGCCGATAATAAATAGGCAACAACACATTGGCAATTACCGCATATCCCACCAAATATCCCAATACAATAACCATATATGTCATTTGCGAACCGCCTACACTGCCGGGAATGGAAATAAACGTAACTCCCGAAAGCGAAGCACCAATCATTCCATAGGCTACCACATACCATTTTGAACTTTTATTGCCGATAAAAAAAGAGGCATTGTCAGATTTTCGACTCGTTATGAAAGAAATAAGAAGCAACAGCAAGGTGTATGCCGCAAAAACAATAAAAATAGTAATGGGATTTAACATGTATAATTTATTTTATTCGTGTTGAATATGTTGAGCAATTTCAAATAAACTCTTTGCGGTATAATCAGGTGTTATACCATATTTTTTTTCATCAAAAGGATGATTTTCAATAAAAATAGTTTGCATACCGGCATTGTGTCCAAAAGCAATATCACTTTCCGAATCGCCTATCATTACGGCATTTTGCAAATCAATTTCCGGAAATTGTGCTTTGGCTTGTAGTGCCATTCCTATGGCCGGTTTACGGTTTACAGGGTTTTCTGAATGCAATTCAGGGGCATAATATACTTGCCGGATATGTCCACCGGATTTTGCAAATTCATCAGACATTTTTTGATGAATTTGATGTAACATCTCCTCTGTCATCAAACCTTTGCCAATGCCTTGCTGATTAGTTACCACAAAGATTTTTGAAAAAATAGTTGTAAAAATAGCCAACGCCTCTTTTACTTTCGGCAAAAACACAAACTCATCCCAAGATTTCACATAATCATTGGGAATCCGTTGGTTAATTACACCGTCACGGTCTAAAAATAAAACTGTATCTTGATTAATCCGTAAATTTTGTAAACTCAACTTTTGCTCTTTCATAATCTTCAGGAATTCCAATATCTAAAAAATAATCGGTACACGGCATACCGTATAATTTATTGTCGGTGTATCTTTTTTCTAAAATTTCTTTTTCAAATGAAAATTTACCGTCCAATGCCCAATGTTTTACAAATGCAGTATTCACATAATAAATTCCACCATTAATCAACCCTTTTCCTGCCTGTTGATTTTTCTCAAAAAATCCGGTAACCTGCCCATTTTCATCAATGGTTACTTCACCATATCGTGAAACATCCTCCACTACTCGCAGTGCCAACGACAAATCTGCTTGATGTTCATTTTGCAATGTTTTCAAAGACGCAAAGGAAGCTGTAAACAACGTATCCCCATTTAAAATATAGCAATATTCGGATTTTACCTGCTGCAAGGCTTTCACAATGGCTCCTCCTGTTCCCAAAGGCTCATCTTCAATGCTATAACTCAATGTCATATCCAAATAAGTGGCTCCAAAATAGTCGATAATAGCCTCATGCTTATAGCCGGCAGCTAAGATTACTTTTGTAATGCCTTGTTGTTTCAAATATTGTAGTTGATACGCTAAAAAAGGCTTCCCATTGATGTCTGCCATAGATTTTGGTAAATCACTGACCGCAGCACGCAATCGCGTACCCAATCCTCCACATAAAACAATTGCTTCCATATCTTATTTCTTAGGGAAAACAGCCGCTTCAACCAACTCACAAATGATATGTCCGATTAAAATATGGCTCTCTTGTATTCTCGGCGTATCATTCGAAGGCACATTAATCAAAATATCTGCCACTTCTTTTAATTTTCCGCCACCTTTGCCGGTAAGTGCCACTGTAATCATATTTTGCTGATTGGCTTGCTCCATGGCTTTTACAATGTTTTTGGAGTTTCCTGATGTGGACAGTCCAATAAGAATATCACCCTCTCTGCCTTTAGCCTTGATTAATCGGCTATAAATTTCATCATAAGAATAATCATTGGCAACTGCCGTTAAATAGGACGTATTTACATGTAATGCCTCGCTAAACAGCGGATCTCTATCATAGTAAAACCTGCCCGAAAATTCTGCCGCAAGATGCTGTGCATCCGCAGCACTCTACCGTTAATATTTTCTCCACCAAAACATCATCTTGCATGATGGCACTTTTTACATCAATAGAATTTTGTATGATTTGTTTAATCTTTTCCATGTATAATTTTTTCTAATATTTTTCAACCAATTAAGGAATCTTAAATTAGTATTTAAATAAAATCAACTACTAATTTTATCAAATCTTCCTAAAAGGCAAAAATACAATTATTAACAGAAAGTAAAACAAGAATAACGGAAAAAGTAGGAAGTTGAGCATTTGAAGAGTTAGTAAAGTCAAAAGCTAAGCAGCAATAGTTAAAGTTCAAAAAGGGTTTAATTTCCCTATACTTCTTAAGGTTTTAGACAAGCTCATGGCTTTGAATACTGAAAACTAAATGTAAAATAAGGTTTTTAGTATTCCAAAAAGTCTTAATTTTGTGTTTTTAGAGAATTTGATATTTTACATACAAATATGATAAAGCTTAAAAATCCATTTAATCGTTTAGAAGAATATAATTGTTTTGGGTGTTGTGCAGATAACAAAATCGGTTTGCAACTTACCTTTTATTATGATGAAGAAACGGATGAGGTTGTCTCATATTGGAGTCCTAATCATGAATATGAAGGTTGGGTAAATGTGGTACATGGCGGCATCCAATCTACTATTTTAGATGAGTTAGCCAGTTGGGTGGTTTTTACCAAATGTGATAGCATTGGCGTTACCTCCAAGATGAATGTAAATTATATAAAAAGTGTTTTTGTTAGCAATAAACAACTGGAAATTAGAGGAAAACTAAAATCATTTTCCAACCGATTTGCTGAAATCTGGGTAGGACTTTATAATGATGAGAAAGAGCTTTGTACCGAAGCCGACATTACTTATTTTGTTTATCCTAAGAGAATTGCTAAAGCAAAATTTCATTACAAAGGCAAAGAATCCTTTTATCCAAAATAAAATATATTGATGCTGATTTTAATCTCAATTATTCCGGTGATCATCTTTTTTGCGGTAATTTACTATCGTGATAAAGAAAAAGAGCCTTTATCATTATTATTAAAAAGTTTTATTGGAGGCGCTTTGGGTGCTACAACACTAACCATCCTGGTTGTGTATTCAATGCCTGATTTCAGGTTCAGCCACCCTTTCTCAGCATCCTTTTATGACGCTTTTTTTACCGCTGCCATTCCTGAAGAACTCTCAAAATTTATATTTCTATACCTGATTGTTTGGAAGAATAAAGAGTTTGATGAGTATTATGATGGTATTGTCTATGCGGTTACCGTGTCTTTAGGTTTTGCCTGTGTAGAAAACATTTTGTATGTTACTGAGGGAGGTTTTTCTGTGGGGATTACTCGAGCCTTATTATCCATTCCACTACATGGCTTTATGGGTGTTTTAATGGGATATTATTTCTCATTGGCAAAATTCAAAAGACGAAACTTTCTTTTATATAAAGGCATCATTGCAGCCATTATCGGACATGGTTTATATGATTTTTTTGTGTTTTACATGGAAAAAACGGACAAGTATTTATCTTTTTTCCTATTTTTAGTTTTTATTTATTTTAATTATCGGGTGTGGAAGTTAGGAATACACAAAATTAAAGTACATGTTGAGAAAGATGCAATGTAAGTGGAAAAATTATGAATTATGAATGGTGAATTATAAATTAATTTGATGATATATAGTGGAAAGAATTATGAATTATCAAATACAAAGGAAAAAAAATTATTAATTATTAATTTTTCACTCTTAATTAAAAACCTAATACCTAAAACCCAATACCTTATTAAAAATGACATCTACAGAATTGTTACAAAAAAAAGAGTTATTTGAAAAATTAACCGAATATATCAGTGAAAATAAAGCCGGGCTTTTTCAAAAAGTAATTGATAACAGAACACAATATATTACAGCGGTAATTGAGAATGTATATCAACCTCAGAATGCCAGTGCTGTACTCCGTACTTGTGATTTATTGGGTGTACAGGATGTACACATTATCGAAAATTATAACACTTATAAGGTCAATCCACAGATTGCATTGGGAGCATCCAAATGGTTGAATTTATATAAATACAATCAGAAAGAATATAATACCATAGATACTTTTAATCAACTTAGAGAAAAAGGCTATCGGATTGTGGCTACAGCACCTCGCAAAGACAAATTAGGCTTTTCATTAGACGAATTACCTATAGAGAAAGGGAAAATAGCTGTTGTTTTTGGAACGGAACTCGAAGGTCTTACAGATGAAGCTATTGAAAATGCTGATGAATCAGTTACTATACCAATGTATGGATTTACCGAGAGTTTTAATATTTCCGTATCAGCAGCTTTAGTACTAAAAAATCTGACAGACCGATTAAGAAGTAGTGAGGTGGACTGGAAGATTCCCGAAAATGAACGTTATGATATTTTAATTGAATGGGCATTGAAAGTGATTAATCATAAGTATCCACATTTAAAGGATAAGTTTAAAGAAATAATTATGAAATAATTAACAATCTCAAAGCATCTGATTTTGTCTAAATATCAGACTAATTGAAAGAGTTGAAATAAATTCATTATAAAAATGCGGCGATTTTAGTATTTTATGAACCTAAAATCACCGCAAATTTTTTATCCTTTAGAGAATAATCTCTTTTTATTCAATAATCATTAACACATCTCCTTTAGAGACAGAATCACCGGAATCTACTTTTATTTCCTTTATTACTCCGGTTACTTTTGCATCAATATTATTCATCATCTTCATGGCTTCAAGTACCAAAAGTGTATCGCCAATTTCTACTTTATCGCCAACAGATTTTTTCAATTCAACAATCATGCCTGGGATTGGGGCAACAATGCTTCCTGTGGCATCCTGCATTTCTGTTTTATTTTTCTGCCTACGATGATGGAATTTTGGTTGACCTTCCATAGCGTTAGGGTCATTGACTTCCACTTTAAAGATTTCGCCATCTACTTTCACCTCAAATTCTCTAACATTACCACAATTTGCTTTTGTGGTTAATTCTCCGGAAAGGGCTTTGGCAATCAACTCATCTTCTTTCTTCACATCTTCCAATGTTTTTGCTTTCACTTCCTTAGGAATAGGCTCTACACCATATTTCCACTTCAAGAAACGTTTCCCGGTAACCGGATATAATGCACAAAGCACTTGATCGTCAATGTCTTTTGCCAAATCAGAAAATTTCTCTTTAACCTCATCCATTTCAGGTTCTAATATACTTCCGGGACGTGCTGTAATCGCTTCTTCGCCTCTTGGATATCCTTTTAAGGCTTTCTTTCTTACCTCCGGATTAATTGGCTCGGTTGTTCTGCCATACAAACCGTAACATAAATCTTTTACCTCTTGTGTAATTTGAGCATATTCTCCCTCATAACTATCAAAAAGCACATTGTTTACCGTCTGAACACCAACAATTTGAGATGTAGGGGTTACCAAAGGAATATTTCCTAAATCTTTCCTTACTTTTGGTAGTAAACGGAATACGTCATCTAATTTATCCAAGGCATTCATGGCTTTCAATTGATTAACTAAATTCGACAACATACCGCCCGGAGTTTGGTGTAAGATTACATTAATATCTGTAATAGCATATTTAGGATTGTTATCCAAGTGACGATATTTAGGGATAACTTTTTCCATTTCATCTGCAATTGCTGTTATTTTTTTAATATCCAAACCAGAATCTCGGTTGGTACCCAATAAAGACATTACAAGCGGTTCGCAAGCAGTATGCGAAGTGCGGTAAGCATAAGGCCCTATACATGTATCCACAATATCAACACCGGCTTCAATGGCTTTAAGAAGGGCTAAGTCAGCCATTCCCGAAGTAAAATGTGTGTGTAGGTTTACAGGAATTTCAGTAATTTTCTTTATCTCACGGATTAAATTATAAATATCATAAGGCGATACTAATCCTGCCATATCTTTGATGCAAATAGAATCTACTCCAAAGTCAATTAATTCTTTTACTTTGTTGATGTAATAATCCAAGTTATACACCTCACCACCCAAACGAGGTTCGGTAAGCGTATAACAAACTACCCCTTGAAAATGCTTGCCATTTTCTTTGATTACTTTTGCAGCGGTTTCAAAATTTCTAAAGTCGTTAAGTGCATCAAAACACCTGAAAATATCCATTCCATTGTCAATGGAACGCTGCACAAATGCTTTTACCACATCATCGGCATAATTTCTGTATCCTACCACATTTTGCCCACGAAGTAGCATAAAGAATGGTGTTTTTGGCATATATTTTTTAAGGGTTCTTAAACGCTCCCAAGGGTCTTCGCCCAAGTAACGATGCATGGTGTCAAAAGTAGCACCTCCCCATGTTTCCAACGCATGAAATCCCACTTCGTCCATCATTTCGGCAACGGGAATCATATCTTCGGTTCGTCCACGTGTTGCAAATAAAGACTGGTGTCCATCTCTAAAACTGCAATCTTGTATTTTTATCGGATTTTCTGCCTTTGGACGGTCAGCAGTATAATTTAATGGAGCCATTTTTAAAACTCCGTGTTCATCAAAATTCATTATATTTTTTATTTATTTTTATGCTTAATATTTTTATTTATTGAACTCATTTACAATCGACCATGACGCTGAATTAAAATACGGTTACCCATAGAAACTCTTTTGGCAGCATTTATCCAGTTGTTTTGTCTTTTCTTCTGTTCACGCTTCCTTGCACATTCTTCTTTCAGATAATAGGCTATTGCCACTAGTGCAGCTTTCTTCTTTTTTTCTATTGTTGTCATCATGCTTTAATTATAATGGAATGTTACCGTGTTTTTTCGGTGGCAATACCTCTGTTTTTGTTGACATAATTTCAAGTGCAGCAATTAAACGCTCTCTGGTCTCACAAGGCAATATCACGTCATCAATATATCCACGTTTAGCAGCCAAATAAGGTGTGTTGAAAGCGTCTTCATACTCTTTAATTTTCTGCTCTCTCATTTCTTCAGGATCTTCAGATTTTGAAATTTGCTTTTTATACACCGAAATAACCTCGACAGCCCCTTTGGCTCCCATTACGGCGATTTCAGAACTTGGCCAAGCAAATACCATATCTGCTCCAAGAGGTTTTGCACACATGGCTAAATAAGCACCTCCATAATCTTTACGGGTAACTACGGTAAATTTAGGCACAGTTGATTCTGCATAACTCCATAATAATTTCGCTCCATGGCGAATGATGCCGTCCCACTCTTGTTGTACGCCGGGAAGATAACCGGGCACATCTACGAAAGTAATAATCGGAATATTAAATGCATCACAAGTACGTACAAATCGACTGATTTTATCTGAAGCGTTAATATCAAGACATCCTGCTTGAATCATTGGTTGATTGGCAACAATCCCCACAGAACGATTATTAAGATGTCCAAATCCTACAATGGCATTTTCGGCATAATTTTCATGAACTTGTAGAAATTCACCACTATCCAAAACAGTCTCAATGATTTCAACCATATCGTATGGCACCTTAGGATCATCCGGAATAATGGTATTCAGTTTTTCACATGCTCTTTCGGGCATATCTCCCATAGGAATCATTGGTGCTTCTTCCAAGTTATTGCTTGGCAAATATCCCAACAATTCTTTTACCGTTTCAATGGCATCCTCATCACTTTCACAAGCAAAATGGGCATTTCCACTTTTGGTATTATGCACCATAGCTCCTCCCAATTCTTCAAATGTGGTTTCTTCACCCGTTACGGTTTTAATCACATAAGGACTGGTTATAAACATGTGGCTTTGCTTCTTTACCATTAACACAAAATCCGTCATTGCAGGTGAATAAACAGCACCACCGGCACAAGGTCCAAGAATAACTGATATTTGTGGAATTACACCTGATGAACGAGAGTTACGTACAAATACTTCACCATAGCCTTTTAATGCATCCACACCTTCTTCAACTCTTGCTCCTCCCGAATCATTTAATCCAACCACAGGTGCACCGGCTTTTAATGCCAAGTCCATTATTTTACAAATCTTAGCAGCATGCATTTCACCTAAGGAACCACCTCTGGAAGTGAAATCCTGTGAAAAAGCAAATACAGGACGTCCATCTACCAATCCATGTCCTACTACCACTCCGTCTGAGGGTACTTCAACTTTCTCAAATCCAAAATTGGTAGAACGATGTGACACTAACTTGTCAATTTCTTTAAAGGTTCCTTCATCAAACAATAAGTCAAGCCTTTCACGAGCGGTTAATTTTCCTTTGTCGTGTTGTTTTTTTACACGCTCTTCGCCGCCCATTTTCTCAACTTCCTCACGCTTCTTTTTCAGAAGCGCTATCTTTTCAGATACTTTCATATATTTTATTTCTTTAGTATTGTAACTGTAAATATTTGTAGTAATATTAAATCAATTTTCACATACAGAAACCTGTATATAATATTGATTTTTATCGCTTTACAAGCTTCGCAAAGGTACAAAAGAAACAACATCAAAACAATCCAAATTACATTAAAATATCAAGTCATTAAGATTCTGAAATTCAAATATATATATTAAATTATATAAAATTATTCTAAATAACAAATAATTTTAAATAAAGAAGAGTAAGGTGATGATAATAATAAAGAAACTGGGAAAAAGGAACAAATAAGTTATTTATTCTTTATATTGATAGTATTACCAAGAATATATCTTATACAAATTAAGCCTTCAAAGGCATAAGAACAACTTTGAAGGCTTAACTTGATAATGAACTCATTTAAAACTTATATATTTACAATCCCAACAACACCTCATCAGGGCTTTTACCATTGGTCATAAGTCTTGTAGGATTTTCAATCATCTCTTTTATGGCATATAAAAATCCTACGGATTCTTTTCCGTCAATAATTCTATGGTCATAAGACAAGGCAACATACATTACAGGACGAATTACCACTTGACCATCAATTGCCATTGGTCTTTCCACAATATTGTGCATACCCAATATGGCACTTTGCGGTGGATTGATGATGGGTGTGGACATCATAGAACCAAATACACCTCCATTGGTAATGGTAAAAGTACCACCCTCTAAATCTTGTAAGGTAATCTTATTATTTCTTGCTTTATTGGCCAAAAATTTTATTTCTCTTTCAATATCTGCCAACGTCATGGTTTCGGTGTTACGTAATACCGGAACCATTAATCCTTTAGGTGAGCTTACCGCAATGCCAATATCCTTGTAATCATTAAATACCATCTCATCTCCATCAATCTTAGCATTTACCGCAGGATACATTTCCAATGCTATGGCTGCCGCTTTGGTAAAAAACGACATAAATCCCAATGAAATCTCATGGGTTTGTTTAAACTGCTCTTTATATTTTTTACGCAAATCCATTACCGGCTTCATGTCAATTTCATTGAAAGTTGTTAACATTGCCGTTTCATTTTTCACTTGCACCAATCGTTGTGCAATTTTCTTTCTGAGTGGAGACATTTTTTTGCGATGTTCTTCTCTGCTTTTCTCTTTCTTCACCAAAGAAATGGATGCCTCTGTTGTTTGAACCTCATCTTTATGATCCAAATAATACTCCACATCTGATTTTACAAGCTTATTTCTTTTGAAAAACTCCATCAAATCACTTTCAGACACAGCTTTTTCCTGCATCAATTTTTTAGCCAACGGACTGGCTTTAATATTTTGCAAATCAGATGTTGTTGTTTTTTCCTCTTTTGCAACAGGTGCTGCTTTTTCAACTTTAGGTTGTTCTTTTACCTCATTATTTTCTACCGGAGCTGCTTTTTCTTCTGCTTTTGCAGCAGGTGCATTACCTTTAGCTTCGGTATCAATTTCAGCAATAACGGCACCTACTTCAACTGTTTCGCCCTCCTCATATTTTATGGAAATTTTTCCCGATTCATCGGCATTAATGGCTAATGTAGCTTTATCCGAATCGATTTCTACAATTTCAGCATCTTTTTCAACATAATCACCATCACTAACTAACCATGCTGCTATCTGCACTTCACTTATTGATTCTCCGGGACTTGGAACTTTAATTTCTATTTTCATTGTATTTAAAATTGTATTTGGCTTAATAATATCATCACAAATCCTTTCCTTGCTATATTTAGGAAAGTCATTTTGTACTTCTTAAATTTTTTTATTTCGACCCTTCTTTTGATTTTTTACTGTCAAAGCTACGCCACTTATTGCCAATGCAAGCCATATGGCAATCCATGTTTAATCTGTAACAATCACACTCCAAAAAAGTTTTATCAATAATTTTTTGTTGCTGTAATTTATGGAAAGTACTTGAACCTGTTGCAGGACTTCCACTTACTGAGCGTCCTACTTCATGAATCTCCATATCTCTTAGCTCATTCTGAATAAATGGCCATCCACCCATATTCAAAGGCTCCTCTTGTGTCCAAACCCACCTTTCTGCTTTCGTATATTTTTTCTTTAATGCTTCCAATTGCTGATGTGGGAAAGGATATATCTGTTCTACCCTCACTATGGCAACTTCTTCATTCTTCAAGGCTTCTTTATGACTTAACAAATCATAATAAATCTTTCCACTACATAATACTACCGCTTTTATCTTTTTAGGATTGGCTGTTGCATCATCAATCAACTCTTTAAATCCACCTTGCGTAAAATCATCTATATTAGAAACTGCCTTAGGATGTCTGAGTAAACTTTTAGGAGTAAAAACCACCAATGGCAAACGAATATTACGATGCATCTGACGCCTTAACAAATGGAAAAAGTTTGCAGGTGTTGTTACATTAGCTACCTGCATGTTTTCATCCGCACAAAGTGATAAAAACCTTTCCATACGTCCACTGGAATGTTCAGGACCTTGCCCCTCATAACCATGTGGCATCAACATCACCAAACCATTTTTCACATTCCACTTTTCTTTAGCACTACTAATGTATTGGTCTATAATAATCTGTGCACCATTATTAAAATCCCCAAATTGTGCTTCCCAAATGGTTAATGTTTTGGGAGAGGTTAACGCATATCCATACTCAAATCCAAGCACACCATATTCCGATAAAGAGGAGTTATATATTTCAAAAGTACTTTCTGATGTTTCTGTATTTTTTAATGGGATATAACTTCCCTTGCCATGAGCATGGGTTAATACCGAATGTCGGTGTGAGAAAGTGCCGCGTTCAACATCTTGTCCGGACACCCTAACAGAATACCCTTCGTTCAAAAGAGAAGCATAAGCCAATAATTCTCCCATAGCCCAGTCAAAAGTCTTGTTTTCAAGCATCTTCTTTCTGTCATTCATCAGCTTTACACTCTTTCTGAAAAACATTTTTTCATCAGGAATATCTGTAATCTTCTTACCTAATATTGCTAAAGTTTCAGCATTTACATCTGTATCGATAGAATGATGAAAATCTTCTTCTGAGGCTCTTTCTATCCCTTTCCATGTGCTGTGTAAAAATGGGGGTATTTTTGCCTGTTTAATTTCTTTAGATTCAATAAAACATTTTTCCAAATTCGCAATAAAAGAATCATTAATCTCTTTTATTTCTGTTTCTGACAATGCATTTTCAGCTTTTAACTTATCCACATAAATTTTTGCCGGATTAGGATGTTTAGCAATAATATCATACAATACCGGTTGGGTAAATCGAGGCTCATCACCTTCGTTATGCCCATATTTTCGATAACCTAATAAATCTATAAACACATCTTTATGGAATTTTTCACGATATTCCATGGCTAAATTAACGGCAAATACCACGGCTTCCACATCATCTGCATTCACATGAAAAATAGGAGATTGTATAATTTTTGCCACATCAGTACAATAGGTCGAAGTTCTCGCATCCAAATAATTAGTCGTAAATCCAATTTGATTATTGAGCACAATATGAACGGTTCCTCCCACAGAATAACCTTTAAGTCCTGACATCTGAACAACTTCATACACAACACCTTGTCCTGCAAACGAAGCGTCTCCATGCAAAAGAATAGGGGTAATTTTTTTTGTGTTTCCCTGATATTTTTGATCAATACGAGCCCTTGTTAGCCCTTCTACTATTGGATTAACAGTTTCAAGATGAGATGGGTTTGGAGTCAAAGTCAAAATCACATTATTCCCATCATTAGTTGTACGTTTATAGGTTTGTCCCAAATGATATTTCACATCTCCCATCAATTCTTCATCCTCATATTCCAACCCTTTAAATTCACTCAACATTTCACTGTAAGGCTTCTTCATAATATTTGCCAATACATTCAACCGACCTCTGTGTGGCATTCCGATGACAAATTCTTTTGTGCCTAAGCTTGCCCCTTTTTCAATGATGGCATCCAATGCCGGAATAACTGATTCAACACCTTCCAATGAAAAACGTTTTTGTCCGGGAAATCTGCGATGTATAAAATGCTCAAATTCCACCGCTTCATTTAGTTTGGTGAAAATCTGTTTTTTCTGTTCTTTATTATAGTTGGGCGTATTTCTGGATTGCTCCATTTTTTGTTGTAACCACCTCTCAATTTCAGTATCTCGAATATATTTATATTCCACCCCAATAGATTGACAATAAGTCGCTTCCAAATGATTAATAATTTCTTTTAGGGTAGCTTTTCCAATACCAATTTCATTACCGGCATGAAATTCTTTTTGCAAATCTTTTTCGGTTAACCCAAAATTAGTAATATACAATGTTGGGGAATAATCCCGCCTTTTACGAACCGGATTGGTCTTTGTAAACAAGTGTCCACGTGCTCGATAACCTCTAATCAAATCTCTAACCTTAAATTCATCCGGAATGATTTGTTCCGTATCTGATTGAAATGAGGCTTGTGCAAAATCAAATCCTTTAAAGAAACTTTGCCAAGATTCATCAACGGACTTAGGATCATTCAAATACAGTTGATACATTTGTTCGAATGCACTCAATTCTGCATTTGAAATGAAAGAAAAATCGTTTTTCATGTTTTATAACTTAGATTCTATTTTACTCAATAACAACTAAAAAATTCCATTTTTAAAAGAGAAAACCACTATAAATCATCGGTAAATTATAATCAAATTTTTCGCAAAAAACAGGTAATAATCGAATTTTTAGTGTTATTTTATTTCTAAAGTAACAACGAAATTAATAAATTGGTTGGAAATACCGTTGATTTTTTATTATTATTTGGAAATTAAAGGCAAAAAGTAACTGTGAAACTAGAAAAACTGTGAAACACAAAACTTTTCATATGATTTTAATTGGTTAAATAGAAACAAAATTGGGCAAACAAAATTAAATACTCCTTTTTATGTATATTTGTAATAAAAAAAGCTGAAAAAAATTATAAATTATAAAAGAAAACGAAACATCAAAATTAAACCTATGAAAAAACAACTGTATTGGATTGGGATATTGCTTATTGCAATGACCTTTTCAGCATGTAATAATCAAAAAGAAGCAAAAAAAGAGATGAAAAATCCTTTAACAGAAAAATTCACGGCAAAATATGGCATTCCTGATTTTGAAGCCATAAAGCCGGAACACTTTATGCCGGCACTTGAACAAGGCATAGAAGAACATAATAAAGAAATCGCTGCAATTATCAATAACAAAGCAAAGCCTGACTTTGATAATACCATTGCAGCCATGTCGAGAAGTGGTAGGTTACTACACAATGTATCCTCTATTTTTGACAATCAAACCAGTGCCAACACCAATGATGCACTTAATGATATTGCCGGAAAAATATCTGAAAAGTTATCGCAACATGAAGATGCCGTTCGATTTAACCCACGATTGGTTAAACGTATCAAAGCCGTTTATGACAATCGAAACAATTTAGGACTGACAGAAGAACAAATGTATTTGTTGGAAAATCAGTATCAATCGTTAGTTCAGAATGGAGCAATGTTGTCTGATGACAAAAAAGAGGAATTGAAAAAAATCAATACCCGATTATCTGCACTTTCTCTAAAATTTGAACAAAATGTACTAAAAGAAACCAATCAATTTGAATTGGTTGTGGATAATAAGAAAGATTTAGCCGGATTGCCCGAAAGCAGCATACAAGCAGCTGCGGAAACAGCAAAAGAAAAAGGATATAAAAACAAGTGGGTTTTTACCATACATAAACCTAGTATGATTCCTTTCTTGCAATATGCCAAAAACAGAGATTTGAGGGAGAAATTATATATGGCTTATACACATGCCGGGAATAATGACAATGAATTTGATAACAAAAAAATATTAAAAGAATTACTTGACCTTCGATTGAAAAAGGCTAACCTATTGGGATTTAAAACCCATGCAGATTACCGTCTGGCAAGCAGAATGGCAAAACGTGCAGGGGATGTGAACGAAAAACTTATGCAAGTTTGGCGTGCCGCATTGCCCGTAGCGAAAAAAGAACGCGATGAAATGCAACAACTCATCAAAAAAGAAAAAGGCAAGTTTAAGTTAGACAGTTGGGATTGGTGGTACTATGCCGAAAAAATCAGAAAACAAAAATATGATTTAGATGACAGTGAGTTGCGTCCATATTTTGAATTAAAAAATGTAAGAGATGGTGCCTTTATGTGTGCCAAAGAATTGTATGGATTCAACTTTTCTCGCATAAACGATGTACCGCTTCCTCATCCTGATGCCGAAGCCTATAAAGTAACGGATGAAAAGAATGAAATGAGAGGTATCTTGTTTATGGATTTTCATCCAAGAGCCAGCAAAAGAGGTGGTGCATGGTGTAGTGATTACAGAGGTCATGAAGTCAACGAAAAAGGCGAAGAGATAAAACCTTTGGTTACTGTTGTATGTAATTTTACCAAACCAACAGCCGACAAGCCTGCATTATTGAGCTTAGACGAAGTTGAGACCTTATTCCATGAATTTGGACATGCTATTGATGCACTTTCAGCAAAAAACAGCTATCCTCTTACCTTTGTAGCAAGAGATTTTGTGGAGTTCCCTTCACAATTTATGGAACACTGGGCAACACATCCTGAAGTATTAAAACTATATGCCAACCATTACAAAACAGGTGAAAATATTCCAAAATCATTAATTAAGAAAATCGAAAATAGTGGATATTTTAATCAAGGATTTTCTAATATCGAGTTTTTAGCCGCAGCCATATTAGATATGCAATTCCATACCATTACATCCCCATTAACAAAAGATGTGATGACTTTTGAAAATGAAAAAATGAAAGAAATCGGCTTAATTGCTGAAATCTTACCTCGATATAGAAGTACATATTTCAGACATATCAGCGGAGGTTATGATGCCGGATATTACAGCTATTTATGGTCAGCAATTTTGGATAATGATGCTTTTGAAATGTTTAAAGAAACCAACATCTTTAACAAAGAAGTTGCTGCCAGATATAAAAACAATGTATTGTCTTACAATGGAATCAAAGACCCTGAAAAACTTTATGTGGATTTTAGAGGTCAAAAACCAACCATTGATGCTTTATTAAAAAATAGAGGATTAAAATAATAACAACTAATCTCAAATCACAAAGAGGCTGTTCAAAGATTTTTTTGAACAGCCTCTTTTTAACAATAAACATTATATCTTTTGTCCTTTAACCACCACAAAACAGCCTTTACCAAATCCTTTTATCGGTATTTCAATTTCATGCTTATTCATGTCTGTTAATGTTTGAAAAATCTCATGAACTTCAAACTTATTTACGGTTAACAAATCTATGATTTCTTTTACAGTATAGAAATGAGCGAACTTATAAAATTTATCATTCTTTTTCTTGAGCATTAATTTTTGGCCAAGTGTACTTTCCTTGTCAATAAATGCAACAATTATATACCCCTGTTGTTTGGTAACACGATACGCTTCCTGAAAAGCTTTCAACGGATTTTCAATAAAACAAATTGAAGTGATAAAAACTGTAAAATCAAAGCTATTATCAGAATAAGGCAATTGCTCTGCACATCCTCGCTCCACCCTTAAATCTCTTTTTCGAGCAAGTTTCAACATATTTTCAGAAGGGTCAATTCCAAATTCAATATTTAATGGTGCTGCAAAGATGCCACTACCTATTCCTACCTCCAACCCTTTTTTATTTTCAGGCACTACCTGTTTTAACGCTAATAATTCAGATTCAAACAATACACTATTCTCTTTAAACCATTCTTCGTATTCAGTAGTGTATATATCAAACGGATTGTACTTCATTTTAGCTTATTGAAATTTATTAATATTCTCTAAAACAAAAAAGAGTTAACCTTAGGCTAACTCTTTTTCTTTTAAATATTTTAAAATATGCTTACTCTACAACAGTTTTGTATAAACCTTTAATTGTAATTGTAGTTCCAGCAGAACCTGTTTCTATTTTTCCATTTTTAACATGGATAAGATAATATTTTCCATTATAAACAGTAGCTAATACATCATTATAATCGCTATTTGCTTCAGCAGAAACTCCAGCATATACTTCCATATCAGCAGCAGCTTCAACAGCAGCCACTAATTCAGCTTCATTAGTAATTGATGTACATGCACTTGAATTAAGTTTTACAAATTTAGATGCTCCATCTTTTTTAATTTGAGCATGAACAACTTTAGCATTGCTTGTCCATTTTAAACCAAACATCTCTAAACCTGTACCAGCAGCACCAGCTACACGTTTCCACTCAAAAGGAGCAGCTTCAGTTAAACCAACAGTTCCACTTACTACTTTAATCATAGCACTTACAGATGCTTCCTTTCCAGCTTTATCTTTAATTGTAAAGTTAAAGTTATAATCTCCAGCCTCTTCAAAAGGAGCTGTTAAAATATCAAGATTAAAGTTTTTTTCTTTGAATGTAGAATCTAAAAGAGTAGTTGGAAGATTGTTATGAATCATCTCAAGCTTAAAGTTTACTAGTTTCTCTTTTGAATTATCATTAGGAGTTGCTATAACTCCAAATTTAGCTGTTTCACCAAGCATAATTTCAGCACCATTTACAGTGTAACCATTTCCTGCATTAAGAGCGATATTTGGTTCTTTTGGCTTATCATCATCACCATTACATGAAGTTAATCCAATAACTGAAACGATCATTAAAAATGCTAAATACTTTAATTTTTTCATAATTTTTCTTTTAATTTTTGAAATTTAATAAATATAATTAATTTAATTTTTTAATTCCTTACTTTTTAACAATTTATATTACATCAAATAACATGCCAAAATCATATTTTTAGACATAATAATAAATAGATACAAATACAGTACAAAAGGTTGCGTCTATATCAAATAAAAACTGAATTTTTGATTTATATAACTTAAAAAGGCTTTTTTTATTATATATATCATTAATTTTGCCGATAAAATTATGATTATTCTTTTATGAAAAAACTCAAATTAGACGAATTAAATCGATTAACCATTGATGAATTTAAAAAAATAAAGAAAAAATCTGTGGTTTTTATCTTAGATAACATTCGAAGTGCCAATAATGTCGGATCAGCCTTTAGAACAGCTGATGCTTTTGCTGTAAAGCACTTATTTTTATGTGGAATAACAGCCACGCCACCTCATCGAGATATTCAGAAAACAGCCATTGGCGCTACAGATTCAGTAGATTGGTCACATCACAAAGACACCTTGGCAGTTATCAATGAGTTGAAAAATGAAGGATATAAAATATATAGTGTGGAACAGTGTGAAGGAAGTACTGATTTATCTGAAATGAACTACTCAAAAACAGAAAAAGTTGCATTTATTTTTGGCAATGAGGTAATGGGTGTACAACAACAAGTAGTTGATAAAAGCGATGCATGTATAGAAATTCCACAATGGGGCACAAAACATTCGCTAAATATTTCAGTTTCTGTAGGAATTGTTATTTGGGATTATGTGTTGAAGACAGGAAAATTATAAATGGTGAATTATGAATTATGAATGAAGGGGCTGGAAGACCAAAGACGGAAGTGGTGGGATGGCAAAATAATTACTAATTGCACATTATTAATTACTAATTGAAAGTTTTACTGATAGATGGAGATAGCTTCGCTATGCTCGCAATGACGAGTACTAAAAGCCAACAGCTAAAGGAAAATAGCCAACAGTCGATAAAAATTTATAGATAATGAAAGATCTAACCAAAGGTAATGTAACCAAAAATATTATCTACTTTGCCATTCCTTTATTATTAGGGAGTGTATTTCAACAAATGTATAATATTGTTGACAGCATTATTGTAGGTCAATATATTGGAAAAGAGGCTTTAGCTGCTGTTGGCGCTTCATTTCCTATTATTTTTACATTAATTTCCTTCGTGATAGGCTTAGCTGGTGGATTTACCGTTATTATTTCTCAATATTTTGGTGCTAAACAGATTAAAAATGTCAGAAAAACCATTGAAACCATGTATATCTGCATGTTTTTCGCAGCGATTTTTCTAACGATTATTGGCGTTATATTTGTCGAAGATATATTTATTTTAATGCAAACACCCGAAGATATATTACCCCAAGCGGTATCTTATCTTAGAATTTATTTTACCGGTTTTATTTTCTTTTTCGGGTTTAGTTCTACCAACGCTATTTTACGTGGTTTGGGTGATTCTAAAACACCTCTATATTTTTTAATTATTTCCACCATTACCAATATTATTTTTGATTATCTATTTATTGTAATATTTGAGTGGGGTATTGAGTTTGCTGCCATTGCTACCATTTTATCTCAATTTGGAGCTTTTGTAACGGTTATTATCTATTTAAATAAAAAGCATAGCATTGTTCGGATAAACAGTTGGCGTTTAAAATTTGACCATGAAATTTTCAAAAAAAGTATGAAAATCGGTTTGCCTACCGGATTTCAACACACCTTTGTTTCATTGAGTTTAATGGCTTTATTTGGTATTGTAAACACATTTGGAACAGCAACATCTGCCGCCTATGCTGCTGTATTAAAAATTGACTCTATGGCTTCCACACCAGCCATGAACATAGCTGTTGCTTTATCCACTTTTGTAGGACAAAATATTGGAGCTAAGCAATTTAACCGAATAAAAAAAGGACTTATTTCTGCATTTTTCATCTCCTTTGTTATAACTATTCTTTTATCATTGTTTATCATTTGGAAGAAAAGCTACCTCATTCAGCTATTTACTCCCGACCAGGAAGTAATACGTATTGGCAGTGAATACCTTTTGATTATCAGTTTTTTTTATTTGTCATTTTCTACCATGTTTATATTCAATGGTGTAATGCGTGGTGCCGGCGACACATTAATCCCTATGTTTATCACATTGATTTCTCTATGGGTTATTCGCATTCCTTTGGCTATATTTTTATCTCAAAAAATGGGTGCAGTAGGCATTTGGTGGGCCACACCTTCGGCTTGGTTATTTGGGATGACCATGTCAATCATATACTATTATACCGGTAGATGGAAAAAGAAAGGAATTATTAAACAGGATGTGTAAATTCATCCTTTTTTATCATTTTTGATACGAGTTTCCCAAACTTAATCCTACTTGAGAAAATGTGTTATTCATCACAAAACCCACACAAAAAAGCATCAAAAAGGTAAGCCTGTTGATGTTTTGGCATAGTATCAAATAAATAACTGTATGAGAATGCTTCAATTCTTGCTCCAAAGGAGATATTTCTAATATAGGTTTTTATTAATTCAAATACCTGCGATGTTTTTTCTATATTTCCGGTAATAACCAAAGGTACTTCTTCAGGATTTAGCTTTTGATTTTCAAATACATATAATAGATAATATAGTAAATCTTCTTGTGTTACATATTCAAAAGTATTATAAAACAACAAGCCATCTTCTTCTAAAATTACAATATCAATATAGTTATTTCTAACATGAAGAAAGACTTTTTTACCAATAATTTTATTCTTATTCTTAATCAATAAGCTCTCTATCATTGGTACTGAAAAATGAATCATTTTATATTCTCTTAATGTTTGGTTTAAAAGTGATTCATAAAATGAAGGATAAGCAAAAACCTGGTAAGCTGAGATTTGCTTTATTTGAATGGCATCATATTTTACATCCTCCCCTATTTTGCCAAGATTAAATTTCAAATATTCCTCTAATTTTTCGTTATTAAAAAGCGTAATCGGAATAAGTGTTGTATATTGATTTTCAACAAAAACATGTACGGATTTAAAATCTTCTTTTAACCAAGAATAGTTTTCAAATACAACACCCCAAGTTTCTGTAATATTCGCTTCTAACTTAACATTAATATTGTTATAACTTAAAAATGTAACAAATTTATTTTGATAAGTATCTAATAACAAAAAAGAAAATCCATCCGAACTCAATCGGATGGATAATATATATTTCTCCGGAGATGTAATGTCAAATGACGGATCCTGATAAAATATATCGGGCTTCATATTTCTTAATCTCCTATTTTTTATTATTCCCAGTTACCGTCAACAGAAGGCTCTTTTAACGAACCAAACTTTAAGCCCGGATATTTCTCAATATCAACCATTTTCTTTCTCTTGTTGATAATAAGCTGCTCATCAAGTCCACTTAAGTAATCTTCATATAACGTTTTTACTTCAATCACATGAACTTTAACACCACCTTTTTCTATTGTATCTGTTTTTAATTCAAATTCTTTATTTTCGGTATAAGGAATATATCTGATATCTTTTACTAAATAATCTCTATCTCTGAATAATGAATCTGCAACATTCACAAAAGCAATTGTATCATTAATTGTTTTTGTAAAAGTAGTATCGGCAGGGTCGTGAATAATATTTACAACCGGAATTTGTCCTTGATTAATAAATTTTATCAATGAATCAAAAGAATTTGTATAAGAATCATGAATACTCTTATACATCAATTCAGCAGTACGAATATCTTTCAATTTTCCTACCACTTTTTTCGATCTTGCTGCAGATTCTTTATCAAATCTTACAGGCTGCATTATACTATCGTAAACAAGATACGCCAAAAAAATTATACCCGCAGTAAGTATAATTTGAATTACAGTTTTTACTGGCTTATTCATTTTATTATGTTTTTATATGATTAATATCAATGTTTCTTTCATTTATCCTTACTTGCAAAAATAGGATTTTTTTTATTTATTTCAACAAATATACACATAAATTAATGAATATTTTTTAAAATTCCGCTTTATAAAACAATCCCAAACACTTTATTTTATTCTCATTTAATAAAATCTTTTACTATGTACACATAGTATAGCAATGGTTATTGAGTCTTGCTCATTAGTTTTTAACTATTTATCTGTGATGATTTCAAAATACACACTCATCATATTAAAAAAAGCCGCTCCCCGCAGGGAACGACTTTTAAGTAAAATGAATAAAAAATTTTATAAATTACCTGTAAATGATTTGCTTACAGACATTTTATTAGTGATAGTTCTTACACTATCTTTACCATTTAAGGTGATTTTGTATATCAATACCCCGCTGTTTAAATTACTTGGCACGTTATATTCTATTGTATGTGTTCCTGCAGTCTGTACTTCGCTAATTAAATGTTTTACCAAACGTCCTGTTAAATCATATACGGCAATGTTTACCTCTCCACTTTCCGGTAAAGTGTAAGCAATGGTTGTATGCTGCTTAAATGGGTTTGGATAATTCATACTACTGAAAGTACTGCTTTCAGGCATTGCACTATTGTTCAAATTATAAGTTGATAACTTAATGCCTTCCAATTTATGTGCATTCACATCTGCAAACTCCGTAGTAGATGTTAAGCTGAACAACTCGGTATTTTCAGATATTGGCTGTAATACTTTTACCGTAATGTAAGCGATTGCCTCATCATTAGCAAATGTTTTACCATAGCTGTCATACCATGCAATGTTC
>PDWJ01001989.1_pt1 | contig 23011 bp, 23 predicted proteins | sample 1430881 | NCBI WGS metagenome assembly PDWJ01 (sample SAMN01162460, study PRJNA174530) | Oral metagenome, whole genome shotgun sequencing project. | biome: Marine environment; feature: Marine mammal; material: Swab sample of the gingival sulcus; isolation source: swab sample of gingival sulcus... | reverse complement strand
TTGATAACTAAAGGGACTCGGCGTTTGCTCCATAAAACTAGGATAATCACAGGCATAGGCATTTTCCGTAAGAAACTCAAGATTTCGCTCATTGCCCTCTTCATCGGTATAAAACTCTCGTACCAATCCCTTGATAATAAAGCCGTTATAAGGTTGAATTTCACCACTTTTGATATAAAATTCATTTTTATCTAAAGTGGTTACCGTTAGCCCCTCAGCGAATTGCTCAAGTTCTGAGAGGGTTAATTCAGGGCAAATGGTTTTAAGGGCGTTTAGGTAATAGTTGATGTGTTGATTCATTAAACCTCCTAATGAAACCTCTTAAAAAGTGACAGTTTTTGAGTTAGATAAATGTTGGGTCTTGTTCCTTGACACCAACCGACAAGTATAAATTTAAACATTCTGTTTTATTCGATAGATACAAGATGATACTAGAGTGTGTTGCGTTCACAATTATAACCCATTCACCCCTTACCCAACAAAAAAGACAGGGCATGTCCTGTCTCTACTTGCCTTTACCAACCTAACGATTAGTCCTTTTGCTGTTTTTCCTCTTTCTTTTGTAACCTTTTTTCCGTTTTATTTTGACGATTAATAAACATAATTTGCACGCATTTCACGGTAAAAGAAACAAAAGTCCCAATGGCAAGAAACGCATACAGCATGGTAAATAGCTTACCCACTTCGGTAGTCGGTACGACATCGCCATAGCCTACCGTGGACATGGTCATTATTGAAAAATACAGAGCGTCAACCACGCTCCAACCTTCCATTTTGACGTAAAAACTCGTTGAGCCAACAAGCAGTAAAATAATAAAAATAAATAAAAAACGAAATTCGCCATCATTTTTTAAGCCTGTAGCAAGGATTTTTAGAAAACGAAAACCATTTAAAAAGAATGAAAACATAGTAATACCTATTAGTTAAATTAAAAAATAAAAGGGATAAAACTTTGTTTATTCCACAATGGTGCGAGATTTCACCTCTTTTAGTGGAATATAAGTAACTTTTCTCGGTTTATTGCTTAATACTTTCATAAAACCTGCGGTAACTTGCAATACATAGCCATTAACCGTACCGTTCGTCGTTTCAATTTTTTCTTCTTCCATCCAAGGGGTATCAATCAACACCGCAAAAAGCAAAATCCAAACAACCGCTACTGCTTTTGTCGCCTTAAACAGTTTCAAAAATAGACGTTGACCTGCCCCATGTTGCCAAAACAAGCGGAGAATTAACAACACAAAAGAAACAACAGCGATACCAATTGGTAGCCACCAATTATGTAAGGTGGACGTGATGGATATAATCAAAACACCGAGAAATAAAATTAACAGTATCAAGCCAAATGAGGGCGTTTTACCGTCTTTAATTCGCCAAATCAGATTAATAATAGACAAAGGGGTAAGTATTAACACACCGATAGACATCAATACAGGACGACTAAACAAAGTACCAAGAAACACCCCCATGACATCCCCAAAGTTAATAGAATCGACAATCATACCTGCGATATACCAATCCCATTCAGCCACCGCCATAATACGCAATAGCAAAAATAAGATAGCCGTACCTGTTACCCCTATCGTAAGAGAGCTTGCTTTATTTTTTGCTTTATTAGCGATTTGTTGAACGTCTGTTTTTTTAGTGTCTGTTTCTTTAGCGTCTATTTTTTTGTTCATTGAAATTGTCCTTAGTAGGCTAGGATTGACAAATTAAAAACTTTTTTTATAAGCAAGAAACTCTTCTTGAAAAAAATGGGTAAATATTGCCATATTCTTTTCAAGTTGCCGAGATTCTTCTTTCCCCATACGTTGCAAGATACGCTCTTCCATATCCAAAATCGGTTGTAATTTACTATCAGCAAGTTCTTTTCCCTCGTGGGTAAACTGTAGCAATTTTTCTTTTTTATTATTACCTTGTAAAAACTCAACATATTGCTCATTATGAAATTTTTTAATAATGGTATTCACGCTTTGTTTCGGTAGTCCACACTGTATGGCAATTTGCTTTTGTGTACAAGGTTGCATTTGTCGCAGAGCATATAACACTATCATGGTGTTATAGGTCATTCCGCTTAATTTTGCACATTCATAATACAGTTGTGTGTAGCTAAAAACATGAGCAGAAATTTTGTCCATTTGTTGGCGATAGTTCATGCTTATTACTCCTTATTGCTTATTATTGACTGGGTTTTTTGCGAGTAAAAAATGCTTTTATGTTTGTCCAAAACTCTTTACCAAGAAGTACAAGGGCAAACCAAAAAAACACCTCACCCAATATTACTAAAACTGTGGTAAAACTAGCGATTTGTCCCTTTGTTAAATCTAAAAATGGTAATAAAACAATTACACCCCAAGCCACAAAAGAAAGAACAAATAAAATATAAGCAAAAAGTTTTTTCATTATTTTGAACACCTTAAATAATCTTAATTCGTACCATTATAATCTGATTTAAGACTAAAACAAGAATTTTTTAAATGCTCACAAAAAATCCCATAAACTGATGACAGTTTATGGGGGGAATTAGTAATACCCTTCCCAAAAAGTAACCTATCTTTGTTAAACTCGCTCGAAGTATTACTTATACATTTTCGCTCGTTTGCCTCGATATGTTACTTTTTGGGTTTGGTATAAGTTTAATCATGACAAATTAGCAAATAGCGTGGGTTGAGGAATGAACCTAATGATGATTACAACTGATTATCGCTGTTGGTTATTTTTCCTCAAGCCAACCCACACTTGCTTTATATCACAATGAGTTATACTAAATCACAACACACCACAAGGATTTTTGATTTTGTAGACGACATTACTATCCTCTTTTTCGGTAATCTCGATACGAAATACATCATTATCAAATGAGCTGTGTTCACTATAAAACCAAATGGGTACTGAAGATTCAAACGCTAGCTTATTTAATGTGAGAATAGTCTTTGCTTTTTTAGAAAATATCTGCCTAGCGGTGAATTTCTTATCTTTTATATCATACTCTATCAGACAATTATCCTGCCTTTTTATTAGAGTATCCGTCCAATCCTCTTCCTGCTTGTCATTAATAAAGACATTGTTATGACAGGGACTACCACAACTATAGGTGATATGATATAGCTTATCATTGACTTTATCTAGGCTATAGCTCCTAGGAATATCATCGTCATAGACACTTACTTTACCCTGATTTTGCATATAGATAACACAGCCATCATCTGAGCATTTATCAAACATACGAAAGTTGTTTTTACTGTTTGCATGGGACTTTATATATAACTTTGTATTAGACTCTGTATTAAATTCCCCATTGGAATATGTGTTGGAATCAGTATTGGAATTTGCCGTAGTGCAAGCCACGGTTAATAGGCTAAATGTTAATAGTGTGAGGATTCTAATCATAATAATCTTCCGTGTAATAATGTCTTATGCTTTTGTGCTAATATCAGTGTAATTGGTAGTGTCATAAGAAGCGTTATAAAATATACCATAACTTATTATCAGATAACAAAAAATAATAAGATACAATGACACTACATTTGCTGTTATCATTATTTGATATTGAGCCTTCAATTCAACGGCAAGGAAAAGGTTTTGCTTTTTATCAAAAAAACATTATACTTAGTAGTGTTATTAACTTTCACTACCTTTCATCTTATCACTTTTTATTATTACTTTTTAAATAAAACACTATGCAAACAGTAGAAGTAACACCCCCAACAGCCCAACTATCAGTTAAAGTTGATATGGGTATAAAGTCTGAATTGCAGAGAATGGCAAAGTCAAGAGACCGTAGCCTACATTACATCATGCGTGAAGCACTTGATGATTATGTTGCCAAACGCAAAGCAGAAGAAGCAAAACAAGCCTTTTATCAAGAAGCTGTTGAAAGTTATCAGCACTATAAAGAAACTGGTCTTCATGTGACCCATGATGAAGTGTGTACATGGCTTAATAGCTTAAAAACCGATAATCCTTTACCAATACCACAATGCCACACATAAATTATTCGCAAAAAGCAACTCAAGACTTGGTACGGCTTGTGGATTTCATACAGACAGTCGCACCACAAACCAAAGATAAAATGATTGATACTCTACAACAAAGTATTGATAACCTTGCGGTGTTTCCCGAATTGGGGAAACCTTCAAGGATTGAAGGTATGAGGGAGCTATCCATACCTTTTGGAAAAAATAGTTACATGGTTCTTTATTACTACACAAAAGAAGATGATAGTGTTGATATTGTTTCCATTAAGCATAGTCGAGAGCTAAAATATTCTATCGAAGATTAGTCTATAACCTGCCAAAGTAAACGGTAAAAGTAAGCTGAATAGAGTACACTCCACGCACCGTTTGATAGGTTGTTTTCACTCATAAAAAAATACGGCATGCCTAACACACCGTATTTTTACCATTACACAATTACCATTAAATTAACGCTTTAACTTCAACCTTTCACTTAACGCTTCCCACTGATTATGCACTTGCTCGCTAATCTGTTGAGTGAATTGATGAAAACTATCGGTTTTATGATCATCTTTATGCTCATCACGAGGTGGCAAGATGTTTTCATAATAGGTGCCTGTTAATAGCTTACGCAACACACCCTCACCGATAAAGCCATTGCCATCATTCATAGCGTTACCCGCTCTTAATAAATGGCGAATGTCGTATTGCGTTGGCACTATATCTGGTACTTGTTTATTTAACTCAAGTAATTGACAAACCGCTATCCGAGCCGTTCTTACCGACGTTTCAACGGTAAACACCACATCGTTATGAGTCTCAACAAATTGCCCTGTTAAGCCCAAATTACTACAGCCCTCAGGCACAATCTGCGGACGGTCGCCTATCGCACGAGGCATAAACATCGAGGTAATATACGGCATATAGGCAGTACGCACGATGGTATTTTCAAGGATATTATCAAGGCTATCGGCAATGCCAAGATGATGAGCAAGCTCCGTCATAATCTCATGCCCTGTACATTCAGGCATAGTTTTTTCGATATAATTACCTTGCTTATCCATAAACAGTGAATACACCCATACCACTAGCACATCATCAGGTTGCTCAGGGTAGTGTGGCTGTCGGTTACAAGTAAAGCTCATTAGCCAATTACTATCGGTAATGGTAACGATACCGCCTGTCACTGTCTTGCCCGAATAAGGGTCATTGACTGCAAACTCTTTTAACTTATCCACAAAGGCAGATGGCTTACAAGTCAATGTAGCAGACATCCACGAAGACTTATCCACATGTTGGTTAAATTTAGCAGGACGACCAAACACTTCTGATTTATCGGCTAAATTATTCCACAACTGCCACCCATCTGATTTGCCCCAATTCATTTGATCGGCTAAATCGTCTCGGTTGGGGGCGGTGTTGCTATCGCCATAACGAGTATCTTCGGTCATTGAGCCTGTGGTGATAAAGACAAAATCATTATCGCCAATGGTAATTTTTTCTTCGCCATTAGCAGTGTTGCCAACAATAGCCGTTACTCGTTTGCTATCGTCATTGATGTCCATTTCGACATCAAACACATTCATAGCGAAATCAAAATTAACCCCTAGCTCTGCCAAATGATTTTCTAATGGTTTGATAAAGGTATCGTATTGATTATATTTAGGAAATACCAGCATAGACATATCGTTTAGACCATCTAAGGCATGTAAAAATCTGTGCATATATAGCTTACATTCAAGCAATGAATGCCAATTTTCAAAGGCAAACATAGTTCGCCAAAATGTCCAAAAATTACTGGCTAAAAAGTGCTCGCTAAAATAATCCTCAATCGTCAAGTCGTTTATTTCATCTTTACGTTTTAGCAATAATTGAATAATGGCAAGCTGGTCTTTTTTGCTCAGTCCAAGCTTGCTAAAGTCTTTAACTTCGCCTTGATTATGAATTAAACGAGCTTTCGAGTAGTTGGGATCGTTATCGTTGGCAAGGCGATATTCGTCCAATAAGCTATATGGCTTAGGCAACTCGACCGCTGGAATGTCTTGCAACATATCCCATAGATTTTCATAAGTGCAATCCATTTCACGTCCGCCACGCACGATATAGCCATCGGTGGCATTGCCCGCACCGTCCATTGATCCGCCTGTTACCGCCAATTTGTCGATAAGGTGGATGTTGTTGGCGGAGAGTTTGCCGTCACGGATTAAATAGTAGGCAGTCGCTAACCCTGCGATACCACCGCCGACAATATAGGCTTTGCTATCTTTGTAGGCATCGGCTGGATCTGTGCCATCAACTTTTAATATCGCTGTATTACGCTGATAATTGCCAAGCTGATCAGGAAATGGGTAGCTTTTGCCAATGGCATTTTGTAAATAAGTGGTATTGGCATTGGGCTGTTGAAAGCCTTTTTCGTTTGGGTTTTGATAGTGTAATGGTGCTTTTTTCATAATAAATTCCTTATAAAACTTTGGGTTAAGATGTAGCTATTTATTGTAACTATTTATTACGTGGTTGATTGTACACTTGTTACATGGTTGACTGTACGCTTGTTTTCAATAAGTTTAATTAAATTTTTGTTGACTTTAGAGTTTTAGTATATTGATTGACAATTTTATGATTATTTTGGCAATTTTTTTATAGGCTTTCCATGATGATCAAAGTATAGGCTAAAGCCATTTTTTGGTTGCCAGTGTCCTAGCATGTGTTTTGGTCTAGGGGCAAACGTCTCATTGGCAAACTCAAGGCGAAAACCAGCAGAGTTTCTATGAAAACGCAGGTATATTTTGCTGTTTAATGGATACGTGGATAATTGGGGCTTGGCATGGTCTAGTAATTGCTCTTGGATATCAGCACTGATATTACCATCGTCCAGAATGATAAACTCATAACTTGTTATGCCTTGATTCTTCATGGTTTTGGCTTGCTTATCGTCTTGGTTTTTTGTGGTGTTTTTGATAAATTCACCTGCTAAATACTGCCCATTTTTATCAAAGGTCATACGGTATTCTGGCAGTTTTTGTTCTTGTTTCTTTTCTTTAGCATTCATCTCATCAAGTCGATTGTTAGGATAAAAAAAGTCTTTGGCAAAGTTCAGTTGATAGCCTTGTTCCGTTTTTTCTAAGCGACTATAAATGACTTTATCATTGCTTTGGCTATACTCGCTCAGATGTAACTGAGCTTGCTGTACAAGTGTTTGATACATCTTGGTACCAACCAATTCTTCAATAGCATCATAAGGCTCTAAATTGCCAATGATATAACTGTCATCCCTTTCCTCCAAGAATATAAAGCTATCACAAACGGTAAATTGATAACGATAACGGTGATTGTTGTCTTGAAAATGAAAATTTAAATGAGTGTCGCCAAGATATTGCAGACTTTCCACATCGAGATAATCAGCGAGTGGTTTGGCACAGTCTTCACAATAACCCTTTTCATATAGAGATGGATTGTCATACCATGAGTTACCGCCACAGATGTCTTCTGATGTACGATGGGCGAGATAGAGATTGCCATCTTTGTCTTTTGATAAACGTAAATAATCATTCCCAAAAGTTTTGATGACTTCCTTACCGATAGACTTATCGTAGAGATAGGTGTGGGCTTTATTGACCGTGGCTGATTGTGTTATAGAGTTGTTGATGGGTACGCCCCAAAATATCAATCCGAGTAATACCAACAAGATAAATGGTATTAGAAGTAATTTTTTCATTTATTGTTTGAATCCTCATTTTTTAAAAGAACAGAACTAACCACCAGTAGTATTGTAAATCCAACATAAGTGATTAAATAACAGTCATTTTCGGTCAATGGTAGATTTTTATACAAAAATTCTTTGATTATTTTAACACTTACAAAATATTTTATTGAACAAAAGAACAAAAATAAGCCAACGATTTTTTTTAACATAACAACCTCGTAAACCTTATCAGTTAATGTATTAGTGAAATAATAGTAACTTCCCTTATGGTGATTTTTTTATTTTTTATTTGTAACAAATGCCATAAGACAGATTGTTAAAAGCACAAAAAACATTGAAAATACAGGAACAAGTTTACTTGTTCTAGTAAACCCTTTCATTGTAAAAAAATTTTGAATACTACTAGTATTATTGTTAATCTTCATTGCTATAAAAAAAGCCACACTTATCAGTATCAATTGTAGAAATTTATTCATTAGTAATATTGCCCCATTCCTATTGGTCTTTATCCTGGATTCTATAAAAATTGTCGTGTACAAAGATTTGTTATTCAAATTTATCATTCCCTGATAATAAGAAAAAAATGCCTATTATCATTAAGAGACTACCAATGATAAACTGTATGTCAAACATAGATGTACTTCCCGATAATAAAAAAGAGCCAGATCCGCAAAAAAGAGCCATCAATCGGAAATTTTTCATTTTTACTCCTTATTCTTCCTTGTCTTTTCAACCTCTGCCTTCCCCTCTTTTATTGACTTTAATTCAGATTTTGAATGATAAGGCACTAACGCAGAGGGAACGCTGTCTTTGGCTCGTTCGATGTGCTTAATAGAATCATCAAAGAATATATGCGGAGAAAAAGTGGTTAGCACATCGGTTTTTTCCAAACCACCCAAAAAGAATGCCATGTCCAAATGCACGCCCCATTCCCGAATGGTCTTAATCGCTCGCAAATCAGCAGGGGCAGAGCGAGCGGTAACAAGGGCAGTTTTGATTGGCTTTTCACCATTGTCTAGGGTTTTGGTTAACTTGTGTTGTAGGTTTGACAGCTTGATTAAAAAATCCGCATAAGGTCCTTTATCAATTGGTTTATCAACCAGCTCAGCCTCTCGCTCATGAAACGCCTTTAGCCCATCGGTTTGATAGATTAACTCACCTGAATCATCAAACAGTACCGCATCGCCATCAAAGGCAATTCGCAGTTGTTCATGGTTTAGATTGTCATTTTCAGCGTTATCAATATCCTTGTTGCTAATCTCAGACTGGCTAGTATCAGACTGCTCAAAATTATCTTTAACAAAATCAGCATAGAGCAAGGCACAAGCACAAATGCCTGCATCAGTGACCGCTTGAGCGTCCTCATGACTGGTGGTCAAAAATAAATCCACCTTAAAGTTAGCGATATAAGGGGCGACATTATCACCAGACAAAAACGCTGAACGCACTATGGGTAACTTATGTTGACGCAGGGCATTCATTACCTGTACCCCTGTGTCTGGGTCACTTTTTGAGACAATCACCACCTCAACTAATGGCGATTCGTCTTGGTACTCCTTGGTTTCAAAGTCGCTGGCGTATTTGTTAAGATTGAGTATTCCCTTAATCAACGGATAGCTAACTCCTGCTTTGAGTGGTTTGTTTTCTCGTTCTACCATATAAGTGCGAAACTTGTCGGTTGCGGTATTTGGGTCTTCTGCCATTAGCTGTGCTAGCTTTGCCTCTGATTCTGTTAGGTCGAATAATGCACTGGCGGATACGGCTATGACTAAGGTGTTGGAAAAATCGACTGCCATGTTCGTTCTCTATTTGTTTGTTGAATTGTGTATTGGGTTGTTTGTTGAATTGTTATATAAAAAACCACTATAAATGGCAATAGACAAGCCTGTCAATGTTTAAATGTTTTATTTGCGTTATAAAACGCTCTAAATACAAGGCTATCAGCCAATTTTTCTAACTGTTTTTAAACCGCTTTTTAAACATTTTTTTCAAAAAATTCGTCTAACAAAGCTGTCAAGATTCTGCAAAAAATGGTATTCTATTATGTTTATTCTACGCCAATCTTATCACTAACATTATTAGAACTTACACAATTCATAGACCCCCTCCCTAGCCCTCTCCCTTAGGGGGAGGGAACTCCCCTCCCTTTGTGAGGTGAGAGCGGATAAAACGAAACACCGTTTCGTCCGCTCGCAAGACAAAGGCTGTGCCTGCGTAGGGGGAGGGTATAAAAATCAATGAGTTATCTAAATTTTGTGTAAGTCCTAGTTATAAAAACCACATCGAGCCAATATCGTGATTTTACGCCGTTATATGACCCAACAAATTGCCAGCACCACAGCCATTGTTTTAGGCTTTTTGGTGTTTTTGCTATTGGGTGGGCGATTGATTCGTTATTTTGGGCTAGCGGCCGAGGGTAAGTTAGATGTTAGCTTACTCTTTACCATAATTAGCTATAATTTGCCTTCTTTTTTGGAGTTGATTTTACCGTTGGCATTTTTTATTGCCTTGATGTTGGTATTTGGTAGGTTCTATGTTGATCATGAGATGGCAGTGATTAATAGCAGTGGTATTTCTCGTGGACAGTTGGCTCGGTTTACCATACCGTTAATTGTGATGTTGTTTGTCTGTGAGGCTTGGCTGTCTATCCTTGCTAAACCTTGGGGTGTTCGCCATTCAGAGAGCATTTGGCAACAGCAAGCCATGCAGAGTGCGTTTGATTTGATTCGTCCGGGTGAATTTTTGAGCAGTGGCGATTATCATTTGTACGTTGGCAGTCTTGATGAGAGTGTCTCTGGAAATACCAAATTACAAAATGTTATTTTGATTCAGACCAATACGAGCAAAGGTTCAGCCAGTAAAGATACAGCTGGCAAAGATGCTACAAGTAACAATTTAGACAATCAATTAGACAACACGCCAGAAGAGCTAAAAAACTTACCCACCTTGCCAAGAAAACTACATAGTAAAGATACCATTATTTTGGCAAAGTTAGCTCAGCAAGTAAAAACAGACCCAACATCTGGCAAATCACAACTTGATTTATTTAACGGCAGACGTTACGAAATTGGAGCAACTAGCAAAAAATACAATCAAGTGAGCTTTGACCGTTATCGTATTACCCTAACTCAAGAGAAAAAAGACACAGTCGATGAAACCAATACAGTGACCAGCCATATTTCAAGTATATGGAAAACTGCGGTCGCCTCAGCCCAGCCGAATTTGCCTGCACAAGCAGAACTGGGTTATCGCTTATCTTTGCCTTGGTTGATAATCATTGCTCCTATGCTGGCTGTACCGTTGGCTCAAGTACGACCACGACAAGGGCGATGGTTAAGGCTGATTCCTGCGATTGTTATTTTTGTCATTGTGGCAATGGGTATTATCTCTTTAAAAAAACCAGTTAGTAATGGTAAAGTCAGTGTGTGGGCAAACTTATGGTTTATCATCGTGGTGATGGGGCTTGCTTTATATATGAACTGGTCGAGTCGTATTCATCAGCGTATCCGTTTTCAGTTAAATAAAAACTCTAAAAACATTCAGCCCAAACATCTTGCAGACAGTACAGATATACACAGTAATAATATAAACAGTGCAGATAGAAAAAGTGCAAGTAGAAAAGATGGAGGGCTAAATTAATGGTTTTTAGGTTCAACAGCCCAATATTAAACGGTTATGTCAAAAAAACGGCTTTGTATTCAATACTGTTAGCGGTACTTGGGCTGTGGTTATTACAAGTGCTGTTTGGTTATTTAGGTGAGCTTGAAAGCCTTTCTGAAAGCTATACTAGCATGGATGCCCTTAGATATATGTTTTATCGCTCGCCAAAAATCTTGGTAGAAACCATTCCCACAGGGGCGTTACTTGGAGCGGTGATTGGCTTAGGTCTCTTGGCAAATAAAAGTGAGCTTGTGGTGATGCAGGCAAGTGGTGTCAGCAAAGGTAAAATCGTCAGTTGGGTGTTACAGCCGGCGGTACTATTTGTGTTGCTTGCCTTGGCGATTAATCAGTTTATCTTACCGACTAGCAACCGTTTTGCTGATTTAGCCAATGAGGGTCAATCTACCCTTGAAGAAACGGTGTTTTCAGTCAATGGTTACTGGACGGTACAGCCTAGCTATTCTTTAAATACTAACCATACTCCTTTAAACCATACGCCTTTAAATGATAAGTCAAGTAATAACACTGGTAATGATAAATATGGTAATGATAAAGTAGGCAAAGAAGTTATCTTTATCGACTATGCAGATACAGAGGGTAATATCGGAGAAGTTAAGCGTTGGCAGTTAGACCATAAGGGCAACTTACAATCAGCATCTATGGCGACTGGTGGTAACTATGTTGGTAGCATTGATGTAGGCGGTGTTGGTTCGCAAGATATTGATTTGCAAGGTAATGGTACGAATTCCAGTGTGGTTGATTTTAATCCTCACTCTAACTTTCATTCCAAGAACAGCATTCTCCATCAATGGAAACTAAGCAACATTAGTCAAATTCAAATCGCTCAATCAGGTAGGCAAGCACTTTCTACCCGACAAACCCAAAAAGTATCAGACATCATTAGTTTACCCATAGAACCAGAGTCTATTTATTTATTGACTAGAGATGCCGAAGACCTCTCGCTTACCCAGTTATATGAACACCGCACTTTTATGAAAAGTCAGGGGAAACGTTCGCTTGAGCATGAATTGGCATTTTGGCAAAAACTGCTACGTCCCTTTGCCATTTTTTCGTTGGTCATCATTGCTTGTTCCTTTGTGTTTGGCTCACTACGAACTCATAGTTTGGGGTTACGGATTGTGGTGGCGTTATTATTTGGCTTGTTCTTTAGCTATATGCAAGACTTGGCAGGATTTATCTCTCTAACAATCGCTTGGTCGCCTTTGTTGATGGTGTTATTGCCGATTATCGCTAGTGGTTTGCTTGGTGTGTGGCTGTTGGTTAGAAGGCAGTAACTTAATTACTGAGTGATTTGATTACTGATAGAAATATTGTAAGTTTAGGTAAATTGACAATTAATACACTAATCTCAACTTTTAAATTGACATGATTAATTTTTATAACTAAATCAACTGGTTAAATTTATCTCTTTCTCAAGCTGAACCAGTCCTCCCCCTGATAAGGGGGAGTTAGAGGGGGTTTCCTTAAAGTTGAGATTGGTGGATTAATATTAATAACAAGGAACTATCATGAGATACCAATCAACTCGTCCAAGAAAACGCTTTGTCGCAGGGGTAAAATGCCCAAGTTGTCAGCAACAAGATGTCATTGTGCATGTACAATGCTTTGAACCCGAATCTGATGAATACATCGAATGTGTCGAATGTGGACATACAGAACGCCGTCCATCTGAAGAAAGTGTCCGTAAAAAAAATGAACTACTAAACAGTCATGTTACCAATGCAGGCATTCAGATCGTATCTATCAATGAATAGCATCAATAATAGTAACAAAAAAACCACCTTTTATACTATGAATAACATACTTTGTAATAGAAATTTTAACAATTTTTTGCTATAGTACTGTTCATACGTGTTTGACTGTCTTATAGTTTACTAATAATGGTTTACTAACAACAGTTTATTAATAACAATTTATTGACAACAAAAGAATTTGCCTTATGGAAAATAACAAGCCAGCCTCAAATAGTTCAGATATTGATTTTGATTCAGTTTTGGAAGAAATTACCAATATTGATGTGCCTGTGGAACAGTCTAATGACCTAAGTCTTGATTTAAACTCTGATTTAGAAAAGGCAACACCATCAAACGAATCAGCAGTCGATTCCACTTTTGATGCCTCAGTATTAGAGGTTAGTAAGAATGCAACGACTGTTAGTGATGACACTGACATTACTAATAACACCACTCAAATACATGAGTCTATTCTTAAAGAAGCTGATTATAGTGCTGGAGGGCAAGAAGAAACATTTGATTCAGACATCACTCTAGATGATGTTGCCAATGGTATGAATGATAATGATGGCGTCGATAATATATTTGATCCAGTGACTAATATTGTTAATGTAGAAGAGGATATGGTTAACTCTGATAGTTCAGAAAACTCTATACAACAAGATGTCTTTAATCATGATTCACAGAATGATTTTAACAATGATTTTAACAATGATGAGTTGCATAACGACCTCAATCAAGATCTGAATGCTCAAGATTTCAATTCTGAGTTGGATAATGGCTTGCAAGACAGTTTTTTGCAAGATGACTTTAATAAGCAATTAGATGAGGATTGGAGCAAAAACTCTGATGTCAATAGCATTAACTCTACTGGAATTGACACTGCTGACACAGTAACTGATTCAGATGACAGTTTTGCAGCTTTAGCGACACCACCTCCTGTAAAAAAACAGCTTGATAATACAAAATTGTTGAAAATTTTGGCTGTCGTCATTGCGTTGGCAATTATAGGTTTGTTGGCATTCCTGTTCTTGGGTAATTCAGACTCTACTGCTGATCAGCAAGCAAAAACTCCTGTAAAAACAGCACCGAAAATCGACTCTGAAGATAAACCTGCAAAGGCTAAAGAAGCACAAGCAAAAGAAACAGCTGAGCAAACAGAAGAAAAACCTGCAAAAGGTGCAAGTAAACCAACAACTCCAGCTGTTGTTGATGCAAAAGTTCCAGAAAATGCAACAGCATCAGAAGGCAAGGGTGAAAAAGCAGAAACTAAGCAAGCTGATAAAAAGGCAACTGAAACAGCCGAGAATACTGCTAAGACAGAAGAAGCTAAGCCTGAGGCTAAACCTGAACCTAAAGTAGAAGCCAAGCCGACAGTAGGTGCAACGCAAGTTAACACACCAGATCCAAAAGCCATCTTAAACGCAGAGATTCCAAAAGATGAAGCACTGGTCAAAGAAGAGATAGACAAGCTTAGTGATGAAGACCAGCGTCTAATCGAGCAACAAAAGCTATTGGATAAGCGTATTGGTATGATGGATGAGCTAACTGCGAAAAAACAAGAGCAGATTGAGCTACTTGAAAAGCAAATCGCTCAATTAGAGGCAGAACAGAAGAAATCAAACTAATATCATCCCTAAAACATAAGTGCTCTTTGGTAGGTTGGGTTGAGGTACGAAACCCAACAAGAGTCGTCAATTTTGGATCTCATTCTTTGACACCAACCTACGCTTGTGGCTTATGAATATTTATTGGGAATGGTATAAGCAATAAAAAAGACTTTCAGGTGAAAGTCTTTTTTATTGCCCAGTTTTTATTGTTCAAAATAAAGAAAGACAGGGCATGGCCCGTCTTTACACTAATAAATGCTAACAAATAATGTTTTATGACATTGAATTATTTAGGACTTACGTAGTGCTTGTAATTTACTAATGTAGGCTGGATATCTTTTCTAGAAATTACACAATATCTCAATGTTGCGCTGGGCAAAATGCCAGCCTACAAATCGTTAATTTTGCGTAAGTCCTACTATCAAGAATTTTGCACTTTACGCTTCATTTGTTCAAAAAACTCATCATTGGTTTTCGCCTCTTTTAGCCGTTCTAATAAGAACTCTGTCGCCTGTACGCCATCCATTGGATGCAGTAGCTTACGCAATATCCATACTCGACGCAAGGTTTCGTCATCAAGCAGACGCTCTTCACGGCGAGTGCCAGATTTTTTGATATTAATCGCAGGGAATACACGGCGTTCGGCAAGCTCACGCTCTAGGGTAATTTCATTATTACCTGTACCTTTAAATTCCTCAAAAATTACACTGTCCATCTTACTACCTGTATCAATCAAGGCAGTGGAGATAATCGTTAGACTACCACCTTCTTCGATATTACGAGCGGCACCAAAGAAACGTTTAGGACGTTCTAAGGCATTGGCATCTAGACCACCTGTCAACACCTTACCTGAAGATGGAATCACTGTATTGTAAGCACGAGCCAAACGAGTGATGGAATCGAGCAAAATAACCACATCTTGCTTGTGCTCGACCAAGCGTTTTGCTTTTTCGATGACCATTTCGGCAACCTGTACATGGCGTTGCGGTGGCTCATCAAAGGTTGAAGCAACTACCTCACCACGCACAGTGCGTTGCATTTCGGTGACTTCTTCTGGGCGTTCATCAATCAGTAAGACAATCAAATAACACTCTGGATTATTGCGAGTAATTGATTGGGCGATGTTTTGTAGTAAGACGGTTTTACCTGCCTTTGGCGGAGCAACTATGATAGAACGTTGACCCTTACCAATGGGTGACATTAAGTCGATGGTACGCCCTGTCAAGTCTTCGCTTGAGCCATTACCCAGCTCTAGACGGAGCTGTTCGGTTGGGAATAGGGGCGTTAGGTTTTCAAAAATAAGCTTATGACGTGAGCGATCAGGGGTGTCAAAGTTAATCTCACGCACCTTGAGCAAGGCAAAATAACGCTCAGAATCTTTTGGTGGGCGGATAGTACCTGCGATACTGTCACCTGTCTTTAGACCAAAACGACGAATCTGACTTGGGCTGACATAAATATCATCAGGTCCTGCTAAGTATGAACCCTCGGACGAACGCAAAAATCCAAAACCATCGGGTAAGATTTCTAACACGCCATCACCAAATATGGATTCACCATTACGAGCGTGTCTCTTTAGAATGGCAAAGATGATGTCTTGTTTGCGATTACGAGCCATGTTATCCATGCCCATCTCTGAGGCAATGGCAAGAAGTTCTGCGATGGAGTTACGTTTTAGTTCGGTAAGATTCATAGAATATGTCGATTGTGTTTGTGAATGTTTGATGGATATTGATTAATTACAATGTTTACTAACTATCTAGGTTTACTAATTACTTGGGGAAATTAAGGATATTGTAATATAACGATGTGACAATAGAATTTTGACCCATAGTAATAGGATAGTAAAAGGTTTGATAGATAAAGGCCTGCGATAATTTTATAATTAAAACATTTGTCATTAAAATACTTATCATTAAATAATTAGCAATGTAAACAACTAATAATTTAATTAGTAATCTAGTTAATTTAATGCAATTAATTTAATATAGAAAGGAAAAAAAACACGAGGACAGGTATATTTGCTACTTGTTGTCATTAGTAGCAAGTGCTCTTAATAACAAATCCACTAACTTACGAAATATACAAAAAAATAGGTGTTTTTCTAATCTGCGATATATTAGGGTGTTTTAGTGGATTTGTCAATAGTTTTTTGCTTGATTGCTTGATTTCTTGCTTGATTGGTTAATTACTATCAATATCATCTTCTGGTATGATACTCAAGGTTTGCTTATCTACTTTCTTGGTGATATCAGGCATTGTGCCAGCTCTTAGCTGTTTCATGGCGTTGGTTTCGATCACTTGCCAATCGGCTAGGCTATGACTTTCTTTATTACTATTTACTTCAGTAGTCCCATTTTTAGTAGTTCCTTGAGGATTGACGCCCTCTTTTGGTATGATAAACATCACAGCAAGACCATGTTCATTGGCGTATTTTAACGCATTCATATAAGGCATGGCAGTTAGTGCTGTTGCCCACGCATCCGCCAATGCCACGCTACTATGAGCCACAGTTACCGAAGACGCTCCACCAACCACAGGCTTGGCGGTATGTGGGTCTATGGTGTGGCTATAACGCACGCCATCAAAGACAATGGAGTTGCGATAGTTACCTGAGGTCGCAAGGTGCATACTGCCTGTTTTATCCTTGGAAACTGGCTGACGGATGGTAGCAATCAGTTGGCGGTTGGTGACTCCGCTGTGCAATACTGGTGCATCAATGGCGATTTGCCAGCCTTTGCCCTTATTGTTTACACCAGAAGTTGCCACTTCACCGCCGATTTCTACCATATAGTTATTAATCTGATATTCTGATTGTAGCACATTGGCAATCACATCCACACCATAACCTTTGGCGATTGCTGAAAAGTCCAATGCTACGCCATCTTTGCTTTTGACAAGATATCCTGCCTTTTCTTTTGTCGCTAAACCACCATCAAGAGTGATACTATCAAAGTCGATTAATGCTTTTGCTTTGGCAGTTTCTGCTTTACTTGGTGGATTTTGCAATCTATCCACTCGCATTTCTGTGCCAAAGCCCCACAATTCCAAAATTGGCTTAACCGTTGGATCAAATGCCCCACTAGATTGTCTATAGACTGCTTTACTGTCCTTAAATACTTGTAAAAAATCTGCTTGAATACCAATAGGCTCATTGGCAGGAGCTTGGTTAAACTGGCTAATGGTGGAGTCCTTTTGCCATGTGGATAACTCATTATTAAAGGCGACTAATTTCTTATCAATCTCTGCTTGTATCGCTTTGCTGTCGGCTCCCTTGGGCAACTCAAAGCTGATATGATAGCTTGTGCCCATAGTTTCGCCATTGATTTTGCTATATTCTATGGTGGCTTGTTCTGCCGTGGACTGCTGTGGTTGACAGGCGGTTAGCCCGAGACTTAGACCTAAACTGAGAGTTAAACTCAAGGCGATGGCTGAGCCAAGATTAGCTGTTGTTGAGAGTTTGCTTGTAGGTTTTGTTGTGAAAGTTGATGGTATTCGCATGGAATTATCCTATAAATTATTTAAGTTGTTAAGATTTTATTGATAAGGGGATTTTCTGATAAGGAATGATAGTGGATTGCTAATAAAATATTTACCAGCTATTTTAAGGACAGTAGTTGTAGATTGCAATTTTCAAATAGATTTATTAACAAATTCAACCAACTAATTAACTAACCCCCTACCCAAACCAGCCCCTAGTACGATTTGCAAACCATACCAGAGACAACATCACAGGCACTTCCACCAATACGCCTACCACAGTTGCTAGCCCTGCACCACTATTTAAACCAAATAGAGAAATCGCCACCGCAACCGCTAATTCAAAAAAGTTAGAGGTAGCAATCATACTGGCAGGGGCAGAAATATTATGCGGAAGTTTTAATAACTTAGCGACAAAATAACTCATGGCAAAAATACCATAAGTCTGAATTAACAAAGGAATGGCAATCAGCACAATGACCAAAGGCTTGGCTAAAATGGTTTGTGCTTGCAAGCCAAACAGGATAAACACAGTTGCCAACAAACCAATAATGGAAAAGGGTTTTAGACGATTGCAAAAGTTTTCAATGGCATTGTTGGCGTTCTTGGCAATGGCATTATTAGCATTGTTGGAATTGTTATGTGGGTTGTTTGAGTTGTCTAAGCTGTTTGAATCATCATCTTGCGTACCTTTTTGTAACATCACACGAGTTACCGCCCCTGCAACCAATGGCAATAACACATACAAGCCCACCGATAACAACAAAGTTTCCCAAGGTATGCTGATATCATTAACACCCAATAGCAAGGCAGTCAACGGAGCAAAGGCAAACACCATGATAATGTCATTAATCGACACTTGCACTAGGGTATAGTTGGGGTCACCCTTGGTCATTTGACTCCACACAAACACCATTGCCGTACAAGGGGCAACCCCCAATAAAATCATACCTGCAATGTATTCATTCGCCGACTGAGCATCGACTAAATTGGCAAAAAACACTTTAAAAAACAACCACCCCAACAACGCCATGGTAAAGGGTTTCACCAGCCAATTTATCGTTAAGGTTAATAATAAGCCTTTGGGTTTTTTGCCCACATCTTTTAACGAGGCAAAATCAATCTGCACCATCATCGGATAAATCATTAGCCAAATTAACACAGCAATAACAAGGTTAACATGAGCAAATTCCAACCCTGCCACCACGGCAAATAGATTTGGTACAACCGCCCCAAGCATCACCCCAAAAAGGATTGCCAAACCAACCCAAACCGATAAATAGCGTTCAAAAATGCCCATAATTTTTTGCCTTGTTTTTTGTCCTTTTTATGATAGTGTTATGCCTAATTCCGTTAATTTTACAATCATCTCTTCTTTGCTTAAATCTTGCTCTGCCAATTCTGCTAATGATTGCATTCGCTGTTTTATCGTCTCAATCACTTCAGTAAAGGCTTGATTAGACTTATCTTTATCGGTTATTTTACTTGGGTCTGGCAATCCCCAATGCACAACCATACTATCGCCAAACCAGACAGGGCAAGTTTCATTTTTTGCACTATCACACACGGTAAAGACAATATCTGCCTGAAAGTCTTTATGTTCGTCCCATGATTGACTTTGTAATTCATCAGTTTGAAACCCTTGCTGTTGCAAGTTTTCAAGGGTTAAGGGGTGCACTTTACCACTTGGGCTACTACCGGCACTTTTTGCTAGTAATACGCCTTGATGAGTTTGGTTAGCAATCGCCTCACAAAGGATACTGCGACAACGATTATGAGTACAGATAAAGAGGAGTTTTAGGGGAGTTTTCATGATTGGTCTATTTTATAGAAATGAGTGTCAATTCTACCTGTTTCCAAATTTATCTACAAGGAAATTTTACCTATACTATCAACTAGATTTTGGTAAGAAAAATCTTCCTACAATCACCGCACTCAAGCCACCAATCGCCATAAAAACCAATAAAACTTCGTTTATTTTATTACCAAAGACAACGCCAATCAACCACGACATGTAGAAACCTGAACATAAACAGCCAATAATAAAGAGTTCAACATAATGTTTCCATGTTCGTTGAAGATTTCTGATATGTGCCAATAAACCTGTTAAAAAGGCGGGAATAAAGCCAAAAAAAATACCAAATAGACCAAACATAAAAAATGCAGATAAAAAAAGACCAACTTTCCCAAGATTTGCTACGATATCAGTGTCATTCATGGACTCAATAGCAAACAGCAAACCAAAAAATCCACCACCGAGAAAGCCACCTATCACTCCAAATATTAAACTTGATAACCATAGTGTTATCGAGTTTTTCTTATCATTAGAATTCATAACCCACCACCTGCATATGATTATCAAACGCCATTGGCAGGATGATTTTATCAGTGATAAGCTTGCCATTATCGACACTAAGCAAGGTTAATCCGCCTTGTCCATCACTTACTAAAAAGCCATCCTGCCTATTGTGGTTTGGGCTTTGACTATGGCTGTATTTAGCAATGGCAATACCTGCACAGTCGGCAATCTTTACCGTATCGATTAAGCGTTGGCTAGTCATATCAAACACAGACACACAACCACCAATCGGACTGGTCGCACAAATAAGATTAGAATTCGCATTCACTAGCACACTGGCAATATAATGATGGAACTGTCGCCAACTTGCTTTTTGCTGATTCTTAGCATCTGTATTCTTAGCATCTGTATTCTTAGAGTTGTCCATGCTATATTCGACAAGCTCATCATCCGCAAATTTATGGGTCAATATTAGTGGCATATTTAGATGTTTGTCACCTTGAAACTGAATGCCAATGGCAACCGTACCTTTGAGTTTGCCATGGGTAACCGCTGAAATATGACGTACGCTCATTTGGTTATGTTTTGGTTGGATTTGTTGCAAGATTTTCCCTTGCTTTGGGTTGTTGCCATCTGTTTTTATGTCATTTGCTAACGCCAAATACACCAATGAGGGTTGCATACTTTCGATGTTTAACTCTTCTCGGGAGGCTCGCTCGGTTTTAATACCACCATTGGCAACAATTAGCTTATCGCCATCAGGATGCATAATCAACTCGTGAGGACCTATGCCATGAGTAGCAAATTCCTTAATCTTTTGGTAGTCATTTGCCACATCATACACACCAACCATACCAGCAAAGCTATCGGTGTCGTTCTCTGCTACATAGAGCAAATTACCATCAAGAGAGTAGCAGGCATGACCATAAAAATGACGGTTCTCTTGCTGTTGTAAATCTTTAGCCTTGATGGTGTGCAACAGCTCACCAGTTGCACAGTCCATTATCCAAAAATACTCACTCGGACGGCGACCCATAACTGAGACATGGCGTTTTCTTTTTTGGCAGATTTGAAAGGATTGAGGGGCGTTTGGGCTATTGTTAGATTGGTTTTTAGTTTGGACTTGAGTTTGGATTTGATAATGTTTGTCTAACGATGGCTGAACCACAATGTCATGTACTCGCTCGGGCACATCCGTTTGCCAAACGATTTGACGATTTTTATCAATACCAACCACTGAAAAATCGTCAAATTCCCCAGTTGAATCAGTTTTTCCATTCTTTGTAGAGCCATTGCTTTTGTTTGCTACCCCACTGACCCATTGGACGTTATTCAGTTTGTTTTCTTCATTATTGTGGCTGTTTTGATGATTAGCTTGATGGCTAGTTTGTTGAACCTTGGTGTGCTGAAAATCGGTTTGCTGAAAAGTATTTTTTTGAAAGTCGGTTTGCTGAAAGTTAGTTTGCCTAAAATAAGTCTGTTGCCAAGCCTGCCATGCTTGCTGATTGGCTTGCTCAATACGTTGCCATTGCTGAGCGGTACCCATTAGATAATCAGAAAGTTTGGCATTGGAGTTGCTCCGTTTTCGCCACAGGTGATGACAACCCACTGCCACCGTTGTGCCAATGACGGATAAACCCAATGTTTGAGCTAGGCTTTTGAGTAGGGTGGGGTTGGGGGGTTGTTGTTTGGGGTTTGTCATGTAAATTTTACTGCAATTTTATGATGGTGTTTTCTAGGTCGTCTTTGAAACAATTAAATGACGGCATATCAATCTTATCAACTTTAATGATGTCTTCAATTAGTAAGTCTTCAATTGATAAATCGTAGTTTTCCATTGCCGTCGCTAACTGTTTTTTTAAAGAATTTGGACTGTTGTCATTTCCTGATTCATCCTCCAACTTATCACAGGCAATATAAGGGTTATCCTTTATGGCACACAACAACCATGCCTCCGATTTTGGCTTTGGAATCATGGCAATACCATACTCAAAATTTTCTAAAGCAAAGCCTTTTTTCATAGAGGCATATTTTGCTTGCCATTCGCCACGTGCTGATGAGTTTGTTCCATCACCATCTCTAAATAACACCGCAACGACTGGGGTATTGATGTCTTCTTGTTTCTTTTGTGCATATTGAGCGAGTGCTTGTGCATTTCTCTGAAAATATAAGGTTTCTCTTTGCCTTTTTTTACCTGCTAATGCCATTTTCTTTTTTGTGGTGGGTAATGCTTTGGTTAAATTGGATAAATGACTTTCTGTCACGTAGCTAACCTGTTGCAAATCAAGGACTGAATATTCGTAATGAGAGCGTTGTTGTATGATTTGTTGAATTAATTTATCAATCATTATCATCATCGCACTTGCCTGAAACTCAGGAACCTCACATTCATTCGCTGAGTTTGTGCAATAGCCAATATCACTGTTGCCTTCTCCACTAACCACAAGATACATCTATTTATCCTTATTTTGGTTATTGTGTTACTTATTGTCTGTTTTATTACTATCACGCTCTATCTGTTCAATCTCTTTATAAAGTTCTGTCAAATT
>PDWJ01001988.1_pt1 | contig 23013 bp, 19 predicted proteins | sample 1430881 | NCBI WGS metagenome assembly PDWJ01 (sample SAMN01162460, study PRJNA174530) | Oral metagenome, whole genome shotgun sequencing project. | biome: Marine environment; feature: Marine mammal; material: Swab sample of the gingival sulcus; isolation source: swab sample of gingival sulcus... | reverse complement strand
ACTGTTTTGACTTTTATTTACTTTAAAATAATAGACCCTCCAAAACTAAATTGGATTATTTTAGCTCTATTAATAGACTTTTTAAGGATTGACTAGTTAATCCGCAAAAGTATTTTGAATCAAATTTCTACAATGAATTTGGTTTTGCCGAAACAAATTTTCACGAGTTTTTCTATAATTATGCCTTACACATAAAGAAAACTATTGAAGAGGATACGTATAGTAAGTTTGTTGATGAATACGATTTGATGAAAACTATCACATTTATTGATTCTCAGTTATTACACTTTGTCTATATAAAATTATCAGAAACACTTTTCAATTCAGTTTCTGAAAATGATTTTATTCACTTTTTTGATTTGAAAAATGACTTTATAAAAATCGAAATAAAAAAAGGGCAAATTAATAAGGTATATGGTTTAATTGGTAAATTATACAGCCTTGTAGACCCCGAATATAAAAAGATTTGGATTAATAATATTCTTAAAAATTTAGGGTTAGAATTTAGCACATATAGAAGTAAGAATAAAGCATATGCAAGTACTGAAAGAAGGGAAAATCTACAATACAAGATATTACTTGATACTCTTTTTGAGAAATATAATGAACTAAATGACCTTTAATAGCTATTTATGAAGTTTCATTACTCATAAGCCACTTCTTATTTTTAATAGATAAACAATAAACAACTGATAATCATATTTTTTATCAGTTGTTTTTTTATGCAAAAAACTGAAAAAACCACCTACATACCACTTGTTTATAGACATATTTTTGTACTGCATAAAAACAGTAAAAAAGAATATTATGAATTTAAATGACAAACCATTATGGCAATTGACAACAAAAAAGTTTGTTGATGTTGCAAAAGAATTATTATCTCAAAACAAAGAACCAGAGAAAGTAGAAAAAAAAGAAAAGAAGGAATATGTATATGGAATTGCAGGTATAGCTAATTTACTCGGTTGTAGTAAATCTAAAGTTTCGAGAATAAAGGATACAATTTTAAAACCTGCATTAATAAAAAATGGTCGTTCTATTATAGGTGATGCAGAACTTTTATTAAAACTGTATAATCAAAACAATGAGTATAATAAAAGTGAAGAGTGTAATTAAAAAAAGCGTAAGCCTTTTCCCCTTACGCTTTTTTAAAAGTTTTTCCGCATTGAAACATCACAAATTTACGGAATAACTTTTCAAAACCAAAATCCTTATGAGTAAAAAAGTTGTATCAAATTCCGTATTTGATAAAGTAGAAAATTATTTAAGAGATAATTATGAGTTAAGATTCAATGAAGTTTCGTTGAACTATGAAATAAAGTCTATAGGCGGTAAAGAATGGAAAGAATTAAATACTGACAGATTATTTGTAAAATTGGATAGAGCTAATATAAAATTATCACCACAAAAACTACAAATAGACCTACGTTCAGAAGTCAGAAATTTTAATCCTGTTATTCATTATTTTAAGAATAAAATACCTAAATACAGTAACAGTAATAAAGACTACATTTTAGAATTAACTAAAAAGATTAAACTAAATTCTGATACTGATTTCTTTAGAATACAATTTAAAAAGTATTTAGTTCGTTGTGTGCGTTGCTCTTGCGAAACAAATTATGTAAATAAAAATTCGATTATTTTTTATAGCTCAGCACAAAATATAGGAAAAAGCACTTTTATTAGGTGGCTTTGCCCTCCATATCTAAATCAATTTATTACAGAAAATATTTCCAACGATAAAGATTCAATTATTAAACTAGCTAAAAATTTCATAATCAATTTAGATGAAATGCAGAGTTTTATGTCTAAAGATATTGACTTTATAAAATCTCTTGTTTCTAAAGAGTTCATAAACGAAAGATTGCCTTATGGTAAAAAACAAGAAAGAATTAACAGAATTGCAAATTTTATTGGTTCTACCAATAAGCCTTATCTGCTTAAAGACAATGTAAATGTTAGGTGGTTAATATTCGATATTCAGTCTATTGATTTTTCGTATTCACAAATTGACATTAATGATATTTGGGCACAAGCTTATCATTTAGCATATTTTGATTGCGAATTTAAAGCCGAATTAAATTCAGCAGAACTTAATTATAATGATGAGAAAAATAAGAAATTTAGAGCATACACTAAAGAAGAGGAAGAATTAATGTCTTATATAGAAACAAGTGAAAACGAAAAAGATTTTATGACTTCTACAGAACTGGTTAAAGTTTTAAAAAATGTTTACATAAATAAGAATCCAATTACTTTAGGGAAAGTTCTTAATAATATCGGATTTAAACAAACAAGAGTAGGTAAAGAAAGAGTAAAAAAATACAAAGTAAAAATGACAGACTTTTATTTCGATTCAATAAATAATTAAAAAAAGTTACCTAAGTTATTCATCTTATTCAATCCCTTTATTTATAGGATTTTTTTTAGGGTAACTAAAGTAATACTACCTTATTCAATACTACTTTAAAAACATCATTTGAACCACTTTAAATAGGCTCTAAAAAATAGTGATACCCCTTTTAAATAAAGGCTTTGAATAAGGAGGTAGGAAGAAATTGAAAAAAAGTTGCAGAAATAAAAAACAGCTATGGTAAATTTATATGAAAAAAACACAGAAAAATTGTGGAATAGTAACAAAAAATTAACAGCATCGGAAATGTTATTATATCTATTTTTAAGTTACAAATGGAAAGAGAATGAATATGAAAAATTCAAGTATTCTGATTATACTATCGCAAAACAACTAAAACTATCAAGACAAACTATTATTAAAGCAAAAAAGAAATTAAAGAAAGTTCAACTATTGGAGTTTTCACACCGTTTAGGAAGGACAACAACATATTCATTTCCTGATTTAACTGAAATTAAGAATAGTTATTATGAGGTAAATTTAGAAGAACCTAAAGAAAAAAACAACATACCCAAAGAAGAAGAATTTATCTCCTATGCAAAATTATCTCCTCTATATAAAGAAAGTTTATTGGAAGATATCATAGAGATGTTTTGATTACTTGGATGATTTAATATATTATTGTAGATTAAGAAACACAATATTTGAGTCAAATAAGATTAAGTATATTAAGAACAAGCAAAAGGATTTAATTATCGAATTAATAGAAAATAATAGTGGTTTTAAGAGACCTATTTTAGACAATCATTCCATATCTATTACTCAGTTGTTTTTATTTTTTGCTGATAAAAAATGTTTAAGGCAAAAAGATGTTAAATTTCTTGGAAACTACTTCCACCTTATTATATCAAATTTAAAAATAGAAAAATTTAAGAATAACATATATCCGGAACTTTACAACAGAATTGACCCAATAATAGAATTTGTTGCTACAGGAGATAAACCCTATGAATACTGCGATAGTTCTTCAATTTTGATTGCAATTTTATTAGAAATAAGTTTAATCTTTAATTCAGAATATTTATTTAAGAAAATCACATCATTTATTGATGAAAACCTTAGCCTCCAAATTGCATCTATTGATTTTGATAAATACAATGTTGAACAATTATTATTTGAAAAACATTTACACGATGAATATTTTGTTGAATGTATTGATAAAATTAATAAAAAAGGTATAAAAATATTGAAAACTGAAGTCAGTTTTGATGAGTTTAAAAAAATAGTTATTGACAAAAAACGAGCTCCAAATTTATATAAAACAGATGATTTAGGGTTGTCTTGTATCAGATATTTAGCACACAGTTATTTTAAAAATGAGATATTACCCGAAGAATGGAGAATACTAATAAAATAAAACCATTATTTAAGTTCTTCAAATTTTTCTAATGACATCTTTATCAGTTTTTGAAATGTAGTTCCTAAAAGATTTATGATATCATCGTAATTTTTAACCATTTCAATTGTATCAGACCAACTTATGTTTACAATTGAATTAATCTGTTGCAGAGAATCATTATCTCTATGAGCTATAGATAAATTTCTAATATTTTTTAATTCGTTGAAATGTTTTGTTTTGAAAAAATTCAGCTCTTTTTTAATGCTTCTTAATTCATTTTCAATTTCAAGGGAACAAATTTTAGAGGAGATTAAAATTTTAAAATCTTTTCCTAATAAATCAAAAAAATCATTTATTGATTCATAAATTATCAAACAAGATTGTCTTGCATAATAACGCCTTTTCCATTCATTTTCAGAGAGAATTAAAGCTTCTCCCGCAACTTTAAGGTCAAGTGAGATGATATTTATAAAACAAGCAATATTCCAAATGAGTTTTGTGTCTTTAAATTTATTAAGTTTTGAATGTTGCGTCCCAGTTATCAATAAATCCAGTGTTTTTTCTTGTGATTTAATATTTTCAATAAATCTTGTTTGTAATTCTTCTTTGTTTTTTTGAATATTTTCAGATAAATATTCATCTATATCATTTTTATTGTACATTTTTAAAATTTAAAACTTATTAAAGTAATGGCTAAAATATTGTGTATTTACACTAAATATTACTGTTTGATTTTTATAGACCATTCAATATTACTCAATCGATTTTTTATAGATAACAATGTATTTAAAATTTCCTGTTCATCAGGAAAAGCACCATACACCAAATTTTTAAATTCAGAAGTATAGGTGGTTTTTAATTCTCCCCATACATTTTGAGGATTATCAAAAATCAAACAATTTACAGGATGATTTTTTAACCAGTCATTGTTGTTTTTGAAACTTGCAACATCATCTTGTGCTACTTTCAAGAGCATTTTATCAAATACAACAGAATTAAAAAACTTGAAAAATTTTGGGTCTAACAAAAGTTGATTTAAGTCGTACATATGTCTAATCTTACTTCTTAAATCTCGGATAGGATTTCCACTATATGAAAACCGAATTAAACTCATTATTTTTTCACAAATTGTTCGTGTTGGTTCTAAAACGAATACTTTAAAAGGAAGTAAATTATACGCTTTTGCCATTTCTTCTTGATTGTTTTTCTGCATCATTTCGCTAATTAAAGAAGAAATATTTTTGGTTATATAAGGTTCGTAATAACCAAGCCAAGTTGCCTCAATTACTATTGTATCTCTTACTTGTCCGTAATTACCTTGAAATTCTTTGTTGTAAGAATGTGCCGTTTTTCTAGTCATTCCCATTTTGTGCGTTAAACCCGCAATCTCAATTTCAGGCAATACCTCACTAACGATAGCACCGATTGTTTTTATCTTTTTCGTAAGTTGATTGCTTGTATCCGTTTCTTTTTTCAAAACCACCAAATCTATATCTTCCGAAAATCGTTCAATCAAATTGTAACATTTTGATAATGAAGTTCCACCCTTAAAAATAGTTTCTTTACCAATTTCATTCTGAAAAATCGTATAAAGAGCGTAAGTAACCCAATAATCTTTTTCAATATAAATGGCAGGAATTTGCATTTGGTCGGCAGTAAATTGCACTGCTTGGCGGAATAATTTTTTGTCTAAATGAAGTTTCATATAATGTTCCAATTGTTGCTTTTGGTTAATACTTTGGTTACTTCAGGTATTTTATATTGTGTAATAGAATTTAGTGATTTTCTTAAAATCTCAGTTATATCAAATTCCTCTATTTCCTCCAAAAAAGCACCTAATAAAGCCCTTGTTGATGGTGGATATTTCAACGAAAGTCGTACTAAATCTTTTTTTATTTCATCGTCTAATGATTTGATAATTTCTATAAATCGCAAACAAGAAGTTTCTATAGTTGTATCAGGAATTTTTTTAATAGACTTGATACTATCCAAAATTTGTAACAACGGAATATTTTTTTTCGTAATCGTATTTTTTTGTTTTATGAAAGAGATGGTATAGCGTTCTCTTTTGAATTTTGGACGAATTTCATTTTTCCCAATCTGTATACTGTTACTCACTTGGCTTGTTAATCCTAATGTGTTATAAATACTATATCCTGTAAGATAACCAACGATTTTTCCATTGTCGTATAGCAAATCCTTAACTACTTGTTCTTGGTTTGGTTGAAGATTACCAAAAGGCGTTGTTTCTGGCTTAAAATATCTTCCTTTGGATAGTTTAGAAAGTTTTTTATCCTTAACCATACGATTAAGAGCTTTAATCAAGGCTTGTTTTTTACTATCACCTACATCAAAGTATTCATAGGTAAAAACATACCCTTTCGGTAGTTTTTTTATTGTATTCTCTATGTAATCAGTTATTTTCAATGGTTTTTATTTTTGGCAAATATAATAAAATGTCCAGTTTATTATATAAAAAACAGGACAAAATTTAGAAAATAATTGTGTCTTTATAAAAGAAAAATAGATTATTTGATGAGTTTAGGATAATGTAGTGTTAAAACTATTTTGTACTTGCACTATTAATTCATAAACGCATAAAAATCAATACTTTTTGTTTTGAAAAAGGTAAAATACTTTATCAATAAAGTAACGGAATTTTCCCAAAAAGTCTTTGCTATTACTGTTCTATACGAAAAGGCAATGGATATCAAGGAAGAAGTTTCATTTTTCCAAGCCATAAAAACTCAATAAACAAAATTTGATGCTAAAAATTCGGGCAAAATAGAAGAAGATATATTAATTGTTTTTGAGTTTGTCGAATATTTATACTAGGCATAAATTAAACGCCCATATTTACACTTCGTGGGCGTAAATATGGGCGTTATTTCTACAATTATCTGACTGTCAGATAAAACTGCGGAGAGAGAGGGATTCGAACCCCCGGTACGTTGCCGTACAATGGTTTTCAAGACCACCGCATTCGACCACTCTGCCATCTCTCCAAATAAACCTGTTTATACATCGCTATTGCGATAACGAGTGCAAAAGTAATACAAAAAAATAGTATCCCAAATATTTTTTAATCTATTTTCTACTTTTTTCAACTTACAATTACTAAACTACAAAACATCAAGCAAATCCATCGGATGCTCAATAACCACATCGGCATTATTTTCCAATAGCTCTTCCATATCACGGAACCCCCACAATACTCCAACAGCATAAATTCCGGCACCAGTGGCAGTTTGCATATCAACCCCTGAGTCGCCCACGTACAAATAATCATCCAGAGATAAATTCATCTGATTACAGATATAATCTATTCCCGTAGTATCGGGCTTACGAGGAATAGCCCCTCCCGAACCAATAACAATATCAAATTTGTAATCTGCAAAAATAGTATATACCACTTTCTGAGCCAATTCATTTACTTTGTTGGAGAAAACAGCCACTCTTATATCCCTGTTTTTCAGTTCCTCAAGCAATTCTCTTATTCCATTGTAAGGACGAGTCTTATTCACACAATTTTCACTGTAAATTTCCATTAACTGTTCTAAACATTTATCAATTTGCTCATTGCTGCGAACATTTTGAGGCATAGCCAATTCACACATTTTACGCAAACCTCTTCCCACAAAAGTTTTATATGACTCATAATCATGTGTTTCGTAATTATGCTGTTTTAATACGCTGTTCATTGCATCGGCAATATCTTCAATTGAATTTACCAATGTTCCGTCTAAATCAAATATTACTGCTTTTTTCATTCTTATCTTTTTTTCACAAAACTAAAGGAATACAATCTATTTCGCAACTATTTTAATTACGATCAATACCTGCTCAAACTAAGAATTAGAGTTTGAACAACAAAAAACACTCCCTGAACCCCATTTACCATAAATCATTAATTATTAAATACTAAAACCATATGTATTAGAAAATCTATTATACCGTAAAACTACTTCAAAATAAAGTGTTTCACTTAATTTTCTCAACTCCCATAGCCATGCTATGCTTCGTCTCGAAAAATATTTATTTTATTGTTATTTTCAGGCTCATGACAAAGCTATAGTACACAACTCCACCCCAACAGAACTTTAAAACACTCACAATCAACCAACTAAAACTCAAACCACACTTAAAAAAAGTCTCATCATTCGGGGTAAAAGATTCCGGTAAAATATTAACAATAAAAACCTATTAATTTATTATTTTTTCTTTTATTTTTATTCAATAGTTATTCCTTCACATCAAATTATGATATACAACACTATTTTTATCATTAAAAATCAAACACTCATCAAAAGTTTAAGCTTATTCAACAATTAAAAATTGTTATTATATAAATACACCCCTATATTTGTCTAAACGTTTTGTGGTTATTACGTTTTAAGATTAAAAGTCAATAAAGGAGATCTCGTATCTCCTTTTTTTTCATCTCTCTATAATAAACATAAAAACAAACACATTTAAGCCATCATATCTACCTTGTGCTCAGTAAAAATATTACTCCGCCAGCAGATTATAATCAAGCAAACAAATACTTTCTCTTTTTTTACTATTTTTGTAGAAATATTTATAAAAAAAGACAAGACGTTAAATCTCATGATTTTCAATTATTATAGTTATGCATATTTTTTATACTCCGGATATTACAGATAAATTTTATCAATTAAGCGAAGAAGAATCGAGGCATTGTATAAAAGTACTTCGCTTAAAGGAAAATGATACCATTTATCTTATTGATGGTAAAGGCACGTTATTTACAGCCCAAATAATCGATCCTCATCATAAACATTGTACGGTAAAGTGTATTAAAACAAAAAAGAATTTCGGAAAACTTGATTATGAACTGCACATTGCTTTGGCCCCCACAAAAAACATTGATAGAACTGAGTGGTTTTTAGAGAAATGTACTGAGATAGGAATAAACGAATTCACACCTTTGCTTTGCGAACATTCTGAACGCAAAATAATTAAACATGCCAGACTTCTAAAAGTAATAACTGCTGCAGTAAAACAATCGTTAAAAGCTTTTCATCCAAAATTAAACGAATTAACGAAATTTAGCGACTTAGTTACCACTCCTTTTGATGGTGATAAATATATTGCACATTGCTACGAAGGGGAAAAACCTCATTTAAAAACATTGTGCCAGCCAAAATCAAAAAGCTTAATATTAATTGGTCCTGAAGGTGACTTTAGTCTGAAAGAAGTGGAACTTGCCAAATCCAATGGATTTAAAGAAATTTCGCTTGGTAACAGCAGGTTACGAACCGAAACTGCTGGAGTTGTAGCTTGTAATATTGTTAGTTTATCTAATTACTAAATTATGCGTTTAACCATTCATATATTTTTATTATTACTGATTTTCTGTAGTTCTGTCATTGCCCAAAACAACAGCAATGTACGTATCGCTTTGCTAAAATATAATGGAGGCGGCGATTGGTATGCCAATCCTACATCACTGCCCAATTTAATTGCTTTTTGCAATAATAATAAAATTACAGCCATTAACCCCATGCCTGCTACCGTTGAAGTTGGAAGCAGTGAATTATTTAACTATCCATTCGTACATCTAACGGGACATGGCAATATTGTCTTCTCGAATAAAGAAGCACTGAATCTAAGAAAATACCTAATGGCAGGAGGATTTTTACACGTAGACGATAATTATGGTCTTAACGATTACTTTCGTCGAGAGATAAAAAAAGTTTTTCCCAATGAAAAATTGGTAGAACTCCCCTACTCGCACCCCATATATCATCAAGTATTTGAATTTAAAACCGGATTGCCTAAAATTCATGAACATGACAACAAAGCTCCGCAAGGATTTGGTATTTTTTATAAAGGAAGATTAGTTTGTTTTTATTCCTACGAAACAGATTTGGGCGATGGCTGGGAAGATATTCAAGTACATAACGATACTCAGGAAAAACATCAACAAGCATTAAAAATGGGTGCAAACATAATAGCTTATTCTTTTAATAACTAAAAATTTACACAAAACTCAACTATTTTTTTCAACCTAAAATATACTAAACCTTATAACAATCATATTTAATAGTAAATAACAAATTATTAATTTCAACCACATGGGATTTTCAAGAAAAATAAAAGAGAATATCATTCTTTCAATTATCGAAAAAAAAACCAAAAAAAAACATAATAGAAGTTCTTTTTGCAATTTAAAGAAAGCAAAAATGGTTGGTATACTATTCGATTTAAATAATATTTATAACTTTGAAACTGTTAATAAATTCAAAGAAGAATTAACAAAGAAAGGTAAATCGGTAAAAGTTCTGGCAAAGATTAACTCAATTAAAATTCCCGATACTAAATTTGACAAGCACCTAGCTCTATATATGAACAATGACATTAAAGTCAATGCCTTATCAACAAATGAAAGCATTAATAAATTTATAGAACAACCATTGGATTTACTTCTGGTTTTGAATGATGACAGTAGTTTGGCTACAAAATATATTGTAAATCTATCGAAAGCACATTGTAAAATAGGAGCATTAGAAAGTTGTTACAATGTTCTTGATTTTGTCATTGAAATGCCGGAGTCAACAACCATCGATAAATTAATAACAGAGATTAAAAAACACATAACATAAAAATATTCATTAAAATATGATACAAGAATTTATAGGAACAGGAACAGCTTTAATCACTCCTTTTACTGATAATCTGGAAGTGGATTATGAAGCTTTAAAGAACTTGGTGAACTACCAAATTGATAACGGAGTAAATTATCTTGTGGTTTTGGGTACAACAGCTGAAACAGCCACGTTAACTACCGAAGAAAAAAATAAAGTTTTCGATACTATTTGCGAAACCAATAAAAAACGTGTGCCTTTGGTTTTAGGCATGGGAGCTAATGACACACGAGCCATTGTAAAACAATTAAACGAATTCGATCGATTTAACGATATTGATGCCATATTATCGGTTAGCCCTTACTACAACAAACCGAGTCAAGAAGGAATATTTTTACACTATCAAAATATTGCAGAGATTTCCCCCGTTCCCATAATTATCTACAATGTTCCGGGACGAACCGGAGTGAATATCACAGCTGAAACAACACTTAAAATTGCCAACGAAATAGAAAATGTTATTGCCATAAAAGAGGCATCGGGTGACATAAACCAGGTAATGCAAATTATAAAAAATAAACCTAAAGATTTTATGGTTATTTCGGGCGACGATGCATTAACCTATGCCCTGCTAACCGTTGGAGCGGTAGGTGTAATATCGGTAATATCCAATGCTTTTCCGAAAACTTTTAGCAATATGGTTCGATTTGCCAACAATGGCAACTACAACGAAGCTCAAAAACTGCATTATCAATTATTGGATATTGCCAACGAAATATTTACAGAAGGAAATCCCACCGGTATAAAAGCAATATTACATCATAACAATAAAATAGAAAACAAATTACGCCTGCCTTTGGTAAGATCAACTGTACCACATTATCAAAAGTTGGTAAAACTAACCGATATATTTAACCAAATGGCATAAATATTGATAGAAAAATAAAACAACAAGGAATAATTACTAATTTTCCTTTTACTGTAACAAATTTATTTAACATTTAATTATACCAATATGAAAAGATCACTTCAATTAATTGTGTTTGCCATGGTAATTTTAACTTTGGCATCGTGTTCAAGAAAAGTTACCCGCGTAAGCACCGATCAACAAATTGATATTAGCGGACGCTGGAACGATACCGATTCGCGTTTAGCTTCAGAAGCTTTAATTCAACAAGTATTAGGGCGCGATTGGATTCCGAATTTCGAAAAAGAATATAATCGCAAACCTGTTGTTATTGTTGGGTTGATCACCAATAAAACATCAGAGCATATCGACTCTGATACCTATATTAAGGATATTGAAAAAGCAATTATTAACGACGGACGTGTGCGATTGGTACAAGCCGGAGCCAAGAGAGAACAACTTCGTCAGGAGCGTGCCGACCAACAAGATTTTGCATCGAAAGCAACGATCAAAAAATGGGGCCGCGAATTGGGTGCAGATTTTATGCTGCAAGGAGATATTGCATCAATTATTGACAGTCATAAAAAAGAAAAAGTTCGTTTCTATCAACTTAACCTGGAACTTACAAACCTAGAAACCAGCGAAATTGTTTGGATGGGTGATAAGAAGATTAAAAAATATATCAAACGTTAATAATATAATTATTTTTGGGAAATCCACTTTTTATGGATTTCCCTTATTTCAGTTAGGTCTCCTATGGCAAAACATCTACACCTCTATATTAAAGTAATCACAATTTTTGCTCTTTTTTCTCTTTCGGGATGCGCCACCTATTATATGCAGAACGCAGCATTTCACCAGCATTTTGCAACAGGAAATATAGCTGCTGCAGAAAAAGCATTGGAGAATAATAAAAAAAATATGAGCAAGCGGAACAAATCGCTTTATTTGCTAAATAAGGGGATGTTAGCCTGGTTACAAAAAGATTACACAAAAGCCACCGACTATTTCCATCAAGCAGATATTTATATTGAAGACCAGAAAAAAAATGTTCTCAATGAGGGTTTGGCCCTACTTACCAATCCGGCAACCAAACCTTACCAACCCGAAGATTTTGAAAATGTTCTTTCTAACTTCTATCAGGCATTAAGCTATTTAGAGATGGGAAAAATGGAAGATGCTTTAGTAGAATGCCGTAGAGTAAATGAAAAATTATATGCACTAAATGATAAATATCCCAAAAAATATCAGAACAGATATAGTGATGATGCCTTTATTCATACCATTATGGGATTAATTTACGATGCCAATAATGATTATAATAATGCGTTTATCGCCTATCGGAATGCCTATAAAATTTACGAAAACAATTATACCCGAAATTTTAATACAATCACACCTTTTCAACTGAAGAAAGATATTCTGCGTACAGCTTATCTTACAGGTTTAATGCAAGAATATGATTTTTACAAACGAAAATTTGCCATGAAATACACACCTCGAAAAATAAATCAAGGGACATTGGTGTTTTTATGGTTTAACGGTTTGGGACCCGTAAAAGATGAATGGAGTATTAATTTTAGTTCCTTGGGAGCCAATAATGGTTATTTAACCTTAGCCAATTCAGACGAAGACATTACTTTTCCGTTCTACATTGGAAATGAGGATAGCAGCACTCAAAATTCACTAAACAATTTAGATTTTATACGTGTAGCTTTCCCTAAATATCGCGAACGCCAACCTTATTTTACTGGTGCTGATTTAATTATTAATAACAAAACTTTTCCCCTCTACAAAGCCGAAGATATTAATGCCATTGCTTTTAAAACTTTACGTGATCGTATGCTACGGGAAATGGCAAACTCGCTGCTGCGTTTGGCAATAAAAAAAGCAATTCAAACTTATGCTGGTAAAGAAAATGAAAATTTAGGCATGATTATAGGTATTTTTAATGCTATTACCGAAAAAGCAGATACCCGAAATTGGCAAACCCTTCCCTATGCTATTTACTACAACCGTATAAACATCGATGAAAACGAAGAAACAGTTACCCTTCAACTAAAAAATAAGAATAAAGCTATTCAAACACAAACTATACCTATTAAAATTCAAAAAGGAAAAACTAAATTTATTAGCTTTAGTAGCTTAAAATCTATAAATTAAAGTTGAATAATTTATCATCATACGGCAACTACTTACAATCACGACAAAATACCTATTTATAATGATTGTAAATAAAAAAATCTATCCCTATTTTTGAGCATCAACAATTGCAAAAAATAGACTGCCATGATATACCATAAAACTTCAGCCGGAACACTTTTCAGATGCGATAGCTGCAAGCAGATACACCTAGAGTTTAATAATCTGAATATTAATTTTAAAAACAAAATAAGTTATTACGAATTTGTAGATTATATCCATAAAATTGATGGGCATAAAATTGAAAATCAGAACAATGATTTACCTTACACACGCAAAATTTTTATACCAATCGGCACCGGAGGGTGTAATTTTTTACTTAATACCAAAGAATTAGAAGAACTTAAATATCTCTGCATTCGTAATTTGGAACGTCTTACTGTTCGACTATCGAAATTGGCAATAGAATGCGGATTAAATTAACAGATAAAAATTAACCCGTATTATTTAATAAAAGGATAAATAATACGGGTTAAATAATTATCTAACATCTGCTATTAGTTCAGTACAATCAACTGACTTATAAATTTTTTATTCAAATATTTAACCATTAGAAAATAGAATCCCGATTTAGGCTGATGAATCAATAAACGATTCGACAAACTTTTATGATTAGCAACTTTTTGTCCAATGGCATTATATATATCTACTGTAAATTCTCGAACATCAACATCCTTGATAACAACATTAAAGTTACCATCCACTGTAGGATTGGGATATATCAAAATATCTGCTTCTTTTTCTTCTAAATCTCCAGAGTTATTTTTTTTATTTTTTAACAATAAACGGGCTGTTGCATTAAACTCCCCGTCACTAATGGTATAGATAATATCCGGAAAACTTTCATACAACGAATTACCAACCGTAACCTTATAAGCTCCATCACTAAAAATAGTAATATCACTATTGCTATTTAAAGCAACGGTTTTACCTGTATTATATTTTTTTCCATTAATTTCAAATGATATTACATTTAATAAATCGCCATCTTCATCACTATCATTGGATAATAGCCCTTCACCAGCTGTTTTTTCCAGCACACTTCCCGAACTAACAACTACATTATCGTCATTAGCAACAGGCTTTCTATTTTTTTCTTTATTGACTTTTATTGTCAGTACCGATTCATCTTCCAATTCGCCATCGGTAATTGTATAATTCACAATTATTTCACCACTGTAATTTGAAGCAGAATTATATTTATAACTACCGTTGGCTTTAATTACAACTGTTCCCTTACCTGAAATTTCGGCTATTGTTCCTGCATCATAGTCTTGTCCGCCAATACTAAATTTTACAACTTCTATTTTTTCAGAATCAATATCAGTATCGTTCGATAACACGCCATTAGCTGCATCGATATCTAAATTATTATTTACTTTACAATTGGCATAATCTGTTACCGCATTAGGTTTATCGTTTACAGGCAATACTTTAATAATTAACATTCCTGATTCTGTTACATCACCATTGTCAACAGTGTATTCTATCGGATCTAACGTGCCGTAAAAGTTCTCATCAGGAGAAAAAACAAGTTCTCCTTCTACATTGATACTAATACTACCATTATTATTAATATCAACGGTTTTACCTGCATCGTACACTTTGTTACCAATAGTAAAATTCTTCACCTGCAATTTTTTTCCGTCGTTGCTGCTATCGTTTTCTAATAAATTATATTTACCATATTCAATAGCCACATCCTCATTTGTTGTAACCGTATCGTTTTTCACAATAAACGGAGTATTTTCTTCAAGGGTAATATTTAAAACGGCATCTACCAATTCCTCTCCATCGGTAATAGTATAAATAACAGGTGGCAGTTCTCCCGAATAGCCATTTTTAGGTTCAATGGAATAACTTCCATCGGCATAAATACCAATCTCTGCTTTTTCAGCAATAGTCATTAAATTATCGGCATCAATTACTTCCCCTTCAACACTAAACCGAACTACCTTTAATTGGTCACCATCAACATCAATATCATTACTTAAAACACCCCTTTCGGCTACCTGCATAAAGGTTTTATTATTTTTTATTGATATAAAATCGTCATTAGCCATTGGTTTGTCGTTTTCAGGATTCACCACCAACTTCAAATCTGCTTTTACAGTTGTTTCTTCATCGGTAACAACATAAGTAATTGTAGGCACATTGCCATTGAAATTTTCCAAAGGAACAAACTCAAAAGCTCCTGTATCAGAAATATTTATTGTCCCGACCTCATCAATAAGTACATCGGTATTTATTTTATACTGTTCATTATCAATTTCCCACGATACTATTTTCAAAACATCATTATCAGAATCGGAATCATTACTTAACAAACCATTATCAGCTGTAACTGTTATTTTTTTATCTTCATTGGTACTATAATCATCATTTCTACCAATAGGTTTGTGGTTTACAGAATTTACCGTAATTTTTAACTCTGCCCTATCCTCCAACTCTCCATCGGAAACAATATAAGTCAGGGACAAACTCCCCTTATAACCATCAATGGGAGTATAAACATAGCTGCCATCAGAATAAATAATAAAAGTTCCTTTTTTTGATATGGAAACTTTCGTTCCTGCATCATATTTCTTTCCATCAACAATAAATTCAACTACTTTGAGATTTTCAGTATCCACATCGGTGTCATTTACCAAAACACCCGATTCGAAATTAACCACCAATTCATTTTTCCCATCACAATCGGCATAATCGTCTACTGCATCAGGACCATCGTTTACTGCTGTTATTTCAATATTTAAATTAGCAGAACTATTGAATTTCTTATCAGTAATGGTATAGCTAATCGGATTCAAAGTACCATTGTAATTAGTTTCCGGCACAAAAGTAAATTCGCCATCAGATTTAATGGTGATTTCTCCACATTGGGGAATTTCCACGGATGTATTCAGATCATATTTTGTATTTTTTACAGTAAAACTTACCATCTGTAATTCATCATTATCCACATCTTTATCGTTAGTCAACAAGTTACCGATAACTTTAGTATCTTCTTTAGCGAAAACATTATCGTCATTTGCCTCGGGTTTATCGCTTATAGGATTTACTATAATAGTAAAATTTGCTGTCTCTTTTGCATCTACCGTATAAACAATATTCGGAAATTTACCGTTAAAATTTGGAGCAGGATGAAACTGATATGCTCCATCGGCATCAATTTTAATACTTCCTTTTTTTTCTATTTTTGCTGTATCGCCGGCTTTATAGTTTTTTCCTTCTATTTTAAAATTTGTAATCGTTAAATCTCCAGCATCATTTGCCAAAAGTCCACCCTCTGCATGCTGCGTAATATCTGTATCTTCATCAGTGGTAATTTCATCATCTTTTAATTCAGGAACAGTAACATCGGAAACAGAAGTCTCTTTCACTTCTATTTTATTACTGCCCGCAGCCAATTTTTCTACGTCAAACTCAACAATACCCTTATCGGAAGATTCATCCTCCTGTACTAAGTTATCATTAACAAATAAACCATAGAAGGCATTCGATTTTAAATCATATGCTTTAACAGCAACATCTCTATTTCCAGATATTTCCTGAGCCAAATATTGCTTACATTCCATTTTTCCGGTGGCAGAAAACAGATAAATGGCATCGTTCCAGTCTACACCTATGGTACTGCTGTTTTTAATTAATTTTCCTTCTGCTTGTGCAGGATTTGTACCATCTCCAATTTTAATGGTATGCAGGAAAATTTGATTTTCAACTACTTCCTCAGGCTCTACTTCAATACGCCATGCTCCTGGGTGATATTCACCTCCTTCAGAAGTATCTGGGGGATAATTTTTCCCATCTACCCAAAACTCATAGCCTTCACCTCCTATTAAAGTAGTAGTACTTTTTTCAGGCAGCAACGTTTTAATACCTACACTGCCATTTCCATTAACTGTTCTATACTCTTTTCCGTTATAAGTTACTATTTTATCGGGGATAGTCGTTTTTATCACCTCGCCATTTATTTCGGGACGATTTACAAAATGATTGATATACTTCACCTTACGTTCCCGTTTTCCAATATTATTAATATGCAAATGGTCTAAAACAATTACTCTATCGGGCTTAAGGTATAATAAACGTCGCTCGAACCGATCCATTTTTTCAGGATTATATGCTTTTCCGGCATCGGCAACATTATATACAAAATTATCAGAATCGGCGTATTTTAACCGTACAGCTCGTTGATGTTCCGGTAACGAAACTTCTGATACATTTTCGAATCGTTCTGTTTCTAACTGCCCACCGTCATTGGAAACTTTATTTTCTCCAAAAATAGTATACTGTTCTTCTCCATCGAACACACAAATAGAATTATGCGCAATAGTTCTACTGTAATAGTTTCGATAATGCGGTGTATGAAAAAGAGCATAACTTCCAGAATGAAGAATTAATGGCTTATCTTTTATAACGACAAAAGTGTTATTATCGCGATGTTCGTGATCAGCTCTACGTGTCGTAGGACTAGAAAACCAAACCATCGTAGCATCTCTTTTCCACGATGTTCTGCTTACAGACATACCTACCCGAGGAGCATAAAAATTTAATGGCATATCGGGATGTTTAACTTTAGGCGCATGGAAGTCATATTGCAGCAATTTCATCGATGTCTCCACAGCATTAGTAGTATTCTTAATATCGCCATATTTTTGAGCTAAATATTGGCTACGCACATCTTTAAACACTGCAGCATGCCGATACATCACTCTATCTGCCGACTCCCAGGGAATAACACCATCACCAAAATGAATTGTATAATGGCTTGGTCGAAAATAGTACCAATATTGATTAATAGAAGTTTTTATCCACTCCTGCTCTTCATAATAATTTTTACCTGTTGCAGCGAGCATATCATCAAAAAACTGATACTGATAATGTAATCCGAACAAACCGTAAGTAGATCCCCAATTCCATCCTCCCTGGGTTCCTCGAAAATAGGCTTGTCCCGGTAATATTCCTTCATCCCATTTTTCAAATAAAATATTATACCAATCCTCTATATCTTTACGTTGTTTTGCCGACAAACCATCAGCTTCGTACAATACCAAACAAGCACGTATGGCAAAACCACAATTCCTTACATTATGGCTGGTTACATAACTTTCTCCACCAGGAAGATCAAGAATATAATCATAGAGAAATTTTTTCAAAACAGCATACAGCGAACGAGCCAGCTTCTGTCGTATAGCAGGTTCTAATACATTGTAAGTCCAATCGAAAAACAACGAACCTTCATTACAGTTAAACCGAAATACATTTTCACGAGGATCATGTTCTTTATAAGAATCATAATCAATATTATTTAAAAACGCAGCATATCTTCTCGCAATAAAATTAGAACGTTTAGCAGAAAGTTTATCAACTTCCAACTGCACCATAAATGCATTTAATGTAGCTGTTTCTAAAGCATATTTATTATTCCAGTCGAAATTCCATTTAGTAGTATCACTACCTATCATGTAAAACTGAGATGAAGGTAATATCTCATCATAATAGTATCTTTTAAATTTAGTGAATATTTTAGAGCATTTACTACTATAAATGTTTTCCCTCAGCCACTCTAATCTACTTTGCTCCACATCAATACGGGGGTGTGTACTTTTAATTTCAGGTGCTGTTTGTGCAAAAGACCAACTGCACCAAACCACAAATACACCAATCAACATTTTTCTCATATCAACACTTATCTCCTAAAAAATTAAACTTCGCAAAACTAAATATTAAAAAAAAACTAAACAATCTGACTAGCAACATAAAAGCCATTATTAAATATATTTAAGATATGGGTAAAAAAGCCACATATTTCTTTTTTCTTTACGAAAAAATAATGAAAAAGGTTGTCAATAATTAAACAGATTAAAATAATTTATAGCATCCTCAAACTACTCTCTTTAAACTGTAACATTTCCCTAAATTAAAAGCTAAAGACTACACCAACTAAAACACACATTATCAATACACTAAAGAAGATCATAAAGTTTTAAGATTAAAGACTCGTCTAAAATTATTATTTCGATGAGCACATAATAGTTATTTTCCGACAATTCTAATTGCATTTACGCTCTGAATCTTAACGCTTTGTAAGTTCTTTCGAAGAAGAAATCGGCTTCATTTCCTTATATTAATAATATGGTACAATACTTTTCTAAATTTTTAATTTATCTTAGTACCCTAAAATATTTATAAAATGAACAAATTACTTTTTATCTTTTTATACAGCATCTTTTACTTTCAAACAACTAATTATCAAACAGCTATGAATAAAGAAAATTTAACATCACAAGACACAGCAACTTTTGCAGCAGGTTGTTTTTGGTGTGTAGAAGCAGTTTTTCAAGAACTAAATGGAGTAGAAAGCGTATTACCCGGTTATATGGGTGGAAATACTAAAAATCCCACATACAAAGAGGTATGTACTGGTGAAACCAACCATGCAGAAGTGTGTCAAATTATTTATAATCCGGATATTATCAGCTACGAAGAGCTATTGGAGGTATTTTGGCAGGTACACAATCCAACCACTCTCAACCGACAGGGTGCTGATGTGGGAACACAATATCGCTCTGCTATATTTTACCATAATACCAACCAACAAGTTGTTGCTGAAAGATTAAAAAAAGCTTTAAATGAATCGGGGGCATGGGACAATCCGGTAGTTACGGAAATTGTAGCCGCCACAACATTTTACCCTGCAGAAGATTATCACAACGATTATTTTAAGAACAATCCGCAAAACAACTATTGTGCTTATGTGATAAAGCCTAAAGTCGAGAAATTTAAAAAAGTTTTTCAAAATAAATTAAAATAGGCAATTACTGGAATGACAATTTATATCGGTTAAAATTTCTCAAATACTGATAAATATCATATTAAAAACGCTTTCGAAATTGTTGTATTCATTTATTTTTGCAATCGAAAAATACAATACCATATTAAATAATACAACAAACTAATAATGAATAAAAAAATCAAATCGATCAAAGAAACTAACTTCCTGAGAAACAGACAGTATGAAGCTGTAATGTTTTTATTAACTTTTTTTGCTATATTTGGCTATATAGGACACACCATGGGCGTTTCCAATATGCTGAATACCATCATGCAAACTGCTTGGGATTTATTGATGAATACCGTTTTCTATATTATGGGAATTACTGTATTATCAGGTGCTTTAGGAAAATTACTCATTGAATTTGGGGTAGTTCGTTTACTGGAAAAAATTCTTGCTCCATTAATGAAACCGTTATTCAATTTACCGGGAGTTGGAGCTTTGGCAGGTGTACTTACTTTTTTATCGGATAATCCAGCAATTATCAGCTTGGCAAATGATAAAAACTTTAGTAAATATTTTAAAAATTATCAATTAATTTCGTTAACCAACTTTGGTACTGCTTTTGGAATGGGGTTGATTGTAATTACTTTTATGTCGACTTTAAAAATTCCGGGCAACGACGAAAATCTTTTTATCCCTGCCCTTATAGGTATGCTTGGTGCTATCTCTGGAGCAATTGTCTCTACCCGGTTAATGCAGCGGCTGATCAAAGGTAATATTCCCCGGCGTAAAGACCGCGATTTTGAGGGAAACGAAGAAAAAATCAGTTTTAAGTCGGAAGGTGGTGTATTTCTCCGCTTTTTAAATTCTATTCTTGATGGCGGAAAATCGGGTGTTGATTTAGGTTTGGCAATTATTCCCGGAGTTTTAATTATCTCAACAATGGTAATGATGCTTACCTTCGGACCTAAAGATCCTGCTATTGGCTACCAAGGTTTAGCATATGAAGGCGTACCTCTACTTCCCGAACTTGCCGGATATGTATGGTGGTTATTCCACGCTCTTTTCGGATTTAAAAGCCCTGAATTAATTGCTTTTCCTGTAACATCTCTTGGTGCTGTAGGTGCGGCTCTTTCGTTGGTAAAAGCTTTTATTGCTAAAGGTATTGTTGATGGAAATGTTATTGCTGTTTTCACAGGAATGGGAATGTGCTGGAGTGGTTACTTAAGTACACATACTGCTATGTTAGATACTTTGGATTATAGAGAACTAACTTCAAAAGCACTACTATCGCATACCATTGGCGGTATTGTTGCCGGAGTTTTTGCTCACTATATTTATGTATTATATTCTTTGGTAATTTAAAACTATTTATCGTTTTTCACATTACATACAACAGCGTCGCATCTTTTTTATTGATACGGCGCTGTTATTTTAAAACCAGATAAAACCCGAAAACGATACTCTATAATAAAACTATCTACTCATTAACAAGCACTCAAACAAAACATTTAGATAATTAAGCATCTTTCAAACGACAGTACAGAAATCTACTTTTTATCGTTATCTTCATATGATTATTAATTCTCCCCAGCTTCAATCCTAATAAAAAAAAACTACCTGAAAAACATATGAGAGACATCTAAAAAAATAACAAAACTCAGCAAAATATCTGATATAATTTCAGACCTTAAAGTAAAAAATAAGAATTTACATATAAACAAACATATAGATGTTTATTCAAAATAAGTTTATCCCAAATTTTAATCTAAAATTTTTCTTTTCCATACAATTTCGAAATATAATCAATAACAAATACGATATAAACTATCCTGTCCCCCTTTCGGAAAACAGGATAGTTAAGAAGTACTCTAAAATATCTAATCTTTTATACAACGTACCGAAAAACCACGTGCACGATAGGAAGTGGAAAAATGAGCATAATATCTATAAAAACGGATATATAATGCATTATTTCCAGATATCGTACTTGTCCAATACCGTCCCTGAGCTCCTTCATCTCGAAGCCTCCCTTTAACATAACCACGATAACCTGCCATAGGAAGTTTTAACGGAGAATTATAAGCTCCTATAGCATTATTACTACTCCATCTCTTTTTTTCAGCCTCCCACTCTGCTCTTGTAGGCAAACGAAAACCAGAAGGACAAGGATTATTTATACCATTTGCTCCCTGCCAAAGATTATTGTTTTTTTGATAACGCCAATCAGTATATTTATAGATAAATTTATTATGACCAGGAACATCGCTACTGCTTCGGTTTGGTATAAGCAAAGAATTTCGTTTTTGGTGTCCGTCTTTTCCACGTCCCCATTGATATAAGTCCCCATAAGACTGATTATCAGTAGAACTGCGAGCAACACGACTTGCACCCAAATTTTTATCCATCCATTCTTTTCCTGTCGGACTGACTATGGTAAGAATAAGATTCGTATTTCTCCAAGCAGGTTTACCATTAATAAATACAAGCACCTGCCCTTCTTGTCCTTTGGAAACTGATTCCCACCTTGAACCACTCCAGAACAACATCTCACCTGCCTTCGGTCCTCTTTTTTTTACATAACCGTCATCATTTATAAACTGGCTCAATTTTGTCGGTTTATTTTTAATATAACTATCAGACCCACTACTGTTCTGCTTCCAATCTGCTTGTACATTTTTTTCTGCATTTTTAGCTATTCCATTTAACTTGATTTTATCAGCTCTACTCATAAAACCATCTTTAGAAGTAGTTGCATTTGTT
>PDWJ01002187.1_pt1 | contig 23020 bp, 19 predicted proteins | sample 1430881 | NCBI WGS metagenome assembly PDWJ01 (sample SAMN01162460, study PRJNA174530) | Oral metagenome, whole genome shotgun sequencing project. | biome: Marine environment; feature: Marine mammal; material: Swab sample of the gingival sulcus; isolation source: swab sample of gingival sulcus... | reverse complement strand
TAGTTTCTTGCAATAAATATGAATAACATCTATCAGGCAAGTCTGCTTGGGCATCCAGCGGCATTATTCCACAAAAGCCTTTTAGGCGATAACAGGTTCAAGGCACCTTAAATTTACCGAAAGTCGAAAAATAGTCTTTTCCATGCAACCGACTTTCCCTTTTTAAAATCAGACCATTTTCAAGTTTAAGTTCTGATCCGATATCACCGCTCCCTTTCTGAGCAAAAAATATTTCATGCCTGACAAAGCTATTTTTAGGGCTACCTCATTCTCCATGATATGCCTCCCATATTAAAATATATGGCAGGCATACTACAGGTTGTGTTTACTGGAGGCAAGCGGATACCCAGTTAATTTTATTTCAAACTGTTGGGTTGGCCCCTCCCCGATAAAAAGTTATGGGAAAATATTTTCACAATTTATAAAAATATTGAAACAAAATATTGTATTTTTTTCTCACAAAGCAGGGTCTCCAAAAAAAGAGGCTAATTCTCCACTCCTTATAAACGGTATGATATTTGCAGTAAATTTCTACTCTATGATTTTAGCAGGTTAGAAGGGGGTGAAAAAAAACAGAGTTGGCTTTTTTTATGAATACCAACCCCGCGGTTGGCATGAGATGTCGAAAAAAAATTAATTTTATGAATTTGGATATGTTATCCACAAAAAAGGAGAATGATCATGGTTAAGAATTTTTGGGTTTTTGCTTTATTTGTACTATTATCTTTGTCCACTTCAATTGTAAATGCCGGTACAGCATATTGGACTGATTGGCAGAGTAGTGATACGTCAGGTGTTTCCGGGATTATCAACTTGGACTTAGAGTCCGTTGATGTAACGTTTAGTGGCGCTTACTCATTTGCCCAAACAAATGGAGGAACAAATTATTGGTCTCCTTCAGCGCCATATGAAAGCACAACAGTTGAGAACGCACCACCTGCTTCTGACATTATTGCATTAAGCCAAGGTGGTAGCGTGACGGTCGACTTCTCAAAGCCTGTTATGAATCCACTCATCGCCCTGGTCAGTTGGAATGGCAATACGGTCGAATTTGGAGAGCCTATCACATTCTTAAGCCAAGGATGGGGATACTTTAGGAGGGGTACACCAGAGATCAACACTGAGGGTACAGGTTTTTATGGCAACGGTGAAGTCCATGGTGTTATTCAGTTAACAGGAGTGCATTCGTCTTTTTCTTTCACCCATACTTCTGAACACTGGCACGGACTAACTGTTGGAGCCATCTCCAGTGTACCAGTGCCTGGATCTTTAATGCTTCTTGGATCTGGTTTGATAGGTGTGTTTGCTTTAAGAAGAAGATCAAGAAGTATTTAAGATTAAGCGGTCCATGGCCAAAATAAAATCTGCCACAGATGCACTGGATTTCAAATCGCCACAAGGCACGCCAAAGGACGCATATTGAGTATATGCTTCCTTTGGCGTAACGCCGAGGGCGCCTTAAAAGGCAATATAGATGGACGATTTTATCTTAGAGCCTGTTTGATAATTAGAGCAATTTATGATATGCATAATACGAATTTATAACACCGTGCCCCCGTAGCTCAGTGGATAGAGCATAGGATTCCTAATCCTTGAGCGCAAGTTCGATTCTTGCCGGGGGTACCATTCATTTTAACGGGCTTTGGCGGTGTGGGCATCTTTGCCGCAACTGGGATAGAATGCCGGATGTTTTAAAAAAACCTGAGTTGCTTGCACCGGCGGGCAACTTTGAAAAACTTGAAATTGCAGTCCATTACGGGGCCGACGCGGTGTATCTGGGGGGCAAGGATTTCAGTCTGAGGAATTTTTCAGGCAATTTTACAGACAGCGAACTTAAAGATGCGATTAAATTTGCTGGAAAGCACCAAGTCAAAGTATATCTTACCTGTAACATTTACTCCCGTAACCATGAGCAGGACAGTATCCAAGCCTTCCTGGAAAGGATAGGTAATATAGGACCCCATGCCATTATCATTTCTGACCCAGGCATTATTCTTAAAGCCAGACAGATTATTCCCCATATTGACATCCATTTAAGCACCCAGGCCAATACCACAAATTTTAATGCAGTTCTTTTCTGGGAACAGCAGGGCGTTAAACGGATAAACCTGGCAAGGGAATTATCTATTAAAGAGATAAAAACCATTGCATCGCACACAATCATTGAGACAGAGACCTTTGTCCACGGCGCCATGTGCATCTCTTACTCAGGCAGGTGCCTTTTGAGCAGCTTCTTAAGTGACCGGGACGGCAACCGAGGACTGTGCAGCCATCCCTGCCGCTGGAATTACGCTGTTATGGAAGAGCTTCGACCCCATGAATATTATCCTGTCCAGGAAGACTGCCGCGGCACGTACATATTTAATTCCAAGGATATGTGCCTGATAGACCACATTCCCGAATTAATTGATGCCGGAATTTCGTCCCTAAAAATTGAGGGCAGGATGAAAGGAATAAATTATCTGGGTTCTGTGGTAAAAACATATCGCAACGCCATTGACGCATATATCGCAGAACCGGATTCTTATTTCGTTCATCCGGAATGGCATTCAGCCCTTGACCAGATCTACCACAGGGCTTATTGCACCGGATTCTATTTCGGTCATCCGGATGACGAATCCACAAACGCCTTGAATTCCAGCAACATGCACAAAGGCCAAATTCATAGTTTCATAGGTAAAATTATTGAAAAGCGTGGAGAAAATTTATATTTGTTTGATGTTAGAAACAAGCTTATACCTGGCGACAAAATAGAGGTCCTCAGCCCCCAGGGCCCAGCACGGCAAGCCAAGGTGTTGTCATTGACGAATGAAAAAGGCGAACCCGTGGATAATGCGAAACCTAATACCCGCCTGCTGATCGGGATCCCCCTGGAGGTCTATCACAACGATATTATTCGCAAAATATAAAAACAATTCAATATATTATTTTGACTTTCATATACAATCCGGCAGCATCTTTAATTTGACTTTACATTATATTTTCTATAGATTAGTTCTCTATTAAAGGTTTAAATCATTTCTATGACGTTCTTTCAGGAGTTTTATTTATATGTTTGAAGACGACGAAACCCTACAGATGTATATTGAAGAATCTCTGGATCACTTGGCAGACATCGAAAGTGATTTACTGACGATTGAGGAAGGCGGCGAAAATATTGATCTTGATCTGGTCAACAATGTTTTCAGGGCTGCCCATTCTGTCAAAGGCGGTGCCGGATTCATGGGGCTGACAACCATTAAAGATCTTGCACACCATCTTGAGAATGTACTAGGGATGATCCGAAACAGAGAACTGATCCCTGATTCTCAAAAAATCAGCATATTACTCAAAGGGTTTGACGAGCTTGAAAGTCTGCTGAACAACATTCAAACCAGCAATGAAGTTGATATTTCTGTTCATATCCAGGCGTTGGAAAATATAACCAGTGCATCACCACCAAAGCCTGCCCAGCAAGCAAAACAACAAGATGTACAGGAAGTGGGCCCGACAGAAACATTTGCAGATATTGCACTCCAGGACGGTAGAAATTTCCAGCGGGTGGTGCTCAAGGAAATTGAAACCTGCAAAGCCGAAGGCAAAAATTTATTCATTGTTGAATATGATTTTATCAACGATATTCAACAGCAATTCAAAACCCCCATGGAGTTTTTAACCAATCTGTCTAAAACCGGCACTGTTATTGAAATCAGGATGGATACAGCTTGTGCCGGCACACTCAGTGATGCGGGGATGCCAGGAAAGCTTCCTTTCCAGATACTATTTGCCTCTATTATCGAATATGATATGGCCGAGACATTATTTGGTGTGGCAAATCGGTGCATCCATATCATTACAGACGATATGATCAGCTTAGCAGCAAACAGCACCGGCGAAATCCCGCCCCCTCTGACCCAACCTATTGAAACCGTAAAAGCATCTCACCAGCCTGAGGTGGCCGCCCATGCGGTACCCACTCCGGCACCCGCAGTTGAAAAACAGCAGAATACCCCGGCAATCAAGGACGCACCTGTGGCCAAACCCCAGGAAAAAGATTTGGCCATTGGCGGAAAACCCCAGAGCTCTTTGCGTGTTAACGTAGGGCTGCTTGACACCTTGATGAACCTTGCCGGAGAACTTGTACTCAGCAGAAATCAACTTCTCCAGGGGGTTAACTCCTCTAACGTGAAAGCAACAGAGCTGTCCAGTCAGCGAATTGACATGATTACATCAGAACTCCAGGAAGCGATCATGCGTACGAGGATGCAGCCCATTGCCAACATCCTGAACAAATTTACCCGGGTGGTCAGGGATTTGTCTCACCAGTTAGGAAAATCCATAGAGCTGGAAATCGAAGGCAAAGATGTTGAATTGGACAAAACCATCCTGGAGTCCATCAATGACCCGTTGACCCACCTTGTCAGAAACTCCGTTGACCATGGTATTGAAACACCCATGGAAAGGAAACAGATGGGTAAAAATGGCACGGGAAAAATTATCTTAAAAGCATTCCACGATGCAGGTCAGGTTAATATTGTAATCTCCGACGATGGCCGGGGAATGGATCCTGACAAAATATCAGCATCTGCCATTAGCAAAGGCCTGATATCCGCATCACGGGTTGAGGAGATGTCGGATAAGCAAAAAACAGAACTTATTTTTCTACCGGGATTTTCAACTGCTAAGGAGGTCACAGATGTGTCCGGCCGTGGCGTAGGCATGGATGTCGTGGTCACAAACATTGAGGCTTTGGGCGGAATCATAGAACTTGATTCAACACCCGGACAGGGAACGGATATTCAAATCAAGCTTCCTTTAACTCTGGCCATTATTCCCAGCCAGATCACCTCTGTTGGCAATGAGCGCTATGCCGTTCCCCAGGTCAACCTCAACGAACTGCTCAGGATTCCGGCAAGCCAGATCAAAGAAAAGATTGAAAAAGTTGGGGACGCGGATGTTGTTCGGCTCAGAGGAGAGCTTCTTCCCCTTCTGAACCTTGCCCAGATGCTGGGCATAGAGCGTACCTTTGTTGATACTGAAACCGGCGAAGAACGCGAAGACCGCCGAAGTAGAATTGCTGACCGCAGATCAAAGGATCACATGCCCGCAGAAAGTTCTGATTCCGGGGATCAAACCAGGACGGAAATCAAAAGAGCAGAAAACGACCGCCGTTATCATGCGTCATCTGCGGTCAATATTGCGGTTGTCTCTGCCGGAGCATTCAAATACGGCCTTGTGGTGGATCAACTTCATGATTCCGAAGAGATCGTTGTTAAACCTGTGGGACGGCATTTAAAAAAATGCTCTGCCTATGCCGGTGCTACGATTATGGGCGACGGCAAGGTGGCTTTAATTCTTGATATCTCTAATCTTGCCCAGATGGCCGAACTTTCCACCGTTGCAGAAGCCAGCCAGAATGCTGTCAAGGCCGCAAAAGAAGAAGAGGCAGCCAGAGCTGATAAAGTGGCGTTACTGACATTCAAAAACAACGAAAAGGAACATTTTGCTGCGCCATTAAGCATTGTGGAACGTATTGAGCGTATCAAAACATCCGACATTGAACGGATCGGTGACCGTAAGGTTGTCCAATACCGTGGCGGTTCCCTGCCTCTGTATGAACTGTCCCAGGTGGTAAACGTTGAAAAACTCCCGGAAAGGGACCAGCAGGAAGTGATTGTCTTCAAGGTGAAAGAGCGGGAAATAGGGCTTATGGTGACCCCGCCGGTGGATGCCCTGGAATTTTCACTCAACATTGACAGCTCGACCCTGAAGCAACCTGCCGTCAGCGGCTCCATGATTATCAACAACCATACTACGCTATTGGTAGATATTTTTGAACTGGTTAAAACGTTGAACCCGGAATGGTTTGACGCCGAGGCCCAGGCTGCAGCAACCATGGCCGAAGACGGCGGGAAAATCATCCTGTTTGCTGAAGACTCAGCCTTTTTTAGAAACCAGGTCAAACAGTTTATGGTAGAGGATGGCTTCAAGGTCATTGAAGCAGAAGACGGACTTATTGCCTGGGAACTATTAAAAGAACGTGCCGAAGAGATTGACCTGGTTGTGACGGATCTGGAAATGCCCAATATGGATGGATTCGAATTGGCCAAACGGATTAAAAGTGATCCCAATTACTCACATCTTGGGATTATTGCCTTGACATCCCTTGTCAGTGAAACGCATATTGAAAAAGGTAAAACAGCCGGGATTGACGAATACGAGATAAAACTTGACCGGGAAAAATTGATGGCTGTCATCAGACAATATATGAATTTGTAACACTCGATGATACAGTTCTTGAATTTGAAACAATTCCCTAATGAAGCATGCAACATTTAGATAGCAGACAGCCGTTAAGGAGATTCAGATGAAAAAAAAGACCCAAGAGACCACATCCAATGACATAGAGTTCTCCACGTTCTATGTTGGCGGGGCTATTTGTGGAATTGACATATTAAATATTCAGGAAATAAATAAGCATTTTGAAATCACGCAGGTTCCCCAGTCATCTGACTACGTCAAGGGGATATTAAATCTGAGGGGTAGAATTGTAACGATTATTGACTTGGGGAAAAAACTGGGTCTGTCTCCGGTCGCACCAAGCAAAGACAATCGCAACATCATCGTCAATTCTGAAAATGAGCATATCGGCCTTCTGGTGGATGCCATTTCTGATGTGGTCATCACCCAGAAGGAGAATATAGAGTCGGCACCTTCAAATATCGGTGATATCAAAGGTAAATATTTCCAGGGTGTTTTAAAAACAAAAAATCAGTTAATTGGGATTATAGATATTGATGAGGTTCTCAAAGAATAATGAACACCATCAAAGCACTTGTTGTTGATGATACAATTGTTTACCGAAAAATTGTTGGCGACGCACTCAAGCAGATGCCGGGCATTGAGGTGGTAGGCACTGCCAATAACGGAAAAATTGCCCTTTCAAAAATTAAAAACCTTAAACCGGATCTGATGACCCTGGACATTGAAATGCCGGAAATGAACGGCATTGAGCTCCTTGAGAAACTTCAGAATATGGATAATCCTCCCTTGGTGATCATGGTATCCACCCTGACCCAGCAAGGCGGTGAGCTCACACTGAAAGCTCTGGAACTTGGCGCTTTTGACGTTATGCCAAAACCTGAAGCAGGTAAGATGGCAGAGAATATGCTCAAAATCAAAAAAAAACTTGAGCCTATTATACGCCATGTCAAACGCCATAAATTGCGAATAATTGATCCGCTGGTCAGACCCAAACCTGCGGTATCGACCCGGGCAAAAGTTGCAAAACCAAAGATCTCCCCCAGACCGACAGGTATCAGATCCAAATCCGAAATTATAGGTATCGGCATATCCACGGGCGGTCCCAATGCATTGACAAAAATGATCCCCATGCTCCCCCGGGATTTCAAGGCACCGATTCTCATCGTACAGCATATGCCACCTGTATTTACGGCATCCCTGGCCGATAGCCTGAATAAAAAATCATCCCTGGAAGTCCTGGAGGCCAGGGATGGTGATACAATTCACCCTGGAAAAGTTTTTATTGCACCAGGGGGCAAACAGATGAAAATTGTTGCAGGCGCAGACGGTTTAACCCGAAAAATAAAAATTACGGATGATCCACCGGAAAATTCGTGCAAGCCCTCGGCAGACTACCTGTTTCGCTCCATTGCCCAGCACTATGTGGGAAGATCCACAGGCGTTATCATGACCGGCATGGGCTCTGACGGATCAAAGGGGCTTGTTCAGATGAAAAATAACGGCAGTTTCATTATTGCCCAGGATGAAGAAACATGCACGGTTTACGGCATGCCCAAAAAACCTACCGAATCCGGAATAGTCGATGTCATCGCACCTTTGGAAAAAATCGCTGATGAAATCATAAAAACCGTTTAACCAGAAATCCAGCCCACGATATTTATGAGTAACATCAAAGTAACTGCCGAAGAATTCAAAACATTTGCCACGTATATCCTGGATATATCAGGGATTGCTCTGGGTGTCGGAAAAGAATATCTTCTGGAAACCAGACTTAATCCGCTGCTTTCCAAATACCAGTGCCACTCATATTCGGATTTAATGAAAAAATCCAAACACGGTTTTGACAAAAAACTGGAAGGCGAAATTATTGATGCCATTTCCACCAATGAAACCTATTTTTTCCGGGACAAAACACCGTTTAAACTTCTCCAGCATAAAATACTGCCTGATCTGATTGATAAACGATCGAAAACAAGTATTGGGAAACCCACCATAAGAATATGGAGTGCCGCCAATTCAACGGGGCAGGAAATATACAGCATTGCCATGACCATGATTGAGATGGGTGTCACACTTGACAACTACAATATCAGGCTGCTTGGCACGGACATCTCTGATGCAGCCATTGCCAAGGCCAGTTACGGCGTTTACAACAAATTTGAAGTGGCACGCGGACTTGAGCCTGCCCGGCTAAACCGATTCTTTCAGCCCATGGAGAATAATACCTATAAGGTTAAAGATGAGCTTCGGGCCATGGTTCAGTTCAAAAAAATGAATTTGATGAAACCGTTTATCGGTATTGGAAAATATGATATTGTGCTCTGCCGGAATGTGATGATCTATTTCACCACTGAGGACCGCCGAAAAATTTATTCAAATATTTCAAAGGTCATGGAACCGGACGGATACCTTTTAATCGGTTCAACAGAATCCCTGGTAAATGATACTGATCTTTTTGCCTCTTTCAGATATTTAAACTCAGTATTCTACCAGTTTAAGCGCTAGCGGAGCCAAGTATTATGGGTGATATTAATGCACAAGATTTTATTAATGAACTAGTTTTCTGTCTCAACACAAAAGATACAGTTAAAGCCAAAGCTCTGCTTCAATTTGCATCGGACGCCAATATTGATATTCAGGTACAGAAAAGGATCATGGCAGAACTGGCAAAAGGCCCTGCAAACGTTGTTTTTCCTCTGCTTAAATACCTCACCACAATAGAGATTTCCAACACCCAAGTCCAGGAAAGCCTTTACGATTTAATCCTGGACAAGGCATACGGCAATACCAATCTGGTCGCAGAATATATTAACAGCAACGAAAAAAAAACCCGGATCCAGTTTATCCGGGCAGCCCGCGATCTGTTCCTTGAGGAAACCATTCCGGTTCTTATCCAGGTTGTGCAGGATGAAACAGACACTGAAATCATTAGGTCCGCCATGAATTCTCTTGCGGTATTCCGCAAACCCGAACATCTTAACATCTTTTCTTCGTTTATCACGCATTCAGATCCAGAGATCATCAAAACAGCCATTTTCGCCATCAGTGCAATGCCCAATCCCCAGGCAGCAGATACACTGATAAGCTTTTTATGCGAAGATGAAACCATAAACGAACTACTTATCCAGGCTCTTACAGAAAAGCAGGATCTTTATGATCTGGAAAAATTAACGCTTCTTCTATCCAGCCCTGTCACCAATATCAGAGATACGGCCATTGATGAGCTTATCAATATGGGTAAAAAGGCCACACCACTTCTCACCAAGGCATTCCAGAATGCAGAAGCCGACTATATGGTTCATCTGATCACCACCCTTGGTTACATTGGGGATCAGGCTGCCATTCCGGCCATCATAGACATTATCAATACACAGCCCGAGGATGCCAACATCCGCCAGGCCGCGTACGAAGCCATGGAACGTATTCCTTCACCCCGTACAGCCATTTGTCTGGTCCAGGGTCTCCAGGATCCGGAAGAATCCGTACGGATGAGTGCAGCCCGGACCATTGATAAAAACCTGTCAAAACCATTGGTGGCCGGACTGAAAAATATGATCCGGGACAAATCCCCAGAAGCGGTATCAACTGTAAGTACACTCATAGATGCGGATGCAAGCAATGTTTTCAATTTTTTAATGGATGAAAAATCCTTCAGAGAACTTGCCGGTACACATATTGCTGAAAAAGCATCTCCTTCCACCCGCAAGGTCTTCCTAAAAAATATGGCAGCCATTGGGCAGGTTGAATTTGCCAAAGAAATTGCACCCCCAATCACCGAGGCAGATAAAGCAGAGGCGTCCTCTTCCATAAAAATTGTGGTGGTGGATGATTCAAAAATGATGCTCAAGCTCTACCAGAACAAATTATCCGCCCTAGGGCTTGTCTGTGAAACCTACAACCGCCCGGAAAATGCAGTGAAACGGATACTGTCCGGAAAAACGGACCTTGTTATTACGGATTTGAACATGCCCAACATCAATGGTCTGGAACTTACCATGGAAATAAGGCGAAAATTCACCCGGACAGATCTGCCCATTCTGATGATCACTACCCAAAGTGATTTTATAGAAAAAAGAGGAGGTGATATGGTTATCAACAAGGCCCTTTTGGAAAAATCAGGCATTAATAAAATCCTCCACAAACCCTTTAGCGATAACCATTTCAAAGCGTCTGTCTTTGAACTGCTTAAACATGTAAGGTCTTTTATTCCATGATAAGAAAGGCCCTCATTGATGATGTTGCCCCCATACATGCCCTGCTTAAATTTTATGCCGAAAAAGGGGAGCTTTTAGGCCGGCCTTTAAGTAACCTTTATGACCATTTACGCGATTTTTGGGTATATGAAGATGAGGATACCGGCAAAATTACAGGTTGTGCAGCGCTGGCCTTTTGCTGGGAAGATATCGCGGAAATTCGGTCTGTTGCGATAAAAGATGGACACCATGGGCAGGGGATCGGATCGGCCCTGACAGAACGCTGTATCCAGGAAGCCTTCTATTTTAAATTAAAAACATTATTCACACTGACCTACCGCCCGAAATTTTTTACCCGTTTCGGATTTGAAATAACGGAAAAGGCCAATTTGCCCATGGTCAAAGTCTGGGCTGGATGCCTGGACTGTGTGAAGTTTCCGGATTGTGATGAAATCGCCATGATAAAACAATTATAATTTGTGCTTGGACAAAAAATCACCCATCTGCGGCGTTGCAAAAAAATTACAATCCTCACAACCATGAGCTTGCACTTAAAAATTAGCCACCTAATTTAACCACGACCTTTAGTTTTCTCCAACGAGTTACCAGTTTGGGGCTTTATAATCGACAACAGTCGTACAAGCAGTACAGGCTCTTTGTCGAGGCCGGAACAGCAAATCCATAAGAACAGAACGAAATTACCTTGTTCGTAATAGGCACCGCCTTGCTTTTCCAGCTGTGAAAGCATTGAATTTGCCGATTGGCAGTGGTGCCATTGAAAGTTCGATGCGAAGGGTGGTCAATTTGCGGCGCAAAGGCCCCTGCATTTTTTAGAGCGTGTTTGATAATTAGGGGATCGAAGCGAAATCTCATGAAAATGAGAACCAATTTTCACAAATTTTCTGTTAATAGTGGGACTATTGACATAAAATTTGGAGAAATTGGAGCCATTTTCATGGGATTGCAGCCGATTCATCAATTATCAAACACGCTCTTAGGTGCAAACTTGTCAGGAATCTGAATCAAAGTCCGGAAATAAAAGTCCATCCATCTTGGACTTTGCCCCGGAGGTTCCAGGCACAACCGGGGTGTTTTGGGCTGCCGTGACGGTATTTTTGGTTTCCCGGGAAGGCAGCTCGTAATTCACACCGATGCTTTCATCACCCTGGTGTTCAACAGATACCGGGATGCTGAACATCAGCTCTTTTTCCTGGCGGGTTACCACGGGAAACCCATAATGGATATTTTCATACTTCATGGGTTTTCCAGCCTCCAGTCGGCCTTTGACAAATTCGTTATGGAGATCTATGCGGTGCTGTATGACAGATGAGAAGTGGTCAAGACTATCTTGTTGGCATTTATCATAAAAGTTTTCCAGAAGGCTTGGGTCGATCTCATAGCCTGTGGAATTGCGCCCGGCAGCCATGGCCGCAAGCGTTGTGGTGCCTGTGCCCAGAAATGGATCCAGAACAAGATCCTGTTTGACTGAATACATGTTGATCAGGCGATAGGCCAATTCAAAGGGAAATGCCCCGCTGCGGCCACGGTTCTTTTGTTTTCCCATGGCCTGGCGGGTGCCTTTAAGGTCGATCCAAATGTCTGAAAACCACTGGTTGCGTTCCTCCCAGAACAATGCGCTTTGCCGCCGGTTTTCCTTGGTTTCCGGGGTGGTAAACTCGCGTTTGCCCCCTTTTCTGAGGATAAGAATGTATTCATGCTCCAAGGTGACATAGGCCCCGGCCGGCAACATGCCTGAACCCATGAATTTGTTGGGCGCATTGGTCTGTTTGCGCCATAATATGCAGGGCAGCGCTGTAAATCCCAATGCCTGGGCCGCATGTAATATTCGGGCATGGTTGGGGTAAAGGGCAAAATTATCCCCCAGGGTACGTGTGGCGTCACCGATATTGATGCAGGCAAATCCGCCGGGTAAAAGCACCCTGAATATCTCTTTCCAGACCCGGTCCAACACCTGGTGCATGAGTTCAAATGCAAGGCGTCCATCCACTTTTCTAAGGGCTGTTTCAATTTTTGGGTTCTGGCGACTGAAGATGTTATCCCACATGTCAATCATGGGATAAGGCGGCGATGTCACCACAAGGCCGACACTGCGGTCCGCCACCTTTTTCATCTTTTCGGCATTGCAGATATAGTGTTTATGGATTGTTTTCATCTGTTCTTGTGACCACCTGCCTTCCAAATTTTTAACTGGTTCCAAGGCGCATCAATGGGTGCAAATTGAAATATGGGCCCATTGGCGCAACCAGGAAACCAGGTAAAAAGACATGTTCTATGGTGGGTTTTCAACCATGGTCTTTATTAAAATACCTTCTGTACCAAAGCCATTTCCACCACAGGCAAAGGCCCTATCGCCTTCCCGGGCAGTTGATTGAGAATTTTCTGGGGCATGGACCGGTACAGCAGCCGTGCGGTGAGTATGTATCCCTTTTTGGGAACGATTGTTAAGTTAAATAACCGGACCGCACTTTTTCCTGCAGGAATCCGGGTGTCGGATAGAATTTCCTTTGCTTTGGCCATGTTGAAGACCGGATTGCCACGACCATCTCCAAAAACGGTTTTAAACATCACCGTATTTTCCGGCAGTTCATTGTTGCCATCGGGAACACCGGTCTGGAAAACGGTTTTTCCTTTACTGTCGGCCAAGGTGACTTCAATCCATACCTGACGCAAATCCCCGAGCCCTGTGGGCAGGCTGTGACCGGCACCGGTATTGGTTACAACCACCCGGGCTGTGTGATTGTCCACCATGACCAGGAAAATATCCGCCGCATGCCTCAGACGCTCCACAGCCATATCGGATTTATCTTTGGCTGTAAACATTCCAGGCACACCTGAGTTGCCGCCCACAAAATTGTGGGTAAAAATGTGGGGCCGTTCCTTGGCATCTTCTGCTGCACTGCCCGGATTTTCAGGACGCGGTGTCGATCCTGTGGTCGGCACCCCGGGCCGCTGGTACATGTGGCACCCTTGACAGGATACATGCTTTTCAGGATCAGGACTGTTATATTTACTGTTTTGCCATTCTGTATATGTGCTTTCAAGGTCAGTACCAAAGACCACATGCTTGACATCATGGCAGGTTCCGCAGATTTTTGAGTCCGTATGCAGCTTTGAAAACGCAGCCTCGTGGAAGTCAGGTTCAGCATCGTCAAAGGGGCCATGCTTGACACCGGGATCATCCTCGCCCTGGCCCGGGGATAACACCAAACCATTATTATACATCCGGCTGACATCCACGGCCACATGGCAATAGTCACACTGGATTCCCTGGGCAGGGATCTGTCCGGTTTTGGCTAGATCATCCGATGTTTTTTTCGGAAAACCGCTGACATATCCCACAGGGGTATGACACTTCACGCAGGATTCGGCCTCTTCAATCTCACCGGCATCGGTCAGGCCCTGGAGGAAAAATTTTGCCACCCGGTTATAAATGGGGTCTTTATGGGACAGGTGATGCATGGACCCCTCCCACTGGGACATGATTTCATCATGACATCCTCCGCAGGTCTCGGGGTCGATGAATTGATCCAGTTTAAAGTTTTTTGATTTGGTAGATGCTTGAACAGGTACAGCCCACATCAATGCAATACACAGGAACGCAAGTCCGCAGCAGGTGGCAGCAACCCGGATTTTTTGTTGGATATACATCATTGAACACTCCTTATTTTCAAACAGGTAAGGCCCATGGTCAATTTGGCCCTCCGGGCCAATCATTTTTTCGGACCTCAGGATTTACAGGGGCCATGGCCCTGTTGACTGGCCTTCTGGGTGCCCGCTGCAATCCAGTCCAGAAAACGGACAATTACATTTTTTTTCTTACCTGGTTTTTTGCCTGATATTTTATTGGGGCTGGTGTTATTTTTCATGGGTTCCCCCGCTTGTTTTTTGTTTCACATGATAGATGAGCAGAATGTGCCCGTTTCCCATATCCCGGCTTGACTCAAACGAGAGGCTGAGGTCAAGGTGCAGGGGGGGGGCAAATATGGACAGCCCGGAGCCGAACAACCGGGGCACCAGGGTCAGGTGCACCTGTGTGATCAGATTGGCCTTTGCAAACAAGGTATTGATGGTAGCACCACCAATTAAAGCAGCACTGGTGTATCCTTTAAGTGAAAGGTCTTCAAGTATCCTGGCCGGGGATAAATCCGTAAATACCAGATTATCCTGATCGCTTTGCCTGGATCTATCCCGGCTCATGACGATATTCAGGCGGCCTGGCAGAACGGAGCCAATGGTGTCATAGGTTTTTGACCCCATAATCATGACACCTGCCTTGTGGGTCAGTTCCACAAAATATTTTTTGTCAGCCTTGCCGCTCCAGTCCACAAACTGATCAGAATTCTTTGCAATCTTACCGTCCACGGTTGAGGCCATCAGCAAAATGACTTCCATATAATCCCCCTTGCTCAGATAAAAACAGAACAGACAGATCCTGCCATAGCGCCGGTAGTTCTGTCTGAACTGTTTGACCAGGGCTTGCTGCCCCTGCAGCCGCCGGGGTTAGGACCAATCCCCATCAAAACCAGAAATTGTTCAACCCCTTTTTCTTATCTATAGTTTAAAGTTCTCAGTCTGTATCTCATACCAGGCCTTCAAAAAAGTCATTTCCCTTATCATCAACAATGATAAATGCAGGAAATTTTTCAACCGTGATCATCCACACAGCTTCCATGCCCAGCTCTTCATATTCAACCAATTCAACATTTTTAATAAAGTCTTTGCCAAGACGTGCGGCAGGTCCGCCCGGGGAACCTAGATAAAAACCACCATAGGTCTTACAGGCATCGGTTACCACCTGGGACCGGTTACCCTTGGCCAGCATGACCATGGATCCCCCTTCTTTCTGAAAAATAGGGACATAGGGATCCATGCGGCCGGCTGTGGTGGGGCCGAACGATCCGGACGCTTCTCCTTCGGGTGTTTTTGCCGGGCCGGCATAATAGATGATGTGATTTTTAATGTAATCGGGCAGTCCATCCCCTGCTTCATACCGTTCCATGAACTTGGCATGGGCAATGTCCCTGGCCACAATGATTTTGCCGCTCAATGACAGGCGGGTGGATACCGGATATTTGGTCAATTCAGCCCGGATTTCATCCATGGGACGGTTCAGGTCGATTTCAACAGCAGGTGCCATTTCAGGTTCGCTGGCCGGCATGTATTCCGCCGGATTTTCAACAAGCTGTTCCAGGAATATGCCGTCCCGGGTGATTTTGCCCTTGATCTGACGGTCTGCGGAACAGGAAACCCCAATACCGATGGGACAGGATGCGCCGTGGCGGGGCAGCCTTACAACCCGCAGATCCAGGGCAAAGTATTTGCCGCCGAACTGTGCGCCAAGCCCTAAGTCTCTGGAACGTTCCAGGACTTTTTGCTCAAGGTCGATGTCCCTGAACGCATGACCGGTTTTACTGCCCGTGGTGGGCAGAGTATCAAGGTAACGGGCCGATGCCAGTTTCACAGCTTTGAGGTTTGTTTCAGCAGAGGTTCCGCCAATGACAAATGCGATGTGATAGGGTGGACAGGCTGCTGTACCCAGGTGCTTCATTTTATCCAGCATGAAATCAATCAAGCCCTCTTCGGTATTGAGCACGGCCTTGGTCATCTGGAACAGGGAGGTCTTGTTTGCAGACCCACCACCTTTTGCCATGAACAGGAAGTTATACTCATCACCTTGAACGGCAGCGATGTCCACCTGGGCAGGCATATTGTTTTTGGTATTGACTTCATTGTACATGGTCAGTGGCGCATTCTGGGAATAGCGCAGATTGTTTTCTGTGTAGGCTTCAAACGCGCCTTTGGACAATTCACACTCATCATCGGACCAGGTCCAGATCTGCTGACCCTTTTTGCCCATAACAATGGCGGTCCCGGTGTCCTGGCACATGGGATATACTTTTTTTGCGGCAATGACCGCATTTTTTAAAAGTTCCAGCGCCACATAACGGTCATTGTCAGAACTTTCAGGGTCATCAATTATGGCCCGCACCTGCTCCAGGTGTTCGGCCCGGTAAAGGTGGGCCACATCCTTAAAGGCGGCATTGGCCAGCAGAGTCAATGCAACGGGCTCCACCATGACCACATCTTTGCCCTCAAATTCCCGGACCCGGACATGATCCCTGGTCAACAGGCGGTATTGGGTTGTTGTATCCTTTTTCAACGGAAACATGGGTTCATAGTTAAATTCCATTCGTTTTTCCCTCTTTATAGTTTTTCCCTCTTTTAAAGATCTGACAAGCAACAGATTTAAAATCCCTGCTGCCTGCCGCCATTATTTGAAATAGTTAATATAAAAGTCCGGACAAATTGTCCAATTTTCTTTTATATTTTTATCATCCTTTATCTTAGGGATGCAATTTGAGACCCAAGGGGAAGATGCTTGGGACAGTGATCCTGGCTCTTCATACAGCCCATGATCAGAATTAAAGCAACCCCAACCTACATGGAGACCACATGGTGGTGGCGCCGGGCAGGATCGCCGATGGCAGCTTAAAAGACAAGCCGATGGGAGATTTTATTTTGATCATGGGGCCTAATTATCAAACAGGCTCTAACACCCATTGAATAGATTGTACATGTGCCGCACATGTGCTATCTTGTCCAAAGAAATGAATTAAACCAAGGAGTAAAAAAATGGAGATCGTTAAACAGGGACCAATGCGGCGTAAGCCAATATTGATGCCTTTGGCAATGATTGAAAAAGTGAACAGCATGGCCCAAAAAAACAACATTTCATTTGCTGAAGTTGTCAGAAATGCTGTGGATGCGTTTCATTCTCAATCGACGATTGAAGAAGATGCACTATTGGAATCTTTAGCTGATACAATGATTGAAACCACAAAAAATCTTGTTGGCCGTATAGATGAGTTAGAAGCAAGAATTAATAAAACGCATGCAATTTTGGAGCGTCGGTGATGGGAGTCAGTGAAAAAGTTATGGAAGCGCTGCGCGCAGGCATTCTTTTAAATGATAAAGTATCAACGCTTATGGATACAGTTGAGCGCATGGATCAGGATATGAGAGGCTTAGACAAACGCATTGTCAGAATTGAAACCTTGATTGAAGTATCACAATACACTTTGCAAATTTCACATCGTAATTCAGGGGACGCCTGAGGCCCATGATCAAAATAAGATCTCCCATCTGCTTGTCTTTTAAGCCGGAGCATCTCTGGGAGATTTAATTCTGATCACGGGCCTTAGACGTCATTGGGGAATTGAGAATTCACTTCACTGAGTACTGGATATTGCATTCCGGGAAGATGAGAGCAGGATACGAAAAGGATTCGCGGTAGAGAACTTTGCGGCAATGGATGTACAATATTTGGAGGACGTAATGTTTGCATGACTGTCAGGTTACCGCAAAAAACATAGGCAGGCTGGAATTTTTACATGCGTTGGCCCTGTGGGATAGTTTATTTTTTCTTGAAGTTTTACCATTGTTGGTCCACAATAACCAGAATCCATTTCCGGCTTGGGAATCATGTAATCATTACGATTTTTTCACTACGACGATTTATATGCTTGAAAAACTTGCGCTACAGAAAAAATTCATTACAAACGCCCAGTGCTCACAAGCGATAAACGCATGCCGCAGTGCAGATAACTTTGATCTTGCGTTAACAAATTATTTTAAAAAGGAAAATATCCTTACCGACAAGCAGATGAACGTGCTTGTGGCCACCTATACTGCCCTGAAAACCATCCAGAAAAATCAAATATTTGGCAATTGTGCCGTTGACCTGGGTCTTGTCAACGAAGCACAGTTTCTTGGGGAGATGGCCCGGCAGAAAAAGATACTGGCGGAAAATAAACAACCCGAGTTTATAGGTAAAACATGGAGACAAGACCAGACACTTAGCCAGGAGCAGTACGAAACGATCATATGGCAGCTTCAAAAAACGCACAATCCCCAGGGCATTGCCCACCCCGCCAAACCTGTGACGGATCCTGAGCCGAAACAAACAGATTACTCACTGAACAAAGTGCTTGACTGCGGCGTAATGCTGGAAATTGATGCTTCCGGTATGGGAGCATTTATACGAAAAACCGGGACCTTTAAAGAGACGGTGACTGCCGCCAAACTCATTGAACAACTGAAGGACAACGGCATTACTTATGGCCTGGTTGAATCGTCTGATGTGGAAAACTTCATCGCCTCCTCGGGATTCAGGATCAATTCATTCCGGGTCGCCCAGGGGACTGATCCGTTACCGGGCAAAGATGCCAGGGTCGAATTGTTTTTTGAAACAGATCATCTCAAAGCCGGGGGGATTGATGAAAATGGCCGCATTGATTTTAAAGACAGAGGTCCCATTCCCTGGATAAAAAAAGGAGGTCTGCTGGCAAAAAAATTTCCCTTGGCCAAAGCCAGTAAGGGCAAAAATATTTTTGGCCAGGTTCTTGACGTACCCGGGGTGTCAGACATAAACCTGGAATACGGCAAAGGCGTTGTGTGCTCTTCTGACGGTCTTGAACTCTATGCCCAAATCAGCGGCACCCCGATACTTGATCGGTTTAACAAAGTTCGGGTAAACCCTGTTTTTACAGTACCCAATGATGTAAACTTTGAAACCGGACACATTGACTATGATGGAGAGATCGTCATCAAGGGGACACTCAAAGCCGGATTCAAAGCCATGGGCCATGTGATCCGCGCCGGTGCGGTGGACGGAGGAGCAATCCGGGCCGCAGGCGATGTTACGGTACTCAACGGGATGATCGGCGGCACTGTATATGCCCGGGGTCATGTCAGCATAAAATTTGTGCGCAGCGCCACCATATACTGCCTGGGCAACCTCACCGTGGATAAAGAGATCCTGGACAGCCGGATCGTCACCTCCGGTGCGGTCATCATTAAAAACGGAAAAATCATCGCGTCCGATATAACCAGCAATAAAGGGCTGTTTGCCCAGCACCTGGGTACTGAAAAATCCGTGCCCAATACAGTGACCTTTGGTGTGGATACCTTCACTGACCGGGAGCTGAAAGATATCCAGGACCGAATTGAACAGACAATGAAGGAGCACAAACGCATCCATGAGAAGCTCAATTCCCTGTCCAAAGAAATTTTCCGTAATACAATAAATACCTTGGGGCTGGTTCACAATATTGACAGGACAAAGCAGGAAAACGACGTATTGTCAAAAAATCAGGGGGATACAACCGCACCCGGACTTAAATCCCAGATACAGGTAAACAACCGGCTGATGATTCGTTTAGACAGAGTGCTGAACCAGATGATCGACCGTATTGAAAAGAAAAAAAGCCGCAGAAGAAAATTTAAGGTTGAATTGACTCAGCTGGAAAGCACCCTTGAAAAGCTGAGAAGCGAAAAAAGTAATTTTATCCGATGGCAGCAACGCAATCCGGGGATGCCCCAAGCGGTTGTGACCGGCCAGGTCATGCCGGGAACCATGATACATGGTCCGGATGTATCACGGGAAATCACTAAAATCAGAAAAAATGTAAAAATCTTTCAAACGCTTGAGCCCAAAGACGGTGACACGGCATTGGAAATAGAGATTGTTGACACTATTAAATGAGAATAAAGTACAGGCGTTCCGGGACAGGTTATACGCCAATGATATGCCGGAGATCATGCGGCATGGGGGGCAGGGCCTGAGGCCTGTGAAACAATACCTCGAAGACGAACATGGTTATCCCCTTGTTCCCATCAAAAGAATTACCCTTTTTTTCCTTGAAGAGATTGGAAACGTTCCATTTGTGCTGCCTGGCCAGTATATTGAGGCACTTTATAAACTGTTTAAGATACTGACCCAGGACCTGCCGGCGGTCTCATTTGATATCGGGGTCAGCATTTTCCAGGAAGGTATCCAGGAGGCGGATAATAAAACCATCATTGAGCTGCTCACCGCCAATGTGATCATGACCTATTTTAACTGGGTAAAATCCAATCTGGGAAATCAGGATAACAGCCTGATAAACCCTGATATGCCATCCATTATTAAACAAAGTACGGCGGGCAGGGATTATAAGCACCTTGTATCAAACACCCTGAAAAGGCTTATTTTCAGTCTGTCCCAGGAGAGGGCATGGTTTGAATATATCGACGAGATTAGTGACGCAGATCTGATCTGCCGGCTGGCCGGTGACAGACTGCCACGCATAGAAAAAACAACCCTGGGCGCCATTACCAGTAAATCCAGGCAGGAGATCGCCGGCTACAACGATGTGTTAACCAAACTGCTTTATACCCGTGCCCGGACCGTCACCTGTCAAAAAAACAAAAAAGAGTACCTTAAGTCCATGAAAAAGCTGGATACAGCCATCTATGGGATATTAAAAAAAATAGACCGGTTCCTGGCAATGGCCGGCAGGTTCAGTCAAATTCTGGACATTTCTTCAAGATTGATCATTGGCGATACATTTTCCAAACTCAGGAAAAATATGCTGTGGCTGTTTTTCGATGTATGGCCCAAGGCGATTGAACAAAGGGATATGCCGCACCAGACAGCGGTTTCTGCCCTGCGGTACAGGATGAATATCCTGTTCAGTCTGCCCCACATTACACGGTTTTGCCGGGAATTTGCTCAGAATCCAGCATTCCATCCCCCGGTGAATGATCTTTTCCAACTGTTGTTCAAGGCACTTGTAGGCAAAATTAATCAGGTGTCCATGGAAGAGAGCCACAGCAGTGCCGCCCTGGAACGGGTAGAAAGGGCCTTGTTTGAAATCCGGCGGGCCATTGAAAACCTTGGGGTGGATGAATCCCAACTTACGGAGGAAAAAAAAGAGGTACAAATTGCCTATACCGAATTAATCTCTAAAATTGATTTTCAATCCTTAGAGGCGGTTTTGAATCTTTGTGATATGGTTTGTGAAATAACCCATGACACGGACCGGGAAATTCTGATCAGCATACGGGCCGCACTTATGAAAAAAAGCTTTGCCAGTCTTGAAGACTATGCTGATAAAAAGATCCCGTCCAAAGACACCATTCACGAAATCAGTAGACGGCTCCAGACATTTGCCGTCCATTTCCGGCCCCAAAAAGAATTTTACCGGATATTTTTTAAGACCTATGTCATTTCCAACCCCAGGCCCAATGCCCCCCATTTCACACGGTTTCTTGTGGGCAACAAGCCCTTTGCCCAGGCCATGCTTATGTGCTTTTCAGAGGATAAAGCCATGAAAGACCTTTTACCGGAATCCTATATAAAAAAAGCAAACCGATTAAATCTGCCACAGATGCGCCGGAACTATAATTGAAAAGGCAAAGGCTTTGTTCCCAGTGGACCTGGCCTTGTTTATACCTGATGGAACCTGATGTTTATTCTGAAAATAATTTTTGTGTGGACGCCAAGGCCTGGGGGAAAAAAGCAATGGCCTTTGCCGTCAGAGCACACAACCATCTTTGGGGCAAAAACAATGAAGCCCCTTTAGCCTTCCTCCATCTGAAGGGATTACATCTTAACTTCATAAGTAAGATGTATCTTGGGTGGAATAAATTTGGTCACCACCGGCCATGTGACGGGTGGGGTCTTTCGGGCAAAGGCTCTTTTTTTATTCCTCCCGGTATCGTCTTTCCCTACATTTTGGAAAAAAAAGTGACCGGTATTTTTATTATGTCCATGGAAAGCCCGGATGCGGAATCGATAATCCCGGGCAGTTTTAAAGGCCCCTTGGTTTTAGGCTCTGGTAATTGTAACACCAGAGAAGCGGCCGGCATCCTGGAAGGTCTTAAAATATTCCAGGAGAACCCGGACATGTTCAGTGATGTTTCCTGTAAGACAGCGTTAGAGCCTGTTTGATAATTGATGAATCGGCTGCAATCCCATAAAAATGGCTCCAATTCCCCCAAATTTTATGTTAATAGTCCGGCGATTAACATAAAATTTGTGAAAAAAAATTACTTTTATCAGTCTAATAAAATCTGATATTCTTTCTTATTTTGATTTCATGTTTTAACCATATATTATTAGGAGGTTTTTAAGTGGAACAAGACAATCTTATTCGATTTGCATCCCGAATGGATTACCTCCCCCCTTATCTTTTCGGTATGATCAATAAAATGAAGATGGATAAACGGCGCAATGGGGATGATGTCATTGACCTTGGCATGGGAAATCCGATGGACCCCACACCTGATGCGGTTATTGAAAAATTGGTAAACGTTGCCCAGGATCCAAAGTCCCACAGATATCCGGAAAGTTCAGGACTTCCCAATTTAAAAAAAGAGGTTGCCAAATATTATGACCGCCATTACAACATTGCCCTGGATGCGGACAAAGAAACATACTTTACCATTGGCTCCAAAGAAGGCATTTCTCATTTGTGCCTGGCCATCATGGGCCCGGGAGACTGCGTTCTGGTTCCGGCTCCGGCATTTCCCATCCATATTTATGCATCGGTGATCGCTGGTGCAAATGTCATGAGGATTCCCCTGGAACCTGAAAATGGCTTTCTGGACAGGATTATTAAAGTGTGTGAAGCCTGTTATCCCAGTCCAAAGGTTCTGATGCTCAATTATCCCCACAACCCCACCGGCGTTGTGACGGATAAGGCTTTTTTCCAAGAGATTGTAACGCTTGCAAAACGGTT
>PDWJ01001987.1_pt1 | contig 23024 bp, 21 predicted proteins | sample 1430881 | NCBI WGS metagenome assembly PDWJ01 (sample SAMN01162460, study PRJNA174530) | Oral metagenome, whole genome shotgun sequencing project. | biome: Marine environment; feature: Marine mammal; material: Swab sample of the gingival sulcus; isolation source: swab sample of gingival sulcus... | reverse complement strand
ACTAACGCTAAAAGTACGGGCTTTTTTTTGGCCTTTTGGGGACGTTGCCTCGGTCGGCTTGAAAACAGCCACTGTTATGTGGGCAATGCCCGAGTAAACAATCGAAGACCGACAAGAAAGAAGTCAATCGCTACCGCACCGACTCCTGCCTATTTATCGCCATCCAGCTTTGTGCTGTGCTTTCTGCTGGAAACGCGCAAAGCGCTGCTCGATCATCTGGTGAAGATGCACGACCAATACATCCTGGACTGGCCGGATGACAGCTCGTTGAGCAAGGTGGATCCGTGGCAACGCATCGATGAAAAAAACGACTGGAATCCTGGATGATTTACATATCTTCAAACGGCTGGAAGAGCGCGGCTACGGTCATCTGCTGCTGGCCCGTTATCTGAGTTTGCGCAAGTATTTTTCGGAGTTTCCGCACCTGCCGTTCCAGGCCAAACCTGGTACTGAAACGCTCCTGAAATCCATCCAGTTGATTCGTCAACTCGATGCCTGTATTTTGGCTTGATTTTGCCGCGTGCTTCTGACTATACTCGGCACCTGTACCAGCTTGATCTGGTGTTCACGATCTAATCATCCAGAGGAATCTGGTTCCGGTTTGAAATCAGTATCTTGCCCTGCCTGATGCAGACGACAATTCTTTTTATAATCAGTACGTTCGTTTCAATTTTAACGCTATTTTTTCAGGAGTAATTTCAATGGCCGTAAACAATCAGTTAGTCATTTTTGATACGACGTTAAGGGATGGTGAGCAGAGTCCCGGCGCTTCAATGACACAGGCTGAGAAACTGCGCATTGCAAAAGCACTCGAGAAAATGCGGGTTGATGTAATTGAGGCGGGTTTTGCCATCGCAAGTCAAGGCGATTTTGAGTCGGTAAAGAGAATCGCGGAAACAATAAAAGACTCGACGGTGTGTAGTTTGGCCAGGGCATTGGATAGCGATATCGATCGGGCGGCTGAATCGTTGAAAAATGCAAACTCAGGCCGAATACATACCTTTATTGCAACGTCACCGATACACATGGAGTATAAGCTCCAGATGAAGCCGGACGAAGTTGTCGAGCAGGCGGTGCACGCTGTCAAACGAGCCAGAAATTATACGGCTGATGTGGAGTTTTCCTGCGAGGATGCCGGGCGTTCCGAGCTTGATTTTCTGTGCAGAATTATAGAGGCGGCAATCGACGCCGGTGCCTCGACTGTCAATATTCCGGATACTGTCGGTTATGCTATCCCGCAACAATTCGGTGGTTTGATCAGGCAACTCATCGAAAGAATTCCGAACTCGGACAAAGCTGTTTTTTCTGTGCACTGTCATAACGATCTTGGTTTGGCTGTGGCTAATTCGTTGCAGGCGATACAGAACGGGGCCAGACAGGTCGAGTGCACGATAAATGGCCTGGGCGAGCGTGCCGGAAATGCTGCGCTTGAGGAAATTGTAATGGCGGTAAACACCCGGGCGGATTTATTTAACCTGCAAACCTCTATTGATACCAGACACATTGTTCCTACCTCGCGGCTCGTATCGACCGTGACGGGGTTTCCGGTGCAGCCAAATAAAGCCATTGTCGGGGCAAATGCATTCGCTCATGAATCCGGTATTCATCAGGACGGCGTACTGAAGAAGCGAGAAACCTACGAAATAATGTTGGCTGAGGACGTGGGCTGGAACAAGAACAGTCTCGTCTTGGGAAAACATTCGGGAAGAAATGCGTTTAGAAACAGATTGGAAGAGTTGGGTATTTCTCTGGATACGGAAACCCGGCTAAATGAAGTGTTTGCCAAATTTAAGGATCTGGCCGATAAAAAGCATGAAATCTTTGATGAGGATCTGCAAGCATTGGTCAGTGATACTGTTGTATCAGCCGGCGAGGAAACCTATCGGCTGGTGTGCATGAAAGTCGCGTCGGAAACAGGAGTTACCCCTGTTGCGCAGTTGACTATGATGGTTGATGGTCAAGAGGTCGCCGCCACCGCTGAAGGGGGAGGTCCTGTAGATGCGACTTATCAGGCCATTGAATCGGTGGTCGACTCCGGCGCGAATTTACAGCTGTACTCGGTGAACAACATAACAAGTGGCACCGATGCTCAGGGTGAAGTGACAGTTCGGCTGGAAAAAGATGGACGCATTGTCAATGGCATGGGTTCGGATACAGACATAGTGATTGCTTCTGCCAAGGCCTATATTAATGCTCTCAACCTGATACTGCAGGACTCTGATAAAATGCATCCTCAAGGTGACGTTTAGCCTGTTGGTTTACCAATGGCTAAATAATGGGTAGATATGAGCATTGACGAAAAGGCGCGTCAGGAGTATCTCAATGTCATTGGGGTGGATTTATGGTATTGCAAAGCTATTTTGCCCGGAGCAAAGACGTCTGGTTCGTTTCGATTCGATGATGGAACCGATGAGATTACACAACACGGTCCTGTATTGATCGGGGCGAACCAGACTTCGGTTAACGCCGCCGAGAATCTAGCCAGTACCCAACAACCTCCCGAAGCTGAGTCTAGAGGCATTTGCCGTGTCGATTCGATACTTTCGCAACCACCTGTGAAGCCTGAGTTATTACAGAAGAAGGTATTCGCGGAGCCTCCTCGCAAGCCTTCACAAGGCGCGGTAGCCAAAGGTCTTGGCCATGTGTTTTTATTGGTTTTCCGAGTCGGCGACTTGGTATTTGTCAGTGACGCCAATGAGTTACATTTACCTATGTTGAAAAAACTCGTCTGGTCTATCTCCGAGTCGATAGTGAAACTGAGACCGTCTTGGGAAGTCGGAGAACTAATCGAGTTTGAATGGCCTGTTTTTTCTCATCAGGATTTACCATTTCAAACGGATGCTGATGCCGCACGAATATTTGAACGCTGTGTCAAGCGCGTTGTGACTTCCAGTGAATGCACACTCATTGTTATGGGGGATGCCGCATTTTCCGCATTGACGGTGTTGTCTCGTTTTCTGCAAGAGTCAAAACTCCCTATTTTAACGGCGTTAACTTCAAAAGAGCAGATTATTCGAGCGGCGTCTTTAATCGATGCATTGGCAGAGCCTCTACTTAAAAGGACGCTTTGGCAGCAACTGAGTCGCGTTCTGGCAACAGGTTGATAGCATGAGAGGTTTCAGCTCGTCCTGGGAGTTCCGAAGTGTTTGTAACGATGATTTGCCGGAGATCCTAGAAATAGAAAGGCTTAGCTATACGCATCCGTGGACTGAAAACAATTTTATCGGTTGCTTGCGTCATCATTATCATAATTGGATACTGTTCGACCCGAACGCAAAAACCGCAGCCATTGTCGCCTATGGATTCTCCAATATTATTCTGGACGAAGTTCAATTGTTGAACTTATGCGTGGCTGATCGGTTTAGAGGTCAGCGAGCCGGTGAAAAAATGTTACGATTCATGATAAGCCAGGCATTGATAGCAGGCGGTAAAAGCATGTTTCTGGAGGTGCGCAAATCAAACGTTGCCGCTATTGGTCTCTACTCGTCGGTCGGTTTCAACGAAGTCGGACTCAGAAAAGGCTATTACCCTGCATTCAGCGGCAGGGAGGACGCCGTCGTTTTGGCGCTGGAACTAGCACTTTACGAGGCTTGACATAACCCAAGCAGGATAAACGACTCGGTTATTTTGGTCAATAACTTCCGCGCAGTTTGGTCAGCCTCACTTATTCCATTGTAGTTATGGTAGCAAAAACAGCTCTTTCAGCTTTTCTCCCGGATCGTTTGCTCGCATAAATGCCTCACCGATCAGAAATGAATTGACCTGATGATCTCTCATCCGTTTTACGTCTGAGATCGTTACGATACCACTTTCTGTGACAATCGTTTTGTTCAGCTTGTCAGGGATAAACGCGAGCAGGTCGAGTGTGGTGGCGAGGCTGACATCAAAGGTGTGTAGATTACGATTGTTAATGCCGAGCAGTTTTGTCTTTAGTTGTAGTGCTTCCTGTAACTCCTCTTCGTTATGTACCTCCACCAACACATCCATGCCCAGTTCGTGGGCGATACCTTCCAGCTCCTGCATTTGTGGCAGGGTCAAACAGGCCGCAATCAGCAGTATACAGTCTGCATCAATGGCGCGGGATTCGTAGATCTGGTATGGCGCGACCATAAAATCCTTGCGCAAGACCGGAATCCTGACCGCTTCTCGTGCCTGTTGTAAATAGGACTCATGTCCCTGAAAGAAGTCGTGATCGGTCAATACCGAGAGACAGGCCGCCCCGGCCTGCTGATAATTCGACGCAATTTCCGTCGGGTGGAAGCTTTCTCTGATCACCCCCTTACTGGGTGAGGCTTTTTTTATTTCCGCAATCACTGCCGGTTGTTGGGCAACCAGTTTTGACTGTATCGCCTCGATAAAGCCTCGGCATGGGGCTCGATCGGCGGCGAGTGCGCGTTGTTCCGATAGTGAGCACCGCTCGGAACGCACCTTGACTTCCTGCCACTTGCGGTCGAAGATTTTACGTAATACGGTGGGCGTTTTATTGATTTCAGTCATAGCGTTGATCCGCATCGAGACAAGACGTGAAACTTGCCAGTTGTTGAATTTTTGCCAGTGCCAGACCACTGTCAATGGCATTCTGAGCGATGGCGACACCTTGTTTAAGTGTTGGCGCAATATCCGCCGCATAAATCGCGGCGCCGGCATTCAACGCAATAATATCCCGGGCTTTTCCGGCGTCATTGGCCTCGTCTTTACCCAGTGCGCGGCGAATCAGATCAAGACTTTGTTCGGCGCTGCTCACTTGTAAACCGATCAGACTGTTACTCTGTAGACCCAGGTCTTCGGGGGTGATGTTATATTCCGTGACTCGTCCATCTTTCAGTTCGGCGATATGCGTCTGGTTGGCCAGGCTGATTTCATCCAGACCATCTGCGGAATGGGCGATCAAAACATGCTCGCTACCGAGCCGTTTCAGCACTTCAGCCATTGGCCGACATAGGGCTTCGTTAAATACCCCGATTACCTGTTTTTTTACCCCAGCCGGATTGGTCATCGGGCCAAGCATATTGAAAATAGTCCGGATGCCCATTTCCTTACGTGGCCCGATAGCGTGTTTCATCGCCCCGTGGTGAGCCGGTGCGAACATAAAACCAATGCCCAATGTTTCGATACAGTGCCGGACTTGCTCTGGTGTGATAGCCAGTTTAATTCCGGCTGCTTCGAGGACATCGGCACTACCGGTTGTGCTGGAGACACTACGATTACCATGTTTCGCCACTTTACCACCGGCAGCGGCGACGACAAAGGCACTCGCGGTGGAAATGTTAAACAGATCGGAACCATCCCCTCCCGTGCCGCAAGTGTCAACCAGATTGGGATGATCAATAGTGACTTTATTGGCCAGCGAGCGCATGACCTCAGCTGCGCCGGTAATCTCGTCAATGCTTTCACTTTTCATACGCAAGCCGACCAAAAAGCCACTGATCTGTGAATCGGTGGCTTGTCCACTCATAATCAGTGTCATAATCTGCTGCATCTCCGATGTGGAAAGATCCTGATGCTCGGTCACAGTGGCAATGGCTGTTTTTATATCCATATTTAATTCCTGAATTAGTTTGTTACTTTCAATTAACTACCATCGAATAAGGTTTAGGGCTGTCACACAGGTGTCTTACCTGTCCAGGAAATTCCTCAGTAAATCATGCCCATGTTGTGTCAAAATGGACTCGGGATGAAACTGCACTCCTTCAATATCCAGCGTTTTGTGTCTTATCCCCATAATTTCCTCCATGCTGCCATCCTGGTTCTCGGTCCATGCCGTGATTTCCAGACAATCCGGTATCTGTTTTTTACCGATCACCAGAGAATGATAACGTGTCGCTTTAAGCGGATTGCTCAGATCGCGAAACACCCCGGTGTTGTTGTGGTAGACGGGGGATATCTTGCCATGCATCACCTGCCCCGCACGTACAATTTTGGCACCAAACACCTGACCAATACTCTGGTGGCCAAGACAGATGCCAAGAATGGGTAGTTTGCCTGCAAAGTGCTTGATAGTGGTCATCGAAATACCGGCCTCGTTTGGCGTGCAGGGGCCAGGTGAAATCACAATTTTTTCGGGTTGCAAGGCTTCGATATCACTGAGATTGATCTCGTCATTCCGGTGAACCTGTACATCGGCACCCAGCTCGCTTAAATATTGAACCACGTTGTAGGTAAAGGAGTCGTAATTATCTATCATCAACAACATGGTGTTATTCTCCTGATCCGTTATGATAACCGGAATTGTCCAGACCTTTCGCTGCCATCGCAACGGCCCTGAATATGGCCCGGCCTTTGTTCATCGTCTCCTTCCATTCCAGGCGCGGAACCGAATCGGCGACCACACCTGCGCCCGCCTGAATATAGAGAGTTTCATCTTTGATTACAGCCGTACGAATGGCAATCGCCGTATCCATATTGCCGTTCCAGGACAAGTAACCAATGGCACCGCCATAGATACCGCGTTTGACCGGCTCGAGTTCGTCGATGATTTCCATGGCGCGAATTTTAGGTGCGCCACTCAGGGTGCCTGCGGGGAAAGTCGCTCTCAGTACATCCATATTGCCGATGCCTGGCTTCTTTCGACCCTGGACATTGGAAACAATATGCATCACATGCGAGTAACGTTCGATCGCCATCCGCTCGGTGACCTCTACCGTTCCGGTTTCGGCGATACGACCGATATCATTGCGGCCTAGGTCGATAAGCATTAAATGTTCGGCAATTTCTTTCGGGTCGGTAAGCAACTCTTGCTCCAACGCACTATCCAGTTCTTCGGTCATACCGCGTTTTCTAGTGCCGGCAATAGGCCGAACCGTGACCACGTCATCCTCGATATGAGCGAGGATTTCCGGTGAGGAACCGACAATGTGGAAGTCGTCTAGATTCAGACAGTACATATAGGGAGACGGGTTGAGGCGGCGTAATGCTCGATAAAGATCGACAGCAGGTGCTTTGAATGGCACTGACATACGCTGGGATAGGACAGTTTGCATAACATCACCGGCAAGGACGTACTCTTTTATCCTGTCTACGGCCTGTTCGAACTGATTTTGTTTAAAGCCTGATCTAAAGTCTGTTTCTCTGGTGTCGACCCCTACACTGGTCGTCAGCTGTTCGTGTGCGCTGGCGCGTAAACCAGTGACCAATTTGTCGAGCGTCGCCTGGGCGTTTTCGTAGGCATTCGGTGTGGCAGGATCGACATGGTTGATTAACATGAGCGTGCCACTCAGGTTATCAAAAACAATTAATTGATCCGATACCATAAGCATAATGTCCGGTGTGTCTAGTTTATCTGGTGGGGCGCTGTTAGCCAGGCGAGGTTCAATATAGCGAATGGTGTCATAGCTGAAATAACCGACCAGACCACCATTGAAACGCGGTAACCCGGGCACATCGGCAACCTTGTATCGTGCTTGGTATTGCTCTATGAAAGCGAGTGGATCTGCTGCGGTTAACCGCTCGATACACTGACCATTCTGCTCGATGGTGACAGCATGGCCGGAAATTTTGACTACAGTGCGACAGGGTAAGCCGATGATCGAGTAACGTCCCCATTTTTCACCGCCCTGGACAGACTCGAACAGGTAACTGTATGGCTGATTTGCCAACTTGATAAAACAGCTAAGCGGTGTGTCCAGATCGGCAAGTACCTCACGGACTAAAGGAATTCTGTTGTACCCCTGCTTGGCCAGAAGGGTAAATTCATCATGTGTCATTTTTATTCCTTGCTGGTGGTGTTTGGGCAGATTGTTTGAGCGATTCAGTCACTGAGTAGACAGTTCATTGCAGCAGACAAACGGCTTTGATTGATTCACTTATTTATTATTGGTTTGAATTTCTGGGTGTCGATAGTTATTGTCGGCAATTGCTGACCAGCGTGGAGCAACCCTCGCACCGCGCGTTATCGGGTTGGATTTACCATCGCCAGCGCAATGGCAGGGGGGTAGAGACGTAGTTGTGTAGAGGCATGTGATGCGACTCTTTTGTACCTATGGAATTAGTATGATTGTTAACTCGACTTAGTCGCAAAAGGTTACAGCAGCTCAGTCAGGGAATCAACCACCCGGTCAGGATTTTCCTCTGCCACCGGCCTGCCATGATTATAGCCGTAGCTCACCGCAATAACCGGTATACCGGCGGCTCGTGCAGCCAGTACATCATTCACTGAATCACCGATAAGAACCGGGTTTCGTGCGTGATGCTGTTTTATTGTTTCCAATAGTTGTTGTGGGTGAGGCTTTTGATTGGCAAAAGTGTCACCACAGACAATGGATGAAAAGTGATGAATTATGTCGAATTTGTTTAGCAGCCGGTGAGTCGGGTCGGTTGGCTTGTTGGTGACGATAGCTTTCCTTTGGCGACTTCTGCTGTTCAGGAGGTCGATAACACCCGGGTAGAGCTGGGTGTGGTTGCCGTTTCTTTGGCTATAGGCATCCAGGAAACAGGCAAGAGCGGCCTGGATGGAGATAGGTTTGACCGGTGTTTTATCACTCGGTGAGTTCTCCATCGCAGAAGTCGCAAACCTGAGCGCCCGCTCGACAAGTATCGAGGCACCGTTGCCAACCCAGGTGCTTACCTGTTCCACAGTGGCGCCTGGCATTCCATAGCTGTGTAGCATATCGGTTATGGCCGCTGCCAGATCGGGCAGACTGTCGGCCAGGGTACCATCCAGGTCGAACATAAGGAGGTCTGCCTTGTCGACGATATCGCGTGCTGTGGGTGCTTGCATTTCTATGCCTCTCTGTGCTTTTGCGTTCGCCAGTGCCTGGCGCATTGTGTCGATGGTTGCAGCATAGTCGTTGGCATTGAATATTGCCGAGCCGGCAACGAAAGTATCGGCACCTGCTTGGGCAATGGCTTTGATATTGTTGGCTGTTACCCCACCGTCGATTTCCAGACGAATCGGTAATCTGCTGGCGTCAATCAAGGTTCTGGCCTGACGCAGTTTGTCCAGTGTGTTGGGAATGAATTGTTGACCGCCAAATCCGGGGTTGACTGACATCAGCAGAATTATATCCAGTTTTTCCATTACGTGCTGGCAATAATGCAGAGGGGTGGCCGGATTGAAAACCAGTCCGGCTTTGCAGCCACCATCTTTGATCAATTGCAGGGAGCGATCGATATGCTCGGACGCTTCCGGATGAAACGTGATGTAGCTTGCTCCGGCATCGATGAACATGCGAATCATATCGTCTACCGGTTTGACCATCAGGTGGACATCGATCGGTGCCGTTACGCCATGTTTACGCAGGGCACGGCACACCATAGGGCCAATGGTCAGGTTGGGTACATAATGGTTATCCATAACATCGAAGTGAATCATGTCGGCACCAGCGTCGAGCACGGCATCCACTTCTTCGCCAAGGCGGGCAAAATTAGCGGAAAGAATGGATGGAGCGATCATAAATTCTGACATACGCTATTCTCAATAATGTGGAGATACCCTGATGGAACTGGTTTGTTAGCTGATAACCTGAAGTCACGGTTATCTTTGAGTCGATACCAGCAACTGTCCGAGAAGCGGTCATTTTAGTTTTTTTTTTGGACGGTTAGAAGTCTTGCGCTGCATTACCGGCAGATTAAGCAGATTAATGACACCCACGTTAAGGTCACGCAATGAAACCAACGACACAAAAACAGACCCGTCTACTTCAGTTATGTCGATCCAGTGTTTTTCTGATGCTATGTGCATGGCCGCCGATGACGGTAAATGGTGCGGAAAACGCAGCCATCGAGCAGCCTGAGGTGAACCTGCCGGCAAATGATAGCGGCGAACCAGTAAAAAATGATGTTGCGACAGCTGGCGATGGTATGGCAGAAGGTGGCGAAAGCGAAGCCATCGCGGAGGAAGCAGATCCTGAGCAAGCCCAGTTGCGGCTGATGCAACAGAAAAAAGAATGGGCGGCAAGGTCTAAAGCCTGGTCATCGAAGCGTGTCCAGCTGGTGTCGGAAGCGTCCGATCAGCGTGCACTTAAAAGCGAATTGAAATCCGTGACTGAGCATTGGCTGCATAGTCCGGCGGAAGCCGTCGAGTTTTTAGTGGTAGAAAGAAAAGAGCGAACCGGGACGCCACAAGGGGCAGCGCTGTTTGTTCCCGGCATCAACCAGCATGCGGACTGGCCCACCATCGTGCGCCCCGTGATGAAGCGGCTGACTGAGATCGGATGGTATTCGTTTGGTATAAGTATGCCTTATCAGAGAAAGATTGAAATGCCCAGGCGTGAGCTGGCTGCCAAAGAGTTTGACACTTATACACCCAGGATGGCCGAAGAAAAGGAGTCTGATGCGCCTCCGGAAGAGGCGAGCGATACCGGTAACAGTACTGAACAGGTAAAGCCGCAGGCAAAACAAGACAATGCGGCCAAGCGAACAGCGGATGGCGCGGATAAAAAAGTAGTGGAAATAGATTTAAGTTCTACCCGGCAGCCGGTTACTCCGAAAGTCGGCGACGAGTCAGCCAAACCGGTTTCTGTCAAGGAAGCGGTTGCATCCCGTTTAACTGCCAGTTTTGAGTTTGTTAAATCAGCGGGCTATGAAAACATGGTGTTGATTGCCATTGGTAATGGGGCTGATGCGGTGTTGGACTTTTTAGTCGACCATAAAGCTAAGCTACCTGCAAGAGGATTTGCTATGGTGTGGATCGAACCAGAATTTGCGGGAGACCCAATGGCCCGCCTGGAAGCGGCGCTTGATGGTTTTTCTTCGCCGCTGCTGGATATAGCGGATTCTTTGGATTTGTCTGGTAAAGCCCAGGCCGATGAACGAAAACGGATAGCCCGGGGGCTGCGAGTACCGCAGTATCATTTGGCTCATATGCCGATTTCCGGGCAGTCAATTATGCGGGAAAAACGCATGCTTCCTTACCGAATATCAGGCTGGTTGCAAAAAAACGCACCCGGGATCAAGACCAAAAAGTCGTCCAGATAAGGTGTCGCTCCAGAGTTGACTCTGGCTCAGCGGTGTCAGTAGGGTGCATCCACAGTCTGTTTTTCACGTTTCAAGAGTTCATAGGCGGCGCGGATTTTTTGCGAGTGCTCTTTGGCACTGTTGATTTTGCTTTCGTTATGACCCTTTGCGATAGACTTATCCGGGTGATGCTGACTGATCAGTTTGCGATAGGCTTGTTTAATCTGCGCCATACTGGCTGATCTGGGTAAACCAAGGAGTTTGTAGGCTTGCGCCTTGGACAGTTGGTTACTGTGGCGCGAGCCGGCCTGTTGTTGTTTTTGCTTTAAATATATCAGGCGAATCCGCTCGAACTGAAACTCCGAGATGCCAACCTTGTGGCAAAGTCGCCGACACTCGTTAATTCGTTCAGGCGACTCTGACAGGCAAGCCAATTGTATTAGCGCACCCAGGTAGATGCCGAGCTGTTGCGGGTTGAATAGACAGGTTTGCTTGAAGGCCGATAAATCTTGAGACAGATCGTAGTCCGCTGATTTGCCTTGTGAGAAGGCTTTTATTGCATGTTCGCGGTCGCTGGTACTGAGTTGGAGCTGACTCATGGCTGATTCGGCAAACGCGATATCTTGCTCGGTGACCCTGCCTTCGCTTTTGGCGATTCGGCCCAGGCTGACAAAGAGCGCTTGAATCATGATTTTTTTGGAGGAGGACTGTAGCCCGGAAACATTGAAACTCCAGTTTTGGTTGACAAACTCCTGACACTGCTCATCAAATTTTGAGCCGAATGCCATCCCAAGCATTGCACCTATCGGGCCGCCCGTCACGAAGCCCATGGTTCCACCGAATAGTTTGCCAAACATAATTATTTTTTTCCTGAGTTGGTCTGTGAATTCAATAGTCGATGATGCAACGCATCGAGCCGATCTGGCGCACCAATATCATACCACTGGCCGGAGAAAACTTCTCCGGATACTTGTTTCTGATCGGCAGCCGTTCGCAAAATGATACCTAGCCTGTTTTCATCTGGTGCCAGCGCGAAAATGCGTTTGTCGAGGACGCTGATGCCGGAAAAAGTATAAGTCGTAACCGATGCCGGTGACGATAGAACAGGTGGCTGATTGGCCAGTTGCCCCGATTCTGTCAGGTAAAAATCACCATTTTGATGGTGAACCGGATTGCTGGTCAGAACAACATGTCCAACATTGCCATTGGTCAGGGGCTTGAGTCTGGAAAACAAAAAGTCGGTCCAGATATCACCATTGATAACGGCAAACTGCCGGTGGTTGCTATCGGTCAGCATGGGCAGGGCTCGTTTTATGCCGCCGGCGGTTTCCAGCGGAGAGGTTTCCCTTGAGTATTCGATATGTACACCGAAGGCAGCACCATTGCCTAAATAGGCCATGATTTTGTCTGCCAGCCAGGAAATATTGATCACGATATCGGTAATGCCTGCAGCGACCAGGTTTGCCAGATGGTATTCGATCAGTGTTTGCTGGCCCGCCCGCAACAGTGGTTTGGGTGTGGTCAGAGTCAACGGGCGCATCCGTTTCCCGAGGCCGGCGGCGAGTATCATGGCTTTCATCGTGAGTCGGATTCTTCTTGTTGTTGCGCTTTTTCTTCGATCACCGGTAGCCTGGGTAGGATGGCATTGGTCAGCCAGGTGCCAAATTCAGCGAATTCGGGGTAACGAGCGCTGACCGATTCAATATACGCTAGGGTCAGCGGAATGTCATCCAGATAACCGTGTTTACCATCGCGCAACGAGAGGCGGGCGAAAATGCCGCTGGCCTTCAGGTGCCGTTGCATGCCCATCAAGTCAAACCAGCGGGTCAATTGCTCCAGTCCGACATCGAGTAACCCCATTTTTGTCGCTTGTCGCTGGTAATAACATAGCCATTCAGTGATCCGCGCTTGTGGCCATTCGATATAGCAGTCTCGCAACAAGGAGACCAGATCATAAGTGATCGGGCCGAATACGGCATCCTGAAAATCCAGGTGGCCCAGTGTCGAATCACCATCCACCAGCATGATGTTTCGGCTGTGATAATCCCGGTGAACCGGGACTCGAGGCTGGTTCAGTGCGTTGTCGATCAATTGTCGAAAGGTGTCTTCGAGTAAATCAATTTCGTTTGACTGCAGCGTGTAGCCGATTTTCCTGGTCACCAGCCAGTCAGAGAAGAGGTGAACTTCGCTTTGCAGTAATGCCCGATCATAGGGCGGCAATCCGATTGCTGACGCATCAGCCTGTGCTGAGGGCGTAAAGCTGTTTTGAATTATCAGCAGGTCATCGATACAGCGCCGATAAAGTGTGTCAACATAATCAGTGTTGTGTTGGTGTGCGAGGAGTTTATTCAATAAAAGGGTGTCACCGAAGTCGCTTAGCAGCAAAAAGCCTTTGCTCAAATCCGCCAACAGGATTTCCGGTACATTCAATCCTTTTGAACGCCAGAACTGCGCCACTTGGATAAAAGGTGCGCTGGCTTCTTTTTTGGGCGGCGCGTCCATGGCTATCCAGCTCTGTCTGCTGCCCACAATTGATATTCGAAAGTAGCGCCGGAAGCTTGCATCACCAGATACGGGTGTTATTTTCAGGTTTGCAGTTTTGCCGATTGACCGTGGCTTGATCGAGGGCGCCAAGTTCTGCCAATGATGTTGTAACCAGTTTTCCAGTTCGTTGCGGCGATAATCCATGTTTTGAGCAGATTCTTATTGTGGTTGCCAATAAACGATTTAATAAAAGCGGTCATTTTTGCGGGAATAACCGAAAAAACTACGTCAAGAGTGCATTATATTTGTGACTGATGCAACTTCCGTTTATCATTTCCCAACCACGGGAACGACCTCTGCCATCGAACCTTTGACTGGTGTATTAAACTCATTATCCATGCGTCTACATAGAATCTATGCACCGATATAAATCAGCAGCCACCCCTTTCTCGACGGATGTCGTTTCGTTGGGGCTTTATTTCGGGTTAGTATCGTGCCTAACGGTGTTGAGTGGTAATGGCTTGGCAGAGAATGCCAGTTCCAGTCCCAATCCTCGAGCTTACGAACTGGATTGGCATTTTTCCCCACAAACTGAGTCGGCTCCGGACCAGACCGGCGTGCCCGGTTTGGGTGACGATACACGGTCGGCGGCTTTGTGTGGCGGCTATTATCTGGCACCTGACTATTTATCGAATCCACCTCGGTTACTACTTGAAAACCCTGACTCTATCTATGTGTCAGCCGATGAAAGTGAGGGTGACTTTGAAACCGAGGCGGTACTCACCGGCGATGTGGAAATCAGACATGCCAACTTTTTACTGACCAGTGATTGGGCCAAGTTTGATAAAATTGAAGAGTCGGCTCATCTGGAAGGCAACGTGGTATTTCGAAGCCCTGAATTCGTTATCATTGGTGACAAGGCGGATTACTTGATTGCCAGTGAGGAGTTTTCGCTCGAGTCCGCTTCCTATGTGTTATACGAAAGTCGGATTCGGGGTAATGCAAAACAGGTGTTCAGCCGCAGGAAAGAGGCGGGTTCCGGCTTGTTCGGTGGTTTGACGGAAGCGGGGGGCGGCATCGTCACATCAGTGTATGACGGGTCCTTTTCAACCTGTCCTCCCGGCAACAATGACTGGCAGGTCGGCGCGGCAGAAATAGCCTTGGATCGTGATCAGGGCTTTGGGTCGGCGACGCACGCCGTTCTTCGCGTCCGAAATATACCGGTTGCCTACTTTCCCTATATTACCTTCCCGATAGATGACCGAAGAAAATCCGGCTTTTTGTATCCCGCCTTTGGTAGCTCCAATACCGGCCGGGGCCTGTATTTCAGTACGCCATATTACTGGAATATCGCGCCTCAATTTGATGCCACGTTAACGCCGAACTATATGCATGGTCGGGGTGTGCTGGCGGAGATCGAGTTTCGTCATCTCGGTCGTTTCGGTGCCAGCCAGCTGGATCTAGGTTATTTGCCGGATGACAGGCAATATCGGGCAGACAATCCGGGTGAGGATGCGAATCGTTGGGCGCTCGGGTTCGATAGCCTTTTTTATCAGGGAAGCTATCAGCGTGAAACCGGGATTCTGAGGTCGAACATTGATATTAATGTAATCGGAGACACAGACTATCTGTCAGAGTTGAACCGGTCACTCAGCATTGACGAGGCAACTCATCTGCAAAAACTCTGGTCTGTGGACTACCGCTCCGCTCAATATCAGGTACAAGGGTTGGTCCATGCTTACCAAACGGTCGATGAAGATGTACAGGCGAAGGACAGACCCTACGCACGTCTGCCTGAACTGAGCTTTACCGGTGCATTTGACATCGGCGACTTGGTGTATGGTCTGGACTCGCACTATGTGCATTTTTATCGGAGCAATTCAGCTCTCGCAGGAACGGATAGAATCAACGGGCAGCGGTTTACTTCGATTCCCCAGGTGTCTTATTTCTGGCAATGGCCATGGGCCTATATCACGCCGTCTTTCAAACTGCATCATTCGGACTATTTATTGAGTGATCAACCCCAAGGCACTGATCGGCATTTAAGTCGAACCCTGCCGATTGTCACGGTTGATAGCGGTTTGTGGCTTGATAATGACTGGACATTCCAAACCGGAGATTGGTGGCAATCCATCGAGCCTCGGTTTTTTTATGTCTATATACCGACAAAAAACCAGTCGGACTTTCCAGTTTTTGACACTAGTCTGCGTCCTTTTCACTTTAGTCAATTGTTTGATGACAACCGGTTTTCCGGTCATGATCGTATTGCGGACAATAATCGCCTGACTGTTGCGTTATCCACGAGCTTGAGAGATCGGCAAACCGGAGATGAAAAGGTACTGTTCAGCATCGGGCAGGTGTATCACTTTGATGATCGCGAGGTGGTGCTGGATACCGGGTATTCGGTGATGACACGCAGTGACTCGCCGCTGGCGGGTGAAATTCAGTTGCACCCCTATCCCTGGATCGATCTGGAATTCAATGGATTATGGGATGCGCGCTCAAGGAAGACCAGGGAAGGTGCATTTAATCTGGCACTACATACACCTGACTATGGTTCGATACTGAATATTGGGCATCGCTATGTCGAAGGCAGACTGGAGCAGTCTGATGTGTCGGCCGTTTTGCCGATTACCGATCGGGTGACTTTGATGGGGCGCTGGTTGTACGAGTTAAAGGATAATCGTACCATAGGCTCAGTAGCCGGAATCGAATACGAGAGCTGTTGCTGGCGGCTACAGTTTATGTCGCACAGTTATCTGACCGGTGATCGATCGGTGGATCACCGGTTTTTGGTACGGGTCGAGCTTTCCGGCTTAGCTGGCCTGGATACTGGTTCGCTAGGACGCATCGAGAACGCTATCGAGGGGTTTGATAGGCGCCGGGAATATCGTCTAAGTGACTGAAAAAAAGGATCGATCGGCGTCAGTTTGTTTTTCACGGCGTTTTTGATCGCAATTGAGAGTACAAGTTTCCATGGTAATGATCAGGATGGTGAATTCGCTTTTGTTCAAGTTATCACGAATTCGGCGGGGTTATATCGGGCTTTTGGCAGGCGTATCGCTGATGTCGGCCAATGCGGCGACACTGTTGGATCGAGTGGTCGCTGTGGTTGAAGATGGAATCGTACTTCAATCCGAGCTGGATACCCGTATCAGTTCGATCGAGGCTCGCCTGAACGCGCAAAACACGCCGTTACCCAGCAGGCAGGTTATGCGTGAAAGAGTGCTTGAACAGCTGATTCTGGAGCAAATTCAGCTTCAGATGGCCGAGAGAATGGGCTTGAGAGTCAGTGATGCCGAGTTGACCGAGGCTCTGAACAGCATTGCCCGTCGCAACGGATATAATCTGCAAGAGTTCGCTGAAGCACTGGAAGCAGAGGGTGTGACCTTCAGTCAAGTGCGTAACCAGATCCGAACCGAGTTGTTGCTTGGTCGTTTGCAGCAGAAACGGGTCGCCGGCAGGGTGCGTATCACCGATAGTGAAATAGCCAGTTTCTTACAGTCGGCTGCGGGTAGAAATACGACCTCGACGGAGTATTTGTTGGGGCATATTTTGTTGAGTTTGCCGGCGAACCCGATGCCTGCGCAAATTGCAAGCAAGCGAAAGGAAGCCCAGCAAGTGGTGGCTGAAATCCGTCAGGGAGCTGACTTCCGGCAAATGGCGGTGGCCCGTTCTGATGGTCGCAACGCGTTGCAGGGCGGCGTTATCGGTTGGCGTAAAGACGCTGATTTACCGACTTTGGCTGCCGATCTGGTGCCAACAATGTCGGTTGGCGAAGTGTCAGATCCTATTCAGACACCCAGTGGCTTCCATTTGGTGACTGTACTGGATAAAAAAGGCGGTAAATCGCAGATAGTGACGCAATACCGGGTGCGCCATATTCTGCTCAAGGCAAATGAGTTGCGCTCGTTACCCGAAGTAAAAGCGGAGATTGACAAGTTGTATCAACGAATTCAGGCGGGCGAAAACTTCGCAGAGCTGGCCAGGCTTGTTTCGGAAGATCCGATATCCGGGGCTGATGGTGGCTCGCTCGGTTGGGTAGGGCCGGGGGAAATGGTCGCGCCATTTGAAGCAGTCATGGTGGCGACGCCTGAAGGTGAGCTTTCCGCGCCTTTTCAAACCCGGTTTGGCTGGCATATTCTGGAAGTGATGGATACCCGGGAAAAAGACATTGGCGAGCAGATTCAGGCCGGCAAAGTCCGGCAAGTCCTGCATCGCAAGCAGTTTGATATTGAATTGCAAAAGTGGTTGCGGGAGATTCGCGAAGAAGCTTATGTCGAAATTAAACCGATGGAGGCATCATGACCGGTTCACCGAATGCGCAGGGAATTGTCGCGATCACACCAGGCGAGCCTGCCGGTATTGGCCCTGATTTGTGTGTTCGGCTGGCACAGGAAGCGGTGCGCGACGATATCCTGTTGATCTGTGATCCTGAACTGGTGGCTGCGCGGGCAAAAAAACTGGGTTTGTCTGTCGATATCGATTTGTATCAGGGTGCTGGTTCACCGGTAAGATTTGGCGACGGCGTGGTGACAGTGGTGCCGGTCGCTATGCATCAGCCTGTCGCCCCAGGCAGCGCATTGCCAGCCAATGCCAAGTATGTTTTGGACTCGCTGCGCCGGGCGGTGGCGGGGTGTCTGCGAGGCGAGTTTACGGCGATAGTCACCGGGCCGGTTCATAAAGGAGTGATCAATGATGCCGGTTTTGCATTTACCGGGCATACCGAGTTTTTGCAACAACTTGCCGAGGTGCCTCGTGTTGTGATGATGTTGGCGACCGAGGGCTTGCGAGTGGCTCTTGCAACCACTCATCTGCCGCTCAAAGATGTTTCGGCCTCCATCACTTACCCGCGTCTAACCCAAGTATTGGAAATTCTTATTGCCGACCTGCAAACCAAGTTCGCTATTGCCAGGCCAAGAATTCTGGTGGCCGGCCTGAATCCGCATGCGGGTGAGGGTGGCTATCTTGGCATGGAGGAGATAGATACTATCATACCCGTCATGGAGCAGTTTGCTGCATATAATGTTGATTTGATCGGGCCCCTGCCGGCAGACACACTATTCACCGATCATTGGCTCGATGCTGCTGATGCTGTATTGGCGATGTATCATGATCAGGGATTGCCTGTGCTGAAGTACAAGGGCTTCGGTTGTGCCGCCAACATAACCCTGGGTTTGCCATTTATCCGAACTTCGGTGGATCACGGAACCGCATTTGATTTGGCCGGAACACTAAACGCGAATCCGGGCAGTTTGCGTTATGCCATTCAAACCGCTCAGGCAATGTCGGCGGCGCGGCACAGGATCGCTCGATGAGCAAACGTGGAGCAGGCCATCGGGCCAGAAAACGCTTTGGCCAGAACTTTCTGCATGACAACCGGGTTATCGACAATATCATTGGCCATATCAAGCCCCAGCAAGGCCAGCGAGTGGTTGAAATCGGCCCGGGAATGGGGGCGCTGACCGAACAATTGCTGCTGGCCACCGGTGGTGAACTCGATGTGATCGAGTTAGACAAGGATTTGGTTCCGATACTGCGTACCAAGTTCTTTAACTACCCGGGTTTTATCATCCATCAGGGTGATGCGCTGAAGTTTTCGTTGGCCACGTTGGCGCGTAACGATGGCGAGAAAATGCGTGTGGTTGGCAACCTGCCTTACAATATATCGACACCCCTTGTTTTCCATTTGTTGCGTTTTGCACCGTTGATCTCCGATATGCACGTTATGCTGCAAAAAGAGGTGGTCGAACGCATGGCGGCAGGTGTCGGTGACACCGCCTATGGCCGATTGGGAATTATGGTTCAGTACCATTGCCGTGTTACGCCTCTGTTTATTGTCCCTCCCGATGCCTTCACACCCAGGCCCAAAGTGGATTCTGCCATTGTGCGCTTGGTGCCGCATACCGAGAAGCCTATAAAAGTTAATGATGAAAAGATGTTAGAGAATGTGGTGAGGTCTGCGTTTAGCCAACGTCGTAAAACCGTTCGCAATGCATTGTCTGGTTTTATCGATGCGAAACAGATTGAGTCTCTTGGTATCGACCCCCGGCTTCGACCGGAAAACTTGGCGTTGAAAGATTTCGCACTGGTCGCAGACTGGGTTTGCGCCCAGCGTACACAGCAGAACGAGTCATTGTCTGTTGCAGGACAAACGGTGTAAGAAGTAGTAAAGGGTATAAGGGGTAATCAAGGGTATAAGAGGTAATAGAAGGCAATGGCTACTTATGCTGTGGGTGATTTGCAAGGTTGTCTGGCGCCGCTGAAGGTGTTGCTTGATAAAGCCAAGTTTGATCCGAATAAAGATACACTCTGGCTTACCGGCGATTTGGTGAACCGAGGGCCGCAGTCGCTGGAATGTTTGCGCTTTGTACGCAGCATGGGCAGTAGTGCGATTACCGTTCTTGGCAATCATGATTTACATCTTTTGGCGATCGCCTATGGCAAACAAAAAACCAAGCGGAAAGACACATTGCAGCCGGTTTTGGATGCACCAGATCGTGACGAGTTGCTGTCATGGTTGGTCAGGCAACCTCTCATTCATTTTGACAAAGCTGGCAATCGCTTGTTGGTGCATGCCGGATTACCTCATACCTGGACGTTGAAAAAAGCGTTGAGGCGAGCCCGTGAAGTGGAGTTGGCACTGGCCGACCAGACTCGCCGAGTGGCTTTTTTTGAAACTATGTACGGAGATTTACCGGCTAAATGGTCTGCTGACTTGATGGGTAACAAGCGTCTCAGGGTAATCACCAATTATCTGACTCGTATGCGCTTTATCAGTAAAAGTGGTGAGCTCGAGCTGGCAGCTAAATGTACGCCTTCTGATGCCCCTTCCGGCTATAAGCCCTGGTTTCAGTTTGAACGCCAGGACTCAATCCGAATTGTGTTCGGGCACTGGGCGGCCCTGATGGGCAAGACATCGAACACTCGATTCGAGGCACTGGATACCGGCTGTATTTGGGGTGGCTGTCTGACTCTGAAAAACCTCGATACCGACAGGGTGTATACCACGCCTTGTGACCAATACAAGAATTGAATTAAATCAAATTGAATGGAGATAGGAGCTTCGAGGTGGCTGATTTATGAGAGCGTTTTATTTGGTTATTGCTTGTGTTCTGCTCGCCTTGGCGGTCGGGTTGGCCGCTGTCGGGGCGCATATGCTGCCTGATGATCCGGCCCTTGCCCGATCCTGGGCGTCGGCCAATCAAATGCACTTTTATCACGCGCTGGGCATGTTTGCGCTTTTGCTGTTGCCGATAAAACGTGGTGAAGTGCTGTTGCACCTGACTTTGTTGTGCATGTTGACCGGGTTGGTTCTGTTTAGTGGTTTGATTTATCTTCGCCTTTATCCCGGTTTTAGTCTCATTGATGGAGTGTCTCATCTGGTTCCGGTTGGCGGCGGCCTGTTGATCTTGTCCTGGTTGCTGGCTGCCATAGTCGTTTTGTTTAATCCCCGGTAAGCAGTTTTTATGCAGTGGAGCAAAGCGCGGATCCTCGCCAGTATTCAACCCTTTTCGTTTGAGTCTGAGTTGACAGAGCAGGAGCGAGAATATTGCTATTTTTACGACATCGATTTCTATCGAACAATGCCGGGCGTCAATCAGAAGCTGGGTTTTTTCTCGTCTCTGGGTTTCAAGGTCGTAATGCATTACTTCTGTCCAGCACAAGCCAAAGGAACGGTACTGGTGATGCATGGCTACTTTGATCATGTCGGATTATACCGTCACCTGATCCGGTTTCTGTTGCAGAATGGATATGCTGTGGTCGCTTATGATTTGCCTGGTCATGGTCTTTCCTCTGGCGATGAGGCGGCGATAAAAAGCTTCGCTCATTATCAGTCGGTGTTGAGCAGGTGCCTGAATACTGTCAAAGGCAATCTGGTCGAGCCCTTGCACGCCATTGGTCAAAGTACGGGTGCCGCGGTGCTGACTGATTATTATCTCGCATTCAGGCACGACCATAGTTCAGGGGTGTTTGACAAGTTGATTATGCTGGCGCCATTGGTTCGTCCGGTTGGCTGGAAAGGGGCTTTACGCACACATGCATTGGTAAAGCCCTTTATTACGACCTGGAAAAGAGACTGGCGAAGGAATACCAGCGACAGTGAGTTTCTTCGATTTTTACGACGTATCGACCCATTACAAAGTAATACCATCTCGGTTGCCTGGGTAACCTCTTTGAAACGCTGGATCGTGCGAACCGAATCTGCTGCGCCGGTCGATATGGCGTTGACAATTATTCAGGGTGAAGAGGATGGCACAGTAGATTGGCGGCATAATCTGGTGGTGCTGAATCGAAAGTTTAGCAAAACACAGGTCTATTATTTACCGGGTGCCGAACATCATTTGGTCAATGAATCTCCCGATATCAGAAAAAAAATCTTTGCTATTATAGAAAGTACACTTGATGATTGAGAATCATTCCGGCGCTTGTGCGGCCGCGATTTTTGTTTGTGGTCCGACAGAACAGAACACAATGCATTGAACAGCATAAGCTGTATTGAATGGAGTAAATTGTATGATAACAAAATTAAAGGCACTGGCTTTGACGGCAGCCATGGTGGTTTCTGCAGGGTGCCAAACGTACGATCCGTATACTGGGGAAAAGAAAACCGCTAACGCGACAACAGGTGCGGTAATTGGTGCCATTGCTGGTGCAGCGGTTGGTGCGGCGACTTCAAGTCGTAAAGACAGAGGTAAAGGTGCGTTGATTGGCGCGGTTGCTGGCGGCGCTATGGGAAGCGGGGTTGGCTACTATATGGACAAGCAGGAATCCGAGTTGCGCCATAAACTGGAGGGAACCGGAGTTCGGGTGGTTAGAGAGGGTGATGATATTGTTCTGGTGATGCCAGGTAATATCACCTTTGATTCTGGCAAATCCAGTATTAAGTCGAGTTTTTTTGATGTGCTCGGGTCTGTCGTGACTGTTTTGAAAGAGTTTGACGAAACCGCGATTCAAGTCTTCGGTCATACTGATTCGACGGGTGGTCGGGCCCTCAATATGAAGCTGAGTGCCGAACGCGCTAACAGCGTCAAACTCTTTCTGGTTGCTCAGGGAATCGCAAATAACCGGATTTACACGGCAGGTCTGGGGCCGGACTACCCGGTGGCGGACAACGCAAGTGTGGCGGGAAGACAAAAGAATCGTCGTGTCGAGCTTAAACTGGTGCCGTTTCAACAGTAAATGACAAAAGAAAATGGTGTTACTACAATATCAGCCGATGCATGGATAACGCTTTATTGAAGGGCGGCCTCAAGTAGCCTTGCCACCACAGGATGTGTACATCAATCCAGCGATAGAAGAGGGGCTAGTCACTACAGAGTTCGGGGTGAATTTCCCTACGCTAAGCCGTCTTCGTGCAAATAAATATTAACTTTTAAAGAACTGGTGCAAAACAGGTTGATACATTTCGTGTGCCCGATATAGCAGGAATATGGTTGGTTCAACTAAACAGCTAAACCTTTAAGCGCTAGTCTAAAGCGAGTCATTTTTAAAAATGAGATATCGTCGCATACTTTGTATGCATTGTTGAACGAAGCCGCTACGCGGCCAATTTCTCCCGCTCAAAATTAATTTTGAAGTCCGTATGTGATTGATAATCACTGATGGGTGAGTATCAAATTTTTCGCATACTTGTTCACCTCGAT
>PDWJ01002846.1_pt1 | contig 23029 bp, 29 predicted proteins | sample 1430881 | NCBI WGS metagenome assembly PDWJ01 (sample SAMN01162460, study PRJNA174530) | Oral metagenome, whole genome shotgun sequencing project. | biome: Marine environment; feature: Marine mammal; material: Swab sample of the gingival sulcus; isolation source: swab sample of gingival sulcus... | reverse complement strand
TCTTCTATGTCCAGTTACAAGTATAATTTTTCTATTTTCATCGAACTTATATTGTGAAGATATATTATTTTCTATTTTTTCTTTTAATTTTTTATCGTTTTCTATTTTTTCTAGTGCTAAAAACAATGCATCTATTACAGTATTTCCTGTAACTATAATGCTTTTTTCATTTTTATTTTCTTTTAGAAGATTTCTTTGACTAGTAACTGTAGGCGCAAAGTGATAGTTAGCTAATACTCCTGCTATTTGTCTATTTGCTTCTTCTGGCCAAGGAGAATATATATCATTTGTTCTAAGTCCTGCCTCTACATGTCCTACTTTTATCTTTTGATAGAAACATGCCAGAGAGACAGAAAAAGTTGTAGTTGTATCACCATGAACAAGTACAATATCAGGTTGAAACTTAAATAAAATATCTTTCATACCTAAAAGAACATTTGCTGTTACAGTATACAAGTCTTGTCCTGGTTTCATAATGTCCAAATCATAATGGGGAACGATATCAAATATATCAAGAACTTGATCCAGCATCTCTCTATGTTGCGCCGTTACACACACTTTTGTTTCGACATTTTTTTCTTTTTCAAAAGCCTTTACTAAAGGTACCATTTTTATGGCCTCTGGTCTTGTTCCAAATACTAGCAATACTTTTTTCAAATTAAACCTCAATTTTCAATTTATTTTTTAATATTTGCTTACCATCTTCAACTCCAGGTTGGTCATAGGTATTTATTTGCATAAACTTACCTACTACCGAAGTTAAAAGTTGGAAAGTAAACATAAGCTTAGCGATATTACATTCATCTACTTTTTCTATAGATATTATATCACATGGTACGTCGCTTATTTCTTGTATTGCTTTTATTGTAGAATCTGCTTGCATATTTATCAAGTCTTGAAATTTTATATTATTTACATAATCTAACTCTGATAGATATTCTAGTGAAATATCGGGTATTAAGGTTTTCATTTCAAAGTCTTCTATTTTTATAAAAGTTACTGTTTTATCTCTTTTACCTTCCATGATGAGCTGTAAAAAAGAGTGTTGATCCACAGGACCAAGTATTCCTATAGGAGTAAGTCCTTGTCTTGTGCCGTTTATATTCTTTTTACCTAAACTTTCACCCCAAAGTTGAATATACCACTTATTAAAGCCTTCAAGTAAAGAAGAGTAAGAAAAAACTACATTTACATTAAATCTATTTTTATTTTCTACTAGAAATCTAGCTTTATTCATGATATGAGTATAATACTCTTTTTTATCAAAGAAACTCTCATATATTTCTTTACATCCCTTTAGAAGCTCTTGGATATCTACTCCTAAGATTGCAAGAGGAAGTAAACCTACAGGAGAAAATACTGAAAATCTTCCACCTACATCTTTTGGTATCTCAAATATTTTCATATCATTTGCTTTTGCATAAGCATTTAATTTACTATTATTTTCAGTTATACATACACAATTTGACATATCTATTTTAACTAGTGAATAAAGATATTTAAATATAGATATGGTTTCTATGGTAGTACCTGATTTTGAGATGATGATAAAAAGTGCATTATTTAAATCTATTTTTGAAACTCTTTTTTGAATATCAAGGGGATCAGTTGATTCTAAAAAGTGTAGTTTTTTATCATTTTGTTTATTTCTTAGGAAATTATGAATAGCATAAGTTCCTAAAGAACTTCCTCCTATTCCCACAACGACTATATCTTTTTGTTCCACTGTTTTTGCAAAATTACTTATATCATCTATATCTTGAAAAGGTAGATGATAGTATCCTATATGATTTTTTTCTTCAACTATCTTTTCAAATATCTCTTCATTTGATTTTATTTCATAGAAGTTTCTAGTGTATTTCATTTTTGTTCTTTTTGTATTAAATTTTCAATTGAACTTAATATATTTTTCAAATCTTGTTTTAATTTATATATTGAGTTCAATATATTTATAGATATTTCATCATTATCTTCATAATCATGGGCTATTTCATTTCTAAGATCTCTCATTTCAAACCATTCATCAACATTTATTATATCTATAGTTTCTAGCTGATTTAAAATATCTAAAAAGGGTTTATTTACATTTTCACCTTGAGATAAAAGTACAGATTTAAAAAGTTTAGCTCCCATAGAATCTTGAAGTTTAGAAAATCTATAAAGAACTTGATCGCAAAAAGCAATATCTTCTATATGACTTAATATTTTTTCATATATTTTTTTATCTATAGGGAATATATATTTTTTTTCAAGAGCATTAAAAGCATCTTCTACTCTATGTAAATGTTTCAAGCTTTCTTTTAAATTATCTTTTACTTTTTGTTTATAAACTAAAGTTTTACTCCCCATTTTAAAGCTTCCTTTTCTATTAGTCTTGTATTATCTAGGTTAAAAACTATATCTATTTTTTGTTCTCCTAGTTCTTTTTTTATACGAGATAAAAATTTTATCTTTTTTTCAAATAAATTTTTATGACTTTTTAGCACTAAATACAGGTCAATATCTCCACCTTTTTTACTGTCATCTACCCTTGAACCAAAAAGATAAATGTCACCTTCTTTAAAAAACTCATAAAAATATTTTTTAATAGTATCTATATATTTTGAAGATAGTCTCATCGTATATTATTTACCTTTTCATCCTAAAATGAACACTCTTTTTTATAAAAATAGTTAGTAGCTTCTACAAATCCATCAATACTACCACAATCAAATCTTTTACCTTTGAATTTATAAGCTAAAACCATACCTTTTTGTGCTTGAGTTAGTAAAGCATCTGTGATTTGTATCTCTCCACCAATTCCTGGTTTTGTATCTCTTATGATATCAAATATATCAGGAGTAAGTATATATCTTCCTATAATTGCTAGGTTTGAAGGAGCATCTTGCGGTTCTGGTTTTTCTACCATATCATCTATTTTATACAGTCCTTCTTCTATTTCACGACCAGCGATTACTCCATACTTATTTGTATGTTCTTTTGGTATCTCTTCTATGGCTACCATGGAGCATTTGTATTTATTATAAAGTTCTACCATTTGAGATAATACTCCCTTGTCTTCGTCAGTATTATCACATAAATCATCTGCTAAGATTACAGCAAAGGCTTCTTCAGAACCTATTAAAGTTTCACCTGTAAGTATGGCATGACCTAAGCCTTTCATTTGTAACTGTCTAGTATAAGAAAAAGTACAGGTATTTATAATATCTCTTATTTCATTTAAGTAGCTTTCTTTAGAACTTCCTTTTATTTGATGTTCTAATTCATATGAAATATCAAAGTGATCTTCTATAGCTCTTTTACCACGAGCTGTAACTATTGCCATAGTACTTAGACCTGCTTCCATAGCTTCTTCTACACCGTATTGAATAAGTGGTTTAGTTAAAATTGGTAGCATTTCTTTTGGCGTCGCTTTTGTTGCGGGTAAAAATCTTGTCCCATATCCTGCTGCTGGAAATAAACACTTTTTTATCATAATAATCTCTCTCTAAAAATCAAATTCTAACAAAAACAACCTTTATACCACTTAACAAATTCGGCAATACCACACTCAAGTTTTGTATTAGGTTTATAATCAAAATCTCTTATTAAATCACTAGTATCTGCATAAGTTGATTCAACATCTCCATCTTGCATAGGTAAAAAGTTCTTTTTAGCTTCTATTCCTATTGCTTTTTCTAAAGTTTCTATAAATTCCATCAAAGAAACTGGGGCATTATTTCCTATATTATATATTCTATAAGGAGCAGTTGATATAGACGGATTTGGATTATTTTCATCAAATTTATCATTTGATTTTGCTGGATTATCTATAACTTTTATAATACCGGCTACTATGTCGTCCACATAGGTAAAATCTCTACTCATATTTCCATGATTAAATACTTTTATTGCTCTATTATTTAAAATAGCGTCTGCAAAAAGCATGGGGGCCATATCTGGTCTTCCATATGGTCCATAAACAGTAAAAAATCTAAGTCCCGTAGTTGAAATACCATAAAGATGAGAATAAGTATGTGCCATCATCTCATTTGATTTTTTTGTTGCTGCATATAATGAAATTGGATGGTCTGTATGATCACTTGTTTTAAATGGTTGAGATTTATTTAACCCATATACGGAAGAACTAGAAGCAAAGACAAGATTTTTTACATCGTTATGTCTACAAGCTTCAAGTATATTCATAAATCCTTTTACATTACTATCTATATAAGCATGTGGGTTTTCTATTGAGTATCTAACTCCTGCTTGTGCTGCAAGATTACATACTGCATCAAATTTTTCTTCTTTAAAAAGTCTGTTTATATTTTCTGTATTAGCTAAATCAAGCTTTATAAACTTATGTTTTGGATAAATAAAAGAAGAAATTAATTCATTTTCTTTTATATCTTCTTTATTTATTCCTAGTTCATTTAATCTTGCATATTTTAAGTTTACATCGTAATAGTCATTGATGTTATCAAGTCCTATTACTTCATCTCTTCTATCAAGGAGCTTTTTTGCTAAATGAAATCCTATAAATCCTGCTGTTCCTGTTACTAGTATTTTCATTAAAATTACTCCTTAACTATCACTATTAAATATATCCCTAGTATAAACTTTATCTTGAACATCTAAAAGATCTTCTGATAATCTATTTGCTACTATTACATCTGAAATCTTTTTGAATTCACCTAAATCTTTTATAACTTTAGAGTGAAAGAATTCATCTTCCTTTAGGTTTGGTTCATATACAACTACTTCTATTCCTTTTGCTTTTATTCTTTTCATTATTCCTTGAATAGCTGAAGATCTAAAGTTATCTGAACCCGATTTCATAACTAGTCTATAAACTCCAATTATATTTGGATTTTTTGCTAATATTGAATCTGCTATAAAATCTTTTCTTGTAGAATTTGCATTTACTATTGCTTCTATCATATTAGAAGGAACATCTTTATAGTTTGCTAAAAGTTGTTTTGTATCTTTAGGAAGACAGTAACCTCCATATCCAAAGCTTGGGTTGTTGTAATGACTTCCAATTCTAGGATCTAATCCTACTCCTTTAATTATTTGTTTAGTATCAAGATTATGACTTTGGGCATAAGAGTCTAATTCATTAAAATATGCTACTCTCATAGCAAGATAAGTATTCGAAAATAGTTTTACAGCTTCTGCTTCAGTAGAATCTGTAAATAAAACAGGTACATTTTCTTTTATAGCACCTTGTTTTAAAAGATTTGCAAAAGTTTCAGCTCTCTTTGATTGTTCACCTACTATTATTCTAGAAGGATATAAATTATCATGTAAAGCCTTACCTTCTCGCAAAAATTCTGGAGAGAAGATTATATTATTAGTATTAAATTGTTCATTTATATTTTTGGTATATCCAACAGGAACTGTTGACTTTATAACCATGGTTACATTTGGGTTTATTTCTAGAACATCTTTTATAACATATTCTATTGATTTAGTATTAAAGTAGTTAGTTTGAGGGTCATAATCTGTTGGAGTTGAAATTATTACAAAGTCTGCATTTGTATAGGCTTCTTTTTTGTCTAATGTTGCTCTAAAGTTTAAATCTTTAGTTTCCAGATATTCAGAAATCTCTTTATCTTCTATTGGAGATATTTTTTTATTTAAAAGTTCTACTTTCTCAGGGATTATATCCAAAGCTATTACTTCATTATGTTGGGCTAATAAGATTCCATTTGATAATCCTACATATCCTGTCCCTGCTATGGCTATTTTCATCTACTCACCTTTTTTCAATTTATTTTTTATACCTAAATAAATAGATTCTAAAATCTTTTTTTGATATAAGATATCATTTATTGCTTCAGTCATTTCATAAGGTTCATCATCATATTGATGTGCTATTTTATTTCTTTTTTCTCTTAAATTTAACCACTCTTTTTTATCTTCTAAAAAATTAAGCTTTTCCAATTTATTTAAAACATCTAAGAAAGGCAGAGCTTCTTGATCTGGTTCATAGATATTTAAAATAGCTTTAAATATCTTTTGTCCTAAGATATCTTGTAATTTTGAGAATCTATACAGATACTGATCAATAGCTTGTACTTCATCTTTGTTATGATTTTTTTCTTCAACTATCTTTTCAAATATCTCTTCATTTGATTTTATTTCATAGAAGTTTCTAGTGTATTTCATTTTTGTTCTTTTTTATAAAAATAATTCGTAGCCTCAACAAATCCATCAATACTACCACAATTAAATCTTTTACCACGAGCTGTAACTATTGCCATAGTATCAATTCCAGCTTCCACAGCTTCTTCTACACCGTATTGAGTAAGCAGTTTAGTTAAAATTGGTAGCATTTCTTTTGGTGTGGCTTTTGTTGCAGGTAAAAACCTTGTCCCATATCCTGATGCTGGGGAATAAACACTTTTTAATCATCTTTATCTTCTTTCAAACCTTTAAAAAATTCTAAAAAGAATACTATAAAGATAGATAAAATAAATCCAGTTACAAAAGATACTACTATTATAAGACTTTTCTTTGGTTTTATTGGATTTTCATTAATAATATAGCCTCCTACAATATCACTATTTTTAACATAATCACTAGTCAATTTAATTTCTAATTGTTTGATTTGTTCTTTTAGTGAGTCACTTTTTTCTTTTAATAAAACATCTCTTTTAAATATAAGTTTTTTAAGTTGTTCATTTTTTATATTCTCTTTTTTATTTTCTAAATCTTTTAGTCTTAAATCTAAAATATTTGCTTTTTGCTTATCTAACTCCTCTATTTTATTTTGTAGATTTAGTATTAAATTTTGATTGCTCAAAACTTGAGTAGCGATAATTAAATTTTGTGTGTCATTAGAATTTTTTTGAGAAGATAATTTTTTTAAATTTTTTTCATACTCAAATATTTTCTTTTTGTTGAAAGCCAATTTATTTTCAATAACTCTTAAATCAACTTCCTTTAAAAATTTTATTTCTTCATTTAGTCTAGTTAAAACTTGTTTCTCTATTTTTTTTATTTCATTTACTACATTTTCTTTATCTACTTTATTAACTTTCTCTAAACTTCTTTTTAAATTTTCTATCTGAATATTTATATTAAATATATATTCTTCTATTCTTCTTCTATATTCAGTTTGAATAAATTCTAGAACTTCTTTATTTTTCCTTATTGCCAGTTCATTTGAAAAAGCCTGAGTTTTTATCTCAAGTAAATTTTCAAACTTTTTTAAAGCAGTGATTTTTGAAACGATAGCACTATTCTGTTTTATTGTATTATTTTGATTATCTACATTAAATATAATACTTAATTTTTCTCCTAGAAGTGAACTATCTTCTAAATTTTTGCCATTCACATATCCTATTTGAATTAGTGATTTAACTTCATAGATAGGTGTTTTGGAAAAAGAATAAACAGCTGCTAAAATAGTACAAACAAGTGTAAAAACTAATATAAAAAATCTTCTCCTCCATAATAGCTTAAATAATTCTCGTAAATCTATTTCATCTTCTTCGATGTAATCTTTACTTTTCAAGTTTTAATCTCCCTCTTTTTTAAATCGATATTCTAACTAAAATTTTCTAAGTAATTATTTAATCTTTTCTAAAACATCTTCCGCTTTTATAAGCTTCATACAGTTATGATGTTCCAAAGGACAGGCTCTTTTCATACAAGGAGCACACTCTAAATTTTTTGTTACTATTTTTCCATTTGGATTATTCCATTGATTTGTTTCAGTAAATTTTGTTGGGCCAAAAATGGTAATTGTCGGTATTTTAAACGCTGCTGCCACATGCATAGGTCCTGAATCATTTGTTATAAATAAATCTAGCCCTGCAATTTTTTCTATAAGTTGTGGTATTGTTGTTTTTCCTGCAAGATTTGTGTAGTTAAGAACGGCATTTTTTTCTAATATTTTTGCTATATCACTAGCAATATCCATTTCACTAGGTCCTCCAAAAATAACAATATCATGGGTCTTTGACATTTTTATAGCAACTTTCGCAAACTCTTTTGGATACCATCTTTTTGCACTACCGTATGTAGCACCTGGATTTATTCCTAATACTTTTTTCTCAAATTTATATGGAGTAAAATATAGTTTTAAATCACCTGTTTCATATTTTGTTCCAAAACATAGATTCATAAAATCATTGTATCTAATCGCTTGATGAATCTCTTTTTTAGTAAGTCTTTTATAGGAAAATTTCTTTTCTGCTTTTATAAAAATCATCATAAATTTCGAAGAAAAACTTCTTCTAAAAGATATGGCAATATCTACATTTCCTACTTTTTTAGCAATTTTTATTAAGTTTAAATATCTATTTCCACTTTTTTTACTATTATCTATTATAACTTTTTTTACATTCGGTATTTTTTCCAAAGCCTGAGTTGAAACATATGAGCCCAGCATTATTATCTCACACTTAGGATACTCTTTTATTATACTTTCAATTGCTGGAGTTGTCATAATAGCATCACCAAGCCAAGTTGGTACTTCTATAAATATTTTTTTACTCATTTATCATCTTCTTATAGCTTTCAAAAGCAAGTGTTTTTCTAATTTTTTCGTCTCTATTATCAACCAGACCATATCCAGGAGCAACTAGCTGATGCCAATATACTCTTTTTATCTTTTTAGTTTTTTTAACTATTTCATGATACTGTAACATGTAGTTCATATACTCATTTTCACTTACACACTCATGTTCACTTGTTGGAGCATAGGGAGCTGTATTTGAAAGAGGCCAATTTACTTCAGTAATATACACCTCATTTGACACTTTTTTAGATAATTTTGTTAAACTATATAGTAAATTAATTTTATTTTTTGTATCAAATATACCATATTGCGTGCTACTTGGAGCACCTCTTCTATCCACATACAACAAACTTGAATGTTTATCATATTTTATTTTCTCAAAATTGAACAAAGCTCTTACTGTATAGTAATATTCAAAGTCAATAACACTAGGACCTAGTAGTTTTAAATAAGGAAATCTTTCATCTCTTATATCTTGAACTATTTTATAAAATTTTAAATACTCACTTACACTAAAAAATCCCCATTTTACCCTGTTTATGGTAGTACCTATTTGGAATTCATCTATATACGTAGAAAACTTTTCAAAAACTAAAAACATACTCTTTTTTAAAAGATTTTCATCTTCAATATGTTCCCTATCTTGCATAATATTTAATAAAATTTCAATTTCACCATCTTGCTCTTTAAACTTTTTGACAAAATTTACATACTCATCTATTCTTTCAATCTCCCAAAGAGGAAATCTAATAATAAGATACTTTACATTAAGTTCTTTTACTAAGTTAAACTGCTCTTTCCCCTTGTCTAAATTCACTCCTATTCCATATTCTAGTTTTTCTTTTCCTTTGAAAAACTTCATAAATAAAATAGAAATAGGTAAAATAATTAAAGAGGAAAAAAACATCTTAACATAATCAAGAACATACTTCTTTCGCATATTTCTCTTATATGCTTTATCTTTTATCACACAAGGCTGATCAGAATATTTATCCCAAAAAAATGGAGTTTTATTCATCTTTATAACCTAGTAAAAGGACGCTTACCAAGTTTTGCTCTTTTTACATCCTTTTCATACATCTTCATAAATTTATTCCATTGTCTTTTTATCTTATATTTAGTATAAAGCTTTGATGTCTTATAAAGCAAAAACTTCACACCTGTTCTTTTTGCTCCTAAACCATCTACTATTACAAGTTTATAAGTATTTTCTGAAATCTTAGGACAAAAAATATTTGTGAGGCTAGTATCAACAAAAAGAATCAAATTTTCTTCTAAATACTGTCTTAAATTTTCTATTAATTTTCTTTGTTCATCAAGGGGAATTAATTTATTTGCTAAATAGTATCTAAAACTTTTACTCGCACTTCCATCATAATCAAGTACCCTATCAAAAACCAATCCTTTTCCAAGATTTGTATTTACATAACCATAACAATCGGTAATACCTGATAAATCTATATCTCTTTTTTTTATATACTGCATATAAGAATACTCTAAAGCATTTTGCTTATTATGAATTCCATCTTTACGTAATACTTTTATAATTTTCGTTTCATCATTTGGGTGAATATAGCAATCTCTCTCACCACCCTTTGCTATTAAAAGCTCTTTACTTAATCTAATCATTTATTTTTTCTGAAACCTTATTCAAAGTATGTTTTAAAAATATTTTACATTTTTCTAAATCTACACCAGTATTTATATATGTATAAATAAAAGAAGGTTTTTCAAGATAAATCTCAAAATTATAGTTTTTATATTTTAAAATATCTCTTACTTTAAGCTCTTCTTTCCTTTTTAGTATAACTTCTGGTTTCGCGTCTAGTTGTATATTCCAAAAAACTTGTGGTATATATTTTATGATTTCTTTCCAGTTTTCTCTTAATATAGTTTTCTTATGTAAAAATGAAATATTTTTTAAAAGATAATCATTAAAAAATCTATCAACAAATATGATATTTTTATCAAATTTAGATTTATAAATCAAATATGGATAAAAGATAAGCCCTGCAAGTAAGATTAGCAAATAATATCTATCATCATGTTGATCTTTTTGGGGATTTTTATTTAATTCTTTTCTTAAAAAATATCTATTAATAGGATAAAATAAATTATAAATAATAGAACGCCTCACAATTTTTTTAAATCTTTTTATTATAATTTTTTTATCTTTATTATCCCCATCTTTTAATGTCCTAAGAAGAGTAGTTTTACCAACTCCATCAGGTCCTATAAGAGGAAAAATTTTAAGTTTTTTATATTTCTCATATTTTGCTTTATAACTAATTTTATTTATATCATGTGAAAAATTAACTTTTATAAAGAATATATTTATTTTAGACAAGTCAAAAACCTCAATTTTTATTAAATCTAAATCTTCTCTTATAATATTAAAAGAGTATTCATTTTTAGAACAAACTTTGAATATAAGCTTTAAAAATTTATTTAAATGTTCATTATTTATAGATAGTAAATCATTTTCTAAAACTTCTACCCCTAAACCTTTAACTAAAGCTTTTTTATTTATTTTGTTAGAAAAGAATTCAAAATTATTCTGCATTTAATATTTCCACCAAAATTTTCTCTATCTTTTTATACTCACTTCTAGTATAATCTTTTGAAAACATAAAATTATTTTGCATTTTATCTTCACTTACTGTTGCCCATCTTTTAGAACTAGCAAAAAGACTATTTCCAAAAAATGATATTGTTTTTGTATTAGTAGCTCCTGCAAGATGCATAGGTCCTGTTGATGTACTAACAAAAAGATATGAAGAAGCTATATATTTTGTAAACTCAAAAAGTGACATTTTAGAATCTAAAAGCTCAGCCTCAAAATCAAGTTTCGAAGATATATAATTTTTTGAATCAATATCATCGGGGCCAAAAGTAAATACAACTTTAAAATCAGTTTTACTAACAAGTCTTGCTAAATTTATATAATCATCTAAGCTTAAATTCCCATCGCTACTTCCCCCAAATCCAGGGTGAAATAATACTCTTTTATTTTTTTTGACTTCCATATTTAATAAAGGTCGTGAAAAATCAAGTTCTATATCGGGAAAAAGTACTTTCGCCAAATCCAAATTATACTGCCATTCTGTTTTTTCAACTTTACTTCTTCGCTGAAGAACTCTTTTATTAAAAAATATTTGTGCAATTTTTGTAGCTGGTGCAACTCTTTTTTTTATTCTACTTTTAAAAAGTAATTTTCCAAGTTCCATATCAATATATGCACTTATACTTGCATCAAATTTTTTCTCTTTTATCTGCTTTAAAGTGCTATATAAATCATTTTTATCAAATAATATAGCATCATCTATAAAATCTATATTTTTAGCAAAATCAAAATTAACAGCACTTACGAGTGCAGTAAGTTTTGTATTGGGATATTGCTCTTTTATAGCTTTAAATAAGGGAAGAGTAACTATAAAATCACCTATTTTATCATGTCTAGTAATAAGTAGATTCACTATTTCTTACCTCTAATTTTTCTTTTAAACTCCACAAAACTTTTTAATTTCTTATCTGATTCTTTTAATATTTTTAAAGCTTCATTTTCATCACTATTTGATAATTTTGCATATGTTGAAGATATAAGTTTAATGTCATCTTCATCTAACCAAAGTTTTGCAAAGTTATCAAGTCCTGTTTGTAAATCAATTGACTTAAATTCCATTCTATTTATATCGACAATACTAAATTCAAAACTACCGTTATCTTTCAAAGAAACTAAAGTGTTACCTGCTGAAAAATCTTTATGATAAACATTACTTTTATGAAGTTCAAAAGTAAATTTAACAAACTCTTTTATTATTTCTTCTCTATTTTCAAGGTTTTTATTTCTTAAAGGTTCTCTAATAGTAAAATCATAAGAAAATTTTTTAGCTATAAAAAAACTCTCTTTAAATAAAAAATTTTTATAAAATTCTATGTATCCAATAACTTCAGGTGTATTTATCCCTAGTTCTTTTAATCTTATAGCATTCTCATAAGATTTCTTTGCCTTAGAATCTCTAAAATAAGCATAAACAAATTGATTTACAATATTAGGAACTTTAAAAGCTTTTACTACTGTTTCTAATCCCTCATATTCAATAATTTTTAATTCATTTCTTGCTTTATGAATAGTGCAGGTATTAACTTTAAAATAGTTTTTTATTTCTAATAAAAAATTTTCGTATTTTTTGAATTTGACATTTAACTCAAACTTTATTTTCAATCACTTTCCTTTTGTTAAAAATGCAATTTTATCTAAACAATCTATTTATTTTTATTAAATTTAATATTTATTACAATTTAATAGACTTTTAAATACAATCTCGTTTTTAAATTTATATAGAGGACTATATATGAATAATTTTTTATCAAAATTATTTTTTAATATTTTTTTAGCACTTACTATTACAATTTTATTTGTCTGTGTAGAACAAACATATAGAATTTACAATGATATTTTATCTTTTAATTTAAATCTAAAAAGTTTTTTAGAACAATTTATAATCAATTTTTTAATTATTTCTATTGTTAAAACAAGAGCTATATTTATATCATTTTCACTAATTGCTTTATTTGTATGGTTTCAACTTTTACATTTTGCTTATTTTGGAACTTGGATTTTTCCTTTGGAGTATCTTCTGTTTTTTACAAAATTTAAAGAGACATATGATATCTTTAGAACAGTTTTAAATATAGCTATTGTACCAACAACTCTTATATTAACTCTTGTTTTAACGTTATACTTTTTACTTAAAAAAAGTGAAGAAAAAAGACTTAAAGTACCTTTCTTATCTTTTGTTTTAATCGCTTTTATTATATTTATCCCTACAAGAGTCTATGTAAAAGATTCAAAAAAAGGACATAGACCAAATGTAGAATATTATCCAATAAAGAATAGTGTTACAAATCTAGGCTATCTATTAGGAAATATACTTCCTAAATCATAGTGGACTAGAACAAGCTATAAAACCAACACCTAAAATAGTTACAAAAAATCCAAATGTAAATATAGTTGTAATTATGGGGGAATCTTTAAATAGAAATTTCATGTCTTTATATAATTATAAAATTAAAACTACTCCTTTTTTAGATTCTTTAAAAAACGACAAAAATTTTATTTATAAAAAAGCTATCGCATCAGGAGTTGTGACAGATGTAGCTGTTCCATCATTTTTTAATATTATCAAAAGACCAGATGGTGTCCCTCAAATTATTTCAACAAATACTTGCCTATTTAAAATGGCAAAAAACAATGGATTTAGCACTTGTTTTTATAGTTCTCAAGCACAAGACCAATTAGCACAACTTAAGAGTTATTTATGTACAAACTGGATAGATAATTATCTTGATGGAACAAGTAGAACAAAAGATGTAGATAAACCTGCCCTTGACAAATTTTTGATTGATAAAATTGATAAAGTAGACTTTTCAAAGCCAGTATTTCTTGCTATGCAACAAAGGGCTTCACATACACCGTTTATTGATACTTTTCCAAAAGAGTTTGAAGTTTTTACAAAAGATAATATAAAAGATAAATCTGTAATTCAAAACACCATTGACTATGCTAATTCTATTCATTATACGGATTATATACTATCACAGCTAATCAAAAAAATTCAAAAGAAGACAAACAGACCTACATATTTTATTTTTACTTCAGATCATGCGTCAAATGTAGGAGATCCAAATAGACAAGGTCATGGAAGACTAAACTATGATGCAATTTATCAAGTACCATTTTTAGTTTATGGAATAAATAATACAAAATCTTTACAAACCAAATTTTCTAATTTTGAATTTATTTCCCACTATCAAATAGCAAGTCTTGTAAGTAGTCTATTAGGGTATACACAAGATGAAAAATATTTTAACAAAAAAGAAGACTATTTTGTATGTGATTCTGATATATCAGGACTAGCAGGTATTCTAAAAATATCTTTTGATAAAAATAGTAGACAAATCAAAACATTACTTTATGAGTAAAGAAGTGTTGAAAACTTTATTTCAATCTGATTAAATAATACTAAAATATTCCCCTGTTCATACGGGTAGAGGTGAGATAAGAATAAGAAAAATCTTCTATTCTTTAATCAAAAATTGCCCTAAGTTTCTATTTTTTGCCAATTTTAAACAGTCTGTCACAACTCCATGCATAGCTATATAAGTTCCAGATTTTATATCAGCATTTAAGAATCCCAACGCAAGGGAAAAATTCAAAGTTGCTTCCACCTTATCTATGCTCATAGGCACCATAGCCCCAGTAAATACTATCTTTTTATCAAAAATATGTTCTTTGATAAATTCACTTGTTTTATCAATGGTATCTGTTCCATGAATAATTATTATCTTATCGTTTTTTGTTTCATTAATGGTATCTAAAATAATTTTTCTATCTTCATCAGTCATATCCAAACTATCTTTTGAAATAATATTTTTTATTTCAAAAGATATATTATGACAAGATGAAACTACTTTATCTAGTGATTTACTATCTTTAGAAACTTCTAATTCTCCTTTTATTGGATTATATACCTTATTAAAAGTTCCGCCTGTATTTATAACAGTTATATTCAAATCAACTCCTTTATCTTTCCTAAACTAATTTATAGCCCTCTTGTGGTACATTTTTGATGATATTCACCGGAAGTTTTGCTCTAAGCTCTTTTATAAAAGATTTTAAAGCATGGGTGGTCATATCTTTATTTCCCCATAACTCTTCTTCCATATCAGTATAGGTCAAAATAGATCCCTTTCTTTCATATAAAAGTTGTAAAAACTCTTTTTCTCTTCTTCTTAAAATAATAGGAGCTTCTGATTTATAAATCAACTCTCTTTTTTGAATATCCAAAACTAAATCTTGAGCTAAAGCAATAGGCGCTAAACTTTTATTAGCATATTTCAAAAGAGCTTCATTTAATTTTTTTAAATTTAAAGGCTTTAAAATGAAATGATTAATATTTAAATTTATCAAATCCATTAAATACTCTTCATTTGAATAAGCAGTAAGCATTATAATAGTTGTATGACTGTCATGTTCTCTAATTTTTTTCACAAATTCTATGCCATTTCCATCTTTCATCTCAATATCACTTAAGATTATCTTTGGTTTATAATCAAGATATATTTCATAGCCTTCATTGCCACTTTTAGCTTCATAAACCTCATCAAAATAGTATTTTAAAGTATCAACAACTACTTTCCTAATTCCATCTTCATCTTCCACACATAAAATTGGTATATTTTTTAACTCTTCAAGTAAAATATCATTCATTTTCACACCCTGCTAATACTATTTTAAACACAGCACCTTCTTTATCATTTTCAACACTTAATTCACCATCCATATTTTTTTCTATAATATGCTTAGAAATATAAAGCCCCAAACCAGTACCAGAATCTTTTGTTGAAAAATAAGGATCAAATAAAGTATCAAAATATTCTGGGGCTATTCCTCCCGCATTATCTCTTATAACAACAACACAATTATCTTCATGGGAATAAATACTTAATTTTATTTTAGGATTTTCTATTTTTCTTTCTACTAAAATATCCTTTGCATTTGTTAAAATATTTAAAACCACTTGAGAAAAATCACTTGGATAACCCATAGCCTTTTTTGTTTTTTTAATATCTAAAATAAACTCTATTCCAATATTTTTCAAAGTCGCATTAATTATGTTATAAGCTTTTTTACATGAATCTTCAACAAAAAAACCCTCTTTTTTCTTATCAGGCTTATAAAAATTTCTAAAATCATCAATAGTATTTGACATAAACTCTATTAGCTTATCACTTCTATCAATAGATTTTAAAATATGTGCATCATTAACTTTTTTAAATCTTGTTGCAGTTTCAAGCTCCATCAAGACTCCAGAAAGTTCTGTCAAAGGTTGTCTCCATTGGTGGGCAATCATAGAGATCATCTGTCCTAATCTTGCAAGCTTCGATTGCCTTAATATAGCTTTATCTTTTTCTTTACCCTCATTTATACCATTTTGTACTTTAAGTTCCAGATTTTTATTTAAATTTTCAAGTTCTAATTCTCTTTTTTGAACTTGTTCAACATATTTTCTAATAATTCTTTTAATAATACTTCCCATTAAAATAGTAAAAAGAATCATAAAAAATAAAATTATACAAGTTAAAATTATTATAAAATTTATAAATTTTGATTTTCTAAGAGAATGTTCTTCTGTTTTAATCCTCTCAATTGATCTAAAATCAAAGGTGGTATTATGCTTTTCATATAAAACTCTATACTCTTTTAAATCCCGTTGAAAATTTTCATCTGTAAGTTTCATATAATATGAAATACTAAAAAAGGCGATAAAAATAACGCATAAAAAAGGAATCATTATAACAAAAAAAGGAATTCCCTCTCTATTAAACATATACCTAACCTAACTTTTTCATATCATAATAGCAAAATAATTTAAAAAACTATTTTAAATCTTGAGTTTTTATATTAGTAACTATCTCTTTCCAAACTTCTTTATCAATTTTAAACTGAATATAATCTTCATACTCTAAAACAGGTAATTTACCACTTTTAAGTTGCCTATCATAGCTTTTAATTAATTTCAAAACAGGTTTATATAATGTAAAAATAACTATCAAATTAATCAAAGCTAATAGTCCCATTGATAAATCAGCAAAAGAAAAAACTGAACGCAAATTTTGAAGTGAACCCCAAATAATAAGAATAATAACAAATACTTTAAATATATTGAAAAGTTTTGTATTATTTTTAGAAAAGAAGTTTAGTGAATTTTCAGCGTGCAATAGTTACAAAATATCCACTTAAGGGTCCTAGATGTTCAATCAAAGCATTTTGAGTCAACAAAACTCCCTCAATATGACTATTTCCAGGAGAATAAATCCCTGATAAAAGAATAATAAATGCCGTACAAGAACATAAGATAATAGTATCAATAAAAACCGAAAATGATTGAACAACACCTTGTTGAACAGGATGTGCCACATGTGCAACTGCCGCAACATTTGGGGCAGATCCAAGTCCTGCTTCATTTGAAAATATACCCCTTTTTGCTCCTTGTAAAATAACTGCTCCAAATCCACCACTAATAGCAGAACTAGGATTAAATGCTTCTGTTATAATCATGGATATTAAAGCTGGTATTTCAGTAATATTTAAAGCGATTACCACAAGGGTAATCAATAAATATCCTATAGCTACAATAGAAACGATTACTTCCAAAAAATTAGTAATTCTTTTGATTCCTCCAGCTATGGCAAAAGTAAAAAGAATCGTAATACCAATACCTGTAATCCAAGTTGGTATATTAAATGATGACTCAAAAGAGGTGCTTATAATAAATGATTGGGTTGCATTAAAAGCAAATCCAAATGTTAGTATAAGCAAAAAAGAGATTATAACACCTAAATACCTTTTATTTAATGCTTTTGTGACATAATAAGCTGGACCTCCCCTATACATACAGGAGTCTTTGCTATCTTTTTCCTTATATAACTGAGCTAGTGAACATTCAAAAAAACTAGTACTCATACTAATAAGACCTATCAGCCACATCCAAAATACTGCCCCTGGTCCTCCAAGTGTTATGGCAACTGCAACACCTGCAATATTACCACCACCAATACGCCCTGCAAGACTAAGCATCAAAGCTTGGAAAGAAGTAATATACCCTTTTTTATCAGGTGAAGTATCTGTTAAAATCTTAAACATTTTAAAAAAATATCTAAATTGAACAAATCTTGAACTTACTGTAAAAAATATACCAAGGGCAGGAATTAAATAAATTAAAATATTTCCCCAGATTAAATTACTTAAAAAATAGTTTATTTCACTTAACAAAAAATTTACCTTCTATTTTAAAAACTGTATGACTAAAGGTAAAATAACAGCTGTCAAGATACCAGTAAGTCCCATGGCAAGTGCAGAAAAAGCAGCTGCCTTTTCTGAGATTTCTACTGCCCTTGCTGTACCAATTCCATGGGATACAACACCTAGAGCAAAGCCCTTTGAACTATCATATTTTATTTTCATAATCTTAAAAATAAAAGTTCCCAATAATGCGCCAATTATTCCAGTAATTAAAACAAAACCCACAGCCAAAGATGGAACTGCTCCAATTTGTTCTGAAGTAATTATTGCTATTGGTGCAGTTATTGATTTGGTTGTCATAGCCAAAATAGTTGGAAGCTGGGCATCCAAAACCCATAATAATACTACTGCAATAAGTATCGAAAAAGTTCCTGCAACTACTAAAGTCAAAACAATAGGCATAAATAAAGATTTTATAAATTTTAGATTTTTATACAAAGGAAGAGCTAAAGCCACAGTAGCAGGGCCTAAAAAAAAGTGAATTATTTCCACCCCTTTAAAATACTCTTCATATGATACTCCTGATATAAGTAAAGTAGTCATTATAATTATATATGAGATTACAATGGGTTGCAAAAGAGTATGTTTATCAAATTTTTCATAGATAATAATTCCCAGCTTAAAAGACATAAGAGTTAGTAAAAGCCATAAAAGAGGTGTTGTAGTAATATAGTTTATTAATGCATCAAAATTCATTTTTCTTTTCTCCTCTTATCGTCAAATAATCCATAAACTTAGCACAAAAAGCTAAAGCTATAATAGTACCTAAAAAAAGAGATATACTAATCGCCCAAAATTCCTTTGAAATAATATCAGCTTGAGTAATAATCCCCATAGCAGCAGGAATAAAAAGCATAGGAAGATATTTTAAGTGAACACTAACTGCACTATCAAGGCTTGGGAAACTCCCCTTTTTAATTATCAAAAATAAAAGTAATAAAACCATACCAATAACAGCCCCTGGTACTAAAAGTTCAAAAAATATTGAAATACACTCCCCTAAAAATTGGAAAAATAGTAAAGTAATAATCCCTTTTAACATACACTTAAATCCCTAAATTTAGATAAAAATACTTACTACTAGTTTAATAGCCATAAGTGATAAAAGAACTTTTAAAGCAAGCATAAATTTTTTACCATCAATTTTATCCCTTAAAATTGTACCCACATAACTTCCCAAAACTGCTCCAGTGATCATACCAATTAAAACACCAATATAATCAAAAAATACAAAACCAAAAATCATAAAAGCAAATACTTTTAAAGTATGGGTTATACTCATAAGAGCAGCCGCTGTTGCTACAACCGTATGCTTATCATTATAATCTTTTACTAAAAGTGTAGTAGCAAGTGGTCCTGTTGCTCCAACAACAATAGAAAGTCCCGTCTGGAAAAAACCAATTACAACATAACTTTCATATCTTTTAATCTTTTCATTAAACTTTGGACTCCAAAGGGATAGTAAAATATAAACTCCAATAAATAAAGGTACATATTCTAAAGAGATAAAATATAAAATGGTAGCAAAAAAGCTAATTCCCAAAATTGAACCCAATAAAAACTTTGGAATCACCTCAACCTTAACATCCTTATATCCAAATACTGCACGGCTTAGATTACTTGACATTTGTGTTAGTCCATGAACTGGCACTAGGGCATTTATAGGCAAAAAACTAGGAAGTACAGCAATAAGTATCATACCTCCACCAAGTCCAACAACTCCTGCGATAGTTGATGTAAAAAATGTGATTATTCCCAATAATATTTCTTCTGGCATAATTAAATCTCTCTAATAATTTTATTAAAGCAGATATTGTACAGTAGTTTTTATATAAAATCTCTTTAGTCTTTTTTTTGCTATATTTTATTATATAAGATATAATACATATAGATTAAAACAAAAGAAGGATAAAGCTATGATAACTTATGGTGTTACAGACATACAGAATAAACCATCCTTAATAAAAGCTACAGATATAGCACAAATTATAGATAAAAGAAAACATATTAGCTTAGGATATTTTATATCTTCAAAATATGATGATCTTATAAAACCATTTATTGAGAAAATTGATAGGGAAGAAAAATTAGCAAAATTAAAAAGACTAAAAGCCCATCAAGATTTAGAGTTTGCAGAACTTGGAGTTGATGATGGAATTAAATAAAGGAGATATCGTAATAGTGAACTTTTATCCCAAAAAAGGTGATGAAGTTGGTAAAATCAGACCAGCTGTAATTATCTCAGGAAGTGATGAAAACTCTATTTTAGACACAGTTATACTCTTACCCCTTTCAAGTGATTTAATTGATGATATGACTCCATATAGAATGAGAATATCCAAACGGGATAAACTAAAAGAAGATTCTGATATTTTAATTAATCAAATAAGAACTTTATCAAAAGTTAGAATAAAAGAGAAAATTGCAGAACTAAACAAAGAAGAATATACACAAGTAATTGAAAATCTTTGTAAAAATTTTTATTAGAATAGTTTTTATAACTCTTTTTGTTTTTGTGTCATAAATATTTTTGAAAAAAATAAAAGTAAAACTCCACCAAAAACAATAAGAGCGGTCAAATATAAAGCATAGTCATAGTTTCCATATTTTTCAATAAAATATACACTATAAAGTGGAGCCACAACCTGACCTATTCCATAAGAAGTAGTAACAGCACCCATAAGTACCACAGGATTATTTCCTGCTAATTTTCCACCTAAATTCATAAATAAAGCAACTAAACCAATAAAAGTTCCTCCATATAAAACTCCACTTAAAAGATTCATATAAATATTAACCGTAAATGCCGGTATTAAAATACCTATAATTTGAACACTTAAAGCTATTATTATGATATTTACACTTCCATATTTATGAGCTAAGCTCATCCAAATAATACAAGAAGGAATACCCGCAAGCCCAACTAAAGTCCAAGTTAAACTTCCATATCCTTCTAAGCCTTTTAGTGAATTAATAATATCAGGTAAAAAAGTGGCTTGAACTACAAAGCCCACGCCCTCTGTAAAATATGCCATAATAACTATAATCACAAAGGGTGAGAATAATGACCTATCAAATTTATATTTTGTGGCATTTGTTTTTATTTTTTTATCAAAACGAAGTATATAAGCACAATAAACTGAAGCTAATAGGGCAAAAATAGATAAAGCCACCCAAGAGTCTTGCCAAGTTTGCCCACTATTTAAAATAGCCCTATTAATTAAATCTGTAACTAAGACTGAAAAACCTATACCACTAAAGTGTATTCCCATAGCTTTAGTTTTATTTTCAAACTTTAGCTTTGTCATAACTATGGCAGAGCCAACTACAAAAGCCATAGCAGAAGCAAATCCTGCAACTATTCTAGCTATAAACCAAATACTCTCGCTTTCACTTAACCCTAAAACTAATGTACTTAAAATACAAAAAACTAAACCTATTCTAAAAAGCACTACTTTTTGATTTATATCTTTTATAAACATAGAAATAATAGAACCACTTAAATAACCCACAAAATTAACTGAGGCTAAAATACCTGCAAAAGTAAGGCTTAAAAAATCATCAAGCATAGGAGGTAAAAGTGAAGTAAAGGCAAACCTTGCCACCCCAAGCCCAATTATAACTGATAAAATTCCTGCAATTAAAATGGAAAGATTGTTTTCTTTGTCCAGTAGATTTAAATTCATAATTTTATTCTAGCAAAAAAAACTATCTATTTGGCTTCCTTTAAATAAAAACTTATCTATTTTTCTAAAATAGCTTTCTATATTCTCAAAAGAGTGATTCCCTCCCTCTTCTATGATAAGTTCACTATTGGGTAATTTTTCAAGAGCTTCATTGTAATCTAAAATTTCATCTTCTGTTTGTAAAAGGGTCAAAAAATTCTCTTGATTTTTAATATCTTCAAGATAAAAAGATTTTAATTGATTCATATGCTCTTTTGTAACTTCAAATCTACTTCCATCATAATAATTTAAACTCATACCAAGCTTATCAAGTACCTCATAGGGATACATAGCAGGATTTATTAAAACAGCCTTTAGATTATATTTATTTGCCAAATATATTGAATAAAATCCCCCTAAAGAAGAACCTACTAAACCTACTTTTTCGCCCTTGGCTAGAAGTAGCTCAATTATTTGAGATAAAGTATCTATGGCTAAAGTAGGCACATAAGATAAAGATGGGGCTATTACCTCATCTTCAAAATACTCCCTAAAAAGTGTAGCCTTTCCACCCTCACCACTACTTCCAAAACCATGAATATATAAAATCATTTTTTATCCTACTTTTAAAATATATTAAATGAGATTTTATCAAAAATCATTGCAAAATGATATATTTTTTAATATATTTTTTTATTTTTGATAAGATTAAACAAATATACTATAAAATCCCCATAAGATTTTAGGAGAGAAGATGGCGAAGAAAAAAACAACTTTATTTGAGTGTCAACATTGTGGTGAACAAAGTATGAAATGGCTTGGAAAATGTCCAAACTGTGGTTCATGGGACTCTTTTATGGAGCTAAACCAAGAACAACAACAAGTGCTAAAACAAAGTGCAAAGGTAATAAATAGCACTTCAAAAGCAAAAGCCATAACACAAATACAACAAGATGATATCATAAGATTCTCTTCAAACAATGATGA
>PDWJ01002140.1_pt1 | contig 23030 bp, 18 predicted proteins | sample 1430881 | NCBI WGS metagenome assembly PDWJ01 (sample SAMN01162460, study PRJNA174530) | Oral metagenome, whole genome shotgun sequencing project. | biome: Marine environment; feature: Marine mammal; material: Swab sample of the gingival sulcus; isolation source: swab sample of gingival sulcus... | reverse complement strand
TCAGGCAGAAACAAGTATTGAGACATCCATGAGTCTGTTTTACACAAAAAATACGAGAACTTCAAAATAAAGCTGGTGGATTAAGGCGTTCTTTATTTCTGACACCGAAAGTGGTATCCGGACTACCACTCAAAGCATTCATCCATGTACGAAAGTCCACTTGGAGAATGTACACATGTTTCCTGTCGTTTTGCCTTAAGGTCTAAAATTCAAGGCTATCTTGCAAACCATACCACGCATCTCATGGAGCACTTGAACGAGCTGTATTCATTTGCCTTTTCTCCCTCGTCTACAGGGCTGCAATAGCCTACCCCAAACCGTTTAACGTCTCTTCAAGCGCCTGCATCTCGACTTCCAGGTCGGATGAAAGTTCATCCAGCACTCCTGTGCTTTGGGCGTTGACCTTCAGATTCGAAATTTTCAAATGCATCGATTCCAGGGTTCTGACAATACCTTGCAACGAGGTCGTACAATGTTCCAGATTTTTTTGGGTATCAAGCAAATCCTGCTGCGTCTGTTTTGCCTGCTGAAGTGATTTGACGGCGGCGTTCCTCGCAGTATCATGACTACTTGGATTTTGAATCGTGCGTTTTAGTCCTCTGATCGTTCTGGCCAACTCTTTTTCGTCCACATTGGCACGGGCCGATTCCAGGCCCTGAATGAGTTTCAAGAGATGCAGTGCCTTGCTCATGAGCAGGCGTAATTTTCCACGCCACTGTTTGGCGAACTGCTCGACCACATACCCCTGCCCGGTACGCAATTGGTGAAGAGTATTGGTGTACGCCTGGGCGATTTGCTGCGCAATCTCGTTGACTTCCGGCGAGAGATTCGGAGGAATCGTCTTGAACGCTTTTTTGAGTTCGTAGCGTTTGCGAATGTCTTGAAACCAGACAGACAATTCACGCCGTTTCATCGCGGCAAAGGTTCCTGCGCTCAGACATAGTCCGACCCAAAATCCAAGCATGCCGAATCGCGTGAGCGCACCGCTGCCAATCTCTTCTTTGGCCGCTGCATAGCCTCGTTCGTAGGCCTGTTCATTCTCTTCTTTCGCTGTCTTATAGCCAGCGGAATAACCGAGTTCGTAGCTTTTCCGATCAAGCCCTTCTTGCTTTTGCTCCGGTTGAGAAGGCGCGACATTCTCCTTTGACGAATCTTTCAGCAACACAAGAAACAGGAGAGCAGCGACTATGACAAAAATGATCGAAATACTTGTCGAGGATTTGTGAAATCGATGTCTTCCATGCATAATAGTAAGGTCGCTAATAATATAATCTTGTAAATCAGCATGAGTTGCGTGTTTGAATGGGTGTCACATCAGTGGCAAACGTGATGTCAGTAAATAGTGTTTGCACCTGTTGGACTATCCGCGTAAAATCGTGGTGAGTTTGCGTGTCCAATCCTCAATTCCTTTCTCACAAAATTCCCAATCTGCAAAATCGAGTTCCCAGTTCGAAGACCACAGGCTCCATGTTATACTTCATGCGATACATAGTCGCCCGTTGCTGCAATCCAGCAATCTTCTCCGTCATCTGTTCGACCATATACCGCTGTATTACCTTTTCGACTGCGTGCTGGAGGTCGCCAAACACCTTTACTCTATCGTGCGTAAGATGTTTGCAAAATAATAATGAGTACATGATATGTTATCTCTCAGATTCATCAGATTTATTCGCTTCTGTCAACTTTTAAATCGCGTATCAGTCAATCATTTTGCTCTGCTCGTGCAATAAAAAGATATTTTTCTATTGACAATCCCATGTAACATTTCCGGAGATCGACCTACTATGAAAATAATGCCTATGAAGAAGCCTTTTACACCTGAAGACCATTTATTACGAAAGATTGCCCGCTCTACAGGAGGATTGGCTCTGGTCTTAACCGGTATCAAAATTCTGGGCTTTTTTGAAAAACTCGTTCTGGCCAATTATTTCGGGACGGGCTATGAAGTCGATGCCTATTTTGCAGGGTTTACCCTCATGGTCGTCTTCTGGGATATTTTGCGCGGCTTACTCGTACCATCCTATCTCCCTACCTTAATTGCTTATCGCGCTCATGTCGGCGAGGCCAAAAGTTGGGAATTTACCAGCACCGTTCTCAATATGATGACGATCGTATTTGTCGTGATGATTGGCACAGCTCTTTTGTTTACGGCTCCCCTTGTCAGGCTTGTTGCTCCAGGTTTTGAGGGGGAACGGTTGACGATGGCGATCGGTTTGACCCGGCTCATGCTGACTGGAGCGGGATTTTTTGCGGTTGCGCTGGTTACCGGTTTCACGCTTAACTCCTACAAGCGTTTTCTCCTGGCCATCACCGATGATGTAGTCTTTAAAGTCGCCGGATTTCTCGGCCTGATCGCTCTCGCCCGCTATGTCGGCATTTACGGCCTGGCCTGGGGAATCGCCCTGGGGAGTTGGATTGCCCCGGTGATTCATCTCATTGGATTACGAAAATACCTCAAATTCTACACACTGACGATCGATTTCCGGCTCAATCCGCTGCGGAACATGTTTCGGCTTATGCTCCCCCTTTTAGCTGGAACCGCATGCATTGAAGGACGGAGGCTGATCGACAACTGGTTTGCGTCATCTCTCAAAATCGGTAGTGTGTCGGCGCTGGCATTCGGATATAAACTGATTGAATTTGCCTATAAAGCAGTAGCTCTCCCGCTTGCAACTGTTGTTCTTCCCTATTTTTCCGACCTGGCTCTGCAACACGATCATAGGAGACTGAATGAGACTCTCATGACCACGCTTCGAACAGTCGTCCTGCTTTTTACGCCGCTTGCGGTATGTTTACTTGCATTACGCTATTCGATAGTCCGGTTTCTTTTTGAACGAGGAGAATTTGACGCAGCCTCCACGCAGCTCACTGTGACTGCCTTGACCTTTTATGCCTTGGGATTAGTCAGCTTTGGCGTCGATGTGATCTTACTCAGAGCCTACTTCAGCCTTTCCGACACCAAAACTCCTGCATTGATGGAAGTCGTGACACTAGCCATTCATGTCGGAATCATTCTGCTTTTTCGCGGCTCGCTGGCTCATGGCAGTATTGCCCTGGCATTTACCCTCTCGAAAACGATAAAAGTCCTTCTGCTATTTTGGCTGTTACAGTATAAAGATATCAATATCCAATTGGTGGAGAATTTCCGATTTTTTGCCAAAACCGGAATAGCTACTCTTGTCATATATCTCATCATGTCGGGATATATTGGCGTTTTTGCAACGCTTTTTCCTTCTGACGCATTTATTGCTCAAGCTTTATTAATCGGTAGCAGCGGATGTCTTGGAATCGGGCTGTTCTTCGTTGCCGTATTTTTTCTGAAAATTCAAGAGGTTCGTGACGTTTTTCGAGCAGGAACAGCTTGTATTCACCAATATATCCAACGAAAAGGAGTATCGCAATGAAACATCATATAGAAATCGTCGAGGGTGATATCACCTGCCAGCAGGTGGATGCGATTGTCAATGCCGCGAATAACACGCTGCTCGGCGGCGGAGGGGTTGATGGGGCGATTCATCGGGCCGCAGGCCCTGATCTACTGGCGGAATGTCGCACGTTAAACGGGTGTCGAACCGGAGAAGCCAAAATCACCAAAGGCTACCGGGTTCCTGCAAAATTTATCATCCACACCGTCGGTCCGGTCTGGCGCGGGGGGCAGGCAGATGAAGATGAATTACTTCAAAGCTGTTACCAACAATCCCTCGCTTTAGCGCTCGAGTATGGTATTCGGACGATCGCCTTTCCGTCGATCAGCACCGGAATTTATGGTTTTCCGATCGAACGAGCTTCACGAATTGCAGCGACGACAGTAAAAACATTTTTAGAAGAACAGACAGCTCTTGAAAAAATCATTTTTGTCTGTTTCGGTCAACGGGACTATCAGGTGTATCAGCAAGCAGTAAAGGACGTGTTTGGGGAGTCATGATTGATGATTGATCTTTAGGAGTTTATCAATCAACAACCACTCATCACTCCAGATAGCCCATTCCTCCAGTGTCTTTATTATAATTCTTCGGTAATTCGTAATGGGTCGGAGACACTGCGTAAACAACATTTCCATACAGTTGCTGCGTATCGAGATTGACGCTGCTCAACACTTCGACGGCAGTCTGATAAAAGGCATTTGTCAGGCTGATTTTGATAATGTTGGGGGGGATTTCTACTGGGAGAATCCGAAGAAGCGAACGGACACTATGCCAGAATTTCCGAAACCGACGATAACGCGATTCGGCATGTTTGACATCGATGCCGGCAAGCGTGCGGTGGACACGCTGTTTATCCTCGTCATTATGGTAAGGAAATGCCCATCCGATGCAGTTCACCGTGGATTTGGACATCGGAAAAGGCCCCCGCGCTAAGAGGATTTCATTGTCATAACAATAATTCCAGAGGTTCCGCCGAATATCATTTGACAGCACACAAAGAAAGCCGTCATCCATAGCCCGTTTCAACAATTTGCCATTCATTTCGACCCGAACGTGCGAATGGACATCCAGCGCTTTCATCATCTCCGCCAGAGCTTTCATGTACATACCGGTCGCTTTATTATACATCGTTTGATTGTTCTGCGTATCTGACATATCATTTGTCCTCACTTTACCTGGGAAGTTGGGCGTAAGGTTCCAGTTGTTCTCCAATAACGAGTTTGAGATGGATCTGGTGTTTGAGATAACTTGTCGGATGCGAGCGTTCTTGTAAAATTTTAGCAACGTATCGCAGATTCGGCGGATGCTTTTTGAGCACCCGCATCGCTTGACGGCATTCTTCTCCCACCACTCTCACCTTGACAATATTGGTGGGAATCGAAAGCGGAGCCTCTTGAAAACGCATCCGGCATGAGAGCCAGAACTGCCGCAAGCCAGCCCATGATTTGAGCGCTAACTTGGATCGCGTGATAATCTCGTAGGAATTTTCCACTTCTTCTGAAGTGGAAAACGGGAAGATCCACCCGATCGAATTCCAATGCATTTTTACGCCGGGAACGGCTCCGTGCCACAGGAGGAATTCTTCTCCTGGACGATTCTCGTAGAGGATGCGATTTTCATCCTGCTCTGTGACAGCCTGTAAGAACCCATCATGGACGATCCGAGTGAGAAAAATCGCTTCAAATGCTGTCCGCGCTTCATGATGCTGCTCTAATGCTGTCGCGATATCAAGCAACGCCTGAATATACCGCTCTATCGCCTTGTCATACATGTCTCGTCACACTCGGAATACACTTGGCAGATCGTTCGAATCGGACGATTCATCCTCACTCTTCATTGTGTTCCTCCAGTGGTTGTTTTGTTCCCCAAACACTTTTGAACCAGGCTATGATTTTCTGTGCCGGGAACTGCATAAGTTTTGATGGCGAACGAGAAATAGTCTCCCCATTCAAGCGAGCAAATTCTTCAAGAAGCTGCCGCTGCCGCTGCGAAATATTAGTCGGGATTTCAATTTTTACTTTGACAAATAAATCGCCTCGCTGATCCTTCTTTGATGAAGGCGCCCCTTTTTTTGAAAGTCGAAAGACCCGATCGCATTGAGTTCCGGCTGGAATCTTGATTCGGACTTTTCCTTCCAGGGTCGGGACTTCAATAATTCCGCCTAACGCCGCCTGAGTCATGCTCAGAGGCACTTCACACCAGATATCGTGATCTTCTCTACTGAAGAATTCATGCTCCTGGACATGCACATGGATAAACAGGTCGCCGGACGGCCCTCTGTATGCTCCCCCTTCCCCTTCGCCTGCGACTTTTAAACTTGTTCCGTCATGGATGTTCGCCGGAATTCTGACAGAAATTTTTTGTTTTTGAAGCACCCGGCTATCGCCTCGGCACTGCGAACACTCTTTTTGATAAACCCGCCCACTTCCATTGCAATCCGGACAAACCTGGGTAAATCCTAAAAATCCGTGAGATTGGCGAACTCGCCCCTTCCCAAGACACGTCGGGCACAACATTGGATACGTTCTCGGCTCAATGCCAGTTCCCCGGCAGCGTTGACACTGATCCAGACGGTTCACCTCGATCACCGTGGTCGTGCCAAGCACCGCTTGCTCAAAAGGAATCGTCACCTCATACTTCAAATCCGCTCCCCGGATTGGCTGCTGATATTTTTTGCGGGATGAGGCTTTGGACTTTCCACTGGAAAAATTATCGAAGGTGTCGAACACATCCTCAAAATTGGTGTTCCTGGAGCGGTAGGACGTATTGAATGTCGATTCATGCGCCGTCCCTGCACGAATCCGGTTGTAATCGGCTCGTTTTTGAGCATCGCTCAGGATTCGATATGCCTCTGTCACCTGCTTGAATTTATCCTCAGCAAATTGATCGCCGGGGTTTCGGTCGGGGTGGTATTTTAACGCTAACTGGCGGTAAGCGCGTTTAATCGACGCTTCGTCAGATTGTTCGCTTACCCCCAGGATTTTATAATAATTTGTCGTCTTTGCCAAGATCGGTTGCTCACAGACAGTTGTTGCTATTTTGCGACTCCAACTTTTGGAGCAACAATGACCCGGTCGTGTAAATAGTAGCCTTTTTGGAAGACAGCGGCGATAGTCCCTTCTTCCATATCATCGGTCTCAATCTGCGTGACCGCTTCATGAATTTCCGGATTAAACGGCTGGCCTTGCGCTTCGATTTCCTTGACACCCTTTTTCTTTAGTGTCCCTAAAAACTTCTCAAAAATCATTTCCACGCCTGTTAGAAAATCTTCGAGCTTATGTGTCTGCTCCGCTGCCGCAATAGCTCGTTCGAAATCATCGATCACGACGAGTAATTCTCGAATAAAATCTTCATTCGCATATTTTCGAAACTCAAGCATTTCACGTTCTTTTCGTTTTTTAAAATTATCGAGTTCCGCCTGCAGCCGTAAACGGGCTTCATATTGATCTTTCGCTTCTTGCTCTTTTTCAGCAACAATGCGTTTCAAACGTGTCACCTCATCTTCTTCCGGCTCGCCCTCTGTTTCCGCGTCATCGGACACGAGAACAATATCATCCTCCGCCCCTGTTTCCTCAGACGGTTCTTGCTCGATCTCCCGCGCCGAAGCTGCTTCCATCTCCTCTTCATTCAGAACATCCTCTGCTTCCTGAAGGGGTTGCTCTTGCTTATCCAGCAACTCTTCCGTGGTTTTCTCTTGTTCGTCCATTATTTTTACAGGAATTTTCACAACACGTTCCTCCTACCTCGGTTTCAACCATCTTGTTTTGATTCGTATCTGTAAACAGGATCACACTTCGATACGTTCTGTTAATAAGCGTGAAACTGTGTTTGCCGTATATTCGACTATTGGTATGACCTGCGTATAATTCATTCGTTTTGGTCCGATAATGCCAATCACCCCTAACGAGCGATCACCATATTTATAAGACGACAACACAAAACTTAAATCTTGCATATCATCAACCAAATTTTCTTCGCCAATAATGACTCGTGTCCCATCAGGGTCTTCCCCGAGACATTCGTCAAGAATGTGGATTAGTAAGCGTTTCTCTTCGAATGCCTTAAAAAGATGCCGCATCTTTTCCACATCCATAAATTCGGGCTGGCTTATCATGTTGAAGGTTCCGCCCACATACAATTCGCTTTCATCTTGATCTTCATCATCGAAAAACTGTTGGCTTAATTTAATTGCTTGAGCATAGAGGTGATCGAACTGTGATTTTTCATTTTCCATCATGCCCACAAGTTTTGCACGAATTTTTGCCAGGCTGAGCCCCATCAGTTCAGTGGTGATTAGCTTTGACATCTTATCGAAGACATCCTGAGAGATCTCCTCTTCCAGCACAATCACACGTTTATGAACTAGCCCTGATTCGGCAATAAAAATAACGAGAACTTGCGAATTATTTAATTTAATGAAATCGATGTGGCGGCATATCGTGTTTTTTAAATTCGGCCCTAAGACAAGGCCAGCCTGATTCGAGAGTTGTGACAATAAATCGGTGGCCTTTTTGATAAGGTTTCCCAGCTCTGTTTCGGAATGAAGAACCCCCTCGATTTGTGAGGATGTCAGCTCTTCCAACGACTTTTGAAAAAGATCGAGGCGATCCACGTAAAATCGAAATCCTCTATCTGTCGGAACACGGCCGGCAGATGTATGGGGCTGAGTCAAAAAGCCCATATCTTCGAGATCAGCCATAATATTCCGAATAGTAGCAGGGCTCAACCCAAATCCGTACTTGCGAGCGATCGTCCTGGAGCCGACCGGATCGGCAGTGGTGATATAGTCGCAAACCACCGCGATTAAAATTTTGCTTTGCCGATCGTCTAACATGCTTTGCCTTCCTTAGTAATTAAAGATTCAAAAATTTTAGCACTCACCAAACCAGAGTGCTACCAATTTTCTATGTACGATGTGATCGAAACGCAAATTTGTCAAGAGTTTTTTTGAAACTGCCTGTCTTACTGGCGGTTTGCTAAGGGCTGCACAAGTCCCATGGGGTGTCACATGTTGTCACAGGGTGATCGGGAGGAACGACCGGACTCTGTTCGAACGCTTCCTCAATCTGGAGGAGAAGTGCCAAATCCGTCAGGCGCTGTGCTTCTTTTTTTCCTTTTGTCCTTGGCATTTTGGTCTGATCACCGAGCTCATATTTCCCACCTATCCCACCAAAATAGATCGTCGTATTGTCTCAAAAAAATTAGGGTAGAACCGCCCTGCTTATGGTGTTGTGATAAAAAGTTTACTTATTTGATAACGGCAAACATTGAAGGACGTGGGAAGTTTAAAGCATTCGTTCAATATGTTCCAAAGCATCTATCCAGCTGTTTATGCAGCATGGCAAAACAGACGATCTTGTAAAACTCGTTCCCAGGCAATATTTGGCATCATGACATCGACAAGCATCAGATTCACCGGCCTATTGCGCCAGGATTGAAAGCGCATCACGAGCATTTTTTGTGGTCATCACCGTATGGCCGGCTTTTGAGAATACGACTCTTAAGAGGTGTAAGGCTTTTGGATCGTCATCAACGGCAAAAATTGCCATGAGCACGCATGCTACACAGCCGCAGAGAACTGTTCTCTGCGGCTGTATGTGAAAAAATTTCGTGCCTACCGCACAATTGCGCCAGGGAGCACGTGCTTGTCAAAGGCTGACACGCACAAATCGTCACCATAAACGCCGGCTAGCACCATGCCCTGCGATTCATGTCCCATTAGTTTTGCCGGTTGTAGGTTGACCACCACAATCACGGTTTTCCCGACCAACTGTTCCGGTTCGTAATACTGTGCGATACCAGCCAAAATCGTGCGTTCTTCCGTGCCAATATCGATTTTCATCTTGATCAATTTTTTCGATTTCTTGACCTTTTCCGCTTCTAACACCTTGCCGGCTCGCAGATCGACTTTGGCAAAATCATCAATCGAAATGAGCGGTTTGATTTCCGGCAATTCTACTTCAGGTTTTTCCTGTGGCTGTTGGGCGGCAAGGATTTTTTCCAGCGCCTCTTTTTGCTGCTTGATGACCTTATCCGTGACTTTCCCGACGAGCACGTTCCATTTTTCCGCAATAGGCTGCCCGGCTTCCAGGGTGAAGGTCCCGATCTCTTCCCAACGCTGACCGTGAACGCTGCCATCGAGCCCCAAAATCTCCCAGGTCTTTTGGGCGGTGAACGGAATAAAGGGCGCACCGAGTACGGCCAGGTTTTTGATCAGTAATGCACACACATGCAGTACAGTGCCACAGGCAGCCGGATCGGTTTTTTGCAAGGCCCAAGGCGCACTTTTCTGAAAGTATTGGTTACCGGCCCGCGCCAGATTCATCCATTCGGTTTGGGCGCGTTTGAATTGGTAGGTTTCCAGGGCGTCAGTCACTTTTTCTTTGGCAACCGCAATTTCGGCAAGCACAGTTTTATCGTCTTCAGTCAAGGCTCCTAATTCCGGGATAACGCCTTTGGAAAAGCGCTTGATAAAGGTCAAAGAGCGGTTGACCAGGTTACCGAAGATATCAGCCAATTCACCGTTGACCCGATTTTGAAATTCCTCCCAGGCAAAATTGGAATCGGATTTTTCCGGCGCAATGGCCGTCAGGTAGTAACGCAGATAGTCTGCCGGAAAATCTTCAAGCGCTTCGTGCAGCCAGATCGCATAGTTGCGGCTGGTCGAAATTTTTTCATTTTCAAGGTTCAGAAATTCGTTGGCCGGAACATCAGTCGGCAGCACATAGTCACCATAGCCCATCAGCATGGCCGGCCAGACCATGGCATGAAAGACGATATTATCTTTGCCGATAAAATGGACAAGCTCGGAATCCTGATCCAACCAGTACTCTTTCCATTTGTCCGGCTCACCGATCTGCTGCGCCCACTCTTTGGTCGCCGAAACATAGCCGATCGGGGCATCGAACCAGACGTACAGCACTTTACCTTCCGCCTCTTCCAGAGGGACTTTGATACCCCAGTTAATATCGCGGGTAATGGCGCGGGGCTGCAAGCCGGCTTTGAACCATTGCTCACAGAAGCGTTTGACATTATCCTTCCAATCTGATTTGCCATCAAGCCATTTTGCCAGCCTATCCTGAAACTTTTCTAATTGCAGAAACCAGTGGATCGAGCTTCTCATTTTTGGAGTGCTGCCGCAAATTTTACACTTCGGCTCGATAATTTCTTCCGGTGAAAGCCAACGTCCGCATTGTTCGCACTGATCGCCGCGCGCGCCGTCGGACGAGCAAATCGGGCAGATCCCCTCGATGTAGCGGTCGGGCAGAAAACGATCGCACGTGTCGCAGAACATCTGTTGAACCTCTTTTTTCTCAATGTAGCCATTTTCGAGCAATTTCAAGAAAAAGTCCTGCGAGGTTTCATGATGGATCTGACGATGAGTCGCGGAAAAATGGTCGAAACTCATACCAAATTTCTCAAAGGTTGCTTTCATCTGCTGATGGTAATATTCAACAATTTTTTCCGGCGTTGTCCCCTCTTTTTCCGCCGTCAACGTAATCGGCACCCCATGTTCGTCCGTAGCGCAGACATACACCACGTCACGCTGTTGTAAACGCTGATAGCGAACAAAAATATCGGCCGGTAAGTAGGCTCCCGCAATCTGCCCGATATGCAACGGACCGTTGGCATATGGCAGGGCGCTTGTGACAAGCATTTTCTTTTTTGACATGTATTTCACCTTAATTATTTTTTGTGTAGTGCCACCAGGGCACAAAGTCACGCAGAAAATTCAAAGTGCTAAAGCCAGTGCTGATACTCCTGGCGTGGCAGCCCTAGAAAACGTTGTGTCTTTGTGCCTTTGTAGTGAGACATTAGAGTTATTGCTCAAGAACTCATGCAGTTTCTACAATGCCGGAACCGCTGCGCGGTAAATTTGGCGAATTTTTATTATGCAACAACTCTATTCTTCATTTATTTGACTTTTTGTAAATCCCGATAAAATAATTTCTCTTTCGTCCCGTCGCTCAATTCGACGAGCACCGTTCCGTCCAGATAGTTAACATCGCGAACCCGGAACGGTCCGTTCCCGTCGAGGTCGCGCACCATCTGGCCACGACGCGGCATATATTTTGACATCTGGCGATAATAGTCGTATTCATAAGTCAAACAGCACTTCAGCCGATCGCAGACACCTGACAATTTCGATGGATTGAGTGTCAACCCTTGTACTTTCGCCATTCTAATCGACACCGTTTCGAAATTTTTGAGATACGTGGTGCAGCACAAGGGACGTCCGCAGACACCATGACCACCGATCAGTTTGGCTTCATCACGCACACCGATCTGCCGCATTTCGATTCTGGTACGAAATTTCTGCGCCAGATCTTTCACCAATTCACGAAAATCGATCCGACCTTCGGCAATGAAATAAAAGGTCAACCGATTACGATCAAAGGTGCATTCTACATCCACCAGCTGCATTTCTAAACGCCTGACCAACACGCGCTTCAGACAAAATTTCCAGGCATCTTTTTCGATGCTTTCGTTCTCTTTGACAATTTCCAGATCTTCGGGCGTGGCCTTGCGCAACACCCGTTTCAGCGGACGGGAAAAGAGCGTGCTGTTTACACACATCTTCCCGATATCGACCGTTCCAAAGCCGAATCCGCGTTCAGTTTCTACAACACAGCGATCGCCGATTCTCAAGGTGAGGTCGTTTGCCAAAAAATTATAGACCTTTCCTGTCGTCCGAAATTTAACGCCAACGATTTCTGTCATTATATACCTCTGTCAATGATATCAACATAACTTCTAATGTGAGCTGCAAATTGGCATTGCGCAAAATATCGAGTTTCGTCTGGTAGACAATCTCGAACAAGCGTTGGATGTGTCGGGCAGAAAGCGGTTTCGCCGACTGCATCAACCGATCGATGGCATCCGAATTGGCCACAAGGGCCTTGTCGCCCTTCTCGAACAAAAGATACATATCCCGGTACCAGATCAGCATCATGTCGAGATATTCGTGAATGGCCTCTTTCTGCGAAAGCAACCCCTCTACGTGATCGAACAGAATCCGCACGTCTTGCAGTCCGGAGGAAAGGCTCTGGAAAAGATTCTCCACCAGATTCCGTTTTTCCAGAGCCTGCTCTGCGTCCATAGAAACCGCCCGCCCGGGGCATCCCTCTGCAAGTGAAGCAATCAACCGCGCACGCTCCGAAGGGAGTTGGGCTTTCTGCTCGAGAAAGGCCACAAGCTTCTCAACACCAAGGGCAGCAAAACGAACAAACTGGCAACGAGAAATCACCGTTGGGAGCAAGGCATACACATTGGCGGTAACGAGAATGATCAGACACTCAGCAGAGGGCTCCTCGAGGGTTTTAAGCAGAGCATTAGCCGCTTCGGGGCGCATGGTTTCCGCATCATCGAGAATATACACTTTTCGCTTGCCCTCAAAGGGTTTATAGCCTGCGTCTTTCTGCATCTCTCGAATTTGATCGATTTTAATAAATTGACCATCCGGTTCGATAATCCTGACATCCGGGTGGTTGCCGGCATTAATTTTATGGCAGGAGACACACCGTTCACAGGCATCATCGCGGCGATCACGGCAATTCAAGGCTTTTGCCAGCATGAGGGCGGTAAATTTTTTCCCAACCCCTTCATCGCCTGAAAAGACGTATGCCTGCGGGACGCGCTGATGCCGAATGGCGTTTTGCAGCACGGTAATCGCTTTATCCTGTCCCTGAATATCGGAAAACGGCATAGTTCGAACTCCGGGAATTGGGGATAAGCAAGAATGTTTGCTGCCGGCTCATTTAGATGTGCGCGTTCTGTCATGTTCTGAGACTTTTGCTTACATCCAATTCTTGTGAGGAGGGTGGAATTCTTACTTATATCTCATTCCTGTAGTTTTTTATAAATAGCGGTAACGCGATCTTCTCAATCTGTTGGCTCACCTCTTCAACACTTGCATTGCCGTCGATCAGATAGAAACGATCCGGTTCTGCTCGGGCCAGCGTCAAATATCCCTCCCGGACTTTACGATGGAAGCTCATGTCTTCTTCTTCAAATCGCCCTTCTTCGAGGGCAAAATCAAATTTCAGGTTTCTGGCCCGCGCCCGTGAAAGCCCAACCTCTGAATCCACATCAATCAAGAAGGTGACATCTGGTTGAAGCCCACCGGTAGCGAGTTGATTAGCAGACATGACCAATTCGGCGGTTAAATCGCGCCCGACGCCCTGATAAGCCACTGATGCGTCGCCATAGCGGTCACACACGACGTTGATACCATGCTGCAAATTCGGAAGGATCACCTGTTCGACATGTTGTGCCCGGCTGGCTTCGTAGAGCAGCAATTCCGCCATCGATGTCATGTCAGTATTAGCGGCATGCAATAAAATTTTACGAATTTGATCACCAATATTTGTGCCGCCGGGTTCCCGCGTCAATAATACAGGCACTTGCAGCGTATGTAATTTGTCAATCAATAATTTGGCCTGGGTGGTTTTTCCACAGCCTTCACAGCCTTCGAATGTGATAAAAAGCGCTGATGTTTTCATGGCGACTTCTTCCGTCGTTTTTTCTGATATTCCCGTACTGCTTGTAAGTGCTCTTCGTAGCTCTTCGAAAATTTATGAGTTCCGTCATTGCGAGCGACAAAGTAGAGATATTTGACATCTGCCGGTCGAATAGCGGCGATAATCGAGGGTTGTCCCGGATTCGCAATCGGACCCGGTGGAAGCCCGCGACGTCGATATGTATTGTACGGGGTATCTTTTTTCAGATCCGCTTTTGTTAAATTTCCGTCAAAGTTCTTTAAACCATAGATAACAGTAGGATCGCTGTCAAGTTTCATCTTAATGTTAAGCCGATTCGTATACACTGCCGAAATGAGTTCGCGTTCTTCGGCCACCCTTGCTTCTTTTTCGACGATCGAGGCCAGGGTCACGATTTCATGAATGGTTGCTCCTTTCTGCTCGATCTCTTGCCGAATTTCAGGGGTCATAATCTTCCAAAATTCCTGAACCATTTTTTTGAGAATCGCCTTTTCATCCATTCCGTGATGAATATAATACGTATTCGGATAGAGATAGCCTTCCAGGGAATCGGCTTCGACATCAAGGCTGGCAGCAAAGCTTTTGTCAAAAACCAGCGCAAGAAAGGTCTCTTTGTCACCGAACCCCTGTTCCGCCAGTAAGTCCGTGGTCTGATAACTCGTATAGCCTTCGGGAATCGTGACTGTCCGAAAATAAATCTTCCCATCTTGCAATTGTTCCAGGACATCGATCGGCAGCATCGACGTGGTAAACAGATATTCTCCGGCTTTAATCGATTTCCCCTTCCGATGAAAACGGCCTAAGATCATGAACAAATTTTTATCACTGATCACCGACGCGTTCCGTAAAATTTCTGCTGTTTTCCGCAACGATGTTCCAGGTTCGATCAGCACGATACGCTCAACAGCCTCAACATCTGGCGGCACGGTCAGAAAGGTATACACTTTCACCGTCGCATATCCCAAGACTCCCAGGCAAATGCCGACAAAAAGAAGAAGAGAAATCCGTTTCATAGGTCAAACAGAACCATCCTTACTCAAGGGTAAATCTGCGTAGATTTATCATAGCCATGTCAAACTATTTTATGTTTCTCAGATAGGCAAGCAAATTTTAAAAACCGATCTGATTCTGGATGATTTCAAGTATATTTTATGAAATTCTTGGAAAAATATCTTGCATTTCTTTTCCTGATTTATGGAAGGTATAGAAAAAGCATATCTGTGTCGTTGAATATTTTCCCGGCTTTCAGGTCAATATATGCAAGAATCGGGATATCTTTAATCCAGGGATTGTCGAAGGAAGAGATCTGCTCCGGAAAAAGGACATGCTGTAAGCTAACAGCCTTTTCCCAAGCCGAGTCTCCTTATATTAACACTTTTTTCCATCAGGATAATCGTTATGAAAAAGTGGGGAATTATAGGACTATTGCTGCTGAGTCTTGTGGTTGTCGGCTGTCCCAGCCATTACCAAAAAGGCATATCCCTGATCGAGCAGGGGCAGATTGACTTAGCTATCGATGAATTGTTGGCGGCACTGGAGGATCAACCGGCAAACGGCGACATCTATTATCGCTTGGGGCTCTTGTATCTGCAAAAAGAGGAATATCGCCAGGCCATGAACTTTTTTCAACAGGTGATCGAGCGATTTCCGGGACATCCGGAATTGGATGGCGCCTATTTTTTCCTGGGATTTTGTCATTTTCAGTTTCGCGAGTATAAATCGGCCAACCAGAACTTTTCGTTACTTAACACATCGTTCCCAGGAAGTCAATATGAGGAAAAGGCACGGTTTTATCAGGCGGAAAGCGCATGGCACGGCGAGGAGTACGGCAAAGCTGTCGGCTATTACACCGAGCTGCTCAGACGATTTCCACAAGGTGAGTTCTCTCCGTTGGGACTTTTTCAATTGGGAGAAAGCCATTTTATGATTGGCAACTATACGGAGGCAATTGATGCCTACAAGAAATCCCTGGAGGCGTTCAAGCAGTGGCCGCAGCCCAAAGAGTTGTCCATTCACGGCGATGTCGACGTGTTGTCAGCACAAACCCTTTACCGCCTGGGAGTCGCGCATGTCGCAACTGAAGAACTCGGTAACGCTGCTGAATATTTTCGAGAGGTGCTGAACACGTTCCCCCAAAGCCCCCAATTACCTGAAATAGCCTATCAGCTTGGAACGATCTATGAACGCATCGACAAGCAGCAGCAAGCATTCGATATGTATCGGCTCGTCAGAGATTTTTCTGACTCAGAGTATGTCGATGATGCGCTGTTTCGACAGGCATCGTTGCATTATCGCCTCGAACAATACGAACAGGCTTTTGCTTATTACACCCAGCTTCTCAAAAACTATCCTCAAAGTCCGAATCGGCAGCGGGCTTCTCTCATGCTCGGCAACTGCATGTTTCTCGCCAGGAAATACGAACAAGCCATTCAGGCGTATGAACAGGCATTCCAACCGCAGAGGAATGTCTCTGAAGAAAAAATGAGCGAGTCCGATGGAGAAACGGTGTCAGCACTTCGCCGAAAAGCAACCCTATGGGCTGCAATCGCCAGTTATCAAACTGATGACGTTCGGAGGGCTCAGCAGCTACTCGCCAACATTCCCGAAAGCAACCGGACGCTTCGCGAACATTACTGGGCCGGAGAATTCGCTTATAACCTGCGCCAGTATGATGAGGCCCAACAAAATTTTAGCCGAGTGATCGAAAACTCCAGAGATCCGGATCTGCTGAAACTGGCCTATTTAGGGCAGCTCAAAGTCTTGTATGGTCAGGAACAATGGCAAGAGGTCTTGTTGGCGATAGAAAGAATTCCCCATGACCTGTTGGCGCCAGAGGTGTTTCTGATAGCAGGAGACTGTGCGTTAAATTTGAAGGATTTCTCACAAGCGATGGGATTTTATCAAGAAATTCGCGATCGTTACCCCCAGCATCCAATGGCGCAAGATGTGCTCTACTATACCGGAACTGCCGCCTATAAGCTTGGTAAATTCCCTCAGGCCCGGCAAGCTTTTACTGAGTTATTCAAGCAATACCCCGAGCATAAATATGCTTCTGACGCCCAATTTTATATCGGGTGGACCTATTTTCGAGAAGATCGGTATGAAGAGGCTATTCGAGAATTTCAGCTCCTTCTCGAGCGATTTCCCGATAGCGAACTCGTCATGCAGGCTAAGCTGAAAATTGCGGACAGTTATTTCAATATGGGGTTGTATCCTGCGGCGTTAAAACAATACCAACACATTATACAACACCATCACGATCGTCCCGACATTATTGGCGAGGCACAATATGGCATGGCGCTTGTCTATAAGGTCACGGGGAAATACGAGGCGTACCTGAACACGACTCGGGAATTTATCGAGAAAAACCCTGAGAGTCCGTTGAGTATTACGGCACAATACCAAATCGGTGAACAATTTTTCCAACAAACAGACTATCCTGATGCGATCGAAGCCTATCAATGGATCATCGATCGTTTTCCGGACAATGAATATGCCGACAATGCCCTCTATCGCATTGGGCAATCATACCTGGCATCAGAAAACTTGACCCTTGCGCTAAGCGCATTTCGAAATTTAGTCAACCATTATCCTGGCAGCGAATATCGACCGACCGCGCAGTATGAGATGGCGAACATCTATTTGAATTTGTCTGATTTTATGATGGCAGAAGGGGAGTACCAGAGATTTATTCAAAGTTTTCCCGCTGATTCCCATATTCCACAGGCAATGTTCTCATATGGCCGCTGTCTCCTTCAGCTTGAACGGCTTCCGGAAGCGACGAAAGTATTTGACCAAATTCTCCAGCGTTTTCCTGCAAGCGCCCAGGCCGAAGAAGCCGGATTTCTTATTGGGGAGACATTGGTTCGGCAGGGGCAATGCCAGGAAGCCGAGCAGGCATTTGAGGCTGTCCTCAACGGAACAGACCAGGCTCGTGCAGCTCAGGCGCAATTAAACATCGCGGAATGTTATGAGCGTCGCACTGATTTCGACCGGGCGCTCTCAGAATATTTTAAAGTGATCTACGTGTATTCAGCCCAAAAGACAGAGTCCGATCTCGCAACACTTGCCTCAGCATCAATTTATGAAAAGCAGAATAAAATCGATGAGGCACGGAACCTGTATAAAAAATTAGTCGAAACCTCAACGGATACGGAACTCGTTCAACGAGCAAAACGTAAGTTGCAGGAATTGCAATAGGGAGGGCGGGGTTACGGCCCCGCCAATCGAACATTGACGATTTACACGGGAGGAAACCACATCAATGAAACAATGTATCAGTTTTCTTGTCGTCTCTCTTCTTTTGTTTGCAGGCCATGCGATGATATGTGAGACGCTTTTGGCTCAAGAACCGTCTTCTGAGTCACTTCGTCTGCCGGAAGTCGTCATCACCGGGACGGATCAATCAAAAATACAGCGAATACTACCGAAAGTAACGCTTCCGCACTCTTCATTGCCGCTTGTTCTGGAATCGAGTCATGATGAAGCAGGACGCCTGATCGCGGAGGCGAATCTTCTGGCTCTCATCCAACCGGAAAAGGCTATCCCTCTCTATCGCGAGGCCATAACACAAAATCCGACCGATAGCCTGGGGTATCATCGTCTTGCCGATGCCTACCGGGCTTCAGGTCAATATGACGAAGCGCTCAACACCTATCAACATGCTCTGGATAGAGCGAATTCACCGCTTGAAGCCCATTATCAATTAGGGATGTTATATGAAACCCTGTTCAATGATCCTCAAAAAGCAATTGAGCATTACCAGCTTTACATAAAACGTGGCGGAACCGATCCTCGTGTTCGGCTCTGGCTGCGAAATATGACACGCAGAGAATCGCAAGCTGTGCCGTGAAGTGATGCATCATCGTAAAAAGGATGGAGTTGTACATCCTTTTTGCATGGATCATCTGAGCAATAATGTGTCCAATATGGTGGTCCAGACCTGCTTGTCTGGGCTGACAGGCAGGAATGCCTGTCCCACCAACATGTGATATGGTACTTCTCAGACGTTCCACGAAAGACCCCGAGAGCCCCGGCGTAATCGGGAAACAACGAAAAATCCAGGGTAGGACATCTTGGATGCATGAAGCGCTTTAGTCGCCGAGAACAGTCAGCAGAACCAGAATAGACTGGCTTGAAGACCCGTTGCTATTCTGGACAAAGACAGACAGCCACAATTCTCCCGGCGGAACAAAGGGAGATAAATCAAATGAGGTCACGAGCGTACCCTCAGATCCGGGGGCATTCGATATGAGCCCCTGATACGTCTTCGTTTGACCGTCTAGTGTGTGTGAAATATAGGCAATCCCCTCATTCATTGTGCTGGAAAGATCGATATAGCCGATTTCAAGCACTACCGTCGCTCCCGGATAAACTTCGGGGGGAATGACAACGGTCGTTCCCTCAATTAACTGGGGAGGGTTTGCCGGAGCTGTTACTCCGCCACCGCCTCCACCACAGCCCGAAAACGCGATGCTCAGAAGCAAGAAGCCGCCGATCCAGGAGAGTAAGGTTGCTCTCTTCATATCTTGTCACCTCCTTTTTGGTGAAAATCTTTAACACAACGAAATCCGATAAAGTTGCTTTTATTTTGGGCAGGGGCATAAAATCGGGTTGAACAGGTTATTTTCTGTTCTGTGTGCAGCCATGAACCGCCCCGCAAAACAATAAAGTGCTCATCGAAGTCAGGGCTTTCGTATCGACTCCAGGGGTATGGAGCGTATCGGTCGCCAGTCCATTCCAGCACATTTCCGATCATGTCATACACCCCAAAAACGCTTTTCCCTTCTTCATATTTATCGACTGGAGTCAAATGATACAGCCCGGCTTCTTCGGTATTACACCTGCTCTGGTGGAATTCATTTCCCCAGGGGTAAATCTTCCCATCATGACCACGAGCGGCCTTTTCCCACTCCGCCTCGGTCGGTAAACGCTTTCCAAGCCATGCGGCATAGGCCTGCGCCTGTTCCCAGTTCACATTCACGACCGGATGTCGAGCCAGATCAGGATGATACTGATGGGTTGAATCAAACAACTGATATTGCTCATTCGTAACTTCATACCTGTCAATAAAGTAACCATCTAAAAAAATATTTTGAGCCGGACCCGCATTGTCGCTGCCTTCTCCTGTCCCCATAATGAACTCCCCGGGAGGAATATACTGCATAGCAGCATAGTGATCTTCCGAACGATACTCTATGCGAGGAATTATGTGAGGAGGGAGAGCGGCGATGAATTCAAACGAACCTAAAAGGTGACGGGCAAATTTCTGCAGTGCAGAATGATCGCTCTTCTCTAACTGCGATAAAAGTGGTAAAAGCTCTGTTGTCCCTATTTTCCCAAGCGCATACGCTGCCTTCCAATGGACCATCCAAGCAGGATCATGTAAGGCTTCAATCAATTTATGAATGGCTTTCTCCGATCCAATCTGCCAAAGCGCTGTCACTGCCATGCTTCTGACCTGCCAATTAGGGTCATGCAGGGAATGGCTTAACGCTTTGATTGCTCTCTCAGAATGGAGCTGAGCCAGAGATTTTGCGGCCTGTTCACGGACCTGCCAGACCTCATCTTGCAAGCAGCTTATAAAGCCTGCCACGCAGCGTTTCGAACGAAATTCCCCCAGCACCTGCGCAGCTCGCAAGCGTATCTGCCAGTTCTCATCATGCAAAACCGCCAGCAAAGGCTTGATTGTTTTATCGGATTCCATTCGACTCAGTGCTTCAATGGCTTGATAGCGAACATGCCAGACATCATCTTCAAGACACCTTGCTATCTCCCTCAACGTCGTTCGCGAGCCTATTTTACTGAGCACATCGAGAGCTGTACATCGAACCCGCCAGACGTCATCTTTCAGCATGCTGACAAGATGCTGAATAATCCCGTTTGACGGAGTTGTGCTGAGTTCGAGAATCGCCGCTTCTCGTATGGTCCAATCATGATCTTTTAATGAACGAGTTAACTCACCAACCGATCGCTTCAATGTAATTGATGTGGTTGGTATCGCATGTTTCTCGGTGGTCGTAAGAACTCTCACAGGATTAAGCGATGGCGTCTTTTTATCATCGGGCTCAGCCTGTTGTAAAGGCAACGCATCCATAACAGCGGGCCTGGCGGCAAGAGATGTATTCCAGGCTTCTGGGGAATGGGTTATTTCAAATACCTTTTCCTCTGATCGTTTCGAGAGGGGATCTCTTGTCTCTACCGGAGGCGCCTGCTGCGGCAACGAGGCATCATGTTGGTAACGCCGAATACGAATATCAGCTCCAGTCGGTTCGAGATAGCTTTTGAGTTTTTTTGAGGCGTTCCCAGAAATATTGCTTGCAATAATACAGGGGCAGGCATTTACAATTTCTTCTGGAGAAGCAGCAAGGCCCCGGACTCGGTGCAGAGCCTTCTCAAGCTTCTTTGTATCATGTCCCGTAGAACGTAATTCTACCTCAAAGCGTGGAGTGGTTATGGGTTCCAAACGTGTCTTCTACTCCTCAATCTCCAGTTCTTACCTGTCCGATCAAATCAAACCCCATATAACAGCACGTGTTCATGGAACGTCCGAGAAATAATTCCGTGTAGGGAGGGGCTGCTTGTTGTCTCATTAAGAGAGCGTTTCGGAAACACTTGTGACACATTATATCTAAGACGAACCATAAAAATGCCACGCCTCGCTTGAAGGCAACCGACGAGTGGTCATTCATGAGGCCGAATCTTTTGCTGCAATTTACCATTTCGTAAGATGCGGATAACTGTATTCACTTCATAACGGATTGTCAAGAAAAAAGCATTTACTACGTCAAGAACAATGTGCCAACTCTCACTGTGTAGAGATCTTTTGGGGAAATTGAAGAAATATTAAAATAAAGTTGACAGCTTTTTTCGCTTCTTTTTAAGTATTTTTTGAGCACGTTTTACAGTTTCTTTCCTCCATATATAGGTATCCTCAATACGATCTCTCTATCAGAGGTGGAACTCTGGCAAGGTGAAGATTTATCTGACGCAGGACATCTATAATCAAGGAAAACATCTCTTTTCGTGCACGAGTACGATACTGAAAAACAGTATCGTGCAATTCTGACAATTTTTTGGAACCATTGTCTTTTGCATCTTCGGTATAATATGCGTTTTTGCAAACAGACAATGCTACGATACGACAGCGTACATTATGGAAGTTCCCAGGCATTGGTTGGGGGGCTGATTTCGTGTTTGTGTGTTAACAAACGGTGAAACCACCTGTTGCACCAAGCCCCCCGCACAAGCATACACCTTATTATTGTGTGGGGGGTGTTGAAGTACCTGTCTCCTGGTACTCATCCTGCCAAGATCAGACTACTACTCGCCCTCCCGAAGTATCACTAAACGATTCGATGAATTGAAGGCAAGTATTATCAAGTTATTTCCTCAAGATGTTGCGGAGCTTATCGAGGAATTATATAACGGCCAAAAAGGCATTGTCTTTCGCTTGCTGCCAAAAGATCTCGCCATCGATGTGTTTGAATATTTGCCACGACCGGAGCAGGAAAAACTCTTGTTCTCCTTTTCTGACGCCCAGATCAAAGAAACGTTGGAAGAGATGTCGCCCGATGATCGAACTGAATTGCTCGAAGAACTTCCTGCAAAAATCGTGAAAAAATGGATCGCACTGCTCTCTCCAGAAGATCGAGCGATCGCTCACAAACTGCTCAATTATCCCGACGAATCTGTCGGACGACTTTTGACTCCTGATTTTGTAGATTTACGAATCGGTATGTCAGCCCAAAGAGCCATGAAACGCATTCGACGCATCGGGCTGGACAAAGAGACGGTTTTTTATCTCTATGTGATCGACGAAAAACGGACCCTGATGGGGATCGTCTCGCTGAAAGATCTCGTGCTCGCCCAACCCGACACCTTTGTCAAAGACATCATGTTTGATGATTTTGTGGCGGTTTCGGCGCGAACCGATCAAGAGGAAGCCGTTAGCATCGCACAAAAATATGATTTATTAGCTCTCCCCGTTCTTGACAATGAGGGGCGTCTGGTTGGAATTGTCACGATCGATGACTTGATAGATGTTCTGGAAGAAGAGGTCACGGAGGATTTCCACAAAATGGCTGCAATCACGCCGGCAGAGGAA
>PDWJ01001986.1_pt1 | contig 23063 bp, 21 predicted proteins | sample 1430881 | NCBI WGS metagenome assembly PDWJ01 (sample SAMN01162460, study PRJNA174530) | Oral metagenome, whole genome shotgun sequencing project. | biome: Marine environment; feature: Marine mammal; material: Swab sample of the gingival sulcus; isolation source: swab sample of gingival sulcus... | reverse complement strand
CATTTGCGACTATTTTTTTGAAACTATTTTTACGAGTAGTATCAATCTCGGCATGCACCATCAAGCTTCGTCATCCACGTCGAAACCAAATGCGCCCCCGTTTAGACTTTCGGGAAAGTGCAGACGCTTTGCTATCGTCTTAATCATATTGTGAGGGCAGTTTTTGTAAAATGCAAGCTTAACGTTGCAAATACTGTAATTTATCTGCTACACCATTCCATTCTTCATGGTTTTCCATGGGAGGTTTTTGTGCAGTAATAAGCGGCCATATCTGCGCAAGCTCAGCGTTTAATGCCAAGTAGTCCGCTTGCTCTTCAGGCAAATCCTCTTCGGCAAAAATCGCGTCTATAGGACATTCCGGTTCACATAAAGCACAATCAATACACTCCTCGGGATCTATCACCAGAAAATTGGGTCCTTCGTGAAAACATTCCACCGGACAGACTTCTACACAATCGGTATGTTTGCATAAAACACAGTTATCAGTTACTACAAATGTCATTTAGGTGCCCTTTATAAATATAGTAATAGTTATATTTTACGTATTTGTCTTAAGAAATACTACCCGAAATAAATATAAAATTACAGAAGCTTTTGCTAAACCTACCGAGCGAGTTTATATCGAGCTTGTCCAGCCGTTATACTCGCTGGGGGACAATACGTAAAAACAACAGTCCCTTCACCTAGCTTGAATATTTCGTTAGTAAATAGAATTTTCGGGAAAATTTCTTCTGGAAAGAAATTTAACGCCAGCCTCGCAAGGGTGAGGCACAGGGAAACGCCGAATACAAAAGGACGAAGAAAAGTGCTCTTCAATTACAACATTGGGGCAATCATAAAGCGTTGCCATGCCTTATCCCAGCGTATTCGCATATCCATTTCATAAACGCCGGATAAATCCTGACTATTGACCAATTCACGCGGAGAATAGCTGCCGACTTTATTGCCTTGGTTTAATAGCACAATCTGTTCGGCATATTGTAGTGTCAGTGATAAATCGTGCATTACGGCGATAATCGTCAGTCCTTTGGCCTGTTGCTGTTTTAGATTTTCCATTAAGCGATATTGATGGCGAATATCCAAATGATTGGTGGGTTCGTCCAAAAATAAAATTTTTTCCGATAAATCGGCATCCTTACGATAATGAATTTGTGCCAAAGTACGGGCAATTTGTACCCGGTGCTGCTCGCCGCCCGATAGCGTATTGTAATGATGTTCGGCAAGGTGGGCAATATCGGTTTCCATCAGGCAATAATCAATCACCTCGCGGTTATATTGTTGATTGGCATGATAGCGGTAAGGTTCCCGCCCCAAAGCAACAATATCATGCACTTTAACGGCGAACGGTACACTGCCTAACTGAGGCAGTACGGCACGCTGTCTGGCCAACATTAACCGATTGATGGTTTGTAAAGCCGTCCCGTGAAATGTTACTTGACCACTGGTCGGTGTTATATCGCCGTCCAGCAAATTTAATAATGTCGTTTTTCCTGCGCCGTTCGGGCCGATAATTGCCGTAAAGCTGCCTTGGAAAACGGTGATAGTGACCTTGTTAATTAATTGCTTGTTGTTTATCGAAAAGGTTAAATCTTCTCCCTGTAATATAATCATCTTCTGCCTCTTTTCCAGACTAAAAAACCTAAAAAAGGTGCACCAATCAAGGCCGTTAAAATACCAATTGGTAATTCTGCAGGCGCAACAATCGTACGGGCAATTAAATCGGAAAAATTCAACAGTGCCGCCCCGAATAAGAATGAGGCCGGCAAGACTAAACGATGATTACTACCCAATAACCCACGTACGATATGCGGCACAACCAAACCGACAAAACCAATACCACCGGAAAATGCTACACAAATACCAACTAATAAGGCGACCAGCAAAATCTGCCGTTTTTTAGCTTTTTCCGTATTAAAGCCCAAATGACCGGCCACCTTTTCCCCCAGCATCAGGGCATTCAAGATATGGGCATCACGCAATAGTAATGGTATTGCTAATACACAAACTACTGCTAGAATGGCTAGTTTATGCCAATCAAAAATGGCCAGACTACCCATGCTCCAAAAGGTAATTGAACGCAATTGTTTATCATCGGCAATATAAGTTAATAAACCGGTTAATGCTCCAGTTAAAGCTGCTAAAGCAATACCGATAAGCAGCATCGTGGCAATATTGATAACGCCACCGCGATTGGCAAGAGTATATAACAGCATAGTGATTGCCCAGCCGCCCAAAAAAGCAGCCACTGGCAAAGCATAATCATTGGTGGCATTAAAAAACACCGGAAACAGTGCGCCACCGAGGACAATACTTAATGTTGCCGCAAATGAAGCTCCCGACATAACCCCGACAATGCCCGGATCAACCAGTGGATTTCTGAAAAGGCCCTGCATCACCGCTCCGGTAACGGCCAGTGTCCCACCCACCAACGCCGCCGCAAATACACGCGGTAGGCGAATATGCAATAAAATTTGTCCTAAGGCTTGGTCAGATATACTGGCATTACCCGATAGTAATCGCCAAAAGACTTCATTATCAATGCCGACTGCACCGATACGACATCCCACATACAGGCTAACTAACAGCAAACACAATAAAATAATAAAAATAATTTTTACACGAAAGGTCAACATCATTTACCAGGCAATTGCAAAAAACTAACGCCGTACATTGTGTTTTTTAATATCGGTAAATGGCTGAAAACTTGCATAAGATAGCGGTATTTACCTCGTGGAAATATAAAGGGAATATCTTGAACTTCGATCGCTTTACTTAGCCAATCGGATAATCTGGGGGCGATTTCATTTTTATTAATCCCCCACGGCATTTTCGGTGCAGTATAATAGGGTGTTATTTGCCAACCCTTGTGCGTTAAGGTTTTTTTAGACATCCAGTGCGGAATATGGTCGAACATTAGCCACGCGGCAGGTAAATGTTTACAGATAAGTTGTAATAATTGTTTAACCTGCTCTGCGGGAAAAAACATGAATAACCCCTGAGCGGTAATAAAAACAGCCCGATTATCGGGAATTTCATCAAACCAAGCTGAATCTAAGGCACTCATTGCCACATGTTTATGTTGCTCATCGGGTTGAATAAAACGTTCACGAATAGCGATACCCTCGGGCAAATCCAAACTAATCCATAGGGCTTTATCGCTATCAACGCGGTAACGCTGGGTTTCCAAGCCCTCGCCTAAATTGACAATCACGCCATCGGGATATTTTGTTAAAAACTCATGGATTTTCTGGTCAAAAATCAATGAACGTACGCCATGCGACCCATCGGCTTTACCGAAGGATTTTTCATAATCGTAATCCAGCGCCTGATAAATTTCTATACACTTGGGATCATCAATAATGGCATTGGGATGTGAAGCCTCATAAGCACGATTATGCAAGGTCCATAACATGGTTTCCGGCACATCGGTTAAATTAACGGATTGTTTCTGTAACATCAATTTCTTCGTTGTTATACCAAACCTGCAAAATAACTTATCTTTATCAAACGTGCCCGCTCCAAACGTGCCTGCCCAGCACTTATGCTGAAAATTTGCCGGGCTTGCCTGGACACTCGGGGGTGGTACAGGCTTTCCTTAACTAGTGTTCAGTCTGCACCTGTTTTCTTTGATAGCTTATTTTACGGAATTGGTATTGCTATGTTTTTGCCAAGGCGACCAATTGTTCTCGTACTGCTTTCGTATTTTCTGCTACGTTGTCGTATTCAACAAAATACAGGTGATGGTGATAATCAATGACTGCACCAAACTGGTTAATACTGACCATGCGCGGCGGCTTTAGTCCGTCTTTGACGGTTACTCCCATATTATGCAAGTAGTGCTTGATGGCATCCAGATGGTCATCATTCATATGGTTGATAATACGATTTTCTTCCTCGCGGGTAAACGGTGAAGCGATAACCAAGTCCTCAGGCTTAACCCAGGAAATTTTACCAAAACCCATAATGACGCGGGCAGCAACAATATGCAGGCGGAAAAAATGAAAATTGTGTACCTTGCCGTATTTTTTTGCTTCGGGATAATAACGGAAATAAGACTCGGCCACACGCTCACGGTCTTGCCCGGTGACTTCGATTAAATCACCGACACAAGTCAACCGCCATCCGGTTTCAATTTGATGCTGACGCTCGACCTGGCGCATCATTAACGACGCTTTACCGTTGGCAAAGGCGTTTTTGGTATGTTCGGCAACATTGGCGGTATAAATCACCGGACTACCGGTGTGGTCAAGCATATAGGGTGTTACCGAACCAAACGGATAGCCTGCCGCCGGTGTTTTTGCGCGTCCCAGCGTCGCCATATCACCGGCAAAAACCGTGCGGTAAATACGCCGTGCATCGCGTATACCGCGTTTTTTGGTATAGCGGTTAAAGCGCAGCATATTGCTGTCATTAATTTTTTCTTTGGGTTTTTCTACAGGCTTTTTTGTTTGCTCTGTCATGATTTTAAAACTCCTTTGCTGTTTGTTTGCCTTTCGGTTGCCTGTCGGTGAACAACGTGTTATTTGTTATTGCACACAATTGTTAACTTTTCCGGCAATTTCTTTGGCAGCTTGGGCAACTCCGGGGCCAAACCCTAAAGCCTCTACCGTACCGATACGAAAAACACATTGATTTTTTGCCGCTTTGGTCAGTGCCAGATTAACATAATCCGCTGTTGCATTATCAATTTTTGCCGTTCCCGGCTTACCGCCACCGTGAGAGGCAATAATAATCATATCCATATCCGTTGCCACCATGGCTTCGGCAGAAACCGGCTTGATACTTTTAAAATCCTCGGCAAACACATTTTTTCCGCCGACAATGTTAATCATGGCATCACCTGCCGTGTCCTTACCTAGTGCAATCATGCGGTTTTGTCCCGTGCCGCCGTCCATTAAAAACACCATTTTCGGTGGGCGCGGATAATCGCTGATTAACTGATTAACGGCTTTTTCGTCGGCACGAATCCGCTCGATCAATGTTTTGGCCGCTTCCGCAACCTCCAGTTTTTCAGCAATCATTTGGATATCGGCAATTACGCCATTAATACTTTTTTCATCTTTGATAGTGATTGTCGGTACGTTGGCAGCTTTGATTTGCTCAACCACTGTCGGCGGCCCGGCATCAGGAGCGAGAATCAACAAATCAGGCTGCATGGATAAAATACCTTCCGATGATAATCGCCGGCGGTAACCGATTTTCGGTTTTTCAGCCATTACCGTTTTGGGTAACGTGGAGGTGGTATCGACAGCCACCAATTTATCGGCAAGCCCTAATTCCACAATGGTTTCCGAGGCGTTACCCGTAGCGGAAACAATACGTTCATAAGCAGCTGCCGTGTTCACGGCCGCCAGGCATAAAAAGCAGCCTGCCGCATAAGCGGCAGACCGTCGTAGATTATATTGCATTTTTTTCATTGGTTAAGTATCTATTGTTAAAAGTCATATTTAAGCGTTGCACCAAAGAAACGCCCGGGCTCGGTAATTTGCTCATAGTTTTGTGAGAAAATACTTTCATACTGAGCTTCCGACCATTTGGCATATTTTTTATCAAAAACATTATAAACGCCGGTATTAATCTGCAGCCCTTTTGTCGGTTTAAAATACGCTGTTAAATCCGTTACGCCATAACCGCCTACAGGAATCAATGTCGTGTCGGAATCGGCAATATCTTTGGTTTTTTTCGCTGCTGCAAAGTTTAGTGTTAGCGCCGTTCCCCAAAGCTGTGACGGTGCATCATAAGCCAAACCAACGCTGCCGCTCAAAGGGTCAACGTCGGAATAGGGCTGGTCGGTATCCTTGTTTTTACCTTTACTGTAGGCCAGCGCCCCCTGCAGTTTCACCCCTTCCGGCAAGCCGAAAGCATTGTGTAAATCCAGCTCGCCGCGGTATTCCAATCCGTAAATCACCACTTTGCCATCCATATTGACTGTCGTGGCTTCACCGGTAGGTAATGTGCCGTCAATAGCCAAGTCACGATAAGTATCGTAAAAGACACTCACGGCTTGTGAACCGATTTCACCCTGACTGCGCAGTCCCAGTGTAAATCCGGCACTTTGTTCGGGTTTTAAATTAGGGTTGGAAAGCCGGGAATGCGCACTACCGGAATTTAACTCACCAAATGAAGGGACTTTATAGCCCTGACGGTAACCTCCAAACAGCTGTTGACTGTCAGTTAATTCGTAAGTTGCCCCCAAACGCCATGAAAAATGGCTATCGTTAAGGTCGGTGAGTGTGCCTTTGTAATTCGGCGTCGGTTGAGCATCAATGCGGTAATGGGTAAACTCTACTCCCGGCATAATATGTAATCTATCGTCTGCCAAAGCAATATCATCGTTGACATAAGCGGTAATTTGCCGGGTTTCGCTATCGGGCTGATAGGTTGTATTACTGGGTCCGCCGAAGTTTTGCGGCGCATCCCAAGACCAACGCGCCTTATAGTCCTGACTTTGAAGGTTAAAGCCGTAATTAAACGTATGTTCAATACTGCCTGCCTCAATACTTTTACTGAGGCTGGCTTCAAGGCCATAACCCTTGACTTTGTAGTCTGTTGTACCGAATGATACCCCATAAGCCAAATCATCGTCGCGGTGATTGTCATATTTTTGGTAATGGGCTTGCCAATAGCCTTCATCGGCAAAACTGCTATCCAGTACAAAGTCATGGCGTAAACTAAATGCATAGCGTTTACCGGTATTTTTGTCTTTGTAGTCTTTTTCAGGTTTACCAATAGCGGGAATAATATCTGCTGTAAAATCGCGTTTGCTATGTTCCGCTTTTAAAGAAAATTGATGATTGGCATTGGCAGCAAAGATGACTTTACTCATTACATTGTTCTGTTGAATATCAGCACTGTCAATACGATCAGCCAGTTTTTCGGGATTGGCGGATGCCGAGAAACTGCCGTTATCATGATAGAGTTTTTTCTTATCGTAATTGGGATATTCGCCGGCATTATGATGGCTATAAGAGAGCATCGCCGACAGATTGTCGTTTACTTGCCCGGCAACTGTTGCACCAATGGAAAAAGCACTATTAGCACCGTTATAACCCGTACGCACATTGCCGCCAAAACGTTCACCGTCAGCTTTGTTGTAATAGTCTTCAGGATCTTTAGTAACAAATTTCACTGTCCCTGCCAAGCCGCTTTTGCCGCTGATACTGGTTTCAGGTCCGCGAATAATATCAACTACCTTAAGGTCGGCGGTATCAAAGGGGGCTAAACCGACCCGTGTGGCGTGTCCGGTACGAAACATATCGGGCAAAGGCACGCCGTCAACATTGACAGCAACTCGATTTTGCCCTGTGCGAGAGGTAGAACCTGCCCCTCCCATACCGCGAATGCGAAAGCCGGCGAAACCGTCAACCGCCTGTGTTTCTAACTCTACACCGGGGACATTGCGTAATAAATCACGCGGGCTGTCAATGGACGAATCATCGACAGCTTTACTGGTAATCGTCACGACATCGGCGACACCGGCATTATAGTCGGCGGTAACAATGACCGGAAGCAATTCACCGCTTTCGGCGGTGGTGCTGTCATCTGCAATAACGCTAATTGGAGCGTAAAAAAGTGCTATTGCAATACTCTGATATAATCTATTTTTTTTCATAAAGGAACCTGCTTGAGTGTATTGAACTTAGCTGAATTTTAACACTAGCAATTATCATTCAAGATAAGGCATAAGTCAACATATATCAACATATATCGCTGGCCAATCGCATAAATAAAATGTGCTTTATACGATGCAAAGGTTTCTAAATAAGGATTCGCCATGTCATCATCAGAAAAACCTATTGACAAACTGTTTGAAGAAATCACTGACCCTTGTCAACAGAACAAAAGAGGCAATGGCAACTATATTCATGCGATTGCCCTGCCTGTCCGGATAAAATAGTCGTAGGTGTGTAAGTTTATGATACACTGGAAATCCATTATGTATAAACGTTGCAGTTATTAACAAAATAAGCCAAAAGACGTGCAATAATTCATTAATTTTTTTGAAAAAATATATTTAGAGAATAACAGATTATGAAAAATATTGATAAATCGCATAAACTTCACCATGTTTGCTATGATATTCGCGGTCCGGTTTTAGATGCTGCCAATGCTTTGGAAGCTGCCGGTAATGAAATTCTAAAACTTAATATCGGTAACCCCGCTCCGTTTGGGTTATATGCAGAACCGCATGTTAAACAAGCCCTGATTGACAATCTTGACCTGGCACAGGGTTATTGCGAATCCAAAGGTATTTTAGTCGCTCGCGAAGCGATTTATGCAGAAAATCAACGTAATGGCTTTCACAATATCAGCGTTGATGAAATTATTCTCGGTAACGGTGTATCAGAACTTATTGTGATGGCCATGCAGGCACTGCTTAATGATGGGGATGAGATGTTAATTCCCATGCCGGATTATCCCCTGTGGACGGCGGCAACGCGTTTAGCCGGTGGCACCGCCGTGCATTATCTGTGTAATGAAGCACATGACTGGCATCCCGATATTGACGATATGCAGGCAAAAATCAGTAACAAAACCAAAGGTATTGTGTTAATCAATCCGAATAACCCGACAGGTAGTGTGTATAATCGACAAACTTTATTAGCCATTGCCGAACTGGCACGCAAGCATAATCTGGTGGTTTTTGCCGATGAAATTTACGACAAGATTCTATATGATGATGCCAAACACATTGCCTTTGCCAGCTTACAGGATGATTTATTGGTCATCACCATGAACGGTTTGTCAAAGTCGTATCGTTTGGCGGGTTTTCGGGCCGGTTGGATGACGATTAGCGGTAAAAAAAGCCATGCCAAAGATTACTTAACAGGGTTAAATATGCTGGCATCCATGCGCCTGTGTTCTAACGTGCAGGCACAATATGTTATACCCGAGGCACTCAACCACGACAATACCATTTATGACTTAACCTTACCTACAGGACGATTGGGCAAGCAACGTGATGTCGCCTACCGCTTACTCAATGACATTGAAGGCGTAAGCTGTACCAAATCGCGCGGGGCAATTTACTGCTTTGCCAAACTGGACCAGAAAAAATTCAATATCCAGGACGATGAAAAAATGATGCTGGATCTGGTGACCCAAAAACAGATGCTGTTGGTACAAGGCACGGCATTTAACTGGCCTGACCCTGACCATTTTCGTATGGTTTTTCTGCCTAATGTTGAGCAAATGACCGAAGCACTGGGTCGCTTAAAAGATTTTTTAGAAAATTACCGACAGTAGTGTTTGCAAATACACTGACTAAAACCGCTTGATTGGGAACAATTATGATTGAACATTTTTCTCTTGGACTATTGGTTGTATTGATTATAACCGGCTTTATCGCCGGTTATATTGATGCGATAGCCGGTGGTGGCGGCATGATTCAAGCGTTAGCGTTACTGATGGTGGGTATTGCTCCGCTAAATACACTGGCAACCAATAAAATAGTCTCGTTATCGGGGACGGTTACGGCAGTCATCAGGTATGCGCAGGGCAGGGCAATTAATTGGTATTTGGCCACTGCCTGTATTATTCCTTGCATGTTGGCGGCAGCTTGGGGCTCTGATTTTGTCATTGATTTATCAACTACCACCATTACCTGGATGATTATTTTATGTATTCCGGTGGCTTTTGCGGTTATGCTGATTCGTCATAATAAGCAATTATTGCACAAGGAATCAAACAATCGTCTAAAAGCCATAGCTATTTTATCGCCGATTGCTTTTTATGACGGCCTGATAGGTCCCGGTACGGGCACCTATATGGCAATTACCGCTAATAAATGGCTGGGAATGAGTTTTTTACGGGCGACGGGACTGGCCAAACCGTTAAACTTATCGACCAATATCGCTTCTGCTGTTGTCTATATTTTTGCCGGAAAGGTTATCTGGTTAATTGCCATACCGATGGCGGTTGCCAGTGTTTGCGGTGCTTATCTGGGCAGCCACTCAGCCATTAAACGCGGCGACAGTTTTATTAAAAAACTGATGCTGATTATGCTGCTGGTTATGCTAATCGTCAATTTACTTAAATTATTGTGGTGAAGCTAATCCGGTTCTATCCAATAATGCCGTTCTGTCCAATACAATACGCACATTCACTGATTGACCGACAGTAAAGCGTTTCGCCGTTGTTACCTGAATAGTACGGTTGGTCAGTTGAATAGCATAACTGTAATAATCCCCGTAAAATGCACGTCCGATAATCCGGGCACTGGCAGCTTGTTCATCGAAACAATTAAGCTGGTGCGGGCGGAGAAAAATATCGGCACTATCGGTATTCTTATCATCATGCCATATAGTCACTAATGACGCATCGGAGACAGGAATATGACCGATTTCAGTTTCCCAGACATTCGCTTTTTTTGTTGCCGGTAAAATAACGCCATGTCCTAAAAGTTCGGCGATATAGCGGTTTGCCGGAAAATCATATAAGGTTTGCGGTTCACCGAATTGGATAATTTCCCCGTCATCAAGAATAGCAATGTCATCTGCCATGCTAAAGGCCTCGGTTTTATCATGCGTAACAAAAATAGCAGATATTTGTCGTGACTTAAGCAGCTGTTTAATCTCGTGCATTAATAAATGGCGGATACCAACATCTAAATTGGAAAACGGCTCATCAAATAATAAAACCTTAGGCTCGCAAACCAATGCCCGAGCAATGGCAACACGCTGTTGCTGGCCACCGGATAATTCATGCGGCAGACGATTGGCATAATCACTTAATTTGACTAATGCTAATACTTCTTGTGACTTGCTTGCTTGTTCGGCCTTGCTGAGTTTATGTAAGCCAAATTTCACATTGTCGGCAACACTTAAGTGAGGAAATAAAGCATAGTCCTGGAAAATCATGCCGATACCACGGTGCTCCGGGGCTAAATTATAGTTGCTTGAAGCAATCACTTTATCACCCAGACTTATTTTTCCGGATGATAATGGCAATAATCCGGCAATGGCTTTTAATAAGGTGCTTTTACCGCAACCGCTGGCACCTAACAAGGATAAGATTCTGCCTTTAGGCAGCGTAAAGCTACAACCTTTTATAATAGAGGTATTATGATAACTGATTTCTACGTGTTCTAAGGTTAGTGTACTATTAATCATTGTCTTTTTTATGCATGCTAACGGTTAACAAAATGACTGCCGGTAATCCGGCAACCACCATGACTAAAGCAGGTAATGCGGCAACTTCAAATTCTTCTGCCGACATATATTGATAAACATAAGTGGCAAGTGTTTCGACATTAAAAGGACGTAATAAAATTGCTGCTGATAATTCTTTTAGGGATTCCAAAAAGACCAATAAAAAAGCGGTTAGTAAACTGTTGCGCAATAACGGTAAAAAGACTTTTTTAATCGTCGATAACGGCCGATATCCGCATAATTGAGCGGTCTGGTCAAGGCTGTAGGGGATTTTTACCATACCGCTGTCGACAGTGCCGATACCAATGGCAGCAAAGCGACTGAGAAACGCATATCCCATTGCTATCAACGTACCGCTGAAAATTAATCCGCGTGAATTAATGCCGATGGCATTAAGAAAATCGTTAATACGGTGGTCAGCTCCCGAGGTGATAATCAATACGCCGATTGCCAATACCGTTCCCGGTACGGCATAACCAAGACTGCTGATTTGGCGGGGTATAGCGGTTGATTTATTGTGCCCGAACCGCTGGGTCATTAAAACAAGCAAGGCAATTACTACCGCACTCGCCGCTACAATACCCGCCAGTAACAAAGAATAATAGAGCATTTTATAAAACTCTTGCCACTTGGTATCAAAAAGATACATAACGGCATAATTAACCACCATTATCATCGGTAAAAGAAAACCTAAAAAAAAGACCAGGCTACACCAGGCCGTTGCCAAATAACGTGATTTGCCGGGTAAAGTTTGCCGAATAAGCGGCATCGTATGTTGATTATGATAGCGGCTGCGACGGCGGCTGACTTTTTCCAAGGTAATTAAAATAATCACAAACAACAACAGTAGGCAGGCTAATTTTGCCGCTGCCGATAAATCGGATAAACTTAACCAGGTATCATAAATGGCGGTGGTGATGTTCCAAACGGAAAAATAAGATACCGTGCCAAAATCGGCAAGGGTCTCCATTGCCACCAAACTACAGGCAACTGCCAGAGCAGGGCGCGATAAGGGCAATACCACACGGAAAAAAGTTTTGTATTCATTGGCTCCTAATAAGCGTGAGGCATGAACCAGCGATTGACACTGGGCATTAAAATTAAGCGAAGTAATCCAATATACATAAGGGGAAAAAACCAAGGATAAAACAAAAATCGCCCCGCCCATTGTACGTATATCAAAAAACCAGTAATCTTGGGCACTTTGAAAACCAAAAAGGTCACGAATAGTGTTTTGTACAATCCCCGAATAATCAAATAAATCGGTATAGATATAGGCGACCACATAAGCCGGCATGGCCATGGGTAGTAGTAATGCCCAACGGAAAAAACGCCGCCCGGGGAACTCATAACGGGTAGTTAGCCATGCCGACGGCAATCCCCAAACGACTGCCATAAAACAGACACCGATAACCAGAATTAGACTGTTTTTAACATAGTCCCATAATACTGTATCCCATAAATGTCGAAAAGAAGGAGAAGGTTGCGCAACGGCTTCAACAATCAAAGCCGCAATCGGGGCAAATAATAATAAAGCGGCGAGCCAGGCAAATAGTTTTAAGCCAAAGGTGGGCATTAAATTCAATCCGTCAACGTAAAAGCCCGCATACCTAAAACAGCGTATGCGGACTCATACTCAATAGGTGTTAAAAATTATAAATCAAACTTCACTTCATCAACCAGTTTGGTTGCTTCTGCATAATGTTCGGCAATTTTTAAAACTGAAATATCGTCTTGTTTAAATGTTCCCCAAGAAGACACTAATTCCGAAGCTTTAACACCCGGTTTAACCGGATATTCAAAGTTGACTTCAGCATACATGGCTTGAGCTTCATCACCTGTTAAGAAATCAACCAATTGCATCGCTTCTGCTTTATTTGGTGAAGATTTAGCCAAAGCAATACCCGATACATTCATATGCGTGCCCGTGCTATTTTGATTAGGGAAATTAATATACACGGATGCCGCCCATTCTTGTTGTTCCGGGTGCTTTTCATTGGTAATCATTTTACCGAAGTAATAAGAGTTACCCAGCGAGACATCACAAATACCTTCTTTAATGGCTTTGACCTGTTTGCGGTCATTGCCTTGCGGTTTACGGGCCAAATTGGCTTTGACACCTTGTAACCAAGTTTTGGCTTTTTCTTTGCCGTGATGAGCAATCACCGAGGCAATTAATGACAGATTGTAAGGGTGCTTACCTGAACGAGTACAGATTTTACCTTTCCACTCCGGCTTTGCCAAATCCAAGTAATCAAAATCCTCAGCTAATTTGCCCACTCGGTCTTTAGATGAGTACACCGCACGGGCGCGTGTAGTTAAGGCAAGCCACTTATCACCACGGAATTTGGCAGGGATATTTTTTTCAATGGTTGGTGAAGTGATATTTTGCACAATATCCATGTTAACCAATTCTTGCAGGCGGCTGATATCGACCGTCATAATGACATCGGCGGGGCTGTCTTTACCTTCACGCTTAATGCGTTCCGCCAAACCTTTTTTTAAGAAAATGGTATTGACTTTAATACCGGTTTGTTGCGTGAATTTATCAAAAATCGGTTTAACTAGAAATTCTTGTCGGTATGAATAAACATTTACATCTGCCGAGGCAAAGCCGGCAACTGCCAAAGTGATTAATGAGAGTAAGGTTTTTTTCATCATGGTTCTCCTGATTTTAAGGGTTAAATAACTTTGGAGATAATAATACAAGCGCAAATAGTTATCAAGTTAATTAAATGTAAACTTATATGCAAGTGGAAAAAGCAGCTATTTGAGCATAGTCAAAAAGCTTTTACCGACCTGCTCAAAGATAAAGATACCTGTATCAGCACGGGTAGCAGAGGCACGTAGTGAGCCGATGCTATGATTAAACGCCATAATTAAATGTTTGTGGCGCAACATCAAATCTGAGGAAGTTATTACTCAATCACTTGTTCCAAATCGCGCAATAAGCGTTTAATCGGAGCTGACTTGCTTTTTAATGAGACGCGGTTGGCAATCAACCGCGTGCTGATTGGCAATACTTCATCTAAGGGTTTCAGGCCGTTGGCTTTTAAGGTATTGCCGGTATCCACCAAATCAACAATACAATCTGCCAAGCCAACCATAGGGGCCAACTCCATTGAGCCGTACAGTTTGATAATATCAGCATGAATACCCTTATCGGCAAAATATTTACGGGCACTTTTGACATACTTGGTTGCCACCGTTAGGCGTTTTTGCGGTAAAGCATCGACATCGTCCAAGACAGCCGTCATTAGTTTGCATTGAGCAATACCCAAATCCAGCATTTCAAAGATGCCGTGATAACCGTGTTCAATCAGTGTATCTTTACCCGATACGCCCAAATCGGCGGCACCATATTGAACATAGGTGGGTGCATCGGTAGTTCGGACGATTAAAAACTTGATATGTTTATGCGTCGTATCGGTCATTAACTTGCGGCTAACGGTTAAGTCTTCTAACGGTTCAATGCCAATTTTACTAAACAGCGGCAGAATATCTTTTAAAATACGTCCCTTTGCCAGTGCAATAACCAGGTCTTCCTGGCCGCGCGTTATACGTTGATTCATCGTTTACTTTGAGTTGATTGTTTAACTGTCACTAAGGCGTGTTACCTGAGCACCTAACTGGTTCATTTTATCTTCGATTTTTTCATAACCGCGGTCGAGATGATAAACCCGTTCAATAATCGTAGTTCCTTTGGCCGCCAAAGCCGCTAAGACCAAAGATGCCGAGGCGCGTAAATCGGTGGCCATTACCGGCGCACCGGTAAGACTGGCAACACCTTTTACTATTGCTGTACGGCCATTGACACGAATATTTGCGCCCATGCGAACCAGTTCGGGGACATGCATAAAGCGATTCTCAAAGATAGTTTCCGTCACGGCAGCAGAGCCGTTGGCAAGGGTATTGAGTGCCATAAACTGCGCCTGTAAATCGGTGGGGAATGCCGGATGCGGTGCCGTGCGAATATCTACCGATTGAATAGGGCGATTACGCATATCCACCTGAATCCAGTCTTCGCCGGTAGTTACTGCTGCCCCTGCCTCACGCAATTTTTCTAAGGCTGCATCCAGCGTGTGCGGGTCGGTTTGGGTGACCTTAACCATACCGCCGGTTATTGCCGCAGCGACCAAAAATGTTGCACTTTCGATGCGATCGGGCATGACCCGATAATGGCAGCCATGCAGTTCGCTGACTCCGGTAACCGTTAGCGTGTCAGTGCCGATACCACTGATTTTTGCGCCCATTTTATTGAGTAGGTGGGCCAGGTCATTAACTTCCGGTTCACGTGCGGCATTTTCCAGTATGCTTTCGCCGTCGGCGAGAACCGCCGCCATCAGTAGATTTTCCGTGCCTGTTACGGTAACCATATCCATTACCACGCGTGCACCTTGTAATCCTTTGGCAGGTGCTTTGGCAATAATATTACCATCGTGGATACTGATGCTGGCACCCATGGCTTCAAAACCTTTTAAATGTTGGTCAATCGGCCGTGTACCAATGGCACAGCCGCCGGGCAGTGAAACGGTGACCTGCCCGAATCGGGCCAATAACGGCCCCATTACCAAAACGGAAGCACGCATGGTTTTAACCAATTGATAAGGCGCTTCGGTACTGTTAATGTGATTGGCGGTTACAGTAAAGGTATCACCGATAAATTTTACCTCTGCCCCCAGCTGTGATAATAGTTTTTCCGTGGTAAAAACATCACGCAGGGTAGGTACATTACTAATATGACAGGTTTCAGCAGTCAGCAGTGTGGCGGCCAAAATAGGTAATACGGCATTTTTTGCGCCGGAAGCACTGACTTCGCCGTGTAACGCTTGTCCGCCGATAATTTGCAGTTTATCCATTATTTATTCTCCGCCTGTAAGGCCGCCCATTTTTCCGGCGTAAACGTTTTTAAAGACAGGGCATGGATAGAGTCATCGGCAAATTGTTCAGTAAAAAGATTTTTGACGATTTTATGTTGTTTGATTTTAGTGATGCCTTGAAAAGCTGTTGACACTACGGTGGCATAAAAATGGACATTATCAGCTGATTCGACTAAGACAAATTCACAGGGAATTGCCGCCTCGATGACGGCTTGCATGGTTTGATTATTCATGTAAAAAGTTATTTTATGGTTAAAGTGTTCAATGTATCGAAAAATGTAAAAAAAAGCCAGTAAAACAAAAATAGCGCCGATGATTCACCTGTTTAAATACAGTTAATTGTTGTTTGTCAATTCGTCAATACCGTGGCTGCAACGACAACTTTTAGCTGCCAGGGAAGCGGCCAGGATGCTATCATTATTGTCTAATTGTGCTCTGTCATTTTCATGATGAAACAGGTGGTATTGAATGGCGGCAAATTTCAGTCGTTTCAATACCAAGCCTTTTTTAAACAGCCGCAAAGCAAACTCGGAATCTTCTCTGCCCCAACCGCAGAAATCATGGTTGAAACCGTTGACAGCAAGATAGTCCTTACGCCAAACTGCCATATTGCAGCTGCGTATTTTAAAAATAAGTTTTTCTAGCGGTTGGCGTTTGGGTCTGGCAAGACAGCGCGTTATAAACGGACAATGCAGGGCGTTAATTTTATTGTTGGCATGGGTTGTTAATAAAGAAAAATTAAAATGCTGCTGTTGTAAATAACCTTTGGTCGCAGTTTCACTCATCAGGACACGGGAACCAACGATAAAGGTATTCGGACTGGCAAAACGTAAGTGATCGGCAATAAAGTTTTTATGCAGTACGCTGTCTCCGTCAATAAAAATCAAATAATCACCACTTGCATGTATGACGCCGTTATTGCGTGAGCGAGCCGCCCGAAAACCTTGGTCTTCCTGCCACGCGTGGATAACAGGCAATGCAGTTTGTTGTTGGTAAGTCTTTATTAAGGCAGCTGTTTTATTGTCAGAACCGTCATCGGCAATAATAATTTCATCGGCCGGCCGGGTTTGGGTTAGCGCACTTTGTAAAACCAAATCAAGCGCACTTGTCCAGTTATAGGTTGAAATAATTAGGGAAACAATCATTACAAGCTATCCTTGCCAAAGTGCTGTAAACTGTATAAGCGGCTGTATTTGGTCATCGTATAATGATAATGATTAACAGCTAGTAGCCAGCCTAATTTACCGTCTAAAAAACCGCCGTGGATAACATACATTTTAATAAAAGCCCATAACGGTCGTAAGAGGATATCTTTGCTAAAACCGGCGATTTTTCCCTGTTGATAATATTGTTCGGCGGATAAGCGAGTATAATGTTCAAATTTATTATAATACTGGGTCCAGGAAGAATAAGTATAGTGCAGCATGGCGTGCTTTAAGGTTTTTTCAGGATAGGGGTGCTTGAGTTTTTGATGAACGCGCCTTTCAAAATAAATGTTTTCACGTGGTAATAAACGACAGACACTATCTGATCGCAGAGTACCAAAGCGCACGCGCTGGCCGGCAAAGTGATTTAACCGGCGAATACAATAGGCGTTTTTAGCACCGCTTATGACTTGTGTGATTTCTGCTGCCAGCGGTGCTGTGATGCGTTCATCACAATCAAGAAATAATAACCAGTCACCGCCGGCTTGGGCAATGGCAAAGTTTTGCTGTTCGGCAAAATCGCCTTGCATGGCACGCGTAAAAACAACAGCCCCCTGTTGACGGGCAATATCGGCGGTATTGTCATTACTGTTATCATCAATAACAATACATTCATCGGCAAAGGCGACGCTGTTTAGACAGTCTGCAATATGCCGGCTTTCATTTTTAGCAATAATCAGGACGGACAGTCGCATAATTTCTCCTGATGAGTAATTGATTCGGCAATAATAAAGGCAGCCAGCAGTGTAAAAAACAAGCCTTGTAATGTGTCCAGTAAAAATGAGTTAAATAAACAAGCTACACTGTACATTAACACCGTACCGGCATAAAGATAACGGCGCTGTTTAGCATGGCCCAGTGCTTGCCTGAATGCAGTAAGAAAGATAAAGCATAGCAGTCCCAGACCAATAATACCCAGTTGAACGGCTTGCAATAAGTATTCATTATGGGGGTTTTCCGCTTGGGTAGCGATATAGCGCTGTTGCTGCCAATCATACGTAATACTGGCAATATCCAAATTAGCCAGGCCGTGCCCGTAAAAAAAAGCATGACTAAATTGTACCAGTGCATCATGCCAAAATAATAAGCGTAGCCCGTTACTGCTATAGCAGGCTTTGCCCAGTTCCTGCAATTGATTATTTGGCAGTGTTAATGAACCAAAACACTGTTGTGTTTCATTAACAGCTAAAAAAACACGCCGTGATACGGCCTGGTCAGTTAGCAGTGTCATGCCAATAAGGGATAGTATCAGAATAACCCCGGTAAGCTTTTGCTTATACCCGGGCAGTAATAACCATAACAGCCATAAACAAATAACAATAATGGCAATAAAACCGGTACGTTGCTCAGAAACAACAAAGACCTCGAATAAACTGATGGCACAAATTAACAGAGCTGAATAACGTTTTTTACGTAAAAAAGCTATTAATCCATAGGCAAATAACAAGGCAAAGAAAAACGAATGGGCAAACAGTTCATTTGATATCCAGTAATTGTTGGTAACATATTTTTCAGGCAGCCAGCCTTGTGCGGCAAGCCAGCTTAACCAGCCGGTCGCCTTGTTAAGTACGCCTAAGATGAAAACAATCATACCGCCAATCATAAAGCCGCGAAAAAAATAACGCGGTAAATCAATTTGCCGTGATAATTGAGATAAAACAAGGTAAGTTAAAAAAAACAGCAAAGTATATTTAATATATTTAGTGGCGTAAGTATCAAGTAACTCTTGGCTGGCATTGCTGTATAAGCCGCTTAAATACAATAAAGCCACCCAGATACTAATTCCTAACCACAGTGGATGACGAACAATGGCTCGTCGATATTTTTTTTGTTGTCCTTGATAATCAAATAAAAAATAAACTATTGCGCTAAGTAAAATCAGGTAATAAATGCTGTTGGTTGCAGCCATTGACAATTGAAAAGCAATGCCCAGTAAAATAAATAAAGTGGCATAATAACGCTCGTCATGCAACCAGGAAAAAACCGATGATAATTTTATCATAACGAAAAAATATTCAGATAACAGTAAGCCGTGTATCATACTTTTTTTTCAGGGTATTTGCACGTTTTTTGCATCATGGTGAATGATTTGCCAGTAAATAAGTGATAAAAAATTAGGTAAAAAATAATAAACTTAGTCAGTTAATAAAAAATACGCAAAATAACTGACAATTTGTTAATGATTACTCACCACGTAAAAGCATTATCACGTTCTTACCGCCAAATATAATTGAAATAAGGGCTATATTGTTACTATTTGTTCTGATTTGTTCCTATTTGGTTACTTTTTATTCATCTGATGAAAAACAATGTCGTTTTTGTGGCTTTTTAAAAAAATATTTTCATCTACCATAAAAAGTATTAATTAAAGGTGCTGGATAAGTCGTTCTATCGGCCTTTGTTTAACATTTTTTTAGAGGTGAAAATATGACATTACCAAATGATTTACTTGCCGAGTTACGCACACGCAATGAAAACTACAGCCTATCACGCGATTTTTACAGTAACGATGAGATTTACCAAACAGATTTGCAAACAATTTGGTATCAGTCATGGGTATTTGCCGGACATCCTTGTGAAGTCACAGCCGAACAGTCCCTGGATTTTTCTCTTGGTGAATATCAAGTTCGTATTCTGCGTGATAGGGCAAAGCTTGTCGCCACTGCGGAAAAAGACGGGCAAAGCCGTCCCATTCACTGCCGTGAAGTAGAGGGTTATTTGTTTATCAGTCTGGCAGAGACACCAGATGATTTTACTGCCTTTGCCGAAACGGTTTCCCCTTATATGCAAGTACATCATGTCGGGGAACTGAAAATTGCCGCCCAAAGCAATATTGTCGAATACGGTAACTGGAAGCTGGTATTTGAAAATAACCGCGAGTGCTATCATTGTTTGAGTAATCATCCCGAATTAATTATTACCTATCCCGAAGATCCTGCCGTTACGGGTACGGATGCTGATAGTGAGATACCTGAAATGGTCAGCAGTCATTGGCAGAAATGTGAAGCGGCAGGTCTGCCCAGCGTATTTAAAATTGCCGATGACGGTACCTATCGTGTTGCCAGAATGCCGCTATTAAATAATTTTACCAGTTACACAATGGATGGTCATGATGCCGTGAAAAAACATGTCGGTGATTTCAAAGGTGTTAACCCCGGGGCGTTGGTGTTATTCCACTATCCCAGCACCTGGAATCATTTTTTAGATGATCATGTAATTTCTTTTCGCATTCTTCCCATTGGTCCGCAAGCAACATTGGTAACAACGAAATGGTTAGTACATAAAGATGCTGTCGAAGGCGTCGATTATGATAAAGAAACCCTTACCTATGTATGGAAGCAAACCAATGCCCAGGATAAACATCTGGTCGAAGAAAATCAAAAAGGCATCAATTCCCCTTGCTATGAGTCCGGTCCTTATTCTTCGGTTTATGAAAGCGGGGTAATCCAGTTCGTCAAGTGGTATGGGGACTTATTACAGCACCGCTTAAAAAGCAGCTAAACGTATTTAATATACAGTTAGCATAAATAACAAGTAATATTAATATACTAAAGGGTACAATTATGTCAAATTCACTCAATCTTAATAATAAAGCTGATGTCGATAAAGTCGCTTCTTGTAACCACGATGATGAAATGAAGCTGCACCAGTTATATCAGCGTAGTGATAGTTATCAAAAACAGTTAAAAGAGAATTGGTACAAGCGCTGGATTTATCTTTGTCAGACGACAGAAATTCCTCATCATGGTGATTATATTGCCAAAAATATCGGTGATTACCCATTGATTATTGTTCGTAATCAAAACGATAAAATTAATATTTTAAATAACAGTTGTCGGCATCGCGGTTCACGCATTTGTCAAAAAGCAAAAGGCAACGACGTAAACCTTGTTTGCCCCTATCATCAGTGGACATACAGCTTGGACGGTAAATTGAATTATGCCCGCGATATGATGGAAGAAATTGATGTCGGTGTTTTGCCGTTGAAGTCTTTTGCCTGCTCTGTGATTAATGACAGTGTGTATGTGAATCTCTCACTGACAGCAGACAGTGACGAACAGGCTCCGCACGAATGTTTCTCCGTTAAAAATCGTCACCGTGCCGCTTATCAATACCGCATGCAATGTGATGTGGGTTATGAGAGCATTTTAGCACAGCTTGATTTATCCCTTGAACTTTTAGATACTGCCGAGGATGCCTCGGCGAATGCACGTTTTTATCATAATATTAAAACAGATGGCATTATTGCTGCCTATGTTATTCCCGTTGACGAGCGGCACAGTGAATTGACATTAACGTATTTGGTAACATCCGGCACATCCGAAGATAAGCACTTTAATCGTCAAGACTTTATCACTCAGGCTGCCGAGGATTTAGATATTGTTATTGCCGAAGACGCCATTACACCATTGTCAATTAAACCGGTACGGCCTGTTAGTGCGGAGGATTTGCCGGCGTTGAATGCCCGTCAGATGCAGGAACTATTAGATAAACGTCAAGCCATAGACCACGCCGATATTTATGCGCCGTACCGTATGTGGGATTCGAATAAACAAAATTTGGTTTGTACAATGATTGTTAAAGAAACCCATAATGTCCGTACTTATACTTTTCAAACTGCCGATGGTAGTTGGTTTAACTATAAACCGGGACAGTTTATCACTTTAGAACTTCCCACCGAGGGAGAAAAGACCCTGCGGACTTATACATTGGTCAGCAGCCCTTCGCGTCCCATGTCAATTTCAATTACCATTAAAGCGCAGCCTGACAGTACGGGGACACGCTGGATTTTTGATAATGTCAAAGTCGGCGATAGTCTAAAAGCTTACGGCCCTAACGGAGATTTTTCTTTCTTTAGCGATCCCGCCGATAAATATTTGTTTATTTCAGCAGGTTCAGGCATTACTCCGATGATGTCAATGACACGCTGGCTGTATGATTATGGTGGCAATATGGATATTAATTTTATCAGTTGCATTGCCAGTCCTGATGATATACTTTATCAAAGTGAGCTTGAACGTATGGCCGGGCGCAGCCGTGATATTCAGCTTAGTTGGGTGTGTGAAAACGATAATGAACTCAATACGTGGACAGGTTATCGCGGTCGCTTTAACAAGCTGATTTTAGGGCTTGCCGCGCCCGATTATATGGACAGAGATGTGTATTGCTGCGGACCTGAACCCTTTATGCGGGCGGTACGTGAAGCCCTTGATGCCAGCGGCTATGATATGCAGCACTATCACGAAGAGAGTTTTTCAGGTTCAGAGGCCGGTACTTTGCCTGATGATTTCCCTACTGAAGGACAAACGGTTCATATTACTTTCTCTCACTCAGGAAAACAGCATGAATGCGATCAACGTGAAACACTATTAGCCGCGGCAAAATCTGCCAATATTGCGATTCCCAGTGCCTGTGGCATTGGTGTTTGCGGTACCTGTAAGGTTAAAGTAAATAGCGGTGAAACGCATATGGTGCATAGCGGCGGCATCAGTCAAAAAGATATTGACGAGGGTTATGTGCTTGCCTGCTGTACGCATCCCATGTCAGATATTGAGGTGGATATTTAGTCTTTTAAGCCCAGTTTTCTTAAAATATCCGCCATCAAGCACCATTTGCTAAAGCCTGACTGAAATAAATTCGCCCCGACAAAAAAAGTAAAGGCAAACCACCACGGGTTAACAAAATGACCCAAGGCCACGCTTAACATAATAAATGTGCCGGCGATAATGTGTAGTACATCGGTTAATTTCATAATAAATTCTCTTAAAATTAAGTTAATAGTCAATAGAAAGAGGTTAATAAAGCTATCGAGCCAAGTGATTGCAAGG
>PDWJ01001985.1_pt1 | contig 23075 bp, 19 predicted proteins | sample 1430881 | NCBI WGS metagenome assembly PDWJ01 (sample SAMN01162460, study PRJNA174530) | Oral metagenome, whole genome shotgun sequencing project. | biome: Marine environment; feature: Marine mammal; material: Swab sample of the gingival sulcus; isolation source: swab sample of gingival sulcus... | reverse complement strand
TGAAGAGGAAATCTTTGCTACGGTGGAAGACTTTTTTGATGGAAATGAAGGTGATGTTGTTGATGCTGTCGAACCGGATGCTGAAAAAACAGTGGCCGACACTGAAGGAAAGTTGACTATTGAGTCTGAGCCTGAAGGAGGGGCCTCTGGTGTCGATGATGGAGTTAATGAGGACGTTGAGACTGAAGTTGATTTTACTCCGGTATCGTCAAATGAGAGTATTGGTTTTGAAGATGATGTTAAGACTGAGGGTGGTTCAGGCTACGAATTTGGAGTTGGTAAAGGACCTGCCCAGACATTAGCAGAAGCAAAGCCTGAAACTGAAGGGAATGATTTTGCAGCTGCAGATGAAGTTAAAACCGAGGTAGATCAAGCTGAGATAGACTTTAGCCCGGGAATGATGGTTGAGGACCCTGTTGATGTAGACAAACCTGGGTTTGAACGTAGTGAAATGGTCGATTCGGCTCTAACCTCCGCACTTGCTGGCGTAGAAAACGAAATCGAGTCCGTTAATTCTGAGGTTGAGGGTGATGAGACGACTGGAGTGGATTTAGCTCCGGCGTTGGCGGATGTCGAATTTTCTGAAGAAACTTCTGTTGGCTTTGAGGAGAGAGATTCTGATAGCAAGGAATTAGTTGATCTGGAAGACAGGCTTGATGATTATTTTAGCACTGATGCTGCAGAGCCTGTGGAAGATGTTGAAGAGTTTGTTGTTTTTGAACCTGTTGTCGATGTCGCTGCAGGAATGGAAATTGTACAAAATATTCGTCGGTATGTTGATGAGTTGGCAGCTGGTGGGGATGAAATGTTGCTTCAGGAGTTGCTCAGCGAGAGGGATTCGTTGCGGGAAGTGTGGAAAGATAAGCCCGTGGAATCCACCTTTCTCCTTCTCTTTACAAATGTTTCTGATTTTGTAGAAAAATATCATGGGGATGCTGTGGTTAATGCGTTGGCTTTGCTGCAGGAACTCGGACAGTCGCTTGCCAGACTTGCAAGTCTTGACGAGAATGAAAAACAATATGCCCTGCTCGAAGATGTTCGTAAGGTACTGTCCTGGCAGGAGGGATTGGTGGTTATCTGATCTGAATAATCCCTGAGAATTCTGGTCTACGTTTTTTTATCCTATTGTTAACCCAAAAGCCTCTGCGCAGAATGTGAGCCGCGCAGAGGCTTTTTACGTTTTAGCGGCACAAGGCGATGAGTGATAGTAGCGTATAGCCAGCGGCGGAGCAGGCAAACAACTTTAGGATTTTGGGAGCATGTTTGTTTGTTGGCCTGGCTAGAAGGAGCAGTAGTACAAGTGCGCAGGGAACAATAACTCCTGCAATAAAGGGATGGGTGTATCGTAGTAATTCCTGTAGACCCAGAAAAAACCACGGGCCGGAGATATAGGTGGTTCCCAGTTTTTCTGGGTCTATTGGAGCGGAAATCAGCAGGCTGAACAGTAGTGTCACGCCGATCACTCCCAGATGATTCAGGATAGTAACCCTGTACTTCCGTAAATGCTTCCATAACAGGAGAAGCAGGAGGAAATCCAGAGTGATTACATGATGAATATATACTTTTCGTAAGCCGCTATCGGCCAGAGAGAGAAAAAAACTGTTTACCAGGTTTCCTAGTATCGGAATAGTTTTGGCGATACTTTCAGCTATCAACCCCGCAGATTCTCCTGTGTTGTCTGCTCTTAATATATATCCGGTAAAAAGCAAAAGAATGATGACCGGAATTACAATTATCAGCCTGAGCCAATCTGTTTGTTTGTAAGTTTCCGCAGCTTTGTAGGCTGCTATTAAATGGATACAGGTCAAAAAGAAGAAAAACTGGCTGGAATAAAAATGTAGTGACCGAAAGAAACCGCCAAAGGGAACAATAAGTTCTATAGATGTCGAAGAATAGTACGGAGTGTGATAATCGTATTGCAGACCCACAAGGATACCGGAGACAATGGATATGTACAAAGATACCAGGCTCCAGGCTCCCCAGGGATAATCACTTCTGAAAAAGAAGCGCCGCAGAAAAGTCGATATGTTTTTTTCCGGTGGTAGGCAGCGGCAGAAAAATTGCTTAAATTGTGACAACATACCTGGTATTACCTGAACCTTTATCCACGTGATATAATGTCAGCGGTAGTTTAGCAGGCCCTTGAATGACTGCACCTGTTTCAGCATTAAATTTGCTTTGGTGGCATGGGCATTCCAAAAAATCACCTTCTTCAAAATATGAGACTTTGCATCCAAGATGGGTACATTTTCTAGAGAGTGCCCAGGTCTTGCCTTTTCTGTCAAACAGAATGAATTTTTTTTCCTGGAGGAACCCTGTAACCGGTATTTCGCTGGCAACAGCAATACGAGTTGGTTTTCGGGGTACTGTGAATCTGATAAATTTGAAAATCGGATAAAAAAATAGCGATAAACCGCTCCATGCCAGTAGCCGTCTTCGGTTGATTTTTTTACTCATCACGCCGTTCATCCTGCTGAGCCCCCAAATTAATTGAACTTTTTAAGCAGCATTTCATTCACATGAGACGGAACAAGATCCCTCACGTCTCCTCCGTTGCGTGCGGCATCTTTTATAATTGACGAGCTTATGTAAATCCATCGAAAACTTGGCATAAGGAATACTGATTCAACCTCGCGATTGAGTTTTCTGTTCATTAAAGCCAGCTGGAATTCGTAATCAAAATCAGAAACTGCACGAATTCCCCGTATTATGGCATGTGCTTTATTTTTACAGGCAAAATCCACTGAAAGCCCTGAAACCGCGTGAACTTCAATCCGGGGTTCATTTTCAAAAGAAGATTCAATCATTTTGATTCGTTCTTCAAGGGTAAATACCGGATCTTTAGCGGAGTTGACGGCTACCGCAATGAGAACTTTATCAAAAAGGGCCAGTGCCCGGTTGATGATATCAACGTGTCCCATAGTAACGGGGTCAAAGGTGCCTGGATAGACGGCGAGCGATTTTTTTTGTGATGTGTTCATGCTTACTGGTAAACTTGATATTTATAGAAGCGTTACAGCGTATTTGGCGTTGTGAGGTTTATGTGTTTGTAAAAATAAAAACCGGCTTCGCCATAAATTCTTTTATCAAAGCAGTAAAGAGAGGATAATTGCTCAGGTAAGATCACGTTATGTCTCTCTTCGATAATGGCTAATCCATTTTTATGCAAAAGCTTTGAAGCGTCGATGTTATTAAGTACCTTCAGAGACAGTTTTTTGTCGTAGGGTGGGTCAGCGAAAACTATATCAAAGTTTCCTGTCATATCTTTCGGTAGATGAGATGGAGAGAGAGGCTTTTGAAGATCGTGCCGTACCAGTCGAAGTTCACCTGAACCATGGTATCCATGCAGGCATTTCATACTGTTCTTCTGCAGAAGCTGTAATGAGACCTGATTATTATCTATCAGTACTACATAAGAAGCTCCCCTGCTGAAAGCTTCAAGGCCAAAAGCTCCTGTGCCGGCAAAAAGATCGAGAACTGTAGCGCTTTGAATTTTGTTACCAAGAATATTAAAAATACCTTCTCTGGCACGATCTGCCGTTGGCCGGATGGAGAGTGAGCCGGAGGGGGGGGGGTGTAGTCGGCACCCCCTGGCAAAGCCACTGATTATTCTCAACGATCTGAATCCTGTTGCAAATATCCGAGGATTGACTCTCCGGCTTTAACCTTATCTCCCACTTTAGTCTTTATTCTGGTGTTAGTTGGTAGATACAGATCTACACGAGAACCAAATCTGATAAGTCCAAAACGGGAGCCAGTACGTCCCTTATCTCCAGGTTCAAGCCAGCAGATGATTCTGCGGGCAATGAGTCCAGCAATTTGCACAACAGCAATTTTCTGTCCAGTCTCTGTGGTAAGCAGGGTTCCGCAGGATTCGTTTTCCAGGCCTCCTTTTTTGCTGTCTGCCGAGTAGAATTTTCCAGGCTTGTACTGGATTTTGTCGATTGTTCCCGAGCATGGTAAACGGTTTACATGGACATTGAAAACATTCATAAAGATGGAAACTTTTTGGCACTTCTGTCCAAGAAATTCCTGGTCGTCAACTTCATCAACAACAATCACTTTTCCATCTGCAGGGGAAACAAGAATGTTATCCTCTACAGGGGTAAATCTTTCAGGATCTCTGAAAAAAGCAAGCGTAAAAGTAGATAATATCAAGCCGATAATTGCCCCGGTTGTACAGTCGATCAAGGCAAGAACAATCGTAAAAAAAGCGGCGCAGCCGATAAAGGGGACGCCCTCCTTAGCTACAGGAACTTTTGGTGTTATCATTAGTTTTCCGTGAGGTTTACTTGGTTTTGTTTGCGCGGGCCATGGCGATGGTGCCGGTACGAACAATTTCCTTTATACCAATGGGCCGCAGGATATCTATTACTGCCTGGATTTTGGAAGCAGAGCCAGTAACTTCAACTGCATAGCTCCTTGCACTGACATCAACAACCTTGCCACGGAATATATCAATTACCCGCAGTACCTCCGCACGGGTATGGGATTCCGCTTTCATGCGTACAAGAACCATTTCCCGTTCAACGTATTCTTTTTCTGAGATATCGGTAACTTTGATAACATCAATAAGCTTGTGAAGCTGTTTGGTAATTTGTTCAATAATAGCCTCATCTCCCCTTGAAACAACGGTGAGAGAGGAGATGCCCGGGTCCAGTGTCTCGGCAACACACAGACTCTCTATGTTAAAGCCGCGACCACTGAAAAGTCCGGTAACTCTGGAAAGAACACCGGGTTGATTGCGAAGTAATACTGAGATAGTATGTTTCATTCTAAAATCCTATGTAAAAGTCAGATAGATTTTAACAGCGTGGGTACTGGAGTATCTTTATACCAGAAGCATTTCTGTGGTGGCCTTACCTGCTGGTACCATTGGGTAAACTCCCTCTTCCTTTTCTATCTTGAAATCCATCAATACAATATTGTCCGTTGCCAGAGCTTCCTTGACGACAGGTTCTACTTCATCTCTTGTTGTTGCACGTAAACCGACGGCACCAAAAGCCTTGGCCAGCTCAATAAAATCCGGGGCGACATCCATGGCTGTGGATGCATATCGCTTGTCGTAAAACAGCTCCTGCCATTGACGTACCATGCCCAGATAACTGTTATTCAGAATAACAACCTTTACCGGACAGTTGTATTGCTTTGCCGTAGCAAGTTCCTGAATATTCATCTGAATAGAACCGTCACCGGCAATATCAATGACGGTCTTGTCACGAAACGCCATTTGTGCGCCGATAGCTGCGGGCAGGCCGAAGCCCATTGTTCCAAGGCCGCCAGAAGTCACAAAATGGCGAGGATGGTTAAACTTGTAGAACTGGGCGGCCCACATCTGGTTCTGTCCAACCTCTGTGGTGATTATTGCATTACCATTGGTGTGCTTATGGAGGGTTTCGATAACGTATTGCGGTTTGATAACTGAGCGGTCATCCTTGTATCCCAGCGGGTGCTTGATGGTCCATTCACGGATCAATTCAAACCATGGAAGATGTCTGTCTGCCTCTTTTTCTACATCAATTCCGGATTTGGTGTTAAACCACTCATTGATCGCTGCCAGAGCATTTTTACAGTCGGCAACGATCGGGATGTGGACCTTCACGTTTTTACTGATGGAGGTCGGGTCGATGTCAATGTGGATGATTTCGGACTTTGTTGCAAAATCTTCAAGTTTTCCTGTAACCCTGTCATCGAACCGGGCACCAACGGCAATGAGGAGATCGCATTCTGCCACGGCCATGTTCGCGGTAAAGGTTCCATGCATTCCAAGCATACCCATGGAGAGATCATCAGTGCCGGGAAAGGCACCAAGGCCCATAAGGGTCATTGTAACCGGAATGTTCAATTTTCTGGCGAGTTCGGTAAGTTCGCTGGCTGCGTCGGAGAGAATAACCCCACCGCCAACGTAAAGTACCGGCTTTTTGGCCTTCATAATCTTTTTACATGCCTTTTCAATCTGGAAGGGATGAGGTTTGTAGTTTGGCTGATAGCTTTGCATTTTAATTGCTTTTCTTTCAGGAAATGAAATGTCGGCACTCATCAGGTCCTTTGGTATATCAACCAGAACCGGACCTGGACGGCCTGTTCGTGCAACGTGAAAAGCTTCGCGCAGGGTTGGCACAAGATCTTCGGCCTTGTTAATAAGATAGTTGTGTTTCGTGCAGGGACGGCTGATTCCTACAATATCAACCTCCTGAAAGGCATCGTTCCCAATAAGAGCCCGGGGGACCTGCCCGGTCAAAACTACCATTGGAATGGAGTCCATGTAGGCAGTGGCAATACCAGTAACACCGTTGGTTGCACCCGGTCCGGAGGTAAGGAGGGCAACACCGACTTCTCCTGTTGTGCGTGCCAGGGCATCGGCTGCATGGACTGCTCCCTGCTCGTGGCGTACGAGTATGTTGTCTATATCTGCTTCCATAAGAGCATCATACAGTTCTATAACTGCACCACCTGGATAACCGAATAAGATGGATACGCCTTCTTCCTGGAGACATTTCACTATTGCCTCAGCCCCGCTGATTTTTGCCATCTGTTTGTCCTTGTGAAATATTAAGAGATTTATCCGAAAATCGACTTTAAGACAGATAGTACTTTCCCGAAGTTTCGATTTTCATGCTTTGTTATGGCTGAAGGTTATATGGTTCAGCCATGCTGGTTTATAAATAAATCTGTTGATGAGAATAAAAAATCAAAATAAGCTGAAAATATATCTGTGAACGTGTAAGATGTCAACCTGCAAAGCTCCTCTCTTTTCGCCTACTCAGGACTATCTTTGGGGGAGAGGAAGCGGATGGACAGATTGGAATAGTGGTTGTTGGCACAGACGGACAGGAAAGATTACAATCAGTCTTGACATAGAGTGTCGGAGGTGTATTCTAAGAGTTCATTTAGACAAATAATTGTGCTAACTATGATTAACGTAAACTCGCTTCTACCCCTGCTGCTCCTTGGCGACTCATTAACCGAAACTGTGGTTAATGCGGAAGGGTTGTAGTTTGCTGTAATAAACGCAATGAGCGCAAAAAGCCACGGTTGAGAAAACCGTGGCTTTTTTTTTGCACCAGGATGTTTGGCTGGTTATTCCTGGGTTACTTGTAAAAATGGCTCCAAATTATATTTGGGCGGTAAAGGAGGGCAAATGAAACCAGAATTGATAAAGAAGTATCAATCGTATCCTCAAGTTGATATCCCGAACAGAACCTGGCCTGGGAAAAGAATCGAAAAAGCTCCGACCTGGTGCAGTGTAGACCTCCGTGATGGCAATCAAGCCCTGATTCAGCCAATGGGTCTTGAAGAGAAGCTTGAAATGTTTCGTTTGATTACTTCGCTGGGGTTTAAGGAAATTGAGGTGGGGTTTCCGGCTGCCGCTCAGGTGGAGTTTGATTTTACCAGAAAATTGATTGAAGAGCAGCTCATTCCCGATGGGGTTCTTGTTCAGGTTTTAACCCAGGCCCGGGAGCATTTGATAAAAAGAACCTACGAGTCGCTCAGAGGTGTGAAGGAGGCTGTTGTTCATCTTTATAACTCCACGTCAACGTTGCAGCGAAGAACTGTTTTTCGGATGAACCGCAAGGAGATTATCAATCTTGCCGTTCATGGAGCAAGGCTTCTGAAGGAAGAAGAAAAGAAATATCCCGAAACAAAATTCCGATACGAGTATTCTCCCGAGAGTTTTACCGGAACAGAGCTCGATTTTGCTCTCGAGATCTGTGAGCGGGTGATGGATGTTCTTGAACCCAGTGCTGATGACAAGTTGATTATTAACTTGCCTGCAACCGTCGAGCTTTCCACACCGAATATCTATGCAGACCAGATAGAATGGTTTTGTAATAATATGACTAACCGGGAGGCGGCGGTAATCAGTCTTCATGTCCATAATGACCGTGGTTGTGCCGTTGCTGCTACCGAGCTTGCGCTGATGGCAGGCGGTGAACGGGTAGAGGGGACACTGTTCGGAAACGGTGAAAGAACAGGAAACGTCGATATCGTTACCCTTGCTCTTAACCTTTTCACCCAGGGGATTGATCCCGAGCTTGATATGAGTGATATTAACAGGATTGTTGAGGTATATGAGCGGGTGTGTCGACTGTCAGTTCATCCTCGTCATCCGTATGCCGGGGAGCTTGTGTACACTGCGTTCTCAGGATCACATCAGGATGCGATTAACAAAGGCATGCATGCCTGTGAAAAGAATAGCAGTAACCTGTGGGAGGTTCCATATCTTCCCATTGATCCTACAGATGTTGGCCGAACTTATGAGTCTATTATCAGGATTAACAGCCAGTCTGGAAAGGGTGGGGTGGCATATGTTATGGAAGCGGATTTTGGCTATAAGCTGCCAAAGGCCATGCATCCTGAGTTTGGAAAAGTTGTGCAGGGTGTTACAGAGAGGGAAGGCCGGGAACTCAGCCATGGTGAAATATTTTCAACTTTTGAAGACGAGTATCTTGATATTGATACGCCGTATGAACTAAAAGATTTCCACGTTGCCAAGAGGCATATTAATGCTGAGGTCGTTGAGTCCGCTGCTGATGTTGAGGCCACTATTGCAGTAGATGGCAGGGATGTTCATATTCAGGCTTCAGGAAACGGTCCGCTTGATGCATTTTGTAAAGGATTAAAACAGTCAGTTGCAGGTGATTTTACCTTGTTGCATTATCACGAGCACGCAATTAACAGCGGTTCCAGTGCAAGTGCTGCAGCATATATTGAAATCAGGCATCCGGATGGGAAATCATTCTGGGGGACCGGCGTTGATACCGATATCATAATTGCCTCGGTTAAGGCTGTTCTGAGTAGTTTGAACAGATATAGGAAGCAAGAGTAAAGAGGTTAATGATTCGGTTATAAAAGGAGCTTTAACTATCTATATCAAGAGTTGAAGTTCCTTTTTTATTTTTTGAGCAGGTTATCTGAATCCCCCATGTACTCCCGGCATTGTTTGCATAACTTTCAGGGCTGTTTTACAGGCGGGTTCCTGCTGTGTTCTAGCGGGGAAAAATTGGGAAATACGATTTCAAGAAGAAAGGAGCTGGGGACAGGTAAATCAAACCACGGCTTGCTTGACGCAGACTATTTTTTCGATTAATAACCCATACCCGCGCCGCCGATGCCCGGACTTTTTTTGTCCGTGACCTCTTATTTTTTTATGGAGGCGGCGATCGGAGTCGAACCGATGAATAATGGTTTTGCAGACCACTGCCTTAGCCACTTGGCTACGCCGCCCTGGATCGAAGGCACCATTATGCCATAGTAAAAAAAATTAACAAGGAAAATATTAATGAAAAATAAAATTGATTCTCTGGTTCAGAAAAATAAGGAAAGTCTGACTGAATTTGAGAAATCTCTTGGATATAGGTTTACCGATTTGCGACTGCTCCAAAGAGCCCTGGTGCATTCGTCTTTTGCCTTTGAGCGGTCGCAGGTTGGTAAGGATAATGAAAAGCTGGAGTTTTTAGGGGATGCTGTGCTTGACCTGGTTATTGGACATATTTTGATGCATAGGTATCCAGAGCTTAAAGAAGGTGAACTGACCAGGCTGCGAGCATCTCTTGTCAACGAACACTATCTTGCCGGCATGGCCAGGAAAATTAATCTTGGTAAATATCTCTGTCTTGGCAAGGGCGAAGATGCCTCCCATGGCAGAAATAAGTCTTCTATTCTGTCCTGTGCCTATGAAGCAGTCATTGGCGCTATTTTTGAGGATAGTGATTACAAGGCTGCTGCCGGGCGAATCGAATATTTTTTCAGCCCCGAACTGGATAAAAAGAAAGATGAACTGCTGATAGCAGACGCAAAAAGTCAGTTGCAGGAGGTGTTGCAAGGGAAATATGGTGAGGGCCCCAGCTATAGACTCGAAAGTGAAGAGGGGCCTGCCCATCAGAAGAGCTTTGAAATCGGAGTATATTATCAGGACAAATTTCTCGGCAAGGGTGAGGGCAGCTCAAAAAAAGAGGCAGAACAGAGGGCGGCAGCGGCAGCTTTGAAGAGGAATTTACAAAATTTTTGATATGCCGCTGGTTATTCCCATCTTTATACCTCATAGAGGTTGTCCCCACGATTGTCTGTTCTGCAATCAACAGAAAATTTCCGGAGGAGAAAGACAAAGTACCTGTTCCGGTATTCCCGGGAGACAGATCCGTGAGACTATACGTGAGTGGCTTGCAAGATCCAGGGGAAAGGATTCCGTAGAGGTTGCTTTTTTCGGCGGTTCCTTTACCTGTCTGCCCAGAGCTGAGATGGAGTTATTTCTGGATATCGTACAGCCATTTATTGCTGAGGGAAAGGTTCATTCCATCCGCTGCTCCACCAGACCGGATTGTGTAGATAATACTGTCTGCTCCCTTTTAAAGGACAAGGGAGTGAAAACTGTGGAGCTCGGTGTGCAATCTCTTTCCGAACCTGTTTTACGTGCTGCCCGGCGTGGTCATACTGTCGCTGATAGCGTGGCTGCTGTGAGGCTGCTGAAGTATCGTGGTTTTGTGGTGGGAGTTCAGCTTATGCCAGGATTACCCGGCGAAACCCGCTCTTCTTTTTTGCAGGGTGTGAATAGGGTAATTGCTCTGCAACCGGATTTTGTTCGGCTATATCCTGCTTTGGTAGTAAAGGGGGCGGGGCTTGAACCTCTTTTTGCACAGGGGCGCTATCAGCCTCTTTCCCTGGGCGCAGCTACTGTTCTAACCGCCAGATGTTATGAAAAATTTACTGACAATGGAATTCCCGTTGTTCGTATGGGCCTGCAGCCTTCAAAGAGCCTTGCAGAAAACGTTGTTGCCGGGCCGTATCATCCTTCTTTTGGTGAGCTTGTGCGGTCGCGTCTTTTGCTGAGAGAAATTAAGTCCCAACTGTCAAAACTTGATCCGGGCGAAAAATTAGAAATAGTTTTATCCCACCGTGATCTTTCAACAGCGGTGGGGATAAAAAAGATGAATATCAGAAAGCTCGACAGCCTGGGATATGCGGGGCGTTACGCTTTTATTGTAGATAAACTAAGGGAACGAGGCATTGTAGACTATGTTGTCTGTAACGAATCTTGACATCAGGTTTGGTGAAAAACATCTCTTTAAAAATGTTTCAGTGCAGGTGTACAAAGGCAACCGCATTGGACTTGTCGGGGTGAATGGTGCCGGAAAATCAACATTGTTGAAGATAATGGCCGGTGTCGATGGAGCTGATGATGGCGTAGTCAAGTGTTCAAGGCATTTTTCCATCGGTTATCTGGCCCAGGAATCAGACGAAATCTTCTCGGAAAAATCCCTCTATGAAGAGGCCGAGTCGGCTTTTGCCCCGCTTCTGGCCATGCAGGAAGAAGCCGATAGAATCAATGAAAAGATGCAGAATCACGATCCCGCCTCAGGTACATTTACCGCCTTGGTAGAACGATATGGGGAGTTGCAGCATCAGCTTGATGGCAGCGAAATTTATTCCATTGCCGGAAAAATTGAAAAAGTACTGAAAGGACTCGGGTTTTCCAGAGAAGATATGGCAAGGCCGGTATCTTCTTTTTCCGGGGGCTGGCAAATGCGTCTTAAACTTGCCAGGATGCTTCTGGAAGCTCCGTCCCTGCTTATGCTTGATGAACCTACAAACCATCTTGATATAGAATCCCTTACCTGGCTGGAACAGTTTTTGAAAAACTATCATGGTGCGATTGTTGTCATTTCCCATGACAGAACCTTTCTTGATAAGGTAACCGAAATCACCTGGGAATTGAGCTTTGGCCGGATTGATGTTTATAAGGGAAATTACTCATCTTACTTGATAGAACGTGAGGAACGGCGCGCAATTGAGCGGGGTGCTTATGAGAACCAGCAGGCGAAGATAAGGCAGACCATGCGCTTTGTAGATCGTTTTCGTTCCAAGGCGACCAAGGCACGCCAGGTGCAGAGCAGGGTCAAGCAGTTGGAAAAGATGGAGATGGTGGAACTTTCTGAGGATGAGGCGCAGATTAATTTTCGTTTTCCTCCGGCCCCTCCTTCCGGGAGAGATGTGCTCAGGGTGGAGAATATAAGCAAGACTTATGGTGACAAGGAGGTCTTTGCTGGTGTTGATCTTCTTTTTAACCGGGGAGATAAGGTGGCTGTTGTCGGAGTCAATGGTGCTGGTAAATCAACATTCCTGAAAATTCTGGCAAATCAGATAGAACTTGACAGCGGTCAGGTGACAGCCGGAAGTAACGTGAAAATTACGTATTTCGGTCAACATCAGGCCCAGGAACTTTCTCCGCAATTATCTGTACTTGAGACTATGGCACTTTCCGGTGAGGATATGACCCTTACCCGAATGCGTTCGCTTCTGGGTGCTTTCCTCTTCAGGGGAGAGGACGTGGAGAAAAAGGTCGCTGTTCTTTCAGGTGGCGAGAAAAGCCGTCTGGCCCTAGCCAAAATGATTGCAATCCCCGCTAACTGTATGCTGCTTGATGAGCCCACAAACCATCTGGATATGAGTTCCCAGGAGGTACTGCAGGAGGCCATGGCCCAATATGACGGAACAATCATTGTTGTCTCTCATAACAGATACTTTGTCGACAGTTTTGTGAACAAGGTTCTTGAAATACGAGATGGTACGTTGACCCTGTTTGCAGGAAATATCAGCGAGTATCTTCTTAAAATGGAACAGCTTCAGGCAGAAGAACTTGCCAGGGCTGACAAAAAAGAAAATTCCTCTGCTGTCAGTAAACCGGGGCGGGCCGGGAATGGAGAGAGCCGCAAACAGAGAAAGCGTGAAGAAGCGCGGAAGCGTCAGGAGCGCAGCCGACGTGCCGCTCCATGGCTTAAAAAACTTGAAGAGGCGGAAAGCAAGGTCGAAGAATTTGAGAGCGAAAAGGAACGTCTTGAGACTCAGATGGCTGACCCGGAGCTTTATTCCAGTGAAGAGAGATGGGCTGAGGTAAGCAAGGCCTATGAAGAGTGCAAACGCCGACTTGACCGCTGGTACCTGCAATGGGAAGCTGCCCAGGAAAAAATTGATGAGATTGATGCCGAGCTTGGGGTGGGTTCCTGAAAAATATCCGGGGTAAACTCCATCACAGCAGGGCAATTCGCTCTCTTGCAAAGGTCGGGGAAATAAAGCCATGCCGTTTATTAAGGGGAGTTTTGACCAAACTTTTGCGGCTTTACGGTATTACGGTAATTACTGATTGGCAAGTATCTTGGTGTCTTCGAGCTTGACTTCCATTTCGGCAAGATCCTGCTCTGTCAGGTTGAGAATTTCAGCTTCCTGACTGCTGGAAGTGTCTAGTTCTGGCGCCGATTTGAAGCCTATTCCCAGCTTTGCGCAGGCCATATTGGCCAGTCGTACGAGCAGCATCAAGGAATCATCGGCATCGGTTAATGGGTCTTGATGATGGTCTCTGGCAATGAGGCAATATTGTTCCGGGATATTCCATTTCTGCATTAACAGGTAACCCTGTTCTGTGTGCAGGTCATTTACCGCTTCCAGGATAAGGGATGGACTGAAGTTGAGCGATTTTTTCTTTTTTTTCAAATCGTCCAGCACAAGCAGGATAAACAATTTGCCTACATCATGGAAAAGCCCCGCAAAAAACGCATGTTCTGCAACGTCGTTCAGCGCACATCTCTTGGCAAGCAGATGAGCTCCAAGTCCCACACCAATTGAATGTTGCCATAATTTTTTCATCATTATATTCAGTAACTTATCCGAGGAACGAAACTGACTCTTACTGGAAGTAAGTAAGGCTAATTTGCCGATTTCCTGAATCCCCAGACGAACAATAGCAGCTTTTATGGTGAGTATCTCGGAAAGCCCCCTGTAAAAAGAGGAGTTTGCTGTTTTCAGAATCTGGCTGGAAAGTGACTGGTCAATGTTGATGAGCTTTTCAACAATTTTCAGGTCAGGTTCTTTTTTTATAAGTTCCTGGTGGAGTTTGATAGCCGAGCTGCTGAAAACAGGTAAAATCAGGTTACTTGATTCAATATGTTGTTTGACAATATCAATAAAAGAAACGTGTTGACTCATGATTATTACACTCCTGTCGGGCGCTGCTTCACCTCGTTTTAGATGGTTTTGCTGGTGTTCTTTCTTTTCCAAGTATCCGGTTTTCTGCTTTGACGAGATTATAATCAACACTGCTGTGATTAAAGAGAAGGATATAAACGAGTATGCAGTAGCAAATGATTGCACAAACTGCTGCTGCCGGAAAGAAATACCCCAAAGGACAAAGAAAAAGGACAGTCACCCAGTGCAGCAATATAACCTGACGTGAGTGAAGCTTGATCGGAAAATCTCCATGTCGGCTGATAACGGCAAGGCCGCTGAGATTCCAGCCGTAAAGAGCTGTAAAGGCATGGGTTCTCAGGAGCGGCAGGGAGTAGGCGGGTTCATAATAAGCGGAAAATTCCAGAAATATATAAAGGATTCCCGAAATTGATGTGATGAGTAAAAAGAAAATCCCGGAGGTCAGAAATGCTTTTTGTTGCATTTTGAGCCCGTGTTGCCAGTAAAGATAGAGAATAAGTACGACTGTAAAAAAAAGCGTTGTCGCAATAAACACCTGGGGGAGGAACAATCCGGCCAGAATAAACAGGAAAAAGATGATTACCCCAAGGTTTATAAACCAGAAAGAGAGTTCTTTAAGCCCCTGATCTGCGGGTTCATCGCGGTTTCTCATCAAGGAAAAAATAACCGACATGCTGATAAGGGAAACCGGAAAGGAATAACCCAGAAAGAATGTATCCAGAGTGAATTTTTCCAGAACAAACCAATGGGTAAATTCCTCGTTGAGTATGGCTATATTTGAAATTATCAACCCGAGTGAAAGACAGAGCAACGAGGCCTGGTGAAATTTTCTTGAAGTAGGTTCGGCTTTTGTGAAAAGGGCCTTTGGCAGGACTGATCCAAAATGTGCTGTTCGGACATTCTCGACAATGGCGGCCAGCAGCAGCGGCAGAAGCAGGGTTGGAATGTACCATTTCATAAATGCGCAAACAGCAAAAAGAAGGGAAAGAAGAAAAAATATTCGTCCCTTTATGGTTAGTTTCCTCCTGTTTTCTGTAAAGTAGATCAGCAGGGTGCCGCCGGTCACAAGGTTGAAGAGGAAAATATGCAGCCGTTCAAAATTGATGTCCTGCGGTGGAACCAGATGGTGCATAAAGCCGCAGGCAAGGGCTGCAGCCATAACCATCCAGAATATAATTTTCAGATTCCTGTCCACTGTTTATCTATTGTAAATTATTTAATCTTTGCTGGACATACGGGTCTTTTCCCAGCAGTCTGTACAGGGCAAACTCCAGCTTTGGATGTCTGAATACAAAACCGGACTTCTCCAGTTTGCTGGTTGAGACATGACAGCCTGAAAGTAATATTTCAGAAGCCATCTGTCCATAGACTATATGGAGCAGCTTTTCCGAAACAGGGAAAAGCAGGGGACGGCTGGTAAGCCTGGCTAATGTCTTCATAAACTCTTCATTGGTGACCGGATTTGGAGCAGCGATGTTGACAGGGCCTTCGAGCTCCTCGCAGGTAAAACAATGAAGCATGGCGGAGACCATGTCATCACTGCTGATCCAGCTGATATACTGATTGCCGGGGCCAAAGCGTCTGACAAAACCAAGTCTTGAGGCTGACAATATCTTTTTAAGGGCACCGCCCCGCGGGGTGAGGCCGACTCCCAGACGTAAAAAAACTGTCCTGATTCCTGCCTCTCTGGCAGGCTCTGCGGCTTCCTCCCAGACCCTGCATACCCCGGATATAAAGTCACTGCCGCAAGGCTCATCTTCAGATATGTTGAGCTTGGGGTTGTTTCCATAAAAACCGACTGCGGAAGCCGAGAGAAAGACTGACGGTCTGGGTGACATTTTTGCCGCTGTCCGGGCGAGCAGCCGGGTACCTTTTATTCTGCTGTCCAAAACTCTTTGCTTTCTCTGTTCGGCCCAGCGGGAAAGGCCAATATATTCTCCGGCCAGGTGAATAATGCCATCAATTTCAGGAATTTTGGAGACCTCCAGAATACCCTCGTCCGGGTTCCAGAAAATTTCGTTTGAGTCGGGTTCAGGTGCCCTGCGTACCAGACGGAAAACCTCATGCCCGCCCGTTGTAAGCAGGGGAATGAGCTCTCTCCCCAGCACCCCGCTGGCTCCACTGATAAGTATTCTGAGAGGTTTGGTACTGCATCTCATATGCAGTTTTATATCCTCCAGAAGTAGTTTCTCCCGATGAAAAAAGACCTGTGCAAGGTTTTTGTGTACATAGCTTCTGAACATTCCAGGGAGTATATTTTGCAGCGGAAGCCTGTATTCAACATAGTCGTTAAGGGTGGAACCTGTTGGTGAGTCAGAAAAAAAATGGCTGTGTTTCCAGCTGGCAAAGGGCCCTTTCTCCTGAATGTCACAAAACATCTTTCCTGGAACATCCTCAACATGGAGTGCATGAAAGGTAAAGGGAACCGGGCCGTTATGCATTTTCAGGATAACTCTTCCACCCGGGGCAATGGAGCCGGTTTTGGAGACTATTCTGGTTTTTTCCCACGGAGGAAGCAGGCGTTCCAGCGCCCCGTCCCTGCTATGCCAGTCGTAGAGGGTTTTTGCATCACAGGGATAGTGGGATTCGTTGGTGAAAATCAGCGGGGGATGGTTATATGACATCAGTTTTTCTTGTTTCTCTTTCTAAGACTGTTAGGCAGCTTTTTCTTACTGCGTTTTCTGGCAAGTGCCTGCCTGCCGGCAGCAGCCCGCTTTTCTGCCTTTGCTATAAGTTTGTCATGGATACACGGTTCATCTTCCGTCTTTGTCTTTTGCTGGGTATAGGTGCCGTCACTGTTCATTTCCCAGGAATTGCGGTTGTTGGCAAGCTGCATATCAAGAATCTGGCGCAGTAAGGCCTGATGTTTGCGTGATTCTACTGGAGCGCAGACTTCGACTCTGCTTTCGAGGTTTCTTTTCATAAGATCAGCAGAACCGATGAAATACTCCTCATTCCCATTATTTTTAAAGTAATAAATTCTTGAATGTTCAAGAAATCTGCCTACCAGGGAAACAACTCTGATGTTGTCGGACAGGCCTTTTATTTTCGGCCTCAATCTGCAGGTGTCACGGATTATCAGGTCAACCTGTACTCCGGCCTGTGAGGCCTTGTAAAGACTTTCGACAATATCCCTGTCTTCCAGGGCATTGGATTTGAATTGGATGATTCCATCCCCGCCATTTCTTTTATGTTCTGTTTCACGCTCAATTTTATTGAGTAATGCTTTTTTCAGCAATTTGGGAGATGGCAGAATTTTGGCGTACTGTCTCATGGGCGTGTAGCCGGAGGTGAGGTAGTTAAACAGCTCGGTCAGATCCTCCCCTATCGCCTGATTACAGGTGAGTATACCTAGATCCACATAGGCACGGGCCGTACCGGCATGGTAGTTTCCTGTTCCGATATGGGCGTATCGTTTCAGGCCGTTATAATCTTTTCGCAGGACAAAAATCAGTTTGGAATGGGTTTTAAGACCGACAACTCCGTAGGTGACATGGATACCAGCTTCTTCAAGATAACCCGCCCAGCGAATATTTGCCGACTCGTCAAAACGGGCCATAAGTTCGACAACAACAGCGACCTGTTTGCCATTTTGTGCCGCATCGAGCAAATACTGAATTATTTTTGAGTCTTTTGCTGTCCGGTACAGTGTCATTTTAATCGCAAGAACCTTTGGATCCTGACTGGCTTCCTTTAGGAACCTTTCCACAGAGGTGTCAAAGGATTCATAAGGATGCTGGAGGAAGATATTCTGATGTTCCCTGATGGTGTGGAATATGTTGGGATCGTCTCCGAGCAGTTCGGGATTATCAACCGGATGATGGGGTTCAAAATGAAGATCCGCTCTGTCTATTGCTGTCAACTGCAGGAGATCGCGGGCACTGAGGATTCCTTTCACCCGGAAAACGTCATTTTTTTCATCAACCCCAAGCTCTGCCGCCAGCTTACCCACATGGAGCTCCGGCATGTCGTTTGTTACTTCCAGTCTTACTATTTCGGCAAATTTTCTGTCCCGCAGGGCGGATTCGATGACTAGCAGCAGATCGTTTGCCTGTTCCCCGTCGCGTTCTGTAATAGCGTTTCGTGTTACCCTGAAGGCGGCACAGGACTCAATCTTCATACCGGGAAGTAAAAGTTCCAGATTGTTGGCAACAAGATCTTCAAGCAGAATATACTTGTGGCCGCGGCCCGTTTGTATGAAACGAGGGGTGTCCTGACTTACTGGAATCCTGATTCTGTTCAGGTAGGTATGGTCATCGTCGGGGTATTTGCAGCTTACCAGGAGATTAATGGAAAGGTTGGAAATGAATGGAAAGGGGTGGGCAGGATCCATTCCCTGAGGTGTGAGCAGGGGGTAGATCTCGTTGTAAAAATATTTATCAATAGATGTTTTTTCTCTCTTGGTTAACTGTGTGTATTTCTTTATGATGATTTTTTCTGCGGCCAGGCTTTTCAGCAGTTCTCTTTCCAGTTTGAGTTGTTGGTCAAGTATCTCGCGAACCATTGTACTGCAGGCATCTATCTGCTCCTGGGGAAGACGTCCGTCAACGGATAATTTGCGCACGCTTGCTCCTACCTGCTGTTTCAGTCCGCCAATCCTTTTCATAAAAAATTCATCAAGATTGGAGCCGAGAACGGAGAGGAAGAAGACACGCTCAAGGAGAGGATTGCGCTCGTCCTGGGCCTCGTTGAGTACTCTTTTGTTAAATTCCAGCCAGGTAAGTTCCCGATTGAGGTACCATTTCGGGGATTTCAGGTCAAATCTTTCCTTTTGTTCCGCTGGTTTGGACGACTGGTCTTTTGCTGCCATAATTCCTCCGCTTTGCGGGTGAGTTCTGAAGGGTTGGACGCTTTCTGTTGCATAACCTGCTGCTTACAATAGCCGATCGGTAAAAAAAATGCATAAAAGTAGAGCTAAAATGTCAAGAAATTGTTTGTATCAGACTTGAAAAGTGATACCAGCTCCCATAGAATAGCACCTGTTTGCCTGAAATTATCATAACAGGGGGTGGATGATTCTTCGGCCCGGATGTGAGAAACCTCGAACAGGGGCTAAGAACTGGGATAATACATTTTTTGCGGCAGACCGGAGGAGATCTATTGAAGTTGCTGAGACTGCTGGCTGTTAAACAGGAACGTAGAGGGAGGTAAGGAGAAGAATGGAACCTTTTTTTTATATGCTCAAATCCGGTGTAAAGGCGGGGGATTTGCAAAAAATGCTGGGTAAGAAGACATCCTGCAAGGTTGTTGTTGAAAAGGGGAAGAAATTTGAGGCAACTTTATATGATTCCTTTGATGACCGGTTGTTAAAAAATTATAAATTTCTTCTGGAAACAGAGGGCAAAAAGCTGCTTCTTGACTATGCGGGTGGGGCTTTGGAAGATGGACAGGAAGATAGCCCGGATGGAGAAATAGTCGGTGAGCTGGAACAGATTGCAAAACTCCGTGCCTTTTTGAAGGTGGGCGATATCAGGATGCGTTTTGATCGTGGTCTATTGCTTGATGACGAGCAGAAAACACGGGCACGGTTTCGCCACGTCTCTTTTTACTATAAGGATGAGTGTGTTTGTCTGGGAGTAACCCAGTATATGAGGGGGTATCAAAAGGCATATCGTGATCTCATTGCCTTGCTGAAGAACGCTGGCGCGGTGGAGGTTCAGGGACTTGATTCTTTTTACCGTGATCTTGGAATCAAGGACTCTGTGTATGAACTAAAACCGGTCTTACCTTTAAATCCTTCAGAAAACGCAAAAAACACAGCAGCCTTGATTATTTCAGCTTTTCTTGACATTGCAAGAGTCAACGAGCCTTGGGTGATGAAGGATTGCGATACGGAATTTCTTCACGATTACCGTGTAAGTCTTCGCAAGGTACGTTCGGTCCTTGGATTGTTTAAAGGGGTGTACTCAAAAGAGGAAACCAGAGAGCTTAAACGTGAGTTTGGCGAGATTATGCGCAGAACAAATCGGCTCAGGGATCTTGATGTATATCTGCTGGAAAGGGATAATTATTTTAATCTGGTGCCGGATACTGCTCATCGTGGAATGGATATCCTCTTTGACTATCTTCAACAGAAGAGGGATGAGGCACTTGCCGAAGTGACCAGGATGTTTGCCAGCAAGACGTACAGGAAAAAGATGAATCAGCTGCAGAAAAGGTTTTCCAGGCCGGATACCATCCAGGCGGGCCCTGAAGCGGGAGAATGCTCCAGGGGTTTTGGCTCGGCCCTTATTTTAAAACGTTATGCCCAGGTCTGCCGGATCGCTGCCACCATTGATGACAGTACAGAGGATGAGATTGTTCATCAACTGCGAATCAGCTGCAAGAAACTTCGCTATCTGATGGAATTTTTAACACCACTGTTCCCGTCGGCAGAAATGAAAGGCTTGATAAAACGTCTGAAAAAATTGCAGGACAATTTAGGCAAATTCAATGACTTTTCTGTGCAGCAGAATTTTTTGCGGCAGATTGTCCTGGATGATTTGCAGCATTTTAACAGACATGAACTCGAGGTGACCGAGGCTATTGGGGCCTTGACCGCAATGTTGTTTCGACTACAGCAAAAAGAGCGGGCACAGGTTATGAAAAATTTTGCGAAATTCAATAGTGAAGAGACAAAAGCGATGTTCACAGCATTGTTTCAGAAGGAGGAGGGAGCATAATGAAAATAATTGCATGTTACAGCAACAAGGGTGGAGTTGGCAAGACCGCAACATCGGTAAATCTTGCATACGCCTGTGCTCTGAGCGGTAAAAAAACATTGCTGTGTGATCTCGACCCCCAGGGCGCCTCCGGATTCTACTTTCGGGTAAAACCTTCTGCAAAACTGAGTGACAAGGCCTTTTTTAAAAATGTGCAGGAGCTTATCAGGGCTATTCGGGCAAGTGATTTTGATAATCTTGATCTGATTCCTGCCAACCTTGGTTTCAGAGATTTTGATATTTTTCTTTCCCGGATGAAAAATTCCCGTTCCCGGCTAAAAAAAGCACTTGTTGCCGCCGGAAATGACTATGATGTGCTTATTCTCGACTGTCCCCCTAATATTTCGCGACTTTCAGAGAATGTGTTTAAAACCGCAGATAAAATAGTGGTTCCCGTGATTCCTACCACATTGTCGTCACGAACCCTGGAGCAACTCTATGATTTTTTTAAGGAAAACGCCTATCAAAAAAAGAAATTGCTGCCATTTTTCTCCATGGTGCAGAAGAGTAAAAAGCTCCATAACGAAACGATGACTGCTCTGCGAAAAAAATATAAGAATTTGCTGCTCCCCTGTGTTCCTTTTTCAACAGATATTGAAAGGATGGGGGTGCATCGTGAACCGGTGTTCACTTACGCTGGTAAAGGTGCAGCATCCAGGGCGTACAGTGAATTATGGGCCGCGATAGAGAAAAGGGCAAAACTATAGAAATTGCTTTCCATGATTATCGTGTCTATTTGTATTAACTGCTTACAGGATTTTATTATTTATATGAAAATCCTCACTGAGGGTCTGAAACCTGCAGTTGAGATTTTCATTGGTTGTTGTGGCTGAGGCATTTGCTCCAGCCATGCTGGTTAGTCTCAACGAAATGTTCTGAGTGTCATGGGAAAGAAAAAGAAATGCTGCAAAAAATATAAAAAGAAGGGAAAGTTTTGTAAAAAATGTCCGAATCGGGAGGAGGCTAAAGCAAAATAGATAACTTCAGGGGCTTTGGGGTACTATTGAGGACTGTCTTCCGAGCCAGCAATTCCTGCTGCCATGGAATATTTTCGGGTCAATGTTCTGGAATTATAAAATCATTGTGAATCCTGAAAATCCCTGTGTTGTTTCGAGTTCCCTGCTGAAGATGTTGCAAGCTGTTTTGCCCGTGCAGTGACATGGGATGAGCTTGTGTATTTTCATCTTTTTTGTTACCTCTACTGTTTTCAGGATTTGTTTTTCATCGGCATTGACTAGATGCAGGCCACCAAGAATAGTGTGTATACGGGTGTTGCCCGTTATCTTCTGGATATAATCAATAGTATTAGCGATCCCTGCATGGCAGCAGCCAACGCAAAGAACCAGGCCCTTTGGTGTTTCGATCCAGAGAGCCAGATCATCCTTAATCGAATCCGTCCGCCTGCCGTCAAGGTCGAGGTAAAATGGGCCGCCGGTGGTTTCAAAATCGTTTATTCGTGGAATTTCTCCTGTTATCCCAATATGTTTTGTTAGTTTAATGCTTTTGGTAACCCAGTGAATCCTTTCTTCTGGAAGAGCGTTGATTGCTCTCATTGCTTCAGCAGACATCCCCACCGGTTCGGAGAACCCATTTTTTATGCTGTATCTGGGAAGAAAGGCTGCGGCATGACAATAGACCCTTACATTATGGCTTATCCTGAGAAGACGGGGGAGTCCTCCGGTATGGTCGTAGTGTCCATGGCTGAGAACGAGGATGTCCAGTTCCTCAAGAGTAACGCCAAGTTGTTCCGCATTGAGAAAAAGAGCGTTGGTTTGTCCAGTGTCAAAAAGTATTTTTTCCCCATCCACCTCTATCAACAGGGAAAACCCATGTTCGGCGATAAGGCCGTCCCTGGTTTCGTTATCAACAAGTATCCGTAGCTTTATATTTGCGTTATTCATTATCGGGGCGCTTCATAAATTTTGCCTTTGCCTTGCAGACCAGCTTGTTTTCAACGTGGATTGTTGAGCGTAACTGGTATAGTGGCGGCAGGGAAGAGTCTATCCAGGCTTTGATCGTCAACAGACTATTACATTGCACGGGTTTACGGAAACGGACGTTAAGTTCTCCGGTATAGCCTTCAATGCCCTGATTCAACAGGCAGTGGGCCATGGCAGTATCCAGAAGGGCAGCAAGAACGCCGCCGTGCATTAATCCCTCGTAGCCTTGAAGGGAGCTGTCGCTTTGGAAATCTATGACTACTGCTCCTGATTTGTCTTGTGTGAATTGCAGATCAGACGGGAGGAGGTTGTTTCGGTCATATACCTGACAAAATTTATGGGTCTTTGATTTCCGAGGAGGATTCTCATCCTGTGTGGCAAAGTTGATTTGCTGGTTCATCAATCTGAAGGATATTGTTGTGTTAAGAAATTAAGGGAAAGATTAAATGATCTT
>PDWJ01004820.1_pt1 | contig 23085 bp, 19 predicted proteins | sample 1430881 | NCBI WGS metagenome assembly PDWJ01 (sample SAMN01162460, study PRJNA174530) | Oral metagenome, whole genome shotgun sequencing project. | biome: Marine environment; feature: Marine mammal; material: Swab sample of the gingival sulcus; isolation source: swab sample of gingival sulcus... | reverse complement strand
TATAAACTGACATTCATAGAACTTAACTAAAATGGAAAATAGAGAAACAAAATATTGGATAATTGTAGCCTCAAAAGAACACGTTAAAAACGGTGTTAAGGGTGGTTTTGCCCAAGCTTGTCACGGAAAAGCAACACCTTTGAAAAAAATGAAAAATGGCGATTATATTGTTTATTATTCGAGCAAATTATATTTTAACAAAAATGATAAATGTCAAGAGTTTACGGCTATTGGAAGAGTAAAAAACGACAAGGTCTATTCTTTTCAAATATCACCTGAATTTTGTCCATTTCGCATAGATATTGAATTTTTTAAAGCAAGAGATATTTCTATTCTTCCGTTAATTGACGATTTGCAATTTATCGAAAATAAGCGAGAATAAGCAAAAATGGGGTTATCCGTTTCGTTGGGGAACACTACAAATAAATGAACACGACTTTAAACTAATTTCAAATTTAATGCTTTATGAACCAGAAAATTAACTTTCATTTTTCTACGCCAGACGAAAATTTAGGCTATTTACTATGGCAAACCACAATGCAATGGCAACGCCAAATGAATAGAGCCTTAGACGAAGTAGGTCTAACACATACTCAGTTTGTTATTTTAATTGCGTTGGCTTGGTTATCTCGAAATGCTGAAAATGTAACACAAAAAGAAATTGCTGACCATAGCAAAACGGATAGAATGATGGTTTCAAAAATTTTAAGGAAATTGCAAGAAAATGGGCTAATTGAGCGAAAAGAACACAGAACAGATACACGAGCAAAATGTGTATTTTTGACTGATAAAGGTGCAGGAATACTTCAAAAAGCAATAGAAATTAAAACAAGAGCAAATGAACTTTTTTTTGAGAATGTCAAAGAAAAACAGGAATTGGCTAAAATATTAAAACTGTTGATTGAATGAAAACACCACCTAGCACCGTATACATAACTATACCAATCGGTCCGGGAAAAGTTTTAAGATTTTTTTAAAAACTACAGACTACCAATAAGCTTCGCATTACTGCATCATCAAATTTTTATGTTCAAAACACCTGGCATTTCTAGGTTATGGATCGCATAAAAATCGGGTTACTTGTACTACTTGTTTCTCGAAAGCCTGACTTTTTATGGCATTTCTCTTGTAACCAGTATGAGATGCTAAATTTACTATAGGGGAATTTTATATAAATATATTTTCAGGGTCAATCTCATTTTTAAGATTGTTATAAATTGTTGAATTAAGATTCTCTCTATTTTTAATCTCATTTATTGAATGATAATGTTCAAAGTTGAAATAGATCTGTTCTTTAGGAATGAGCTGAAATAGCACTGAATATATGTACGAAAGCTTACCGAAAGTACCTACAAAGAGTTTGGTCAGATCATAACCTGCAACATTTTTTTGGGTTTTAGTTCCGTAAGTAACAATCTCTCCTGAAGCTGTAATACACTTTATTCCCTTAACATAAAATGCAGCTTTTGATAACGGATTTATAGTTGAAACAAAACCACCCACGGATACATCAACATCACAGTAGAATGGAATATTTAAACCTAAGCTATTAAACTTTTCCTCTACAGCCCTAAGATTTGCTCCAGACTCAACCTCAATAAAACCATTTATTTCATCAATATCCAAACTTGATGCCATAAGTTTGGAACTAACAAAAACCCTCTTAACATTGGGAAGATCAGAAATTTTAATCTTTGATGTATAACCTGTAGCTACAACCTTAATATTCATCTTACTTGAAATTTTAATTATAGATCTAAGCTGATCTAAATTTTCAGGGTAGAGATAAAAGTCCTCCCCCTTTACAGAATGATTACCATTGTAGTTTAGCAGAGAAATATAACTACTCTTCTCCCTATTATCTAAAGTAGGTCTATTTAACATATTATTGTTTTTAAACTTTTTTCAATTTTTTCAATCAAATTCGTAACTCTTATTATTGATTCAGAAGTTTGTAAACCTGAACTATTTTTATCCACCCTTCTATTCTCAATGGTAGAAACCAAAGTTTCAAAAGATCCATTAGGCTTAAAACCTTTTAAATACTCCTGAACCTCTTTAATAGATTTACCCTCACTGTGAACCTTTTTCCCTATCTCTAACAATAATTGTATATCTCTTGTATTATATCTCTTTTGTTTATTTCTTTCTCTCTGCTTAGGTCTAAGTGATCTGTAAAAACAACTCTCCCAATATCTAATTGTACTTTGATTAACCTCTACTATTTCAGAAACTTCAGATATTGAATAATATGTTTTCTTTTTTATCATCTATTAACCTATAAAATAAGTGAGTATATGAACCACAACTGCCTTACTAGAAAAATAACCCATTAATATAAAAAATTCAAGTAAATTAAAGCATCTAAATTTCTATTATTAATAATAATAGATAAAAATAAAGTCATAAAGATGTAATAATATAAAAAAAATTAACTTTTAAGAGTGAAAAATACTGTAGAAACTATGCGGTATATAGTGTTAATTAGGCAAGTTAAAAACTTTATCCTTTCATATTTTATAAAAAGGGTTATATTTATTGAGTTGATGAAAGGAATAAATATATAAAATTTAAAAGATCCACTCTTAAAGATGAGACTTTATAATTTTTAATATTTTAAGAAAATTGACTGTAGTTAGTATTGAAATTTCACGAGTCCATTTAGATATATAATAAAATTTCCTTTCTTAATTTAAGAAACAAATTAAAATTGAAGGTCTATTTTGAAAAATAAGTTTACTATTACAATCTCAGACATTTATGGATCAAAAAGTTTTTACCTCTCTCAAATAATAAAAAAGTACCTCATCTATTTTTTGATAACAGCTTTTCTTATTGCTTCAGGAACTGTTTTTACAGTTTTTTATCTAAAATCGGAGCTAAATCATTTAGTAGAGAAGAAAAATGGTATTGAAAGAGAGTATGAGCAATTAGCTTTTGAGAACAAAGATTTACAGAATAGTATTGGGGAAAAAAGTAGAGAACTTAATGCTCTCTCAAATAAGCTTGAGGGTATTGAGGAACTTCTGGGAATAAAAACTCCTGACTCAATATCAACAAATGAGAGAATAGATATTGCCGGAATATCAACTTTTAAAAAGAAGCATATTTTACAAACAATACCAAATGGCTATCCAATAGAATTTAAAGGTATTACAAGCAGATATGGATACAGAAAACACCCCATTTCAGGTAAAAAAGATTTCCATAGAGGCTTAGACCTTAGAGGAAAAGAGGGAACAGATATTTGTGCAACTGCAGATGGAGTTGTAGAGTATAGTGGATTTCATAAAAAAAGCGGGTATGGGAACCTGATAATTATAGATCACGGATTTGGGTTTAAAACCATTTATGGTCATTTAAAAAAAACCAAAGTTAAAACAGGTGATAGTGTTATAAAAGGTGAAACTATAGCTCTTTCAGGAAATTCGGGAGTGAGCAATGGTCCACATCTTCACTATGAAATAAAGTTTGTAAATAGAAGCTTAAATCCTGAAAATTTTGTTAATTGGGATCTTTCCAATTTTGATAAAATATTTGAAAAGGAGAAAAAGGTAAAATGGGTCTCTTTACTAAAAATGATAGAGAATCAAATATCAAAAATGGAAAAACAATTATTGCTTCCGGGACCGGAATATGCGGAAATATTGAAATAGAATGTAATCTTCACATAGATGGGAAAATTGAGGGAGATATAAATTCAAAAGGTTCTGTAATCATAGGTAGAGAGGGTGTTGTTATTGGAGATATCAGAGCAAATCAAGTTATTGTTTCAGGAACTGTAAAAGGTAATATTAGTTCTGGTTCTGTTGAAATAGTTAGTAAAGGTTTAATAGAGGGTAGTGTATTTTCAGATAACTTTATAATTGACAAAGAGGGAGTATTTAAAGAGAAAACTAAACCTATAGAAACCGAAAACAAAAAGTCCCATAAACCACCCAAAAAGAAAAAAAAGAGAAAATAATATTTAATAGCCCTAAACAATATTTTTAGTACAATTTATAAAGCTTATGTCACAATTAATTGATTTATTAAAAAAACTTATCACGATTGATTCAATAAACCCTTTTAAAGCAGAAAAAACTAATGGATCTTGGATTTTAGGAGGAAATGAGATTGAAATAAACTCATACCTTAAAGAAGTTTTGGAGAAAAATGGCTTTAAAACCGAAAAGCAGTTTGTCCATAGAGACAGCAATGGAGTAGATCACTACAATATATTGGCTGAGAAAGGTGAAGGCAGAAGGTCTATACTGTTCTATTCCCATACAGATACAGTAACTGCAAATCCTTGGCTATCAAAAGAGGAAGCACTAACCCCAAACATTTCAAAAATGGATCTTTACGGAGAGGAAACTGAGATTATAGTTGGTTTGGGATCTAACGATATGAAAGCAGGAGCCGCAATCATTTGTGATAGTTTTAAAAATCTTAATCCTAAAGAGTATAAAATAAAGGTAGCACTTGGTGTTGATGAGGAGTTCTACTCCCTAGGATCTAATATTTTGGCAAAATCAAACTTTATGGAGGATGTAGAGGCTATAATTGTTCCGGAAATTGGAGATGGACCAAATAAGTTTAAGGGGGGATCTACCATCTGCATTGGAAGGTGTGGAAGATGTGAGCTGGTAATAGATATTTTTGGTACAGGAGGACATGGAGCAATCTCCTACGATCCTACATTTATAAATGCTGCACATGAAGCATCAAAAGTAGTTATTGAGCTGGAAAAACTTAGAAAGAGTTATAATGATTCATTCCGGTTTTATTCCGGAGAAGTTCCGGATGGGAAATCAACAAATATTATAAAAGGATCCTTTTTTGTCTCTAAAATTGATGCCGGAGATGGGACACTTTCCATACCTTCAAAAGCAAAAATTGTTTTAGATTTTACACTAACCCCTAACAGAACTATTGAAGATTCTAAAGTTATAATAGAAAATCTCATTGATGAGATGTATGCTTCAGAAAAACTAAAAAAAGTATATATTTCAGGAAAGTTTAAAAAGGCAAAAGTATCATTTAGAGAAAGACCAACACCCTTCAGTAACGGATATCTTACCGGAGAGAACCATAAATTTACAAAATTTGTAAAAGCCATTGTAGAGAAAGAGGTAGGATTTTTCAACTACAATATGGGCTATTCGGTTGCTGATGAAAATGTTTTCAGAAGATTTAACCCTAAAATACCCGTTATTGTACTGGGACCCATAGGTTGGAATTCTCACAAAGCTGATGAATGGGTTAGCATAAAAAGTGTTGAGGATCTTCAAAGAGTTTACAAAACTATAGCTGAAAACTTTGGGGATTATAAAGAGTAGATTCTCCAACAAAAATGCTTCTCAAGAGGATTCTTTGGTAGGTTTTTTACGCTATTGACAAAAAAGACCTTACTTTAGTTGATGCCAAACTCCAACAATTATATATAGCATAGAAGAGGTATAGTGAAAATAAGGTCTATTGAAAAGAGGGATTGGGATAAAATTTTTAAGATTCAACAAGACGCTTACACTGAGATAAAACCTGAGTCAAAAGCTGTATTAGAGAGTAAAAATAGAATCTCTCCTAAAACTTGTATGGTATGTGTAGATGAAAAGGGTGATATATTAGGATGCTGCTTATCCCACCCCTATAATAAAAATAAGATCCCTCCTTTACATAAAGAGCTTAGGGACTCAATCTCTTCAGATAACCTATTCATTCATGATTTAGCCGTCTCTTCAGTAGCTAAAATGCAAGGTATTGGAACTAGTTTAGTTGAAACATTACTTGTTAAAGCTAAAGAGTATGGTTTCAAAACTATAACTCTTGTTGCGGTTCAAGGGGCAGATAAATTTTGGAGGAAGTTTGGTTTTTTAGAGGTTCATGAAGTAAAACCATACTCTTCTTATGGAGAAGATATATTTTTTATGAGGCTTGAACTATAAGCTGTTTCTTATCTGCTAAAAAAAGATTAACCCACATATTTATATTTTGTTTCTTTTTTAGGAAGAAAAGAGATGACCATGGATAGGCAACCTTTTTTCTATTTATTATACAATAGTCTCGACCAACTTCCACCTCCCACAATCCATAGTTATTATATAAGATAGCCTGTTATTTTAAAACTTAGATTTAATTAGAACTCTATCTTACAACTTATATTAGGAATCATATTTTCTCCATACTTCTCCTCTACTCTTTGTTTTTTTTGGTTAAATATATATGTCTGAAACTCTTTTGTACTAGTAGCATTCAAGAGTTGTAGAGATAATACAGAAGAGTATTTACTATGATTTTTTCTATACGAAAGAGTAAAAGACAGTATAGGGCAATCCTTATGTTTTTTCTCAAAAGCAATATTACCATTCGTTTCTCCATATACTATTTTTTGCTGTAAAAAGCTTTCAGACTCATTAATAACATCAGCTCTATTTCCTCCTAAATAATTAAAGCGTAGATTAGCACTTAAAAAACTATTCCTACTTTTTCCCAACTCCCACTCTTTGCCAACTATAGCATTAATTACGTAATTTTTATTAAATCGAGTATTCCTCTCAATACCATCAGCAGCCTTATATTTTGAATCAAAAAATGAAGCTGTCAACATATAGTAAAATCCTCTCTTTAGGTAATGCTCCAGCGTAAAATCAACACCAATATTTCTACCTGTTCCTTTGCTCAACAACATTTTGTTAAAAAACAGATTGTCATTATTATTTATGGTTGAAATATAGCTTTCAGATGCTACAGGAAGATCTGTCAAGTACTGAAAATAAGGTTCTATAGTTAGATTCATATCTTCTATAATCATTGTAGAAAATGATAATACGAAATGGTTTGATTTCATAATATCTAAACTCTTATTGGGATAATTACCCAAACTATCCTTAATAAAATATATGGATAGAGGTTCTATTTTACTGTGCAACCCATAAGCCAAAGAAAAGCTATTTTGATTATCTAATTCATATTTAACAGACAATCTTGGTTCTATGGTATATTTTTTGTTCAATCTAAAGTATTGTGAGTGGAATCCCATATTTAGTGAAAGATTAGAACTAAATTTAAATTTTGATTGGGTATAAAACTGAAATAGTAATGAAACACCTTCATCATTTACAATATTTTGCAAATAACTATAACCACTATCCCTATTGGAAAGATTAAGATTATAGAATAAATTATTTATACAGAATCCTGTACTATTAATATGTTTTTCCGAAAAGTAGGTTTTCAAATTTGTCTGAAAAGTTAGTTTGTAGTTATATTTAGAAGCTTTAGATTTAGGTATTTCTACCATTTCATTGTTTAACAAGCCAACTCTATGAGATAAGCCATATCCCGAAAGTGATAGAGATGAACTTAAAAAAGATTTTGAAATAATTAATTTATTATGATTAATAGCAGTTGCAAAGAGATTTAGATACGTAGAGCTGTTTTCTCTATCTCCAATATCTTCCCATTCTTCCCTACCAAGAGCTTTTATTTTTATCTGGTCATAAGCTCCTATACCCCAAATAGAGAACTCTCCTAAACTTTGAGTGGGAATATTTATCTTGAATGCCAGATCTTGATAAGTAATATATTCATTGTTTTGGGGAAATAGAGAGCTTACCAATCCAAGAGTTGAATATCTATAATTTAATAGGTAAGATGATGAGCTCTCCTCCATAAAAGGACCTTCAATTGCAAAATCAAGCCCTAACAAACCTGCTGCTAAGGTATACTCTCGTTTTGAGTTATTTCCTGATCTTAAATTAATATCAAATACACCCGAAGTTGCATTTCCATATTCAGCAGGAAATGCTCCGGTAAAAAAATCACTATTACCAAGCATTTGACTGCTTAAAACGGTTAATAATCCTGATCCCGAAATAATCAAATCTGCAAAATGGTTAGGAGAAGGGACATCTACCCCCTCTATTCTCCACAATAATCCTGAAGGGCTATTCCCTCTAACAGATATACCATTGTTGTTTACCGAAGTTGATGCAACCCCTCCAAAGGAGGTTACCAAGCGAGCAGGATCATCCATACCTCCTGCATATTTTTGAGTCTCCTCAACCGTAAACTTTCGACTACTCACAGTTGCCATACTATTTATGGCTCTATTTTTAGGTATTTTGTGAACAAAAACAACCTCTTTTAAATCAATATCTGATTGTTCCAACAAAATATCAAAAACAACCTCTTTTCCGGAGGTAATCATTAATTCTTTTACAAAATATGATTTGTAGCCAAGCATTGATATTTTAAAACTTTGTCTACCCACAGGTATATTTCTTAATAAAAAGTACCCCTTATTATCTGAAGCATCACCTCTTGGAGGATCAGAATCTAACAACTCAATATTAGCTCCAACAAGTGGCTCTTGAGTAACTTTATCTTTTACAAACCCTTTAACTGTTTGTGTCAATGTTTGAGAGTAAGCTGTAAAACTGATAAAAAACAAACTAACTAAAAACTTTCCCATTTTATCTGCTCCTTAAATTTATCTATGATTCTATTTAAGAGTTTCAGTGCTCTGTACTGATTAAAGCAATCATAAATAAAAAGAGCAGACATAATTTAGTCGCTCAATCCTATAATTAAGGACAATTTATTAGGTTCAGAATTATAATATAGCACGCTTTAAGATATTTAGGATCTACTGAAAAAGGAATAAATCTTCTATTCATTCTATTAAGAAGGTTTTGAAGAAAGATATTGAGAAGGTGTTTTCCCTTTATGTTTTTTAAAAACAGTATTAAAAGTAGACTTTGAGTTAAAACCCGAATCAAGAGCAAGTGCTAGCAAACTAAAATGTTTATTCTGTTCAGCCCTAGCTATAAACTCATTTATACGGTAGCTGTTTATAAAATCATTAAAATTTTGTTTTTGATACTGATTAATAATTTGAGATAGATAGTTGGGCGAAATATCTAAATTTTCTGCTAAAATAGTTAATGAAAGTTTAGGGTTCAAATATGGTTTTTCTCTATCCATATAATTTAAAAGCTCTTTATGTTTCTCTTTAGCAACTTCCTCTTTTAAGCCGGAGTTTTCATATGCAGTATTTATTGTTTCATTATCTTCAATACTTAAATCAATACCACTATCATTATCTGTAAAAATATTTTGACTTCGTATTCCATAAAAACCAAATAAGATAAATGCTGAAACTAATATAAAGTCAGAAAAAAGTTCTATGTTCCAAGAATGTTCTATCTTCATTAAACCTCTTGTAACAGCTATAAAAATAAAGGGTAAAAAAACAAAAACAAATCCCATTAAAAAACGCCTAATCCATATTAGATCGACTAGCTTTATATTAGAATAGTTATTATCAAGTGCTTGCTTATAATTTTTCATAAGCACATTAGCCTTGGCAACATAAAAAATAATCGATAAAATAAAAACAATATAGATAATAGTTGTAAATGTATCAAAATCATGGTTTAATCCCAAATCAACCAACCTTTTTTCTTCTTCAGAATAGAAGAAATAAAATTTTGACATATAAAGAGATACAAAAATAGAGGGAAGAAAATGAGTAGACTTTTTCATATTAACTAATTCTGTATTATTTATTGAATAGTATATGTACAGATACATTAGAGGTGCATAAACAAAAATCAAAGGTGTAGTTAATCCAACCAAATGAGGAAATTGTTCCCACCAGCCATTATATTTTAGATAAAAACTAAAAAGATGAACTCCGATAGCTAAGATCAGAAATGCCAAAATTTTATCTGACAGAGTATTATTCTTCTTACTCATGAGCAAAACAAAATAAAATAGAGGCAGAAAAAAACCAATTGATAAAATAATATTCATTCCCTAGTTATTTCCTTTTCAACCATTTAGATTTTTCATTTAATTAACTTTTTCATTACCCACTCTATTGGTCCTATACTCCTATTCTTAAGCCAATAAACGGCAAATACAATACAGGTTAAGCTAAAAAATAAAGCATAACCAACTGAAAAGCTTACAGAATATTCTCCAAGTTTTTTAGATCCAAATATTTCAACTATTCCCATTCCTATTACTACATGAGCAACATAAAATGTTAATGCCAATTGACCTGTTTTATTCAATGCATCAACTATTTTATTGTTTCCATATTTTTCCCCAATTAAAATAGCACCGGAAATTACAGTAAAAGCAATTGAAATACCATTAAACATATACATTGGTAGAGGGGGCATAGGATTTGTGCCCAATATATCTGTTAGCTCTTTTGTTACCTCTTGACTTCCATCAGAAAGTAGGTTTATCAAAGCTAAAGATATTATATGAAGAAAGATAAAAACTATAAGTGAATAAAAAAACAATCTTTTCATATATTTTCTATTTTGTAGATCCTGCATACCCAACCAATAACCAAAAATCATAAAAGCTGTCCAAGGAATTACAGGATGAAAACCATTGTAAAATAAATTTCTAAGAAAACCCTTAATTGACCAAAAATCTTGATAGCTCAAACTTTCAAAATTCCAACCCGTCTCATAACTCCAGATCATCATTAGTAGAGGATAAATCAATATCAACAAAGTACCTGAAAATAGGATAAGCTTACCACTACTTTTCAAAAGAAGAAGAACTATAACCATATATATACCATAAAAATGTAAAATATCAGCCGGCCAAATATTTATATAGCTTATTCCGAGTATAAATAAAAAAAATGCTCTTTTTATTACCCTTTTTCTAGCAATTTTAAGATTTTCAATATTATTAGACTTTATAGATTTTTTTGTTGTTAAAGCAATTCCAACCCCTGCCAGAGTAACAAAAGTTGCAGCTGCTTTCCCTTCAAATATACCGGCAAAACTTTTTATCCAAATAGTTCCTTCTTCACCAAAAACGACTTTAAAATTAACTATTATCATTCCTATAACTGCTAATGCTCGTGCAACATCAATACCTACTATTCTTCTATTCATCAATTTTATCCTCATAAATTTATGATATAAAGATTATATAATAAGCAACCACATAAACTATAAAAACTCAGAAAATAGATTTTATCGCAGTTGTTTACAGAACTATTATAAAAAGGTAATTAAAGTATAACAATATTTATATAAAAAAGAATCTCAACCAAGCTTTAATGTTAACTAACCTAAATTTGACATAAGTATTTATCTAATATTGCGTATAATAAATAGAATACTACATAGAGCTTTATAGATCACTCTGGGAAAAGTTTTAAGATTTTCGTTAAAATTTATAAACTTTTTATGGCACTTATTTTGGAAGATACCGAGTTTACTTGTTTCGATAGAGTTAACTACTATCGTAATGTTATAATTAAACCTCTAGCTCTAATTATTATATAAAATATTCTATTGTTTTTATACCGAACTCAGGTTAACTAATAAGCACTCTTAATTATTTTTTGGATAGGAAATAAAACAGATAAATAAAAAAAATGTCAGGATCCCTGCAACACACAACTTTACTGATATGGCTGCTACCGCTAGGTCCTGACCCGTTCTCAGGTCGGCCGTTGTGCAGGTCCTGACGAGGCTAAATATAATCTCATATTTTTTTTATGTCAAGGTTTATCTCTTATGTTTAGGCAGATTCTCCTGAAAAAAGGTCAAAAATTATTTATTTAACAAGTTAAGTTACAAACAATATTGAATAGATCTAATCTTTTTATTTCTTTATTTTTTAACACAACTCCATCAAAATACACCTATACACCTATATATGATTGTTATTTTAGTTCCCTTCGAGAGCCTCAGGGAACGTCTTTTTACACATAGATTTATACTTATTATATTAAATAGTTGGTGAATACTTATAGCGAACCCAGGTTAAATAAAAAAAAGTCTCAAAAATTGAGACCTTTTTCAATAATCTCGGGCACTAAGTGATAAACTTAGAGTTTTAATAGTTTTTGAAAAATTATAATAATTTTAAAGCCCCAAAATTGGGGCTTTTATTTTATATAACAAGGACAAAAAGAGATATTAGTTTATCTTTTCTGCTAACTCAAAACCTTTTTTCAAAGCAGCCTCATTAAGAGGGATAAGCTTATGCCTTCTTTCAGGAAGAGTTTTCTTAAGAGCGTTAACAACACCCTCAATTGTGATAACACCTGTTTTCTGTATGAATGCACCAAGTAGGATCATACCCATTACAAGAGTATTACCAAGCTTAGTTGCTTCCTCATAAGCAGGAATAGGAACAATAGTAATATCATCTCTTGTAGGAGCTTCAGCAATAGCTGTACTTTCCCAAATAAGCAATCCACCTTTTTTTACCTTAGGCTCATACTTCTTCAATGAAGGCAGATTCAAAACAACAGCTGTATCGTAAGCATCTAAAATTGGAGAAGAGATTGGATTATCACTTACAGAAACTGTACATCCACAAGTTCCACCTCTCATCTCAGGACCATAAGTTGGCATCCAAGCAACTTCGCTGTTACCAAGCATAGCAGTATAAGCTAACTGCTTAGCAATTGTAAGAACACCTTGTCCTCCAAATCCTGCAAAAATAACCTCTTGTAACATTACTTCAACCCTCCTTCTGTTTTGATATCACCTAGTGGATAAGCTTCCATCATATTCTCTTTCCACCACTTATGTGCATCAACCGGAGCAAGTTTCCAACCGGAAGGACAATTTCCAACTATTTCAACAAATGATGTTCCTCTCTTATTAAGAGAATTTTCAAAAGCCTTTTTCATGGCAGCCTTTGTTTTCTTAACATTTGGTAAACTATCAACAGCAACTCTTGTTACATAACAAACTCCACCAAGCTGAGCAATCATATCAGCTATTTTGATTGGAGCTCCGGCAGTAGAAACATCTCTACCATAAGGAGAGGATGATGTTACCTGTCCCGGAAGAGTTGTAGGAGCCATTTGACCACCTGTCATACCATAAATTGCATTGTTGTAGAAGAAAATAACAATATTTTCACCTCTGTTACAAGCATGTATAGTTTCAGCAGTACCAATGGCAGCTAAATCTCCATCACCTTGAATTGTAAATACTGCATGATCAGGTAACACTCTGGAAATTCCTGTAGCAACGGCACAAGCTCTACCGTGAGCAGCTTGCTGCATATCAACATTCATATAGTCGTAAGCAAAAACGGAACATCCAACAGGAGCAACTCCAATAGTCTTTCCCTGAATACCCATTTCATCAATAACTTCTTGCATAATCTTTTCTAGCGTACCATGTCCACAACCAGGACAATAGTGCATCTGCTTTGGCTTTAAATCCGGTCTAGACCAAGCCACTTCATATTCATTTCCATCTTTAACAACGGTCTGACACATATTATCTCCCGACATTTTAATTTTAACCTAAACTTTTAATATGCTCTACAATCTCTTGAGGAGCAGGTACAATACCGCCAAACTTACCAAAGAACTCAACTCTTGCTTCTCCGTTTACTGTAAGTCTGATATCTTCTACCATTTGACCGGCATTCATCTCTAGTGAAAGGAAGTATTTTACCTTTCCAATATACTTTCTAATAGCATCTTTTGGGAAAGGCCATACCATTTTAGGTCTAATTAAACCAACTTTAAGACCTTCAGCTCTTGCAACATCTACAGCTTTCTTCCCAATTCTTGAAGAAAGTCCAAATGCTACAATAGCTACATCTGCGTCATCCATATGGTAAAGTTCAAAATCTGATTCGTTCTCTTCAATCTCTTTGTATTTAGCCTGAAGTTTAAAGTTTTTAGCTTCCATCTCTTCAGGTTCAATATAGAGAGATGTAATAATTCTTGCAGGCTTATCTTCAGGTTTTCCTGTTGTTGCCCAGCTGATATCTCTAGGAGGAGGTGTAATAGTTTTAAACTCAACAGGCTCCATCATTTGACCCATTGCACCATCAGCTAGTATAAGAACAGGAGTAAGATATTTTTCTGCCAGATCAAAAGCATGCTGAGTCATATCAGCCATCTCTTGAACTGAATTTGGAGTTAGGGTAATAAGTTTGTAGTCACCATGACCACCACCTTTAACAGCTTGGAAATAGTCCCCTTGAGAACTTTGGATTGTACCTAATCCGGGACCACCCCTTTGGATATTTACAAGAACACAAGGAAGTTCAGCACAAGCAATATATGAAACACCTTCTTGCATAAGTGAATAACCAGGTGAAGATGTTGTAGTCATAACCCTCTTACCACAACCTGCAGCTCCATAAATCATATTAATTGCGGCAACTTCTGATTCAGCTTGAACATAAGCTATCCCTTTTTTAGGAAGCTCCTTTGAAAAATACTCGAGTACCTCACTCTGAGGAGTTATAGGGTACCCAAAATAACCTTCAAGTCCGGCTCTAATAGCAGCTTCAGCTAGAGCTTCATTGCCTTTCATTAAATATTTTTCAGCCAATTTTGCCTCCGACATATTATTTTTTTAGTTTATAAACTGTGATACAACTGTCAGGACATACTAAAGCACATGCTGTACATCCAATACAGTTTTCGTTTGCTGGTTGAGAAGGGTAATATCCCTTAGAATTAGTCTTGCTTGTTCTAAGTTCAATAGCCTTAACTTTTGGTGGACACGCTTCAACACATAATCCGCAACCTTTACAATTTTCAGTTGCAACTTCAATAAAAGCTCTCTGGGCCATTTTTCCTCCAAATTTTATTGGTTTACATATATCAAAACAAAAATATCACAACTCTTCAAGATTTTAGAATTACAAGTACTCACCTTATAAAATAGAATCTCTCAATGATTATTATCATAATATAAATAGACCTCTCTCGCAAGTTTATTTTTTAATTCTAAATTATACAGTTTTCGAGAGCTTATGGGATATTTATATCACATAATCATCTCTAAGCAGATTTAGGTTATGATATAAAATACAATTAATGGGTAGAAAATAAAAGAAAAATATATAATTCTTTTTGAGACAGAACTATGTTTAGAGTCTAATGAAAACCATGAATACAGAGGCTTAAAATAGATTTGAATAATAAATTCAACCGAGTTCAAAAAATAAGTATTCATCTACTCCTTCGAATAATAAATAGAATGTTATATTCAACAGGATCGATCAGTTTGGGAAAAGTTTTTACCTTTTTTTGATACTATTTAATGATTAACCTGAGTTTGACATAGGTATTTAACTAATATTTAATGTAATAAGTATAAATATCTATAGAAAAGAGAGTTCCCTGAGGCTCTTGAAGGGAACCAAAACTATAATTATATAGTTATACCCTTCGAGAACCTCAGGGTACATATATAAGTTCTATTTCTAGCTTTAATTATTATATAAGATAGAGTTTTATTTTTATATCAAACTAAGGTTACTTATATAAAGCAAACCAAAAATAGATATTTTTAACTTTTATATCCGTTTAATGACAACCTTATAAAATTTCAGTAGTCCATATAGGTGTCTTGAGAATAAAAAAGGAGATAGATTATTGTTTCAAAAGCATGACAGCCATAGTAAATTTAAACAAACTCGCTAGAGTATACCAAGAAAAAGGATCTATGATGAATAATGAACAATCTTTGATAAAAGAGGCTGTCAAAGGTAATGAGAGAGCATTTGAAAAACTTATAAAAAAGTATGATAGAAAAGTTTATAATCTTCTGCTCAATATCCTAAAAAATCATGATGATGCCTCTGATGCTTATCAAAACACCTTTATTAAGGTTCACAAAAGTTTAAGCTCATTTAAAGGAGAATCATCAATATATACATGGATATACCGTATAGCAATAAATACGGCATACACCTACTATAGACAGAGAAGAAATATTACCGAAAATCTATACGACAACGATTTTTCGGAAATTGAACATCTTTACAAAGGATCTGATGATGATATGGACTCCCTTTTTGAAGAGGATAGAGCTTCCATAGTAAAGAGAGAGATAAATTCGTTATCATTTCAACAAAAAAGTGTTGTTTATCTAAAAAGCTATGAAGGCAAAAAGTTTAGAGAGATTGCTGAAATTCTTTCTTTAAATGAGGGAACTGTAAAAAAATATTTTCATAGAGCAGTTCAAAATATAAAAAAGAGTATATCTGTAAAAGAGCAATAGAGAGGTATAATATGAAAAAGAATAAAAAAGAGATGATATTTGATTATGTTTATGATGAACTTGATCTAAAAGAAAGAAAAGAGGTTGAAGAACTTATTGATAATGATAGTGAATATAGAAAATTTTATTTTGAATTGAAAGATGGTTCTGACCTTTTATCACTAAACGACTATGAAGAGGTTGATGCAGATATTTTAGAAAATCAGAGAAAAACTCTATTATACAAACTATTTAAAAACAAACAATCACTATCTATTTCATCTTTTATATCTGAACTGGCAACAAAACTTGTTTTCTACTTGGGTAATCCTATTAAGTATGCCGCAATAATTATTATTACCATTGTATTAACAAATAAAATGAACAACAGTAATAATAGTGAAAACAAAAGCTATACAACACCAAAAGCAGATATCTCTTTAGCAAAATCCTCAGGAAATGAAGGTTTATTAAACTTTTCTTCTCCCGAACTTATAAGAGTAAGTGATTTCAACTATGAAACAGATGGAGAGAATATCACTCTTGAAGTTGATATATCTGCAAAACAGAAGATATCCGGTAAAATTGATGACCCTAAAATTGTTTTAGCAATGAATCAATTGGCAAAAAATGGGGATAACCCGGGAGTTAAACTTAGATCTATGAAGGTTATGAATGATTTAGAAGAAGATGGTTTTAAAACATCTCTTATAAACTTAATGCTAAATGATCCTACTATTGCGGTTAGAAGAAAGGCAATGAGTATACTAACAAAAAATGGTTTAGACAATGAGACAAAAGAGGCTTTGATAAAGCTAATAAATAGTAAATCAGATGCCATTTTAAAAATTGAAGCTTTAACAGCATTGGAAAAAGCGGGAGAATCCGGAGCAGGAAATGCTTTAGAACTTTTAGCGGAAGATGATCCTGAACTTATCAAACTTAACAAGAAAAGAAATGTAAAGTAGATAAATTCTATTGAATGGGGGGAACATTATGAAGCTATATATATATTCAATAATATTTTTGGGAATAGAAATTCTCTATGGATCCGTAAAAATAAATATGAATATAGAGAATGATAATTCAGGAGGTACTACAAATACTACCATTACCAATATTGAAAAAATTAAGCAGGTAAGTATAATTTCCAAAAATGCAGATATAATGGTAAAAGGTGTTGTTAGTGAAAATATAGAAATTTATGGAGAGTATAACTTTTCAGGTGCAAACCTTTTAGATGCAGTACTTGTTGATGTTGGTAAAACAATCAAATCCTTAGAGACTCTCAAATTAGACGACATACTGATTGAAACCAGACGTTTAGAGAAGCTTAAAGAGGATAAAATGGAAAAGCTTAAAAAGTTTGAAAAGAAAGTCAAAAAGCTTAAATCTGAAAATGAAGATATTGAATCAAAAAGAAAAAAATTTGATAAAAAAACATTCTCTCCAATGGAAGTAAAAAGTAACGGATCTATGCTAATTATACAATTAGGTAAAGGGTTTACAGATGAGGTAGAAATAAAGCTTCCTAAATCTCTTTCGTTAGCTATCTCTTCAAAAAGTGGTACTATAAATATTAACGGAATGGAAAATGAGTTTATTATTGATGGTTCAAATATAGAAACAAACATTAGAAGGCATAGAGGAGTGGGTACTGTTCTAACCAAAAGAGGTGATGTAGAGGTTGAAAACTATCAGGGAGTATTATCACTAAAAAGTAAAATTGGAGATATTATTGTTAACAATGCGAGTGGCTCTCTAAATATAAAAAAGTTTACGGGTAATGTGGATATAAACCTTTTTGACGGAGAGATAAAATCTGATATGAAACATGGAGATTTTACCGTTCACAACTCCAAATTCTCACTCCTCTCATCAAAAGTTGGAAGTGGAGAGGTTGTTATAGATAAAGTCAAGGATTCCGATAATATAGATTTGACTCTAAACAGTGGTGAAATTTTTATAAGAAATGGAGTTTCCAAAAGGATCTCTGCTTATTGCGGAGGAGGAGATATTACATTTCAAAATGTATCTGCCAACCTTGATTTAGATATAAATGCCGGAGATATATATATAGAAAAATCTTATCTTCCATTAAGTAGAGATAATTATATAAAATCAAAGTACGGGTATGTTACTCTAAACTTCAAAAATAAAGATCAACTAAAAATTTCTGAATCTAAGTACAATGATGAGTTTAACTACTCAAAGTACTATAGTAAAGATGATTTAAAAATACGAAATACAGAAACAGATAACTTTATGTACATTGATATCAATCACGGAAAAATAAGTATAAAATAGGGAGGTGTATTATGTTTAAGCTGTCCATTACCACACTTACTCTCCTTTTGGGATTTAGTACGCTGTTAAGTTCATCTTTAAGTAAGTTTTCTGAGTTTCATATAAGTAAAGATGATACAATAAAAGCCAATGTAAATGTTTATAATAGTAATGCTATTATTGATGGCTACTTAGATGGAAATCTAAATGTTTTTATGGGTAATATACAAATTGGGAAAAACGGTTATGTAAACGGGGAAAAGAGAGCTTATTCAGGAAAGGTCTATTATTGCAATGAAGTATTGGAGCATGACAGCTACTATCTTACAAGCGGAATAAAAAAACTCTTCCCTATATTTGGTAAAGATAATGAGGAGAGTGAAAGCGAAGAGAATCAAACCTATATTGCAAACAATGGTTTTACAGTAAAGAGGAAGAGTGTTAGAGGAAGTGATAATATTGAGTTTGGAAGAAAAGGTATTTATCAAAACAACCTCTATTTCAATATTCCTGATAATATTCTTATTTTTGAAGAGTCTAATAATAGCATTGATTTTAAAAGGTTTCATTATAACAAAAACTTAACACCAAAGGCAATGTTTGACTACAACAAAGTAGGAGGTTTATATTTAGGTCTCTCAACAATCTATGATAATTTAATAAAATCCCCCAATAAGAAAATATTTAAAAGCTACGCCTACTTAAGGGGAGGGTATTTTTTCCAGATGAGTGATTGGGAGTATCATCTTTCGGAAGTATTCTCATTCTATAACGGTATATTCAGCTTGAGTTCAGATCAATACAGAAGTTTGGCAACGCCCGATATGTGGAAAATAGATCATAGATTAAATACCGGAGCTGCTTTTTTAATACATGATGATTTCTACAACTACCATAATTGTGAGGGGGTAGGGGTAACAGCCTCAATTTTCTTCGAACTTGGAAACAGAAGCTCTTATGAACACTCCATAAACTTAAAAACTTCTTTCAGATCTGATAAAATCAGAGGAATTGATGGAAATAATACAAATTGGTCTCTATTTGGAGGAGATAAAAAGTTTTCAAAAAATATAGCAGTTGAAGATGGCAATATAGATTATATGGAGTATGGTTTTGAGTACAAGGCAAATATTGATCCTGTAAATACTGAACTTGGAGTAGCACTTAAACTTGAAGATGTTATATATGCTAAAAGCTATGAGAAGAGTATTATAAGTTCAGAAGATTACAAGTATAGAAGTTTAGAGGGTGAGCTATTTTTAAAAACTGACATATTTAATGTTTTAAGATTTAAAAATAGACTTAGGTTTGGATCTGTTACTCCAAATGCTCCTAGTTTCAAAACTTTCGCAATTGGTGGAGTAGGAACTCTCCCCGCCTATTCAATGAACGAATTTAGTGGAAACAGAGGTTTTGTAAACAGATTTGAATTTTCGGGAGATATGAGAGGAGTTCTCGGGCATCTGATATTTATTTTTGATTTTGGTGATGCTTGGGAATACAACTCAGATAAACTCTTAGCCGGTTTTGAGGATATTAAAATAGAAGATCTAAAATCATCGGCAGGTGTTGGTATAGGTTTAGGAGATAGCTTCCTATTCTCAATCCATAGGAGAACAGATACTTCTCATGATGCTTATAGGTTTCAATTGAGTATGAAGAGCGATCTTTCAAACTTTAATTTTCTACAATTTAACATTCTAAAAAATTAAATATTTTAAATGAAAGGAGTTTATTATGAAAAAGCTTTTAATAATAATTTTGTCGGTCTTTATAACAATCTCTTTTGGAAAAGTTAAGTTTGGTTTCTTAAACGATTGGTTCTCAAGTGATAATGACAACGACTATTGTACAGTTGAAATGGAGAAGGAGATTGAGATTTCAAAGGGAACTCACCTCTACCTTAAGAATCAAAATGGCTATGTAAAAATTGAGAGTTGGAATGAAGATAAGGTAAAAGTTGATGTTACTATGAAGAGCAGGAAAGGAGAGGATGAGCTTAACAAAGTTCAGATTATGGCAGAACTAAACGGAGATGATTTAGAAATTGTTACAAAGAGATTAAAAAGAGATGCAAAAGTAACAGTTAACTATACCATTTATGCTCCATCATATCTAATAATAGATAATATAAAATCTTCCAACGGATCTATAACTATTGAGGATATGAAAGGTGATATGAGAGTAAGTACAAGTAACGGATCCATCGTTTTCAAAAATATTGATGGCAATATTGTAGGGGAATCATCAAACGGTACTATTAAGGCTATTAACTGTTCCTCTATTGATAAACTTGACACATCAAATGGATCAATATACGCTGAAATAAAGGAGGTTAAGAACAATATATCTCTAGATACATCAAATGGTTCTATAACCATCAAGGTTAATGAGAATCTGGATCTTGATCTTGAGCTTGATACCAGCAATGGCAAGGTAAGTATTGAAGATCTCAATTTGGATGTAAGAAAGAAAAAGAGAACATACTTTAGAGGATCTTTAAACAATGGAGGTTACTTGATTAAAGGTGATACATCAAACGGTTCAATAAAACTATCTTCTCTGTAAAGCTCATATAATAAGATTTACCGAAGAACCATATAGAAGTTAACAGGCAGTCTGTAAAGCCCCAAATTTGGGGCTTTGAGATTGTCTTAAAAAGTTAGACTTTCGAGAAACGAGCAGTACAAGGAATTGATTTTTTATGCGATAGGATCCTAGTAAGCCTAGGTAACTTGAGTATAAAAAATCGATGATGCAGTAATGTGAAGTTTATCGACCAGTCCGGGGAAAAGTTTTAAGATTTTTGTGAAAATCTATAAACTTTTTATTGGCACTTCTTTTGTAGCCAAAAGAAACAAAAGCTCTTCTTTTTCGTCTGAAAAAGAAGCAAAAGCAGAATTAGGGCAAAGCCGTGTTGCTTACCATTATTGATGATGGAGACTCAAACCCTTGTCGGGTTTGCCGATTCCACCATTCTTAGAAAACTATTTCATAATTTCCTAAGAAACGCTCCATCGGTAATGGAGGTTTGCTCTACATCCTTCTTTTAGAAGATTCCAAGTTTAACAGTTCCGACATAGTTAACCGATATGGATATTTAGGCTATCTCGGCTTCTTCTTTTTTAATAAAAGAAGCAAAATAATAAGGATATTGATCTTCCGTATTCGGTCTCCTGTCTGCGTGCGTGGCACGCACAGGCAGATCCGTCTTCCACCTTTATCTCTCTTTCCAAATTTGAAAATATTTTTATTTCCTATTTAACTTGACTTTCATTATAATTTTTTAGAAAGTTAAATATAGCCCTACTTTTCCTAGGTAGTAAAATAAAAAGTAGTTGAGGATAGGAAATGAAGCAGAGTAAAACTATTCTACTAATACTAATAGCAATAACCCAACTTTTTTCAAAAGGGGAGTGGTCAGATAGGGTTTTGCTTTCAGGTTCTGACTGGTGCCAAAATCCAAGTATAAAAGTTGACTCAAAGGGTAGAATACATGCCATTTGGACTGAATCTATAAATTATAAAAACTCATATGTTGTGTACTCCAAATCAGAAGATGGAGGTGTTACATGGACAGAACCCTATAAGGTTAGTAGTAATGATACAATGAGGGTGTGGGAACCAAAATTGGTTATTGATTCCTATGATAATCCACATATAGCCTATTTACTCTCCAGAGGAGAAGGTTCTAGGGTTTTCTATAAAAAATTTAATGGGATAACTTGGAGTCAAGATTTTGAGGTAGAGGAGTTTGTTGTAGCAAGACTTAGAATGGGGATAGATCACGATGATAGAGTCTATTTAACATGGTTTACAGGTGATAATATAACAGGGAAGGGATATTTTACATATTATGACAATGGATGGAAAGATCCTATCCCAATTTCAGAACAACATTATCTAACTGCTATGAGTAAATTTATATTTGATTCTGAAAACAGTCTATACCTATCCGGATTTAATAGAAATGATTGTAGAGCATTTTTAGCTAAATACTCTAAGTCTGATGAAGAGTGGGTGTCTATTGAAAAAATTTTTGACAATGGAGAACTTTCTGTTGGATTAGATATTGAAATATACAATGATAAGTTTTTTTCAGTTGTCTCTAGTGGTGAAAGCTATGGCACTAATGAAACATACTTTTCATTTAGATCTTTAGATGGTAATGAGTGGGAACATTCAAACTATATTACCTATCATACCAATGAAGAAAAAAGGTTGCTTATAAATAATGGGATCCCTTATATTTTTGAAATTCACTATCCACATTTAAATAGAAAACAATCTTCTCCATACAAAAAAAATACTGACTGGAGTAGTGAAATTGTTTGTTCATATAAAAACGGATCTGATTGGATTACTGAAAGTATTGAATCTGAACAGGATAGGTATACGCTCTCTCTTGATGGGGCTTTAGATCCCACTAGAAATAAACTTTATATTTTATATAATTTAGGACCTGTGGCTAACTATTCTGATATCTATTTTAGATCCAGAGAGGTTTTGGTGGGGATTGATGAAGAGGAACTTTCTATTGATACTTATAGTTTATCAAACTACCCTAACCCATTCAATTCAACCACAACAATAGGTTTTAAACTTCCTAAAATTTCAGATATATCCTTGCAAATTTTTAATAATAGTGGTGAACTGGTAAAAACTTTAATTAACAACCAAAGGGTTAAATCCGGCAACCATGAGGTAGTGCTAGACCTTGAAAATTATAGTAGTGGTGTTTACTACTCAAAATTGACAGTAAACAATAAAGTTGTTACGGCTAAACATGTTTATATAAGGT
>PDWJ01001982.1_pt1 | contig 23130 bp, 21 predicted proteins | sample 1430881 | NCBI WGS metagenome assembly PDWJ01 (sample SAMN01162460, study PRJNA174530) | Oral metagenome, whole genome shotgun sequencing project. | biome: Marine environment; feature: Marine mammal; material: Swab sample of the gingival sulcus; isolation source: swab sample of gingival sulcus... | reverse complement strand
TCCTTCGGATTCTCCCATCCAATCATTTTCCGTTTTCCTTTAATGCCAATTTTAGTATTATCTTTTTTTAAGAGGTTTAGGATCATTCTGTTTAAAGTAACAATGCCTATATTCAGGCGCACTGGGAGGCGTGTCTGGGTGAAGTAGAACTGGTCGATCCGGAGATGTAATTTAAAAATTACTTTTTTTAAACGAGCGATGTGTTGCATATCGCTCGTTTTAGTATGCTGAGTCGTTGTGTGGTTAACTTTGAAATATCCCGTTATATTATTTGAGCGCTTCACGAATCATTGTATCGTACAGCCAAGCCGCTGTTTTTCCCATGGCTTGAATTTGTTTTGGGATAATGGACGCTGCTGATAGTCCGGGTATTGTATTTACTTCCAAAAAGTATAAGCCTTTTGTGGTAAGAAAAAAGTCAAAACGAACCAGACCTCTGCAGTCGAGATGTTCGTATAGTCGTCGTGAAGTTTCGTTGCACAACTTTACCTCTTCTTTGCTAATTTTTGCCGGAGTAATTTCATCTGCCAGTCCCGGTGTATATTTTGCCTCGTAGTCGAAAAAATCATTTTTGGAAATGATTTCCGTGATAGGGAAACATAAAAGTTCACCGTCCGCTTTAATAATTCCGCAAGCAAGTTCACGCCCTTCAATAAACTCCTCAATCAGTATTTCGGAGTCTTGTTCAAACGCTTTGTTTACGGCAGTGCGGAAAGAATCTTGTGTATTTACTTTTGAAATGCCGACACTTGATCCTCCTTTGTTTGGTTTTACAAATAGGGGAAGCTTCAAATGCTGACATTTTGATGCTGCATTTTCAATTTCATGGATTCCTATCGACACAGAGCGCGCCACATTTACTCCGGCTTGTGCTACGATGGCATTCGTAAAACTTTTTTTGAAAGTAACGGCACTGGTGAACAAATCGGTGGTGGTGTACGGAATGTTCATCAAGTCAAAATAGCCTTGGAGTTTGCCATCTTCGCCCGGTGTTCCATGAATTACAATAAATGCCAAATCGAAGGTGATTTTCTTGCCTTCCACATTAAGGGTGAAGTCTGCCTTGTTTACCGGAAAACGTTTGTTCGTTTTTTCGTAATACCATTCTTTTCCTCGCAACACGATGGTGTAGACATTGTATTTGCTACTGTCCAGATTTTCTTTGACAACGGCAGCACTCGCTATCGAAACCTCATACTCACCGGAATCGCCTCCGGCGACTAGCGCAATATTTATTTTTTTCATGTTCAATTGTTTTTTGAGTGGTAAATGTATTGTTTTTGATGTTTAATTGGAAATATACTTGGGTGATTTTTTCTGTGATTATGCTTTGCAAACAACGGAAGACAATTTTCGGATGATTGTATTTTTCAAGAAAGCATGTATCTTTGATTTTTGAAAATCATCGTAAGGCTATATTACTGTTATGATAGTGTCAAAATACGGAATCCGAATCCGAAGGATTGTTGAGCAAGATATTGAAAAAATCAGGCAATGGCGCAATTCCGAGCATGTGAGGCAATACATGGAGTATCGTGAATACATTAGCAAGGAAATGCAGAAAAAATGGTTTGATTCAATTAATAATTTCGATAATTTTTATTTCATCATTGAGTATAAGGGCGAAGAAATTGGAGTGATCAATGAGAAGAATGTTGATCGATCGGGAAGCGGAACTTCGGAGTCCGGTCTTTTTATTGCCGACCCAAAGTATCGCAATACCCATATTCCTGTTTTAGCGTCCTTGGTATTGATCGAAGGTTCGATGTACATGTTGTTTGGTAAGGAGTCTTACATTCACATCTTGCGCGACAATCATGAGGCTATCGCCTACAACACGGCTATGGGTTACGAGTTGTGTGAAGGGCAGATGGATGTCGATAATCAATTGTATTGTATGACCAAGGAAAGCTTTGAGCGTAAGACTGCCAAAATACGGAAAGCCGCCCAACGTTTGTGCGAGAAAGAATACCCGAACGGTTATGTAATTTTTGAACCTCATGATTACGAAACAGGCTTGGCGCAGAAGTTTGAGTCTTACATTCCGGATCATTATCCTTATGCAAAATCGAAGCAAGTTAGCGAAGGAAAACTGTATTATTACTAACACGCTTTTTTTGCATGCATCGATGCGTGGACGGTATGCAAAAACAAAAAAGTCGACTTTTAGAAAGCCGACTTTTTAAATTTAATATGAAAAAATTTACGTTAATAGTTCTTTAACGAACAGAGACACCATTTTATTGTCTGCTTTTCCGGCGAATTTTTTTGAAGCCATGCCCATCACTTTGCCCATATCTTTCATTGACGAGGCTCCGGTTTCAGCGATGATTTCGTGTAATGCCGCCTTAATTTCTTCCTCCGACATTTGTTGGGGAAGATATGCTTTAATGATGTTTGCTTGAAAAATCTCCTCTTCGTAAAGATCTTCTCTTCCTTGGGATTTGTAGAGTTCAGCACTTTCCATCCTTTGCTTCACTAATTTTTGAAGTGTTGCAAGTTCAAGCGATTCCGGAATTTCTCCGGAACTGACATCTTTGCCTGTTTTGATTAGCAATAATTGTGATTTTATTGCTCGTAAGGCTTCTAATTTTTTGGCTTCTTTTGCCAAAATTGCCTTTTTTATGTCGTCATTTATTTTTTTTTCTAAGTGCATACTTTTTAATTAATCTGTGTCTTTATGAAGATAAGAGTTTCCCTTGTTCAGGTTAATGCCCTTATCATTAGCATCAAGATCGTATCTGGAAATTGTTTCATCACTCGAAGGTTTCGAATTCATTTCTAACATCTTCTTTTTTCTTAGATACGCAGGTTCATTTTCTAATTCTTTTAGTGAGTATCGTGATAAGGATTCTTGTCTTTGTCTATTAGTATCTTCAAACCTTTCCACTTCTTCGGCTTTCTTTTTCTGCTGCTTATTTACATAGTCAGTAGTCGCCTGATTTTCAATTCCAAATCCATATCTGTCCCGATTTTCAGTGTTTTGTGTCGGTTTTTGCCGTATGTAGGGTTCGTTCGGATTTTGTCTTGTGTGTCCCGAATTATCTGAGGAATTTTGAGATTGACGATTCTTCAATTTGGGAGTTGTCATACCCGAATCTATCCCTACACTGTCATCCAGATCACTTATATTCACAGGGTTGTCCTTATTTTTCTCGTCGTGTTTTGATTGATCTTTTGCACCGGAATTAAAATCTGTAGCGATCAGTGTAACACTGATTTTATCTCCTAGTGTTTCATCAATACCTGTACCCCAAATGATGTTTGCGTCATTTCCTGCTTCATCCTTTATGTAATCGGTGATTTCCATTACCTCATCCATTGAAATTTCATCGTTGCCTGAGGTGATGTAAAGAAGAATGTTTGTTGCTCCTTTTATGTCGTCATCATCAAGCAAAGGTGAAGACAAAGCTTGTTTTGCAGCTTCGTTGGCACGATTATCGCCTTCGGTTAGGGATGATGCCATTATTGCTTTACCGCTGTCTTTCATTACGGTTTTTACATCTTCGAAATCGACATTGATATGTCCTACAACGGTGATGATTTCGGCAATACCTTTTGCGGCAGTTGTCAATACGTAATCAGCTTTGCCAAATGCTTCTGAAAGTCTCAGGTTGCCGTGCATTTCACGTAATTTGTCATTGTTAATGATTAACAATGTGTCTACGTGCTTTCGCAATTCCTCAATACCCTCTTGTGCTTGGTTCGCTCGTTTTCTTCCTTCGAAGGAAAAAGGAAGCGTTACGATGCCGACTGTAAGTATGTCAAGCTCGCGTGCTGCGGCAGCAATGACCGGAGCAGCACCGGTTCCTGTTCCTCCACCCATACCCGCAGTAATGAACAGCATTTTGGTATTGGTCTCGAGTTGATTTTTAATGTCCTCTACTGATTCTTCGGCTGCTTTCCTGCCAACCTCAGGTATGGATCCGGCACCGAGTCCTGTCGATCCCAGTTGGATTTTGTTTGGTATAGGACTTGAGTCTAAAGCTTGTGCGTCCGTATTACACAAAATAAAATCCACGCCTTCAATGCCTAACTTGTACATGTGGTTTACGGCATTACTCCCACCACCTCCTACGCCTATCACTTTAATTATAGACGACTTATTCTTTGGTGCATCAAATTCCAACATAAACTTATCTATTTAAATTATGACTTAATTATTTTTCTATATATTTTTTATTAATCGATATCGTCATCAAGTAATTTTTTCATGAAATTCGTAAAAGATAAACTAGTTATTAATTTTTTGTTTTTGGTTTTTTCTTTTTCAGATTCTTGGTTTTCAGATTCTTGGTTTTCAGACTCCTGATTTTCAATTTTTTGCTTGTCTTTCGACACACTTTCTTCCGGATATTGTTTCTCATATCGAGAAATCCCTTCAATAATGAGCCCGATTCCTGTTGAGTATATCGGCGACTTGAGTTCTTCGGGACTGTCCTCTTCCAAATATTCTACCGGCTCTCCTATGCGTGTATACATTCCTGTCATAAATTCGCACAGCTGACGAATATGTTTCATTTGTGCGCCACCTCCGGTAAGAACAATGCCTGCACCTAATTCGTTCTTGTCATAGCCGGCGTTCTTGATTTCCTGATGTACAAACCTGATAATCTCTTCGATACGTGCTTGGATAATATGTGCCAAGTTTTTGAGTGAAATCTCTTTTGGTTCTCTTCCTCTCAGTCCGGGAATTGCCACAATTTCGTCTTCTTTGTTCTCGCTTGCAAGTGCCGATCCGAACTTTACCTTTAAGCTTTCCGCATTTTTTTTGATGATGCTGCAACCTGTCTTGATGTCATTGGTGATAACGTCGCCACCAAATGGAATTACAGCAGTATGTCGAATCGTGTGATCTTTGAATATTGCCAAATCTGTGGAGCCTCCACCAATATCTACCAAAGCAACGCCTACTTCTTTTTCATCTTTATCTAAAACCGCTGCTGCCGATGCCAAGGGTTCGAGAATTATATCTTCGGTGAAAAGACCCGCTTGTTCTATGCACTTGAGAATGTTCTTTCCTGCGGCAGTTTTCCCCGTGATGAGGTGAAAGTTCGCCTCCAGCGAGTTTCCTAACATGCCTATTGGGTCTTGTGTTTCTTGCTCATCGTCGATGATGAAATCTTGAGGAATCACGTCAATGATTTCTTCACCGGCATCCATAGCAAGGTTGTACATATTGCTGATCAGTGTGTCAATATCCTCCTGACTAATTTCTTCATTTCCATTCTTACGAATTAAGCTGCCCTTGTGTTGTCTGCTTTTGATATGTTGACCTGCAATGCCAACAAATACTCGTGAAATCTTGACGTTCGATTTTTTTTCTGCTTCTTCTTTCGCCTTTATGGTTGATTCAACAGTGCTCTTGATGTTTGCTACCACACCACGTAGTACTCCCAGAGACTCTGCCTTGCCGTGACCTAAAATCTCTATTTTTCCATCTTCATTCCTGCGCCCGACAAACGCAGCAATTTTTGTTGTTCCAATGTCTATACTTGCAATGATTTCCGAAGCTTTCATAATTTTATTTTTTTGATCCAACCACCTGATTGTTATAACGTAAATCTAAGGATTTATATGTATTCCAACCAACTTTATTTATTTTCTTTCTGTAAAATTCTTTCAACTTTATGAACTTCTTCGGTATGGCTTCTGCCTTTCCGAATTTTATTAGATGATTTCCAAGTGTCGGAACAAGTTCAAACTCTTGATTATCAGTAGCGTATATTTGACTTATTTGCGCCTTTAAAAAATCATCTTTATTTATGTACTGCACAATATCGTAAATATCTTTTAGTGTCGAAGCAGTATCTGTTACGTTATAATTTTTGTTACTCAACATTTCTTTTTGATTCGATGTAATCTTTCCGCTTGCAATCAGCACCCGTATCGGATGTCCTTCGATAGGAGGAGGAGGAGCTATCGATCCGTCTTCGCAGACATAGTACGACTCGTTTCCCATATTAACAATAACTCGAAAGATTGGTCTCTTCTGTATCAAATCAACTTTCAGCTTCCCCAATAGTGTTGGCGATACCTCCACTTCGGAAACCCAAGGATTCTTGCTTAGTTCTTCTTTTAATGGTTGTAAATCAACATCTCCAATCGGTTTTCCAACAATGGAGTCTATGGATTTTATAACTATGTTTTTTATGTCTTCTTCATAGAGTACTTGATTTGTATTGCCGTATTCAACAAAAACCTCAATGTCCCGAAAGTATACTTTTTTATAACTGCGATTCAAATAAAACGCAGTAATAATAAAGCCTATTATTAAAACCGTCCACAATGCAATATTTTTTACTTTCTTCATTTGTTTATTTGTTCAATACATTTTCAATATTTTCGACAAGTTGATCTATATCTCCGGCACCCAAGGTTATGAAAACCTCAGCATCAGAGGATTTTATGAAATCCAACACCTTGTTCTTTTGAACAACTTGCTTATCGGTTTTATTGATTTTATCCAACAGCATTTCGGAGTTTATGCCTTTTAGGGGCAGTTCTCGCGCCGGATAGATGTCCAAGAGGACAATGCTGTCCAGTGCTTCCAGTGCTGTTGCAAAATCGTCCGCAAAGTCCCTTGTTCGACTGAACAAATGTGGTTGAAAAATACCGCAGATCTTTTTCTGTGGATATAATTCGCGGACTGATGCTATTGTTGCTTTGAGTTCTTCGGGATGATGTGCATAATCATCAATGTATGCAATGTCCTCTTTTTGAACTCGTATGTCGAAACGTCTTCTCACACCTTTGTAGCTTTCAAGACCTGCAACAATTTGTTCCGGACTCAAACCAAGCTTCCATGCAGCACAACATGCAGCAAGTGCATTTTCAATATTGTAGCGTCCCGGCATTGTGAAGTTTACATCAGTATAAATGTTATCGTTTATTTTTAAATCAAAATGATAACGACCATTTTTTATAAAAATATTTTTTGCAGATATGTCAGCATCTTCGTTTGCGGAGTAGCTCATGGTCTTTGCACGGCTGTTTATTGACAAACCTTTTTTTATGAAGAGTTGCCCATTTTGCTTTATTTGCGAAACAAACAATTCAAAAGACTCCAGCAGATGTTCTTTTTCTCCATAGATGTCAAGATGGTCAGCGTCCATAGAGTTGACAATAGCGATGTCGGGGAATAAATGTAAAAACGAGCGATCGTATTCATCAGCTTCCACGACCATAATTTTTGCCTTAGGATTCAGGACAATATTTGAACCAAAATTGTTTGCTATGCCCCCGATGAATGCGTTGACAGGAATGCCTGCATGATCAATCAGGTGTGCACAGATTGAAGTGATGGTTGTTTTTCCGTGCGTTCCGGCAATGGCTATTGTTTTCATTTCATTGGCTATCGATCCCAGAATCGCTGCTCGTTTTATGATGGGAACATGTAAAGATCTTAGTTTTTCCCATTCGGCATGCGTGTCAGCAATTGCCGGAGTGTAAACCACAAGATCGGGTTTTTCAGGAATAAGCTCCGGATTTTCTTCGTAATGGATGGCAATTCCCTCGGCTTCCAATTGCTCGGTCAGCGGCGTTTTGCTGCGATCATAACCCCAAACGTCTTTCCCGAGTTTGTGGAAATAACGAGCTATGGCACTCATTCCAATGCCGCCGATTCCTAAGAAATATATACTATTTATCTTATTCAGTTCCAAGGTCTTTTGCTATTAGTTCTACAATTTGTTCTGCTGAATTATATACAGCCAATTTTTTTATATTTTCGATCAACCTTTCTTGTTTTTCTTTGTCGACTAACAAATTTTCCACAACAGAAGGTAGTTCTTCCTTTGCATTTTTATCTTTCACCATGATTGCAGCTTCTTGCATAACAAGGGCTTGTGCGTTCTTGGTTTGGTGATCCTCTGCCGCACTTGGCAAAGGAATGAAGATTACGGGTTTGCTCACGGCACAAATCTCAGATATCGCTATCGCCCCGGCACGTGAGATGATGATGTCACTCGCAGCGTAAGCAAGATCCATTTGTTTGATAAATTCAACAACTTGAATGTTTGGATATTCTTGTGTCAAATTTAAAGCTTCCCGATAAAAAGATGTTCCTGTTTGCCAAATAAATTGGAGGTCTAAAGCTCCAAAGAATTTAATGTTTGCGGCAATGGCTCTATTGATGGATAGAGCGCCTTGACTGCCACCAACCAACAACAAACACGGTTTACCCTTTTTTAGTTTAAATATTTTTGCAGCTTTTTCGCGCTTGCCTTCCATTTCGAGCATCTCATCTCGAATGGGATTTCCGGTTCGGGTAATTTTTTCTTCCGGAAAAAAATTATTCATCTGCGGATAGGCAACACAAATGTGTTTTACGCGAGGGCTTAAAACCTTGTTCGTGATTCCTGGGTAGGAGTTTTGTTCCTGAATAAGTGTCGGAATCCCTTTTAGTTGTGCCATTCTCAGTGTTGGTCCTGAGGCGTAACCACCTGTTCCAATTACATAGTCGGGTTTGAATTTTCTTATGATGCTGTTCGATTTCAATAGGCTGCTGAGCACTTTGCACGGGAACATGAAATTTTTTAGCATGCAATTGCGTTGTAAACCGCTGATCCATAATCCTTCGATTTCATATCCTGCATCCGGAACTTTTGTCATTTCCATGCGTCCCTTAGCACCCACGAATTTGATTTCGCAATTCGGAAACCTTTTTCTTAATTCGTTCGCAATTGCTACTGCCGGAAAAATATGTCCGCCACTGCCTCCACCGCTTATGAGAAATCTATATACCGACATTTATATTTTTTTATTTTGTTTCTTCAATAGTGCTTGTTTCGTTTGCTTCTTTCTTTTTAGATTCTTTCTCCACTGCATTGCTGATGCTTAACACGATTCCGATGGATATGCATGTGAACCAGATGGATGTTCCTCCCATACTTACCAAGGGCATGGCTTGACCCGTTACCGGAAATAATCCCACGGCTACGCCCATGTTTATACTTGCTTGCAGGAATAAACTTAGTGTTATCCCCATGACGAGATAAGAACCGAAATAATTGTCTGTCTTTAAATATAATTGTATGCCCCGAAATAGGAGCGTTAAATACAACAGCACCGGAAAAATACCTCCCAGAAACAGTCCGTATTCTTCAATGATGATCGCATAGATGAAGTCGTTGTGTGCCTGTGGAAGAAAATTTCGCATTGTTGAATTTCCCGGAAGCTTCCCGATTGCTCCTCCGCTGGCAATTGCCATTTTGGCTTGTGATGCTTGGTAATTGCTGCTTTCATCACCGTGTATGTAGCCGTTGATTCTATTTTCCCAAGTCTGAAAACGATCATCTACGTTGGAAAATGAAACGGTAACGAAATAAAATATGCTAAATGCTACCATGCTGACGCCGATAAGTAGTAGCAGATGTTTTAGTTTTGCTCCGCCAACATACAACATCAGAGTGGTTATAACCAGAATCAATGCGCTCGTTGAGAAATTGGATGGAAAAATCTCAGCACTGATGATAACGGCAGGAATCACTAAAGGTAGAAAGCCTTGTTTGAAATCCTTTATCACGGCTCTCCGAACAGACATTGTTCGCGCCAAATACAAGATGAGTGCTAATTTTGCCAAATCTGACGGTTGAAAGCTTTGATTAAAGAACGGAATAGAAAGCTCTATCCAACGACCGGAATTACCTTTCAGTAATGTGTAAAGCAATAAAGGGATTGCAAGCCAAATCGAAAGCCTTCCGGCGATGCTGAACCATTTATAGGGTATCATATGTACAAGATACATAATCAAAGTCCCGCATATGATAATTAGAATATGTTTATGAATGTATATTTCGGAATTGTTGGAGTGTCGAAAAGCCAATGCTGCCGATGAACTATAAACAGCAAGTATTGATATCAACAAGAGTAGCATGACAATAGTCCATATTGTCCGATCTCCATGCAATTTGATTGCTAATTTTTTATTCATTTTACTTGTTGTTTTAATTCGTGTAAACCCGTATTTTTTTTGTTAAGCATGTAACGATATCGAATTTTATACCCAATCCATTGATTACAAACTTTTTACTGCTTGTTTAAAAGCAAGCCCTTTTTCTTCGTAGCTCTCGAAAAGATCATGACCTTCGCAGGCAGGCGACAGCAGCACAGTGTCCTCCTTCTCACTAATGTTGTAAGCCATTTTTACGGCATCGTCCATTGATGTTGTTTCGTAGATCTTGTCAACATGACCGGCAAAGGCTTTTATCAGCTTGTTATTGTCTTTGCCTAAGCAGATTAGGGCTTTTACCTTTTCGTTGACCAATGGTACAAGTTTTTGGTATTGGTTGCTCTTGTCAACACCTCCGGCAATCCAGACTACTTTTGTTCGCATCGACTCCAGTGCAAACCATGCTGAATTTATATTCGTAGCTTTCGAATCGTTAACAAAGTTCACTCTGTGTACCGATCCAATATCTTCCAAACGGTGTTCTACGTTTTGAAAATCGGAAAGGCACTGTTTGATATTTTCTTTTCGAATATCGAGTAATCGTTCAGAAATACCATCAGCCATAGAGCTGTAGGAGTTGTATCGACCTTGTAGTGCTAATTCTTCAATTTTCATTTGTTGTGAATTTTTATATTTTTTTATCAATTTTTTATCTTGTTTATTTTGCTTGTTATCTGATCTTTAGTGTTATGATTGTCAATACTGCCAACATTACGGAAACAATAAAGAAGCGCTGTACGATTTTTGGTTCGGGATACTTCTTTTTTTGATAGTGATGATGTAGTGGAGACATCAAAAATATTCTGCGTCCGACACCGAATCTCTTTTTTGTGTACTTAAACCACGTTACCTGAATTACCACGGATAAATTCTCGGCTAAAAAGACGCCGCATAAAATGGGAATCAGAAACTCTTTTCGTATTAATATGGCGAATACAGCAATGATACCTCCAAGCGCGAGACTTCCTGTGTCGCCCATAAATACTTGCGCAGGGTAGGTGTTGTACCAAAGAAACCCGATGCAAGCACCTACGAATGCCGAAATGAATATGGTTAATTCTCCGGTGTTGGGCAGGTACATGATGTTTAGGTAATCGGCAAATATAATGTTGCCGGATACCCATGCCAAAAGTGCCAATGTTCCGCCAATAAAGACGGATGTTCCGGCTGCCAAGCCGTCAATGCCATCACTTAGGTTTGCTCCATTGGAAACTGCCGTGATAATGAAAATCACAATCGGGATAAAAACAATCCATGCCCAACTCGTGTAATTGTCGCCCATCCATTTCAGTAGTATTGCATAGTCAAATTCATTGTTTTTGAAAAATGGCAACGTTGTCTTGGTGCTTCTGACAGACTCTTTGCTGAACTTCATGGCAGGCGTTACCGTTTGTCCTTCGCTTTGGTGGATTTCATTTCCGGAAACTTTCTCCCGAATAACAATGTCGTCATTCATCAACATTGTAAGTGCAACAACAAGCCCCAAGACAACCTGTCCCATAACTTTGAACTTCGCACGAAGTCCTTCTTTATTTTTTCTAAATACTTTTATGTAATCATCCAAAAATCCGATGAAGCCCATCCAGATGGTTGTGAAAATCATCAGGATGATGTAGATGTTGTCGAGCTTTGCAAAAAGCAATACCGGAATGAGAATTGCCGCAAGAATGATCAAGCCGCCCATTGTGGGAGTTCCTTCTTTTTCTTTTTGCCCTTCCAAATTGAGCTCTCGTATGCTTTCGCCCACCTGATTCTTAATCAAAATTTTTATTAGGCTTTTGCCGAAAAGCAACGAGATTATCAAAGAAGTAATAACCGCTAAGGCTGCTCTGAACGAAATGTATTCAAACATTCCGGCACCCGGCAAATCATAGCTGTTTTCTAAAAAATTAAATAAATAATACAACATCTTACACTTCTAGATTTTTTATTAATACTTCTTTGTCATCAAATTTATGTTTTACACCATTGATTTCTTGGTATTTTTCGTGACCTTTTCCGGCAACCAAAATAATGTCTCTTGGTGCGGCGAGGGCACAAGCTGTTTTTATTGCCTCTTCACGTTTTGTGATTACTAAGGTTTTTTTACGTTCGTGAGGTTCTATACCTTGGAGCATGTCTTCCAGAATCATGTCCGGATCTTCGTTGCGAGGATTGTCGGAAGTGAGAATCACCTTGTCCGAGCCTTCCACGGCAGCTTTCGCCATCAGCGGTCGCTTGCTTTTGTCGCGATTGCCTCCTGCGCCGAGAATTGTAATCAATTGCTCTCCACCTGTTCTTATGGCGTGAATTGTTTTTAGCACATTGCGAATCGCATCCGGAGTGTGGGCATAGTCAACAATTGCGATAATTCCGTTCTTGGATTTGAAATGATCGAAACGCCCTTCAGCTCCGTGCAGCGTGCTGATAACTGAAAGTACATCAACCTTTTCGAGTCCTAATTCTATGGCAATGGCAAATACTGCCAATAGGTTGCTGGCATTGTAATCGCCAATTAAGCGACACCATGTTTCTACTCCGTCGATGTCTAATACCAAACCGTCAAACTGATTTTCGATAATCCGAGCTCGATAGTCTGCCATAGATTTTAATGAGTAGGATTTTTTTCTTGCCTTGCAGTTTTGGAGCATTATCCAAGCGTTCTTGTCATCGGCATTTGTGATTGCAAACGCTTCACTGTCGAGGCTATCGAAAAATTTCTTTTTCGCATCACGATAGTTCAAGAAGTTTTTGTGATAGTCGAGGTGGTCGTGCGTAAGGTTTGTGAACAAGCCGCCTCTAAAGTGGATGCCACTGATGCGTTGTTGGTCTACCGCATGAGACGATACTTCCATAAAACAATGCGTAACGCCCTCGTTCACCATTTTTTGTAGCAATGCGTTTAGTTGCAACGGATCTGGTGTGGTGTGTGTTGCCGGTATCTCTATGTCATTCACCATGTTTACGATGGTGGAAATCATTCCTGTGTTGTACCCCGAATCAATAAATAATTCGTGCAAGAGTGTCACAATTGTTGTTTTTCCATTTGTGCCTGTTATGCCAATAAGTTTAAGCTTGTTGGATGGGTGACCGTAGTAGGATGAAGCCATTCTTCCGAGTGCGTGCTTGGAATCAGATACCTGAACGTAGCTTATTTCTTCGCTTCGTGTTGTGGGAATTTTTTCACAAACTATTGCAGTAGCACCATTTTCCACTGCCGTAGCAATGAAATCATGCCCGTCCACAGCAGTGCCTTTCAGCGCAACAAAAACGTCTCCTTGTTCGATCTTTCGTGAGTCGAATTCAATCTTATTGATTGCTATGTTGGTGTTACCCTCAATTCTGTTAACACCTGAATGTTTCAATATTTCTTTTAAAATTTTCATATTACGAAAGTGTTAACGTGATTTTTCTTCCTTGTTTTATTGATTTTCCGGGAGAAATTGATTGTCTTTTTACGTGTCCTTTCCCTCCTCGAACATTAAATTTTAAACCTGCTGACTCTAAGATGTAGGCAGCATCTTTCAGATTCATGCCTTTGAGATTAGGTACAATCCCTTTCTTATTTTCAAAATTCGTTAATCTGAAACGCTCTCCTTCTTCAGATTTGGCAATTACCCATTCGTCTTTGGTGTTTTCCTTTTCAAAAGGAATTGATAGAAATTGACATATTTGTTCAATATCGTTAATTTTCCCTTTCTGAAGTTCCGGGAGAGATTTTATCTTCTTTGTTGCGTCATTTTTATCTTCTATATTGAGGCGAGTGGCATAAAGTCGGTCAGCAATGCTTTTAAAAACCTCACCTGCTACGTCACCACCGTAATATCTACCTTGTGAAGGTTTGTTAATTACTACAATGCAAGAGTATTTCGGATTATCAGCCGGAAAATATCCGACGAATGAAGCACTATAATCTTTTTTATTATAGCCGGAGCTACCTTGAGCTACTTGTGCCGTACCTGTCTTGCCTGCAATTTGATATTTTGAAGTCCTCAGATTTGAGGCAGTACCGCGTTTTACGACTCCTTCCATTAAGGCTTTCATAATGTTGATGGTTTTTTGCGAGCAGAGTTTTTCATTCAGGATTACCGGTTCTATTTTTTTTACTGTTTGTCCGTTTTTAGAAATTTCTTTTACAAATTGAGGTTTCATCATTACACCGTTGTTCGCAATGCCATTGTAAAAGGTTAAAATTTGCAATGGAGTCATTCTTGTTTCATAACCTATTGACATCCAAGGTAAAGATATTTTTGACCAAGATTTATTCTCGTGGGGGTGTTTGATTAGAGGTGATCCTTCGCCGGCAATCTCAATGCCCAATTCCGTGTTCAAACCCATTGCATACAATCTGTTAACAAATTTTTCAGGTCTTTCTTCGTATGCATCGTTTATAATCGTTGAAATTCCAACGTTGGAAGATTTTTCAAAACATTTTGCAACAGAAATATTTCCGAAGCCTTCCCTGTGAGAGTCAGTCATGCGCTTTCCCGCAAATCTTTTGATGCCATTACCTGTAGCGATTATATCTGAAGTGTCAACGACATTGTCTTCGAGTGCTACAATCAAAGAAGCCAGTTTGAATGTAGATCCCGGTTCAGTGGACTCACCCACAGCATAATTGTATACTTCCTGATATTGCCCGTTACTGCTTCTTGTAAGATTTGCTATCGCTAAAACTTTTCCTGTTTTTACCTCCATTACCACAGCAGAACCGTGGTGAGCCTTTTGAGCTTGTAATTGTTTTTCGAGTGCGGAGGTGGCAACATCTTGGATGTTCATGTCTAAATAGGTAACTACATCGTAACCAGTTACATCTTTCAATTTTCCATCTTCACTCATCCAATATCCATGAGAAAAATTTCGTGCTTGAAACGAAGCAGGTTTACCTTGTAACAAAGTGTTATAAGCCCCTTCTAATCCAACATATTTTATATCTCCTTCCTTGTTTACAAATCCAATGGTGCGCGAAGCTAAACGCCCAAAAGGCTTTGTGCGTTTTCCTTTTTCTCTAATGTGCAAAACACCTTTTTCTCGTAGAATTGGAAATTTCTTAGCCAATTGCATCTTTTCGTATGAAACATTGCTTTTGAGTAGATAATTTCGTCGACCCTTTTCTTTGTTTTTATGTTTTGAAGTAATATTTTCTTTTACTTTGTCTTTGTTTTTGTTTAATTCAAAATAATTATGCATTAGTAAATCTAAGGAGTCAATATCTTTCGTTAGCACCTTTAAGTCGATGTTGTCAATATCCATGAAAAGATCAAACAATGGCTTATTTGTAGAAATTAAATCACCATTTTCAGCTAAAATATTTCCACGAATGGGTTTAATTATTTTTTTGCTAAAAGAACGGCCTTTCGCTTTCGACCTCCATTCTTCTCCTTCCACCCACTGTATAGAAATAACTTTCCCAATAATAAGGATACTGATAATGAAGAATATCAAAAATAAAAGACCAACTCTTCCTATGTTCTTTTCTTTTTTTAATTTTTCCATAGTTAATTTCTTTCTTTTTCAATTTTTATAACAGTAGGAGGAACCAGAGATTCCTTAATGTTATATGCCTCCAATTTTTTTGCAACCTCCGATGGTTGAATTTGGTGCATGAGTTTCGTTTTTGTCGTTACATAGTGAAATTGTAAATTTTTAATTTCTCTATTTAATTTTATGATTTCGCGAGCCTTGCGTTCAATATCGTTTTGGCTGTATATCAATAGGGAAAACAATCCAACAAGATAGAAAATGAAGGGTATCTGTTTTTTAAAAACAGAGCTTTTTAAATACGAACCGTTAATTAAGGCGATAACTATTCGCCCTAGGTTTTTTCTTAGGTTTTTTCTACTCATTTTCAGTTTGTTTTTATAATTTCACAGCCACTCTCAACTTCGCACTTCTTGCTCTTGAATTGTGAGCAATTTCTTCTTCTCCGGGAGTTATAGGTTTTCTGTTTACAGCCTTTAGCGGGGCTATCACATTACCATAAAAATCCTGTTCAATGACACCTTTAAAATTTCCCGAGCGAATAAAGTTCTTTACTAATCGATCTTCTAACGAGTGGTAAGAAATTACCACCAATCGTCCGCCGGGTTTTAATACTGACGCAGTCTGTTCCAACATTTCTTTTAAGGCTGTTAGCTCTTCATTCACCTCAATTCGCAGGGCTTGAAATACTTGTGCATAAAATCTGTTTTCCTTGCCTCTTGGTGCAAATCGTTCTATAGCCTTCATTAATTGTCCGGTTGTTTTGATTTCCTGATGTGAGCGTTGCTCCACTATGGTTTTTGAAATCTTGAAAGCATTTTTCAATTCGCCGTATTGTTTAAAAATGTCGTTCAATTCTTCGGTGGAGTAGGTGTTCACAAGATCCGCAGCAGATTTTGGAGCATTCTGATCCATTCGTAGGTCAAGCTTGGCATCGAAGCGTGTTGAAAAGCCGCGATCAGCCTTATCAAATTGATGCGATGATACGCCCAGATCGGCAAGGATTGCGTCCACAGGTAGTGCCTTGTAGAGTTTTAGGTAGTTTTCAAGATATCTGAAATTTGAATGAATCAAGGTTAAGCGATCATCGTTAATGGAGTTTTCGAGAGCATCGGAGTCTTGGTCGAACGAATAAATACGACTTCCTGCACCCGCATTGTCGAGAATCGCTTGCGTGTGTCCGCCGCCGCCAAAAGTGACATCAACGTATGTCTCGCCATCTTTTAGCTGCATCGCCTGAATACACTCATTCAGCATCACCGGTATATGGTAAACAGTCGACTTATTCATTGCTATTGTTTTTACTCATTACGTTTTTAGCTAAGGCTCCAAAGTTTATGTTCGGATCATTTACAACCTCAAAATATTTAGCCTTGTCCCAGATTTCTATTTTCCCGACCATCGAAGAAACGATGACTTCTTTTTCTAAACCGGCATAGGATTGAAGTTCCTTGGTTACTAAAATTCTTCCGGTTTTGTCAAGTTCTACTTCTCGATGACCTGCCATGAATGTTCTGATGAAAATGTCAGTCTCTTCTTGAAACGGGTCAAGCATTTCGAGTTTGTTCATCAATACGTTCCATTTTGACATGGGATACAACTCCAAGCATGGTTTGTATACACTTTGCTTCAGGATAAAGCCCTCATTCAGCATCGGCTGAAGTTTATTCTTCAGCTGTGCCGGTAGGAGCAATCTGCCCTTATCGTCAAGTTTACAAGTGTATACGCCTATCGGAGAAGTCATGGATCAAGTCTAATTATTTTTCATCAAAGATAATGTAAATAATTCCACTTTTTACCAGTTGTTAACAACTTTTACCACAATACTCCATTTTTAATAAAATTTTGAGCATACTAAGAAGCCCTTAATTCGTGTTTTTGGTTGTAATGTATTCTTTATTAGGTTCTTATGTGTTTGTGGGTTTTTGTGGTAGAAGTGGGTAAAAGTGGGGTTAATTTTGGCTTTTCCTGAAAAATGTTGGGATACTTATAAACAATTTGAAAAGAGGGCGTATGAATAATGGTTTAATGTAAATATTGATTATTTTTGCCCAATAGACATATTACAAAAAGCGTTTTGGACAACGATAAACAAAAAAATACAGCACCTATTCAGGTAGATTTGGAACGTGTGATTGCCGATAAAAATCCGAAGCTTCTTAAATTGATGCCGGGTTTTTTGATTAGGTATTTGAAAAAAGTTATTCATCAAGATGATTTAAATCAGTTCTTGAAAGATAACAAGGACGTAAAAGGTTTGTCTTTTGTGAAAGCTGCGCTTGACCGTTTTGAGGTTAATATTAAGCTTCGGGGCGTTGAGAACATACCGAAAGACGGTCGGTTTTTGGTGGCGGCAAATCATCCCCTCGGGGGCTTGGATGGCTTGGCTTTGATCTCGGCAATTGGTTCTGTTAGGGAGAATGTGCTGTTTCCGGTAAATGATATTTTGATGAATTTACCGAATCTCCGAGAACTCTTTATTCCTGTAAATAAGCATGGTAGCAACGCTAACAATATTCGGATTCTCGATAATACTTTTGCCGGTGATTCTACCATCTTGTATTTTCCTGCCGGTTTGTGTTCAAGGAAAAAAAATAAAGAAATTGTAGACCTTGAGTGGAAGAAAACTTTTATTACAAAGTCTAGAAAATATAAGAGAAATATTTTACCCGTGCATGTTAGTGGTAAAAACTCGACTTTTTTTTACAGACTATCAAATTTCAGGCAGTTTTTAGGTATTAAAGCAAATATTGAGATGCTTTATCTTGTGGATGAAATGTTTAAACAAAAAGATAAGGATCTTATTATTACCTTTGGAGATATGATCTCTTACGAAACTTTTGATAAAAGTAAAACGGACAAAGAGTGGGCTAAATACATTAAAAAGTACGTTTACAGTTTGCAATAATGCAATAACACAAAAAAAAAGTGGCAGTATGAAAGCATTGATTCCTCCGGTTGCAGTGGAAATATTAAAGTCAGAACTTAATGAAAAGACCTTTCTGCGAAAGACCAACAAAGCCAACAGAAGTATCTATTGTTTTACGCAGCATGAAGCACCGAATGCCATGCTTGAAGTGGGGCGTTTGCGTGAGTTGAGTTTTCGTGAATCCGGTGGCGGAACCGGTAAGGAAGTCGACATTGATAAGTATGACCTTGCTGAAAAGCCTTTCAAGCAATTGGTGGTTTGGGACGATGATGACGAAGTGATTGTTGGCGGTTACCGATATATCGAAGGGTATAATATGGAGTTGAATGAAAATGGACATCCCATTTCTGCAACGGCGAAGCTTTTTCAATTTACCGAAAAGTTTAACAAGGAGTATTTGCCTTACACCATTGAGCTTGGCAGGAGCTTTGTACAGCCGGAGTATCAACCTACGGTGAACCTCAGAAAGGGAATGTTTTCATTGGATAATCTGTGGGATGGGCTTGGAGCAGTGGCTGTTCAGAACCCGGACATCAAATATTTATTTGGTAAATTTACCATGTACACAGACTTCAATACCGAAGCTCGCGATATTATTCTTAGTTTCTTGCAGCGATACTTCCCTGATAAGGACAAAATGATATACCCTTTCAAGAGTGTGGAAATAAGCATTGATGAAGCAAAACTCAATGACTTGTTTACTTTCGACAATTATGATGAAGACTATAAGGTGTTGGTCAGAGCTGTTCGTAACCTTGGTGAGAACATTCCGCCTCTCGTGAATGCCTACATGAACCTTTCGCCTACAATGAAAACCTTTGGAACGTCAATCAATCCTGCTTTTGGTGGTGTTGAGGAAACAGGTATTCTAATTACGATTAGTGATATTTATGAACAAAAAAAGAAGCGACATATAGCGAGCTTTGACGAATAAAACAAGAAAATGAAGATTCATAGTGCCCGATTTTTAAAGAGTAGCAGTGAGTTTAAGCAGTGCCCCTTGGCGAAGCTTCCGGAGTATGCTTTTATTGGACGATCAAATGTAGGAAAATCTTCTTTGATCAATATGTTGACAAACCATTCTAATTTGGCAAAGATTTCCGGTAGACCGGGCAAAACACAGCTGATCAATCATTTCTTTGTTAATGAATCTTGGTATATTGTTGACCTTCCGGGCTATGGATATGCTAAAGTTTCCAAAAGTGTTCGCGGTCAGTTTTCTTCTATGATCGAAGGTTATTTACTCAATAGAAGGAGCTTGTTGAACACCTTTGTGCTTATTGATTCTCGCCATGAGCCTCAAAAAAATGACTTGGAATTTTTAGAATTTATGGGAATCAACGAACTGCCGTTTACCATTGTGTTTACAAAAGCAGATAAGCTTTCCAATTTGAAATTGGAAGAAAATATAGAAGCATACAAGCAATCATTGTTGGAGCAATGGGAAGAACTGCCGCCAATTATTGTTACTTCTTCCGAAACTAAAAAAGGCAGAGATGAAATCTTAAACTTCATTGCGAAGACGAATAAGATTATCCCTGCCCCTTAGCTTAATAAGTGTTAATTATTCGAACTCTATCAACAATTGATTTTTCATAATTTTCTCATCCGGAGATACATGAATTTTTGCAATCGTGCCGCTGAGTGGGGCAGTGACTGAATTATTCATTTTCATAGCTTCAAAAATAAGCAGTTTGTCTCCTTCTTTCACGGTTTTTCCTTCTTTCACAAAAAGTTCTTTAATAACTCCCGGCAAAACGGATCGCACCTCCTTAGGGTTTTCCGGCTTGTACGCTTTTCTCATTTGAAACTTCTTGTTCAAAGTTGTCTCATACTTGAAAGCTTCTACAACAAAATCCTTTGTTCTTACTTTTTCTTCATTATGACCCATAACAAATAATTTTAGAATGGAGGAATACCATGTTTCTTCGATGGAAGCATAACTTCTTTTTCTTTCGAAACATCGAGCGCGTGAATAATGAAATGGCGAGTTTCTGTCGGTTCAATAACGGCATCAACATAGCCATAAGCAGCAGCCACATAAGGGTTTGCAAATTTTCTTTTGTATTCTTCAATTTTTTCCTTACGCACTGCATCCTGATCTTCGGCGTTCATTATTTCTTTTCTAAAGATAATATTAGCCGCACCTTCAGGACCCATAACTGCAATTTCAGCGGTTGGCCATGCAAATACAAAGTCAGCACGCAGGTGGTTGGAACACATTGCGATGTATCCGCCGCCATAAGCTTTTCGTAAGATGATGGTAATTTTCGGCACTGATGCTTCCGAATAAGCATAAAGCAATTTCGCACCATGACGAATCACACCGGCATGTTCTTGGTCGATTCCCGGCAGATAGCCCGGCAGGTCGACAAGTGTTACCAATGGAATGTTGAAGGCATTACAATATCTTACAAAGCGAGCACTCTTGTCCGAAGAGTCAACATCAAGCACGCCTGCAAGTACCAACGGTTGGTTTGCGACAAAACCCACGGTCTCACCATTCATTCTGGCAAAACCTACAACGATGTTTTCGGCAAATAATTCTTGAATCTCGAAAAACTCACTGTTATCGCTGATGGATCTGATAATGTCACGAACATCATACGGCAATTTTGGATCAACAGGGATAATTTCTTCAACCTTGTATTGGCGTGTCTTCGGTGTTTTTTTATCAAAAGCTACGGCTTTACGTGTGTTATTCCAAGGAATATAGCTCATTAAGTTTTTGATTTGACTAAAACACTCTTGTTCGCTTTCGGAGTAGAAATGTGCATTTCCCGTAATTTCGGCATGAACACGAGCACCACCCAATTCTTCCATAGAAATTTCTTCACCAAGAACTGTTTTAATTACTTCCGGACCGGTAATGAACATCTTAGAGATTTTGTCTACTACGAATACAAAGTCTGTAAGTGCAGGCGAATAAACCGCACCTCCGGCACAAGGACCTAAAATCACTGAAATTTGAGGAATTACACCTGATGCGTTGGTATTTCTGTAGAATATTTCGCCGTAACCTGCCAAAGAGTTTACCCCTTCTTGGATACGTGCCCCACCGGAGTCGTTAATCCCAATAATCGGAATTTTCAATTTCATTGCGTGATCCATGATCTTTGTGATCTTTTTGGCGTGCATCCACCCCAATGAACCTCCCGCTACAGTGAAATCTTGTGCATAAATAGCAACCGGATATCCGTTAATAGTACCCGTTCCCGTAATTACCCCATCACCGGGAAGGTACTTTTTGTCCATGTTGAAATCTTTTGCTGCATGCTCTACGAAAAGATCATATTCGTGGAATGATTTTGGATCTAATAAGGCTAGAATCCTTTCTCTTGCTGTTAACTTGCCTGAAGTTTTTTGCTTCTCAATGGCTTTTGTTCCGCCACCTTTCAAAGCTCCTTCCATTCGCTTCTTCAGGTCACTGGTTTTTTCCTTTAACGACATATTTTTCCGTTTTAGTTTGTACTAAATCAAGCTCGCCTACAAAGTCCGACTTCCTTTTTATGCTTGGTTTGAACTCGGTTGTTCCTCTGAGGAGGAAACTTCCGATTTTTAACCTTTGTAAGCATCGAATCCGAACCATGATAGACCAACTCTCCGAAATCTTCAATTTTATGGATAGATATAAATAGCCATAAATTTATACGATTGACGCAATACAAAATTACCATTTTTGTAGACAATAGCAAATTAAAAGCCGCTCTAAGCCTGTCGACAGGCTCTTAAATTTCGCTTTTTTGTTCCTGATGAAATATCTAAATGCCTCTGTAAGTATTGATTTTGTTGACCTTTGGTTAATAATTACTCAATTGTGAAATGGTTGCGTCCGAAGGAAGAAAAATTTTATATTTCGGAAAAGTTTATTCGAAAATTGATCGCCCTTGCGTGAATATTGAAGGTTCTTGAACGTGTTGTTTGTCAAAAATAAGGCAAAAACGAATCGTTCATCGGAAGATGAACGATGCTTGGTGTTTTTAGCTTAAATGCTATTTTAGTTTTATGACTGTAATTCCCGAACCTCCAAGTTCGATGTGTTGGTCTTTGAACGATGCAACTTCCGGGCTTGCGGCAAGCCATTCCCGTATGACTGTTCGTAGAATGCCGTCACCTTTTCCGTGCAGAACCTCTAAATTGCGAGCACCAACCAAAAGTGCGTCATCAACTAATGAGGACACTTCCATCAAAGCTTCTTCCGCTCGCTTGCCTCGAATATCAATGCTTGGCTTAAACGCTGCCGCTTTTTCATTCAGCTCGTTGATTATGCTGTTGTAACTCTTTGCTGCCGCTTTCTTTTTATCTTTAACTACCATATTCACGTATTCCAACTTTGAAACCGGAACACGTATTTTGAGACTGTCGAATGAAACAAGGGCTTGGTTGCCTTGTATTTGTTCGAGTCTGCCGACTGTTTGCTGACCCTGAATTTTAACCGTGTCTCCAATGGTCAGTTTTTTGTTTTTCTTTTGTTTTGGTTTTTCTTGTTTTTTAGGTGTTTGTTTTTCGGGAGTTTCGAGTTTTTGAATTTTTTCCGAAAGGCGTTGTCGAACATTGATTGTTTGTACTTTTTCTGCTTGATTTTCTTTGATTTCTCGTATGGTTTGTTCTATGAGTTTGTTAGCATTTTTTAGAATATTTTTTGCTTCTCGCTTGGCTTCATTTATCAATTGTTTTTTGTTGGCTTGGAGTTCGTTGTGAAGCGTTGTGTATTTTTCTATCATTTCGGCAAGGAAATCATCAGCTACTTTCAAGCTCTTTTGTTTTTCGTCCACTTCATATTTTTCTG